>Ga0181579_10001519_pt1 | contig 19160 bp, 23 predicted proteins | sample 071ome_24_FD_132996 | JGI IMG/M metagenome (GOLD analysis project Ga0181579, IMG submission 132996) | Coastal salt marsh microbial communities from the Groves Creek Marsh, Skidaway Island, Georgia - 071402CT metaG (megahit assembly) | ecosystem: Environmental > Aquatic > Marine > Intertidal... | reverse complement strand
CCATTGATGGTTAGATCACGAAAGTTTCTTCGGCAAAACAGTTTTGCACTATCGCCGTCACCCTAGCCAAGAATTTTCTGAGCCGCCCCGCGGGAAGGCCTGTTAATTCAACACATTTGGAGCGCCGGCGCTGGATTGCGAACCAACCGCTACCGTCGAGGCTGCTTTTTTGTTTTTTATACGTAGCAATTTGGGGCCAAATGAGCTTAAAAGACGGGCTAATTCGGGCGCTTCAATTAGAACCCTAAATATTATTTAAACCATTGTTTTTATTGCATTTTTTATCGATAAAAAGTGTTTGACACCGTCACTAAAAAGCGGATGATGCCGCAACTTTCAGCAGCCGCATACCGACGGCTGTAACCACAACATCTTGGTGATAGGACAAGCCAATGAGCCTACGCGATACAGATCTGCAATCAGACGTTACCTACATTTCAGAACCCTACGTTACGTCCCCGGCACGCAACAGCCGCGCTGGTCAGTTGGCCGTGGAACTGGCGGCAGAAAAGAAACGTTTGCAGGACGAATTACGCGAATTACAGGCAGAGAACGACGACCTGAAATCCACCACACCCGTGGGCACTATGGACTGGTATGTAAAGTGGCTGGCCACGGTATTGTCCGTCAGCGGCATCTTTTTGATGTCAGCAGGTTTGGTGATGCAGGGGCAAGTCGCCTACGTTATTAGCGCTGTCGGGTGGCTATTCGTCGGGATGCAGTGGGGCGACCGAGCCATCATGATCGGCAGTTCCATCAGCGCCACCGCCGTGATGATGGATTTGGTTCGATCACTCACTGCTTAATCAATCGGACTCTGGCTAGACCGAAGGATCGTAAAAACCCAGCGACCCATACATATCAATACCGGCGATGCGCCGTGCTGCTGGAGACAGCTGGGCGATACGTTGCCGAGGCAAGTCCAAGTACTGGTTTTCTTCTTGGCGCACCCACCCAAGGGAATAGGTCAGAATAATGCCGTAACGCCAGTCTTCAGACACATTGGCACCGGCCCCGTGCAGCAGGCCGCCAGCCCAGAACAAGACCGAACCCGCGGGCATCTCTGCCCTGATAACTTCCTCTGGCCGAGGCTTTCTGTCCGCCGCCCAAGTATGGCTACCCGGCACGATCAAGGTTGCCCCGTTGTCAGCCCGAAAATCCGAAATAGCCCACATACTTGCCACAATGATGTTGGGTCGCGGCAGAGCAAAGAACGAAAAAGGATCCTCCTCCCGATGCAAAATCTGCTCACGCGCACCAGGGCCGACTTCCAAGGCCGCGGTGACATGGGTTTGATATCCGTGTTCGGCATTCCCTATCAGATAGTCATCACAGATCTGCATGGACAGCGGATGCGTTAATAGCGAGTCCGTCACCGCTTCCGATCTCGCAATTAGTGCCGCTACGCGTCGGGTTCGTCCGGGATAGAAGTCCTCAGGAGAATCGTCCTCGGCGACCCGAACCGAGGACATATGCGGGGCCAATTGATCGACTATAGATTGACGCAGCGCACCGTCGGCTACATCGGTTACCACGACGCAACCAGCCTCGGCGAAGGCCTGAGAAATTTCCGCTGCGGGTGTTTCACTGGAAAAACGTGGAATGGCCATGCTTCCTCCTCGGATCTCTAACAGCCAAGAATGACTGCGTTAAACGGGCTATCTCTTGGCGTAATCTACCGCCAGCCATCGCTCCGGCCGCACTCGTACACCAATTTCCTTATCGATATTGGATGCCTCCGCATACTGCCGGCCCTGTTTGTCACCCAGGTAACGCTGAGCCATGGACAGCTGCTCGTCCATTGTCACGGCGTTTATACCAGTCACAGGACCTTCGACACTCACATAAGAATACGGCAGGGCCTCCCGCTGGGCCACCAAACTAACCCGCTGACCCACCTCCAGCAGCTTACCTTTGCGGGAATCAGCGGCAACAATCATGAAAATCTCACCTCCGGGCTGATAGTCGTACCATAGGGGCGCCGTCAGCGGGCCCGACCCTGCCTCGTTAATCGCTAACACCCCAATGCGGACCTCGCTCAGGTAGGTCTCTTTTTCGTCTTGGGTCATTTTTGTCATGATCTTCTCCCCCTTTCGCCCGGGTCTTTTTCATGTTTCCCCGCCGGCAACAATGCTGCCGGTACCTGACTTAGCCGTGACCGGCCGGCTCACTCTTGCGTTGCGCCGCGTAGCTGGCCTCTAGAGCCGTTTCGGTCAAATTCGACACAATCTCCCGCATGGTCGCCTCAGGCGCATGGATCATGCGCGCGCGAATTGCGGCAGCCATAGTCACCGCCTGCAATATGTCTCCGTTGGATACATCACCGAGAATTTTCAAATCATTGGCTAGCGCGTTCATGACGGTGCCCAGCAGCTGATGCACCCGAACGCTGTCTTGAGTGTGTGGACTCAAAGGGAACTGAATATCAAATGTGTCGCCGGTATCCGTGACCACTGAGTACGGCAAGTAATCCATAACCACTCCTGTTTCGGTTCAAGCGCGCATCAAAGACTCAGTGCATGAAATTAAGCCAGCGCCTGCGCCATCAACACCAAGCCAAGGGCAACGCTGAGCAAGGCCGCCAAGGCTAGGAAATGCACGCTGCCCAATCGCGCATCTGTCCAACCCACGAGCTGCATCAGTACACGCAGTAAAATGGCCAAGAAAACCACATTCACGCCGAAGCCCAGCAGGGGCAACAAAAACTGCGCCTCGTAAACATCCAGAACAGCCGCAGAGATGCCAACCACCATACCCAGCACGGCGACACTGGGTAAGGCATTGGCCAAATTCTGGGCTATGGAGTCACCCCCTGAAAAACGCGCCATGATGTAAATCCAAAGCAGCATTGCCGCAACAAACACCACAGCGGACATTTGGAAATATCCGCTCAGCGACGTATGACCAATCGCAAGATAAGCAATCCCAACCAATAACACGACGGCAGCGGCAATACGAAAAATTCGTTTGGGCTGGACGTCGGCAGTGGGAGGTGACGCCGCTCCGACAGCGCCTAGGGTAATTGTAACGAAGCCAGCTAGGGCAAATGTTACCAAGGCAAAACTGGCTACATAGGGCAGCGTCATGAAATTCAGTGGGTCTTCGAACAATGGCACGAGACTGACCAAAAGAAACAGCAGCGCAACCTCCAGCAGCATACCGTGGGCCATTGCCGCAGAACGTTTAAACGCAAACCCATTGGCTAACGAAATAACAAGCAATGCGCCAATGACCATAAAGAGCGCCGGCAAGTCGACGATGCCTGAAAATTCTCGCATGCGGATATCTCCCCAAATATCAACTGGAAGTCGACAGGTTGCCACACTTTAGCGGGGACTTCGCCCCAAGGGTTTCAGCAATTCGCCCCTATCGCGAACTCTAAGAACAGCTGTCGGGAACCACGCGGCTGATCATGCTCGCAAGCAATCTACACCCTCGGCAGGCACTTGCACCAACTCTCGGCAAGCCTCGTAGACCAACCCTCGCCCTGCACCGAATTGGCCAAGCCTGCCTTAGTCGGTCTTGGCCGACAGCTTTCGCGCGTAGGCTTTTACCGTGTCTTTGTATTCTTCCTCAGTCAGCGCCCATTGCTGCAAATCCGCATCCGCCCAGCCCATACCCATGCCTGAAGCCGACCGGCCCAAAGCTGAGGTCATGGATCGCGTCATCGCCAACGCCGCAGCAGGCACCTCCAGCAGCTCAGTGATTAGTGTTTCGGTTGCGCTTTCTAAGGCATCATCTTTCGCCACCCGCTGGGCCCAACCACTTTGTTTCAGCTCATCGCTAAAAACTTTTCGCGTGGTCATCACCCAATCCCGCGCGGTCGGCAACCCAACCTCACGGGCCAGCAGCGGCGTACCGTTCCACACATTCGGAATGCCCAGCGCCAATTCGGGAATACGCAGTACGGCATTGTCACTGATCACCCGAAAGTCACAGGCCGTGGCCATCAAAGCGCCACCGCCAACCACGTGCCCGCGCATGGAAGCCACGGTAACCTGAGGGATACGCTCTAACTGCTCCAACACACGTTGCCATGTTGCCGTTCGGTTGCGGCGGGTAGACCAATCTCCCTCAACCTTGGGATAAGACGTTGTCTTTAGATCCGCGCCAGAACAGAAAGATCTTCCCTCCCCGGACAAAATAAGTAAGCGGATGTCCGGGCGTTCCATCAAATCGTTCAGGGTCGAGGCAATAACCTGACGGATTTCGTCGTTTAGCGCATTGAGTTGTTTCGGCCGGTCCAAAATCAACCGAACCGTTTCCCCTTCATACACTACTCTTATGCCTTTGTTTTCTGACACGTTATCGACCTCTACGTTAGCTGCGGTTTTTCAATGAGGTGCACAGGGCTTTGCTCCAGCCGAGCTGCCGGTGCGCTTCTTACCTTGTACGCGCATTTCACAATTGAAGAACCTCTGAACAGATTATGCTGCATCCGCAGATGCTGCCCGTAACTGGGCGACAATTTCATCGTGCTTGGTTCTGGTCAAAGGGTAGCGAATAAGAGCCAGATAGCCCAAGAACATAGGGAGCGCAAAGCCAACCGTATAAGTAATCAGCAGCCCCTCCAACGCCTCAGCAGAGTTGCTCTGCCCCGGCTGGAATCCGAAGACCAACTCAAGAATCATGAAACTGACACCAACCCCAAATGCCGCACCGGCTTTGCTGGTCGTAGTTAGCAAGGCGAAGAAAAGCCCAGAGCGCTTTTTACCGGACTTGAGCTCATCCTCATCGGTCAGGTCCGCCATCATGGACCTAAGCAGCGTTGGCGCGGCGCCAAAAGCCACCCCGAATAAAATCGTGAATGTCCATAAAACGATGACGTTTCCTGCTTCGGCAAAGGGAATAACACCAAGGTTGATGGTGACCGCGTACATCAGGGCGACCTTGAGAGCATTGTCTTTGCCGAACTTGTAAGCAAGTTTCAACCACAGCGGCATTGCAAAAAAGCTGGCCAGAAAATAAAACAGCAGCGCAATACTGGCGTGCTCAGGCAGCTCAAAATAGTTCGCTGCAAAGAAAATGTAGAGCGCCCCCGACACCGCCGTGCCGAGACCGGTCACAAGGTCGGCGATTAAGAGCCGCCACAGCACTTTGTTTTGGATAATCAGCTTCAGGGCTTGTTGCCATGGGACGCTGTTGGTGTTGGCGCTCTTACTATCTGGCACGCCAATGAGAAGGGGCAGCACAAGCAGCGGAAACAACAGCAAACAAAACCAGCCCATGCTGGCTACCTTGCTGGATTGATCTGCATTTCCAGTCAGTTCAAGAAATGCTGGAATCGCCAGCACGATAGTCATGCCTGCAATGGTGAAGACTTCTCGCCAGCCAAATAGTCTTGAACGCGCATCGTAGCTGGTTGAGAGTTCTGCCCCCCAAGACAAATGAGAGATCACCAGCATGGTGTAACCGATGTATAAAACCAAAAGCCAAAACATCAGGTAGGTCGGCGTGACCGAATCCGGATTCGGCATAAAGACCATCCACACGGATAACATCAAGATCGGAATAGACAACGCAACCCAATGCTTGCGCCGCCCCCAACGGGTCTCGAACTTGTCGATTGCCATACCCATCAGCGGATCTGTCACCACATCCCACATACGCGCCAAGGTAAAAATGATGCCGACGGTCGCCAGGGACAGCCCCATACCCTCGCTATAAAACCTTGGTAGATAAACCGCAACGGGCATACCCATGGCCGCCATTGGCATCGTAATACCTGAATAAGCGGCTAATACCCAAGGGCTACTTTGATCGGAATCTGACGGTTTGTTTGTCTGCATAGCCAAAGACAATAACACCTATTCGAGGGCGTGGAAGGTTTGGAATGAAGTCAGCGCAGCGCTTCGTTTTCGCGCAACACAGCGCTATGTCATCCAGCCTCGTACATGCCTCTGTCTTCGTCAGGCAAGAAACAGGCCCGCTGCATTCGTGTCTGAGTACCGTCCACAAAGGTGAAGATCATGTCTGCGTTATCGAGGTGTCGGCTTACCGTATCGAACAGATTGAATAGTCTGAAAACGATTTTACCCTGCGAATCGACTTTGATCGCGCTCGCAAGGTTTGTGCAGTAGGTTTGTATGTCTCTTGCGCCATTTTTGAGTGTGCCATCAATGCGAAAATCGTGGATTAGTCCTGCAGATGTGACGACCATCCTGTTTCCGCATTGTTCAATTCTTTCAATGTGTCCCATGAATCCAGTCTTAGCCAGCCACAGGCCCCGCATATCTGGGATCCCTGCGGCAATTGGCTGCCGACATTCCTGCAAGACGGGCATGGGCATTTGAGAGAAGCCACAGTTTGGCGTGTAAGCCTTCGGAATGTCATCTGCAGATGGGCCTTGCCCGTCTAAAATCGGGAGCGTGCAGTAATTCAACTGAGCGCCGTCTGCACTAAAAACCCAAGGCTCTGTGGTATCAGTTGGGCGAGGCCACAGTGTAAGAAACACAACCAAACAACTCACGAGCAAAAGCACGCCAAGCAAAATGAAACGCAATGCAGTCCGCATCTACTTTCTACCTCCACCAAGGGACACCACCATAGTACTTACAGTCCTTTACCCCCACTGCTACGAACTACAATATCATCAGGTTGGACAGGAAAGCTGTTGCTCCAGAGCCTGCTTCAACACTTAAAGCCACAATTAAAGCGAGCAGGCTATCATTAGTTATCAAGGAATAAGGAAGCACCCAAATGAGAAGTCTTTTAGTCCCAGTGCTGTTGTTGATGTCTCCATTTGTCTCAGCGGATAACGATGAATTATGTTTCGTCTACATAAAGGCATTTGGAGAAAACGACATACTAAGCGCTGTAGAAGAACAGGCCTGTGAAAGAAATGACATCCTACAAGTTGTCTACGGGATGGATAATGTGTCGGAGACAATAATGATGTTTCATTCCGGGAGGTGGTGCAGATTTGATAGAAACATCGATATTAAAGCTAAGGTACTGAGCTGCGTTCTTAATGCGAACAAGCCTAGAAGACGATTGGACAAGAAGGAGAGTTGAGTCGCTCATTCCAACCAACAGTACTCATCAGTGTCAAAAGCAAACCTGTGATGATGCGTTTCATATCTTCTTTGATAAATCCTTTAACGGTGACATTCTCAGGTGTTTCTCTAGTGGACTTTTGTGTGCTGGAGCAAGCCTATTTAGCTGGAGACTGCAGAAGCTATACCTCTGCTGTTAGTTTGAGTGAGCTCACAAGATAGAAACCGCCGACCGAATTAGTACGAAGAAGCCTGTAAAAGTCAGTGCCATGCCTCCGATTCTCATTACCAGTTGCGGACGCATGAAAGAGAAAACAATGCCATGCATTAGTCTCCCAATGGTGAACAACGTTCCACCAAGAAGGAGTTGTTCCTCAGCAGCGCCCTCTAGCTCCAAACACAACATCAGAAGCAGGAACATCGGAGCATACTCAATAAGATTGCCATGTCCTCTAATTGCGCGGTCAAGGGTTTCCTGCTCGATACGTCTGTCCGCAGAATGCAGCCACTTGGTTACCGGACTTCCTCTTAAGTCCAAAACCCTGAAAGAAAGAATAATCAAGAAAACAGAAAGCAATGCGGTGAACAGTAAGGTTATCTCTACCTGAGTAGCATTTATGTTGGATGCGGCCGTAGGCATAGAGTTGTCCATCTCACTCCACCCAACAGTACTCATCAGTGATAAAAGCAAACCTGTGATGATGTGTTTCATTTGTAGCTGCCTTTACCAAACCCTTCCATTTGCTTGTTGTAACTGTCAGCAACAACTTTCTTGCAGTTAGGCTCTTTAGCATCAGTTGACTCTGTAGCTTGCAAGCTACAAAAATAAATGACTCTAGTGCCAAGTGCGTTAGTAAAAGCAAACCATGTGCCATCATCGTTTGCGGATACACCAATGCTGTCCGCATCTCCACTCGCTGCTGCTGTGGAAATTTCATCCTCACCCCAGCTAACACCAGCCAAAGAAACCAACACTAACCCCAGCACTAAACTTCTTAAGTTGCTCATTGACTCTTATCTCCACTAAAGGGCAGCACGTTAGAGTTATCTCCCTTGTATTGTTGTTCTTGCTTTATCAAATGAGCAAATATCTTTCTCTGCTCTTGATGCAACGCACGTAGAGATTCACTGTGGCTAAAGCCTTCTGCGCCGTACTGCATTGCAATCTTATTAGTTTTCTCACCAGACCAGCCCGCTATAGCCATGGTCGCCATGGAGTTAGCCAACACATTCTGTGCATTTAACCTAAAGGTGTGACGAAGGCAGTGGCTTGTAAAGTGTCGCTGCTTGCTCGCAGGCAGAAGCATCTTTTGCAACTCCTGCGTTAGCGTCTGCGACGGTTCACTTTGTTTGGCAAGCAACTCAATAGCCTCAGGAAGCTTGTCTCTGATTAGTTCCAAACCAAACACAATAGGAATGTAACGTGGGCGTTCTTCATTCTTAGTATCACGGTTCCACCCACCAAGGAACGCAACAAACGGAAACTCCTGGTTTAGCCACAGATCTTCTTCAACCCTGAGGCGAGCAATCTCAGTCGCCATACCACCAGCTTGAAATAACACGAGTAAAGCTGCTGCTAACGGAGTGTTAGCCTCCAAGCCGTTCGTGAGCAACTGTGACTGTTCGTCGCGGGCAAGCGTTAGCTTTTGCTTCGTTTCTTTATTTTGAGTTTTCTTACTGGCGCTAAGCTTGCTTTTTACAGGCCGCCAATTAAGCCGGTATTCCTGATTAATCCAATTGAAGCAGGCGATAAACTCATTTGTATCGCGCTGAATGCTGCTTATATAAAGCGTACGTGGCTTTTTAACGGCGACCTTCTGCACAGCTTCCCAAGCACAGATGACTGCCTCCTCTTGGGCAGTGAGACTCCTAGTTAGCTTGCCTTCATCATCAAGCTCACCGTCTTGATGCCACTGAAGGTATTGGTTCAGATACTCCGGAACAGCAAGTGTGGCGTAGTCCTGACCTGTTAATACCTGCGGCAACTCAGCTAAGTCAGGATCATTCTCTTGCAGCTTTGGGCCAAGCATATGGGGAGCGTACTGGCCTGCAGTAGCTTTGCTTCTCCGCGGTACATCAGCAGCCAGTGCTTCTATCTCATTGTCTGCGTAAGCATCAGCAGAGGTGTTCTCAAGCGTCTTTAGATACAGGTCGTACATCCGCTGAGCTTCTATCCGTGCTTCCAGTATCTGTTGCTCACCAGCTGTCGCAGCATCAAGCCCAAGGGGTCTGGAGAAGTTAGCTTTGCCTGCTACTGAACGTAGCCTCAAAGGGATCCCACGCTGGAAATAGAGTTTAGCTTTTAGCTGTTTTACGTACTTCATTTGGCTTAGTTAGCACGTAAACAGCGGTTTTTAGAAACTATTTTAGAAACTTTTGGCAGTTTCCAAAGGAGGGAACCTTTATTTATTTGGGTTTTACCTCTAAATATGGTGCCGGAACGCGGAATCGAACCGCGGACCTACTGATTACGAATCAGTCGCTCTACCAACTGAGCTATCCCGGCAGGGTCGGCCTTCCCGCTTGAACAGCACGGATTGCCGTAAATGCTTTCTCGCAGGAAGGACCCCATTTGAAAGCGGGCGTAAGTATAACTACTGGGCCGTACGTTAAGAAAGCCAACTTTATCGAGAATGCGAACCTGCTAGCTGTCCAAGCGGACGATACGGCGATTCGGTCACGATGATGAAAGCTGCTAAGTAGCCCCTGAGGCGACAGCCTGACAGCAAAAGCCCCGGAGCTACGGTTCGGGGCGTTTTTGGCTGGGTGGTCTGTCAGGCCTGTCTCAGCAGATCTAGTTAGCCCAGCGCTTTGCCTCAATCGTCATGCTGATTTGTTCCAGCTCTCGGGCATCGCCAATCTGAGCTAGGTAGGCTGCCATTTGTGTGGACGCCTGCATCTTTGTCACTGCCTCCATGAGCTTGCCACGGCTATCAGCAACAAAGGTGATGAAATGCGTGCCCGGCATGCTGCCTGAGGCAATATTTCGACCAAAGTAAACTGCCCCGGGGAAATTCTGAATTTCAGCGGACCCCCACATTTGATCGAATGCTGCCATAAACGCGGGAGCGTCTGTGACGGTTAAGCCATAGATAATGCTCACTGGATTTGCGCTGGTGACATCTCCATCTCGTACCTTGGCTCGCAAGATAGCGTAGGCGTTTTCCCACTCAGGCTCTGTCAGCTTTTGCATAGAGTTCTGGAAGGCTCGCCAACCGCGATCGTTTGCAACAACCCTGGCAGATTCGTCCATTGCCGCAGGGTTGGCATAAAAGACATTCACCTGGTGTGTGCTGCTGTAGTCCCCGTTTACCAAGTTCTGCAGTAGCACTACGGTGTTGGGTGTCGCCTTGCCTGTATCCGACGAACGCCACTTTTCCATGGCCGCGACAACGGCAGCGGGATCATCGGCAACAAAGCCGAAACTTTGACCGTAGAAAAGCGGGCCTGAAGTATGGTCGTCAGCTACGACGAAAGAAGTCGATAGCGACAACAGAATCAAAGAAGTTAGTTTCTTCATGTTTTGCCTTATTGTTGTTATGAAAAGAACCGGACCCAAGCCGCCAGTATCAGTTGATAACGGCGGCCAATTAACGACAGAACGACTAATCGCTCACGCCGTAAATCGCGCGCTCAAAGGCCGTCATTGTGGCGACGGCCTTGGGATCTAAAAAGGGTAGGACCTGAGTCGCAAAAATGCCGAACACTTCCCGCTCTCGGTCAATCCAGAAATAGGAGTTGAATAACCCGGCCCACGAACCGGAACCGGCTGAGCGCCCATTACCGGTGCCGTCGGTATGCAGCAGCAGCCCTAATCCCCACGTGGCAGGCGAGCCAAAACCGACATCCAAGTCATGGCTTAGAGCGGGCATCTGGGTGGCACAGTGCTTTACGCTCAGGTCGCCTAGCTGATGCTGAAACATGGCTGCTACGGTTTGCGGCTGCAAGATCGAGCCATTGGCGCCTTTCCCTTGGTTGAGCATCGCGGCGAGCAGTTGGCTGTAATCCGTTAACGTGGAATACAGGCCTCCACCGCCACCATAAAAATCGGCGCTTCCCGGCGCTTCGGGAATAGGCTGCATGGCTGGGGACGTCACTAACTTACCTTCCACCCGAGCCATCATGGATACTGCACGGTCTATCTTCGCTGCCTCAAACTCAAAGGTCGTATCTACCATGCCAAGGGGCTTAAAGATGTGCTCTGCGAAATACCCCATTAGCCGCTGACCGCTGACTTGCTCAACCAAATAGCCGAGCCAATCGGTGCCAATGCCATATTCCCAGTCGGTTCCCGGTTGAAACGCAAGTGGTGCGTTCAACATCTGGCGACCTGATCCCACACCCGCGGTAAGCCCTTTCGCTTGCAGGGAAAAAGCATCCTCGTTCCATATGCTGTAAACAAAGCCAGAGGTATGAGTGATCAGCTCGCGAGCTGTTGGTGCTCTACTCGCCGGCACGTAAACCGGTTCTCCGTCATCACGGAATCCTTGCAGAACAGAAAGCGAATGCAGCTCGGGAAGATAGTGGTTGAGGGGGTTATCGAGATCGAGCTTGCCTGCCTCCACGAGCTGTAGCGCGGCGATAGTTGTTACCAGTTTGGTCATTGACGCGATGGCGAATATCGAATCCTGCCCGGCAGGCAACGCCCCGTCTGCATCACGGCTACCCGCCGCATGGACCATTAGCGCCCCAGTTTTATCGCCGATCAATCCCGACGCGAATACGAGATCACCGCTGTCGACGGCGTTATCTAAAACACCTCGCGCAGTATGAAGCCGATTCAAATCAACACTCACGTTCAATCCCCCGCTGAACTAGTCGGTCTGTGGCACGAGCTTATGCAAAAACCACAGTGGCGTCGCAACTACGCCGACGCCACGAGATTCACGAAGCCCAGCCAGCCACGTGTTGCAAGAGCGGACAACGGCCTAGCTAGAGGCTAGCTTAGTCATCTCAATACTATAGCCCTGACGCTCTGAGCAGGTAGCCACCTCATCAAAGGCGGCTTGAATCGCCGCGCCTTCGGCCGCCCACGCACTTTCTGTGCTCAAACGATCTGCTGCATTACCCCAAAAATCTGTCCAGACGAAGTCGAATGTCGGGGGCACGTCATTGTGCAACTCGACTTCCGTTTCTTCGAAAGACGGAACTTGGGCCAGAAAGTTGTACGTTGTTGCCCCAACTTCGGCCTCGTGCGCATCCAAGAACGGCACGAACTGTCTAAGCACTACCGCCCGCAGATCCTCCGGCGCTTTGCCTTCGTTAAAGGAACAGAAGCTGTATCCAACATAAGCATCTGGGCCCATGTGATCGGGTCCAGCCAGGGAAGGGCTTCGAGGTTGATAGACGTCCAAACCGTATACGTTGGCCCAGTTATCTCCACCGCATTTTTCAACACCGGGGAACTGCTCCTCTAGTTTCGCCTCAGTACCCGACTCCTGATACGCAGCCCAACCGGCATCACGAACCTCTTTATTTTGCCACATTAGCAAGGTGAGCCGATCAAAACTGTCCGATGTCCATCCCTGTGTGGTGAGCGAAGCTGCCATCAAAGAGTCCATGCCCAGTGCCGTTACAGACTGTGACCACAGTTCGTTGCGCTGGGCTACTCGTTCCGGCGTTGCGTTTTCACCATTTGAGCACCAAATAAACTCGTTATAACGAACCGGCTCCATTTGGTTTGCTTCAGGAGCCTCGGCCACTTGCGGGACCGTGGCCGGCGCATCGGATTCAGGCGACGTGCTTTCTGCGCAGCCTGCTAATACCAACAGCGCCATTCCAATCGAACCAATTACCTTGGCCATGTTTTTTCCTCTTCTTATTTTTATTTAACAACCTGCATGAGCCGGCTTTACGCTCACCTCGCTACAGGTGTGCCGTACATTTGATCTCGATTTTGAATGCTGGATCCACCAGCGCTGCAACCCCCACCAATGTCTGAGTGACTTCAGGCCGCCCACCGTAAGCTGCCTCGCGAGCGCCGAACACCTCTTGCACCTGTGCCATCACCGAGGGCATGTCTGTGACGAAAACCGTTTCGTCTACTACATTTTCCATCGTGGCACCGAATTCGGCTAAAACGGCGGCTATGTGTTGGTAGGCGAGCGTCGTTTGTTCAACAACGCTTTCCGGGGCGCTGCCGTTTTCGTCAGCACCCACCTGCCCTGAGAGATATAAAATATCGCCGACTTGAACCGCTTGGGCTATGAGTTCAGCGTAAGGCCCGCTGCGAAAAACTTTTCTGTCCATAAACCGCTGTCCCCTGAACGTCGCTGTGACAACTTGCTTTGCTGAGTGAGGCTATACGTCTGCCTTTATGTCAAAGGTTCGAGCAACAGGCGCGCCCGCCAAATAAGGGCCGACGCTGTCGATGAACCCGGTTTCCATGCGCCAGCCCATGTAGGCTTGCTGATGCGCCGCCGTTTCCCACTGTTCCACCAGGAAGATACTCTTGGTCTCCTGATCAACGTAGGTTTCGACCTTTTCGCATCCGGCATAATTGCGCGTGTCGACCAAGGCTCCTTTCATCAGTTCCAAAAATTCATCCAAGATCTCGGGTTTGGTTGGCATTTCCAACGTAACTAATACGCTCATGTTGTTCCCTGTCATCGAACAGCTGCTATAAATCGGCTGATTGTTTTAATTGAAACGACCCACCGTTTCGGGGTCACGTCGTTTTCGCACTTGTGCCAAGTTTCTTCGCTGACAGGGAAGAAACTTGGTTATCTCAGACTTCAGGCCGCTTCGTGCATTTCTTTTAATTCGTCGTAGGTCATCGTCGACGCGACCTCTAGGTTTTCGTCGAGAATTTCATAGATAGGCCCGTTGTCGTAGGGACGAAGACTGAAAAGAATGATGACGTCACTGTCTCCACCACCCTCGGTATGCGGCTCGACGTCTGGCTTACCTGCCTTGTACGTACCCGCAGGACGCACCTCTTTCAGTTCCCCGTTCGGAGAATAGATACGGTGCTCGCCTTGAACCACAAACGTATTAAACGCCGCCACGTGGCGGTGCATGACAATTTTTTTGTTAGCGGAAAATTTGAAAAGAACGTCGATGACTTTTGCGGTGTCGTCGACATCTAAGATGGAAAGCCAAATGTGCTCGGTGTCTGGCAGCGGCTGCCAATCAACTTTGGTTTCGTCGAAGATCTCGTTACTCATGGCCACTCCTTATTTTTGTTGTTGAGCGCTAATGAAACTTAACTAGGGAACTCGCTGCCCCTAGCTACTAATCGGCACCTCCAGCGCAACCAGGCTCTTCAGCAAGTCGCGGCCGGCAGTCCGGGGGTTTACGTCTTTATCGATTTTGGCGATCTTCCCACTGGCATCAATATAAAAAGTCCAGCGCTTTGAAAAACCCATCGACGCCAAAACCCCATAGGCCTTGCTTACGTCCTTGGCTTCATCAGACAGAATGGGGAAGTTCGCGTTGTTTTGTTCTGCAAATGCTTTGTTGGTCTCCAAATCATCGGTGCTGGCCATGAAAAATTCGACATCGAAACGTCGTACTTGCCTCTTGCTGTCGCGTACCGATTTACACTCGATGGTGCAGCCGCCAGTGAACGCTTTAGGAAAAAAGGCCAGAACAACGTGCTTGCCACGAAAATCTGACAGTTGATAGGTCTGCCCGTCTGTCGCCTGCAGTGTCCAATCTGGCGCCATGTCTCCGACATCTAACGACGCATGGACTCCTGAGGCCATCACAAGTAGGCATGCGGTCAACGCGCTTTTGATCGTGGTGCTGATATTCATTTCTCTAGCCTTCCTATTTACCAATCCGTTGTCGCGGAACTCGTTCCTAGCTTGCCGCGGAGCTTCCAAGCGCCCCGGCAAACAGACTCTTTTCGGCAGCCGATAAATCAACTTCTTTATGGTCAGTCGCCCAATCACTTGAGAACAAACTAATAACTTTTTGTTCACGGCTGCTCTATGAGGAAGAATACATTTCTGAGTCGGAGCATCAAGCCAGCATAACAATGATTTTCGGACTTTCTCGCGCCTTGCAGCAAAAGCCCATACGCAAAGCGTCGGTATCACCTTCAAAACTAACGATCGGCGGGCTGCTGATTTTCGGTGAGTTGATCTCGACTAAGCCGAAGCTCAGCCTCGCATGCATCCAATTCGTGTTGCAGCCTTAGAATTTCGGCACGCAGGCTGTGTCCAAGTTCTCCAAGCGCACCGGCAGAGGGCAGCGGCGATGTTGTTTTAAGCGCCTCAACGCTGGCGACTTCCTCGCTTAAATTCTCAATGTGTCGCCGCAGCCTATCTAGTCGCTGCTCAAGCAGCCCTTGATGGGTTAGTTGATCATGTTGCACTGACTGTCCTAGGTTTGGCTAAGGCGGATCGGGTTCCGGGGCAGACAGTTCTTTCCCAGTATTTCAAGACGAGGAACTCGTCGACAAAGCGAGACCCTCATCGATCATGGCCTTTCTAATCACCTCGATCCGTCGGCGGTTTTTGCCAAGATCAGAATAACCAAGCCGCGAAGCAGACCGCACCACCACGCTGCCATCACGCACCCTAAATTCCAGGTCGTCGACAAACTTTAGTAAACGGGTTGTGGCTTCAGCCCTCAGTGCGTCATCTGTGCTTTGAAGCACCTCATACCTAGGGCGTTGCGACAAATACGTACCGATGGCCGCGAGTAACCGCCGAGCCTCGGCTTGGCCTCCGGCCTTCCCATCCGACCCAGCGCTGGCAATAGGCGCTATGTACCGGGGCGACGTTTTGGGTTCATCACTGCAGACACAATTTGGTGAGGCGGGGCACGGCGCCAAATGGTTGCTGTCGTCTGTCATAGCAAGCCCTCCAAAACCAATTAAACCGAGCATCACTCCTAAGCCCCACAGCCCCGCCAAGGGGGAGGCCTTATGCCACCGGCCCAAGTGAAGCCCCGATTTGTCGAGTCTCTATACGTAATGTCCCTGTGTTTTGAATCTGCACGTACTGCATCTCCTTTTGTCCAAACTTTTTGTCCGAACTTTTTTTGTCCGAACTCTCTTTGGCGGCAATCCTGCCGTCCGTAGATCTTAGGCCCTCGCTAACTAAACACAATCGAAACCACCGCCCACTCAGGGAGTATTAGCAGCACAGTCGACGCCGCCCCAGCACAATTGCGTGGCATCAGCGCTTTCCCAGTCACCAAATATTGGACGAGTCACGGTTACCTGCAAACTGCCGTCGGATATCGCGCCTTTCAGCGAGAGCGTAATGGCACCCGCAGCAGCATTTTGCGCGTCCGCAGCAAAGGCCGGGCCACCCAAGGGCGATGCGGTTTCTGCGCCAGCCACATCCCGCAGCAAGGCATTGACCCATTCGGCCACTTCGTCTCTGGCATCTTCAATTTCGGCAACATCTGCTCTGCCGGCTATCTGCGTTTGCAGTCGCGCCATTTCCGTGCGCGTCCAATTAACACCCTGTCGATAGTGCACATTGAGTTTGGTGCTGTTGGCGGACACCACATAGTTTTGGTACGCCGGAATGGCAAACGTCGTCACCACGCTGATGATGGCAATGACGATCATGAGCTCAATCAGGGAAAAACCGCCGCATATTCGACGCTTGGGATATTTGTGTAGCACTCGCAGCTCTTGAGGCCTTGAAGGTTTGGAGGCGGCTTTTCTTTTTGCCGCAGACAACCCGGACGGTCTTAACCTTGCGATGAACTGCTGAACTGTTGTTTGGTTTTTTTGCATTTCTGCCCCGCTGTCTATGTCGAAATACCTGAAGTGTCCCCTCGCTCTTAAACAGTCTCCACGGGACCTCTCTTAGATCCACGTAAAGCGGCTCTTATGGACGCGACGCGCAGACCTACACGAATTCAGGACATTTCCCATATCGCGCTGGCGTTATCGGCTTATCGTTATCCCTTCAAAGGACAATTTCATGAGTTAACCCGTGCCATCAGAAGCGCTCGACACAGGCCATGAAGGATCGCAAACCGAAACCGCGTCTACTGCGGCCTATGTGAACGCGCTATTTGCACAGGCGTTGGAACAACGGGCTTCAGATTTGCATCTGGAGCCACAAAAAGTCGGCCTGCAAATTAGATTGAGGGTGGACGGTCTGCTCCACGATCTGCCCAGCCCCTCGCCGAACATTGCCCAACGGTTATGTGCGCGCATCAAGATCATGGCGAAATTGGATATCGCGGAGCGACGCCTGCCCCAAGACGGCCGAATATCTGTTAACTGCCGCGGGCAACAAATGGACCTGCGCGTGAGTTCATTACCTACCTTGTGGGGGGAAAAGCTTGTTTTGCGAATAGTGCTACAAGAGTCCTCCATTTTGCCGCTAACGGATCTCGGCTTGAGCGAACGTCAGCATCAACAGTTGAGCACCGCCTTGGCCCAGCCCCAGGGCCTAGTTTTAGTCACAGGGCCCACCGGTAGCGGCAAAACACTCACGCTTTACAGTGCGCTGCAAACTCTGAACCAGCGCCACAGAAACATTTCTACCGCCGAAGAACCAGTGGAAATACCGCTCCCCGGCGTTAATCAAGTCGGCATCAAGCCGCAAATTGGGCTGGACTTTGGCAACACACTGCGGGCCTTGCTGCGTCAGGATCCAGACGTGCTGATGGTGGGTGAAATTCGAGACTCAGATACAGCATCTATGGCGATTCGAGCGGCGCAAACAGGTCATTTAGTGCTTTCAACCGTCCACACAAAATCCGCCTCAGCGACCCTTGGACGCATGAGGCAGCTCGGTATCAGCGACAGGGATCTTCAAGAATCCGTGACATTGGTTGTGGCGCAACGACTGCTTAGGCGGCTGTGTGATCATTGCAAAAGTCCGCACCGAGTTGGGCGCGAGCGAGACAACGATACGTTATCCCACAGCACCACGGTGTTTCGTCCAAATCCCCGAGGCTGCTCGGTCTGTTTGAACGGCTACCGGGGGCGGCTTGGGATTTTTGAGCTTTGCGGCCCCTTGTCATGGGCTAAAGAACACCCGAACCAACTCAGCGAACGTGTGTTGCGACCGCGCAACGCCAATGACCGCCAAGGTGAAACCCACCGGCCCTCAGCTTTTGCGCCCGGTCCCGATCAGCACCTAAGAACCATGGGCTTAACGCGCTATTTTGCCGGAGAAACCAGTCTCGAAGAGATTGAACGGGTTTTGCCTCGGGGGTCTTTCGGCACGGATACCTTTACTACCGACAGCCCCTTCTCATGACCGCTTTCAGATGGCAGGGCACGGATACTTTGGGTCTACCGCAACACGGCATCCTTGAGGCTCAGTCGCTCCAAGACGCCGAATTGCAGCTAGCTGGATTGGGGGTATCCCGTGTACGAATCCGCCAACAATCGGGGTTAAAAAATCCCGAAAACGGCGACCGCACGGCGGCCCGCGGCGGAAAAAAAACTGCATCAAAACTGCGCGTAAGAAACAAACAACTCGCAACCTTTTGCCGTCAACTCGCCAATCTTCTGACCGCCGGAATTCCCATAATCGATGCCATAGATATTTTGGAAGACGAGAGCAAAGGCGAGAATGCGCAACTTTTGAAATCACTCAGGCACAGTCTCCTCGACGGTTTAAAACTGGGGGAGGCAATGGCTCTGCACCCGGAAGTGTTCGACCCGTATTTTGTGAACCTAGTGCGCTGCGAGGAAGTAGCCGGACAGCTTCATCGAGCTTTGAGCAATCTGGCCGATCATTTAAAGCAGACCCAATTATTGCATCGGAAAATACGGCAGAGCCTAATGCAACCGGGCTTGATCTTGATCACAGCGGTCTTGGTGACTTGGTTGCTGCTGACCTTGGTGATGCCAGAGTTCGCAAAAATGTACACCCAGCAGGATCAACAACTGCCCGGCATTACCCAGTGGGTAATCGGTCTTTCGACCGTTCTGCAAAACCACCAAGGCACTGTATTGTTGCTAATCGCGGGCGGTCCTGTGGCAGCCTTAACACTTAGCAAGCGTGTGGCGGCTATCGTTTTGATTTCTGACCGCCTTCTCCTAGGCCTGCCCTTGCTCGGCTCTCTAATACGGCAATCAAATATTGTTGAGTTCAGTCGTACCCTAGCCGGCATGCTGACCGCAGGAATACCCCTTAACGAAGGTTTAATCCATGCCGGGGCTTATTGTCGCAACGCCGCATTTCGCCACGCCATAAGTCAAACCACCGCCAGCGTCGAGAATGGCTCTGCATT
>Ga0181579_10001516_pt1 | contig 19205 bp, 28 predicted proteins | sample 071ome_24_FD_132996 | JGI IMG/M metagenome (GOLD analysis project Ga0181579, IMG submission 132996) | Coastal salt marsh microbial communities from the Groves Creek Marsh, Skidaway Island, Georgia - 071402CT metaG (megahit assembly) | ecosystem: Environmental > Aquatic > Marine > Intertidal... | reverse complement strand
CGGAGATGGTGATGGGGGTTCCCGCGCCACCCGCTTGCCCGATGAGATCCGGTTTGATCTCGTCCAGAACACCCAGACGATGTAATGACAGTGAGATAGGGACGTCCAATCGCAACAGCCCCTCCACATACCGGCCACCCAACCAGAACCCCACCCGCGGGAGTTGGTCAGATGATTGCCACTTGGGACGCCCATGAATGTTGGTGTAGTAGTAATCCTTCTCCCATCGATTGGGATACGTGTTGAAGCGATCCCATATCTCGGCGGCACCCTCCGCCCATGACACGTTGCCCAGATCGCCGAGACCTCCTTTGTGACCTTTCATCACCAACCACCGATCCTCACCAGCGCCACGTTGATGCAGAAACGGGGAGCTCGATTGGCCGAGGGTCCGTATGGATCCCAGATCATGAACTCGTCGCTGGGACGGCGTTCCAGCGCCTTGGTCAACTCGTCTATGGCCTCGATGTAGTATCCATCGTATTCGTAGGAATCCATCCATTCGTCGTCGCTGTCGTAATCGTCGCGATCCGCGTAATGAAAACCGTTACGGCTTAGGAACGACATCACGTCCTCGACGATCCGCTTCTGCACCTCGGGTTTCTGGAAGTCAAGGTAGGGGGACAGCGTCGTCATGGGTCCGTTCCTCTGAACGATCGAATAGTCATCCCGCCAGGCTGCCCAACCGCATCCGTTGCACCGATCCCGGGTGAACTGATCATCCACCAGGATCGTCACCACCAGCATGTTGGGGCTGTCGACGAACCTCTCGTTCACGTTGACCACAACATCCATGTTGATCGTCCTCATCATACCATCCCCATCAACTCGTCCACATCGGTCGTTTGTTTTATGAGATCCAGCAAATCCCAGTGATTGCCCCAGAATGACTCCTCGATAGCATTCTGCGGAACGATATAACCGCTCTCCTTGATGGCTTGCACGGCAAGGTCCGTGTCGATGATCAGACGGCAGGAATCGCATTCGTATCCCGAATCCAGGTAGATGACATCTGTGCAGTCGGGGCTCGGACAGTCGATGACCATGCCGAGTTCCCGGTATATGTTGTTCCTCGGACGGTGTTCCCAGTTCGTGGATTCGACCATCAGGGACTCCATGAGTTCGTATTTGGCGTTCGCTATGGCGGCTCCTTGCAGTTTGTCCACGACACGGTGTCTGGGTAAATCGATGAAGATCAGACCCCGATTGATGACCGCCATAACGATAACTTACACCGCCGTCTACATGAACATTTAGGTAGGAAACCCCCTGTGTCGCAACCATGGAAGACATCCAGATCATCGCGCTCGCACTCGGATACCTCGTAGCCTTCATGGCCGGTCGGTGGACCGCCATGCGATCCGCCATCCTCACCAACCTCGCGGAGAGCGTCTCCGACGGCATCGACAAGTTCGAGGAGGTCACGGGGATCGACGTTCCCGACGACCTCGAGGAGCGGATCGAGGATGCGGCCGAGGATCTCGCCGAGGACGTCCTGGACGCGGTCGAGGACGTCGCCGAAAACGTCGTGGAAGCCGTCGAGAACGCCGAATCCATCGAGGATGCAATCGAAGCCGCCTCCGAGACGCTCGATGTGGCTCTCGACGACCTGGAGGATCTCACGGTCGCTGGACTCAAGGAGAGGCTCGCCGAACTGGGTCTGCCCCAGTCGGGTCGCAAGGCCGAACTCATCGCTCGCATCAAGGAACACGTCCAGGGGGTCTCCCAATGAGCCACCACTGGAAGAAGCGCGGTCTGATCGCCAGCCTCGTCTCGATCGTGGCTTCGATCGCCATCTACTTCGCACACGACGAGAACCTCGGCATTTTCGTGGGTCTCTGGGCATCGGCCCTGCTGCTGCTCTCCGAACGTCTCGACGAGGTGTGAGTCCTTTATACGGGTGCCAGCACCATCATGACCCATGGTGAGGGACATACTGCAGTTCATGGCCGAAGCCCACGGCCTCAAGGTTCCCGGTGATCGCTACCAGAGATACTCCAACTACATACCTCCCACGGACACCTGGGAATATCAACTGTGGGCCACCCGTGAGGATGCCGTCGAACGAGCCATCATAGCCACCCAGAAGCAACGCGGACGCAGGGGTTCGCTGGCCGTCGGCCTCAAGAACCTGCCCGGTTCGCCTCCCGACGACGCCGGGGATCAAGTCAAGTGGTTCTGCCGCAATCTCTCGGGAACGCCCCTCAAGCTCAACTTCACCGATCGCCGTTCGATCGGCAAACGCACGGTTCCCCGATACGATTCCCTGAAGCTGGGACAGGTCTACCTCCACTCCGAGCGGATACCCATCCTCAATCGCTGGACGGTCGCACCGGGCGAATCCACCAGCGTCATCAGGTTCAACCTCTACATACCCCGAGCGGTATCTCCCCGGGGCACCAACGTCTACGGCGACCACATCGTGGTGGAACAACCAGTCAGGGATCACTTCATGCAACGCAACGGTTGGAGGGTCTGGGTGTCCAAGCTATACAACCCCGACAAGCCACGATCCAAATTGGGGCGGTTGGTGGATCTCGAGGAGGAAAAGACCCTGCAGGACCTATACTACCTCGACGGATTCCTCGGTGGATCGGTCGTCTCGCAGTTCCCGTTCCTGATCAACTGGTGCGTCGATTCCAGCGGGGTCAGGCTTCCTGGGATAGATCATAACGGTATCTGATGCGAAGGGGATTGGCTGGGTAGGCATCCACATCGCTGTCGTCGAGGAAGAAGACCTGGAATCGCCCCGTGGGCATCTTGATGGGACCGGTTCCCGACAGATCCGACACCGACATGAACTCGGGACCCGAGGGGTCCACGTTGTCGTCCACGCCCATGCGTATCTCGGTGAATCGCAGATCGAAGCGTTGCAGCAGAACCTCGAGGGGTGATACCTTCATCGGTCCGCTACCCGACCAACGGTTGGCGGCCACGGCGGCGCCACGGACCTTGGCCGAACCCAGGAACGAGCCCGAAACGGCGGGGTCGCTGACGCTGGCTCGCAGCAGCTTCCGTCGCAGCAGATCAGCGATGCGATCCCTGTGGAAACGCACCGCGTCGACCGGGTCCAGCGTGCTGGTGAGCGGATCCAGATCGAACTGCCACCAGATGTCGGTGTATTCCTCGCCACGGTTCACGCTGGCGTTCGGACCCGCCTGCCCACCCCGTCCCAGCGTGGTGCCGTCCATCGACACCAGCTTGCCGTAGACCACGGTGGAATACCTGTGCAGTGGCACGAAGTTGGCCACCCAACGGTTGTTGGAAGGATCCTTGGTGATGATCGGTTGATCCACCCCCGACGAATCCGGCAGCGTCTGCGATGCCATGGTGGCGATAGTCGTGCCCAGTTCCCTGGCCGAACGCGAGGCGGAGTTGCCCGCCCGCATCGATTCGAGGAAGTCGGGAACCAACTGCTCGGGAGTCCTGGTCGGAACGATCTGCAGGGGACGACCGCGACCGCGTCGTCGGTATGACCACGATACGCCGTTGTCGTCCATCCATCGGATCAGGGTCCTCGGGGTGGTCCCGCACATGCCCGTGGCGGGCCTGGCACCCATGCCCGTCCGGATCATGAGATCGTAGGCCCTCATGGCGCGCTGCGCTGTGTCGGCCTTCATGGATCACCACTACTGCGACCAACTACTTGAGTTGAGCCATCGGGACGCCATCCCGTCGACCACCAGTTGACCAAGAAACGGAACGGTCGCGGTTCCGATAGGTAGATGACGTGATCGTTCAACCAACCGCGTTCGGGCGACCAGCGCATCAGCGAGGGTTCCGCCCACGGATCGTCCACCTCGGCGACATCGCTCTGGGTCCAGCTCTCCTCGGTCATCATCGGAACGGGAGCCGACCCGCGACGGGAGTGATCCCAGGAGGAACCCACCATGCCGATGCCGATCCTGCCGTGAGCCGGCATGTCGCCGTCGAACCACAGCACGGAGAACGGCGTCTCGGGTCTCGGGGGCTCCCCCGCGGATCCGTGAGCGTTCCCGCGGATCGATACATCCAGACCGCGATCCCTGGCATCGCGCAGTAGAGCCAGCAGCGACACGCTCTCGCCCCGTTGAGCCAGTTCGTGGAGCATGGGATTGATGACCGACAGACCCGGCAGATCTATCCCTGCCACGGAGGCGGGCATGCGTTTCATCATAGACCCCATCGACCGACCCCCCATTCAGCTCCAAGAGCCCCGCGTTCACTCGACATGTCCACCCTCTCCCGGTTCCTCGACCGGGCCGAGAGCGCCGTGCCTACCCAGCAGTCTGCTGATTATCGGATGCACCGTGAACGAACCGTCGGCTCGCACAGCCACCCCTCGTTCGAAGAACGTCCAGTATCCCTTGCGGGCCACCCAGTTCATCATGTCGGCGACGGGATCGCCCGAGCGTTCCTCCCACGGATCCTTCGAGCCGTGATCGTAGAGTTCCCTCATCAGGGGGTATCGCTGTTCCCAGGTCAACCCCGTGACCCCGCTGCGGAACCGTGGGTAGTAGAAGTCGCGGAGGTAACTCCACGTCAGATCGTCGGGATGACGGATGTCCATCACTGTTCACCCCCCGAGAAGTCCCATTCCGACCTCGGTTGGAAGACCACCATCTCGTCGCCGATCCTGACCACGCCGTTGAACGATTCCAGTAGGCCGAGATCCTCGTCCGACAAACGCACCCCACCGTTCCGGACGTCGCGTATGGACACGGGTTCGGGGAACAGCGTGATGGCGGTGGCGTGCTTGGCCACCAGGTTGGGATCGATCTCGGCGTTCATGAGGTCGATCGGGAAGTCGTGGGTCATCGTCTGCAGGCTCTTTCGGAACAGTTCGCTGGCCTCGTCGAGGTGCGGGAACTGCACAGTCTCGGCACCGCAGAGGCGTGCGAAGGCGCGGACCAGGTTGACGAACTCCTGGTATTTGCGGTAGTCGGTGGTGACGCCCGCTCGCTTGATGAACACCTTGCGGAAGGCCTCGTTGTCCTCGAACGAATCGAACTCGGAGTTGACCAGCGGTTCCAGCGGACCGATCTGCGGAACCGAACCCGATACCGCACGGAGGTATTCCCTGAAGAATGCCCGCCACATGGCCTCGGCATCGCGATTGGAATTGCCCTCGTGCACGCCGTCCATGGTGCGTAGGATGTTGGAGCGGATGTGATCCTTGGCGTCCTCGCCGGCCAGACTCATCTGGGTGAAGATCAGGGTGAGACGACTCATGATCTGGTAGGTGTAGTCGCCGAATGCGGCCAGCATGGCCGTCTTGTCGGAGTAGTCCTCGACGTTGCCGTGGGATCCGAAGTCCGCGGGCGGATTGCCCAGGAACAGCAGGTTGGTGCAGGTCTCTCGACGGGTGTGCACGTTGCCCTTGCTGATGGCCACATAGCCGTTGGCCATGGCGTTCATCAGCTCGCCGAAGGTCTCGTCGGCCCAGGTCTGGAACTCGGAGACCGCGATGCGTTCGTTGTGCATCTTGGGTAGCAATCCGAGGCTGACGCTGTTGATGTCCTCGCCGGACATGGCTCCGATCAGTCCCGCCACCGTGGCCTGCTTGCCGGTCCCGGCGATGCCGCAGGGAACCAGTGGCTCGATGACGTGCTCGATCATGTGGTCCTTGCCCTCGCCCACCGACGATACGATGCCGATGTGCAGCATGTCCTGCTTGGTCCGCGGACTCAGGCAGAACAGCATGATGGCCTTCTTGAGGAAGTCCTTGGCGTAGAGACGACCCCAGAGGGTGTCGTCGCGGATCATGAGATCGAGCGGTGTCAGACCACGGGTTATCACGGGGTATCCGTTGAACTCCCATCGTCCGGGAGCCGTTCGGTATCGCGAAACGTCGGCATTGGAGACGATCGCCAGGGTGCTTCGGTCGTAGTCGACGGGCATGCCGTTGACATCGAGACGGGCCTCCTCACGAACCAAACAGGTGTATTCGGAGCAGAGATCCACGAAACCGCGGAGCTGCTCGTTGGACATCTGGGAACGGCTGGTCTCGTGATACGGCGCCAGAGCGTCGATCACGAATATGCGTTCCTTGCCTCGGTTGCGGAAGGCGCCCGACAGGAAGACCTTGGAACCACGTTGGAGACTCTCGGTGAGATCGACCATGATCCCCGTCAACCACGTATCGGCGTTGGAGGTCGGGGCGGAATCGCCCCCAGATAGGACGTTGCGATCGGCGTTCGAAGCGGTGCACTCGATGGTGTATTGGCCGTCGGAAACAACGAAACGCAGCTCGGTTCGGTCGACTCCGATCTTGGGTGGTAGCGGAGAGTCCTCCAGTTTGAGGCAGACACCGCTGCCCCAGGAGTAAGCTCCTGTCACCTTCGACCGGTAGACCTGTGCGAGACTGACGCTGTGGTCGTCGTATCCATCGACGCAGCTTCGGACGTAATCGGTTATCGCATCTGGGATCCTGTTGTCAGCACTTGCAGTCATGGGGAACCTCCTCGCAGACCCGTGGGGCCGGCGTGAGGGTCTCGACCGCTCGTCCGACTTGAATCAACCGCCATCTGATCGACGTCAACGCCCAGGGCAAGCCCTATACGGGTGTCAGCACCGAATCGACCCCATGAGGGCCGAGATGTGGTGTGGATCGGGTCGCGCGAGTATCCGCTCAGTCCTGGAACTGGTCTTCTGGGACGGGTGGGACCACGAGGGAGTCGTTCTTGCCTGCGGAGTCAGTGATCTTGATGCTGAACCGGTTGTAGGTTCGGCCGGTCTTGGACTGATCCTGGTGGCGAAGGAAGGTGACCTGCAGTGGGTAGGCGTGTCCAGCTTCGAGAGCCTTGGCGACTGCCGTGGTGAGGTGCTCCTGCTCGTAGCCGGAGAGCCAGAAGGTCTGTCGACGACCGCCGGTGGGTTCGATCACGCGAACTGCGGTGTTGTAGGTGGTCTCGTCGCCTTCGACGGTGTAGTTGCCGCTGATGCCACTGGTGTAGCCTTCGAGGAGGTAGTCCTTGTGGAGTTGGTCGCGGTCCACCTTCAGGGTGTCTCGGACTGGCCACTTCTGGGTGGTCTCCTCTCGCTCGTTCTCAATGTCTGCCAGGAAGTTTTCGATTTCGTTGCTCATCTTGTTCATCTCCATGTTTTTCTGTTTTTGTTTTTGCGCCCCCATCGTTTGTTGCCGGGGACAAATCTACGTTGGTCAATTACCCCTATAAACAAATCGGTCAGGGCGGGGTGGCTACGATCCTGTAGGTATGACGCGCACGCGAGTGCATCGGTTTTGCATCGGTGGATTGAAGTATCGACGACCGCCCACTGGTTAGCATGAGCAAGCGGTGGTTCCAGCCCAGCACGGGCATCAAGAAGGTCTCCGAGGATTCCCCGGGTGATGGTTGGCTGACGATCGTCACCATGACGATGCCCGACGGCCAGGAGATCGATTCCACCCTCGAAGACCTCGATAACTGGCTCAAGACGTCGCCCGATGGATACGTCAGTCACCTCTCCAACAACATCCTCGAGATCTCGGGTGATGCCTCACGGGTCGGCGCCAACCTGATCCCCTCGATCGAGGCCTGCCGATACTACCGGACCGAGATGTTCCAGGACGACGGCTACGAGGCCTGGTTCGTCACCTACGACTACGACGCCACCCCATACGAGGGTGAGCGGATCGAGGTCTTCGATGACGACGAGAAGGATCCCGATCAGGCCGACATCTCCGGCGGAGGCGGAGGCCGAGGCGGACCACCACCACCAAAACCACCACCCTGGAACAATGAAACCCCGTTCCCCGACATCGGACCCAAACCTGGCGCACCCGTGCTGCCGGAACCCACCGAACCCGAGCCCGACCAAGACACACCGATCGAGGATCTCGCCAAGGAGCAGGCCGATGCCGACATCGGCATGGTTCCCGACCCCGACGGAGACATCGAGCATCCCGACGGAGCACCGAGCGACAAACCTGGAGACATGCCTGGTGGCAAAGGACCCTGTTCCGACTGCAACGGCACCGGCCAAAAGCCCGATGACGGCGATGGTCAGGACGGCGGCGAAGAGGAATCCGATGACGGAGGCGACGGAGGCGACGGCGACGACGAGGACGGTGATGGCTCACCCGACGGTTCCGAATGCGGCACCTGCGGAGGCTCGGGGGAGATGCCCCAGGATCAGGACGACGGCGACGAACCCAGCGACGACGAGGGTCTCGATGACGACCAACTCCCCGAGGATGACGAGAGCATCCCCGACGATCCCTACGATCCGCAACCAGTCGTCGAGGCGGCCAATCGTGCCATCGAGGCGGCCAACCGTGCCATAGCAACCGATGATCCCGAACAGCGTTCCCGCGCCGTGCAGGAGTGCTTCGAGGCCGTGCAGGATTGTCAGCAGAAGGTCGACCACAGATCCACCACGCAACGGCAGGTCCTCCAACGTGCACTCGACGCGGCCCAGGCCGCCCTGGGGGTGTCGGCATGACGCCAGAGGAGATGCAAGCATTCATCGACGGACTGCGTCCCGATCCCACGCCCCTTCGGGAGATCCAGGAACAACTGACGGCTCGCATAGCCGAGATCAGACCCATGACGGGTGAGCAGAGGCAGGAAGCCCTCGACCTGCTGGTGCAGGATGTCGCCGACCTCTCGGAGAACATCGACGTCTACGATCGCAACCAAGCCATCGCCTTCGCGGATCAACTCAAGCGGATCTACGATCTCGACGTCGCCACTAACGATCCCAGTAAGTATCCCGAGACCGCGCGACGTTCGGAATACCTCGACCAACTCAAATCCCGTGTCATGCAGGGAGACCGACGGTTCGGAATCATACGCAACAGCGATAGAACCTACGTCACCGGACTCTACCCCACCTACGCCAGCGCCACCAAGGCCTTCGAGGATAACAACTACAACAGCGACACCCACAGCGTTCTCGAACACATGGGCGAGGCATGGGAGTCGTTCCTGGCCACCAACCGCCCATACGAGGAGTGGCAGAAATACATCAAGGCATACAACCAGCAGATCCTGTCCCGCCTGAAGCCCCTGCAGACGTTCCGTCCCGACCAGCCATCCGCTCCGACGCCCGAGGTTCCCGTGGTCGTCCCACTGAAGCCGACCCAATCCCGGAGCACGGTGGCCGTCGGAGGCCTCGGACACATCCCCGTCCCGATGCTGGATCCGTTGACGGGTCTGGTCTCGTTGGTGGCTCCGTCCCAAGCCGGTCCCTCCATGCGAGCACTCCCCGACGACTTCAAAACGGGAGACCGCGATCGATTCGGACGCAGGGTCACGGTTCCCGCCACACTCGAGGGTCTCGAGAAGTGGTGCACGGACACCTACCGCACCCACGGCGATGCCGTGGTGGCGTTCCGTTCCGATGCGGGCGGCGTGGTCTCGGTCACCATCACGGGAGACATCGATTCCTGGCGCCAACGCGTCGAACTCATGAGGATCCCCGTGGCGCTCTCCATAACCGAGGACCCGGCGGATCGCTCCATCACGTTCGCATACCTCTGATCACTGAACCGGCCGAAGGCGGGCTCTTGGAACCGGGTCTGGGGTCGTTTTGCCGGGGTAGATACAGGTAGTCGTTCGATCGATCATCCCACCATGGACAAGCGATCGGTCATCAACCGGCGCGATATGTCCAAAGTTGCCGTTCCCGAACTGCAGCAGAAGGTGGCTGCGGCTCTGATGCACCTCGGTAGACACCGGGATGCCCGTGAGATCCTGATCAGGGAACCCAAAGTGCTACCGGACGGTAGGATCAAACCCAACCTAACTCCCGATGACATACCGGTGGATTTCACCGGGATGCCGCAGCTCCTGGGTTACGCGGATGGTGCGAACGCTTTCTACGAGCATGCGGACTTCGACATCGTGGACGATCACGTGGGCGTTCTGGTCGCGTATTCCACACCATCGTATCACCGATTGACGGAACACCTCGGGGACTACGACGATGACCCCGAGGCTCACGATGCCATCTACGACGATCTGGGTAGGGTCTACCGGGAGGGCATCGTGTGGGTATCCCGGGAACTCCTGCGTGAACACCCGTGGTATGACATAAAGCTCCCGTCCAGGGGTGCTCGCAAAAGACTTCAGCGCCGGAATGATCTCGTTGAACTCATCGACACCATCGTCAACGACAAACCGTCCGTCTGGGACATCGCCGATGTGATCAACGAAAACACCGCCTTCTACGCGTCCTACCCCGGCGACGTCTGGCTGAATGCCGTCGTGATCGACGATCGGGTGTTCCGAACCTGGGCTAACCGCGTGCTGGCGACGTGAGCCACGCTTAGGTAGTCGTGAGGCACAGGATCACCCATGCAGCCATGGATGTCCGAGTGGATCAAGTTCGATTCCGAGTCCGTCAAGGACATGAAGCGGCACTCCGACAACACCCACACCCACCGGGAATGGATGTGCTACGTCTACGAGCAGGACTACGGTGTCCTGATCCCGTCCGGCGGTGCCATGCCGATCCTACTGGAGGAATCCGATGGCGAGACCGCCGTCTTCAAGGATCCCGCCAAGGCACAGACCGTCGCCGATCGCGAGGGTGGACAGGTCATCACGCTCTACCGCCTCGGCGAACCATCATACGGCGACGAGAGTCGGATCGAGGTCAACCCCGAGGCCAAGGCCAACGAGGACCGGCTGACAGAGGGACTCCGCAAGGAGAACCGACGATGGACGATCCACGGGCACCCCCTCAAGGACGGCAAGATCTACACGGGTCGCCAATACTTCTCGTCCACCGATCTCGTCAACGAGTTCTGCCACGCCCGCGATTCGAACGAACGCGTGGTGCAGTTCCTGGTCTACCCCCACCAGCAGGTCGACACCCAGACCGGTGCCAAGGTCATCCACAACCGATGTCGGATCCTGGTCTTCCCCGATCGTGAGACCATCCGAGCCGCCATGTCCGATTCCAACCCCGGCGTCAACTTCGACGCCATCACGCCGCAGAGCGGCCAGAACAAGCAGGTTCCCGACGGCAACGGCGGCATGACGCTGGCCAACGACGCTGGCGTCAACTGGTTCGAGTTCCAGGAGGCGCTGGGTCGTCGCGGACAGATGGGCATCGTGGACATCGAGGGACCCACCGGTGGCATCGTCTACCACTCCGAGGGATTCCTGAGTGCCTCCCCGATCCGCCTGCTCGGCACGGCCACGGCTGCCGTGGTTGTATTCTACCTCGGACGTCGTCTCTTCCGTCAGCTCGCCCCAGGATCCGTCGCTGGAGTCACCACCGTGGCTGGCGCTGAAGGATTCTCGGTGGAGGGCGGACAGCATGGCTGGCAGATCTGAGTTGATCCTAACCACCGTCGACGGTTCCATGATGATCGCTACCCCCGTGGGTCGCGACCTTTATCATGTCGTCCTCGATGGCAAACCGATGCCCTCCCCACTATCCCGTCAGGGCATCCGTCGGCTCGTATCCGCCCGGCGCCGCCGCCCGATCATCGGATTATCGGCCGAGGATCACGGGGTCATCCCCAGCGTCACCGAGGTCAGCATCCCGACGCGCTTCGGCTTCCGTTCGGGATCCTGTGGCAGCGTCATAGGTCATCCGCGGGAACCCGACCGCGTCATCAAGGTCGTCCTGCTACCGGACCGTCCGCTATCGTCCATCCGTGCCCAAGAGAATCGAGACAACCTCGATCCCTGGAGGCCATACATCGGCTCGTCCATCCTGGCAGCCAACCTCGCCCAGGCCGAGGTCTTCCGTGAACTATCCGAATCGGGTTCTCCGAGGAGTCTGCCCGAGGTATTCGACTACCGCGAGGGGCGCATCCATAACGATGACATCGAAGCCATATCGGTGATAAATCCCGACATGTCCCGCGTCCTGCGACCCGGTATGCGCGTGGCATCGTGGATCATGGAGAGGATACCCGACGACCCCAAACCCGACGTGGTCGCTCGCGACACCGCCCGACGGCAGATCCTCGATTACCTGTTCTCCGAGCACGGTATGATAGCCAGGGATCTATCCTCCGATGACAACTGGGGTAGACGCAACGATGGTTCAGCCGTCCTGCTGGATCCGCTGGTGGTTCCCGTGGAATGGCTGGGGGAGATCCCACCCACGCTACACGGCATCCGCAACCTGCTGGCTCGTGCCCGCAGGAACGACATCGACAACTACGTCGCCACCCTCGCACCCTTCGGAGCCAATCTCCTCGATGCCGAGGAAGCCGTCGTCATCGCCCTGCTGTCCACCCAGATAGCCTATCGCACCCCCGACCCCGCTTTCGATTCGATCCTGACCGAATACCTCGGTGGTCGCAACCTACCATACCCGCGTCGTTCCTACCTCGGATACGAGCACGGCATGCGTCCGTTCCACGATTAGGACAGCCAGAGGTGATCCAGCAGATCCCGCAGGTTGTCATCGCCATCCCGCACGGTCAGTTCCAGATCGACCAGTTCCGCGGGTATCCCGTCGATGCCCGATTCCGAGACGTCATCGCGAGCCGCCCAGTGCCGTTCCCAGGTATCGGGGTAGGCTCTCCGCAGGCGTTCGATCTGCATTTGCTCGTCATCGAACCCCAGCCTGATCAGGATGAATCCCGCCTCGACCAGAGCCTCGGCTTCGTTGGGGAATCTGACATCGTCTATGACGACACGTTCGTGCGCCTCGGTCTGCGTCAGCGTATCACGGATCCACAGACGGGGGTCTATCTCGCGACCCACCGCACCGATGGTCTGCAGTAGACGTCGTTGCTTGGTGCCCAACACATCGGCAGGCAGGAGTCCGTCCTCCACCATCGTCTCGATGACCCGTTGACCCATCAGCTTGACCGCCCGTGCCAGCGACACACGCTCGAATCCGTGGTTGCCCACCAGTTCGTCGGCCAGACGGCTCTTGCCCGAGGCCATGCGTCCGCATATCGCCACTCGCATGCTACGCATCAAGAGCACCACCTACATCAAGTATCGGAAGCGACAATCGTGTCCCATGCGCTTGGTGAGTTCGGTCGTCGACCTACCCCTGCGCGGCCAGGATGCCTACGCCATATCCGATAGCATGCTGGTGGTGGCCGACGGCGTCGGTTCCTGGGATGATCGCGGCGTCGATGCGGGCATCTGGTCGCACATGCTGGTCAGCGAGATCATACTATCCGATCCCGACATACCCGACACCGAGACCCTGCTCGAGATCCTCCGACACTCCGTCGCCAGGACGCGTGCACCCGGCACCAGCACCCTCACCCTGTTGGCCATGGATCCATCCACGGGAACCGCCATCGCCTACAACCTCGGGGATTCGGTATGGTGGCACATCAGGGACGGACGGGTCATCAACCGCTCACGATTGACCGTCCACGGACACGACGTTCCATACCAGATCGGCAGGAATCCCGACATGAGTCTCGCCAACGATTCCATCGAGGACGGCATCACGACGCGTCTGCGTCTGCGAACCGACGATTACCTGGTGCTGGCCAGCGACGGCATAACCAAATTACTGGACGATACCGACCTCGTGGATATGCTCTCGGACGAGGAACCCGCCCTGGCGGCCCTACTGCTCTCGGAAGTCATCGAGGACATCGGCATCGAGGACGATACCACCGTCATCATATCGAGGATCTACGAGTGATCGGGCAGGGCCATGAAGGCTTCGATGTCGGCATCGTCGGAGGGACGGCGAATCATGCCCGCGTCGTAGAGCCTGTCGAGAGCCTGTTCGGGAGTCAGACCTCCCGCCTCCACCACCTCGGTCAGGGACAGATACGGGTAGCAGGTGTCGCGGAAGTCGCAGTAGTTGCACTCGAAATCGCCCACGGTCTCGAGCTCGTTCTTCTCCCACGTCTTGACGTGAGCCACGAGGTTGCCCGAACCCGTGTATGCGGTTCCGGTGTCCTTCATCTCCTGGATCTTCTCGGCAGACCATCGCAGGGCGAAGTCGCGGTCGGGGATCATGTCGTGATCGCCGTTGGCTCGCCAGTGCTCGACCGCCCTGGACACCTCGGCGTAGGACTGCAGGATCCCGTCAACATTGAATCCCTGTCGTGGCGACACGGTCAGGTTGGCATCGTCGTGCTTGCCGAGCAGGTAGGCCTGATCCGGTTCGATCTCGTTTCCGAACTTGTCGTAGATGCGGATGTTGCCGCTGGCGTCGAGACGCACGCGGAACGTCGAGAAGATCATGGGCTTGAGGCCCGCGTAGCAGATCTGACCCTCCTCGATCTTGACACCGAACTCGGCCTCCACCACGCCCTTCATGTGCAGGTAGCAGGCCACCTGCATGACGTAGGCGATCTTGGGAGCTCCCCGTGGATACAGACGCATCTCGGCGTTGGGATAGCGAACGAGATCGGGAGCCGTGGCCTCGATGGACATACCGCGAGCGGTCTTGAACTCCATGATGGTGGCCAGATCGGAACTGATGTCAAGGATCTCGCCACCGTCGGTCGACGCATGGGGGTTGGCCTGGGTGAAATTGCGGAGAAGTCCGTCCATCTCACCCGAGATTGTCACCACGGTGCCGTCGGGAGCCGTGGTCTCGCCACGGAATCGGTAGCCCTGCGTGATCAGCACGCCGGCCTCCTCCCACATGTCGCAGAAGTAATCCTCCATGGCGTTGCCCGTGGCGAAGATCAGTTGGGTGTTGTCGTTCTTCTCGCCGGAGTCGGCGCCCGTCAGTCGGTAGTAGATGGCTCGTCGGCATTTGCCCACGCGTTGCTTCCTCCCGAACTCGTTGGTGATCTCGCAGGAGGCTTCGGTCGGTCGGAAGTTGCCGGAGGACACGTATCCGTCCCTGCGGTGACGGTAGGTGTAAAGGGCGGCTCTCATCGGGTCTGCAATCTGGTCGTTGATGTCTACATCTGTCATAGTAATCACTCTCATGCAACGCTGGGTCGTCCCCCCTATATCAAGGGTTCGTCGGTCAGTGATCGCAATCGGGACCGTGGACGTGTCCGGAATGCTCTGGTTGCTCGGCCAGGAATCCCATGTTCAATCCCACCTCGGGACGATCCGCACCGTCCTCGCCCATCAGGATCGAGTTCAGAGCTTCGTCGAATACCTCGACGTGCGCCTGGATCTGGTCGGGAGGCATCAACCGGTATCCGTCGAAGACCGCGTATGTTCCCTTGCCCTCGACCTCGATCACCTTGAACTGGTGGTCGTCGAAGGTCTCGGCGAACAGCTCCCTGACGCTGCGATGCACCAGGTTCCTGGGGTCCCTGAATATGTTCTCGGTGCAGGTCATCCTCATGGTGTAGCCACCCACGGATACCCCCGCCTTTTCGGTTCGTTCCAGTGCCGTCGCCACGTCTATGCTGTGATCCTCCGTCATGCGTATGCCTCCATATCGAAGTTCTGCCAATCCTTGACGATGTCCAGCATGGCCTTGAGACTCGGTATCAGTTCCTCGGTCGGAACCTCCTGCGCCCGTTCTATGACCTCCTGTTCGCCACCGGGGATCTTGTATCGGGTCACCTGCAGGTAGCACTTGTTGTCGATCAGGGACGCCAGCACCGCCCTCGCCTTGTCGGCGTTGGCCTGCGAGTCCAGTGGGATCGAAACCTTCTCGTCGCCCGTGGCCACGAGCGCGGCGTAGTGCTCGCCCACCATGGCCAGGTATCCCTCCGGATCCTCGGTGATCATCCTGCCGACGGTAGCCGCATCGGTTATGCCGAGCTGCACCAGCGTCTCGGAGAAGCAACCCACCGTGGCCACCGACAGCCTCAACGGCTTGTCGACCTCGGGAGCCATGATGTTGAACATGACGAAGTATAGGTCATCGCGGTCCTGCGGACCCGCCATGAGAACGTTGGAGCGCACCATGACGCGAGCCCGTTCGTCGAGACCCAGCTTGACGGATCCGATCGATCTCATGCGATCACCTCCGAACGATACAGGAAGCCCCGTTCCGTAATATCGAAGGTCTCGTTGGTGTCCTCGCAGACGCGGTATCGGAACCTCAGCATCCAACGGTGGGACGATTCGGCAGCCTCCTGCCGTGTCATCGGGTGATCGTCGTTCTGTATCAGACCCTCGATTAGATCCCAGCGGAGACCCTCCGCCCAGGAACTGAGAGCCACGGGATCCGACATGCCACTACCACCCGTCCCGACCTACTTAATCGTCCCCCAGGGGGGTTTCCCTGTGGTGGCTGTGGTCGTGGCCGACGAAGTAAGCGGCCAGCAGGAATATCGCCGTGTGGAAAAGCGTCAATCCGAAGGTCATCCAGGCCTCCTCGCGGTAGGCCGAGAACACCTCCAGCAGGTGCAGGAGACCGTCGAAGGTCAGGAAGAATATCACCGCGCGGGCCACCCAATCCCGTATCGCACTCACATCGATCGCCCCGCTCGTTTGAAGTCCTCACGCTCGGCCAGGCCCAGCGTGATCGACGAATCGCTGGTAGCGTCCATGACGGAGACCTTGACCAGTTTCTTGTTGTCCATCCAATCCTCGATGACCAGATACTTGGACTCACCCAAGGGGATCTTGATCTGCATGACCGTGGATAACACGGTAGACCTACCTGAACCTTCACTCGATCATCATATCCCAGGGTTGCACCCGGTAATCGCCCAGATCCCTGTCGTGATGCGCGATCTGCAGCATCGGCATGACGTGGTGTTCCTTGGCCCAGACCCACATCTTCAGGAACGAGGTCAGCGCGGTTCCGAGTCCCGTCGGGTATAGCACCACCGTCTGCAGATCGGTGCCGATGACCGATTCGTGCAGCCATTCCCGCACCCGCCTCTCTATCTCGGTGTAAGCGTGCACGTCGGACACGGGAGCATCCAAAACGTATCCGTCGACGGGCATCGGGTGTCGGCCGCGGATCAGACCCACTCGCAGATCGGTTCTCGGCATGCCCCTCGCACCGCCCGCCGGTATTTCAACTTCATGGACTATACGGCGTGTTGCCCCGGAACAGATCCTTGTGGGTTCCGAACGCCAGCAGGGTGGCGGTATCGGTCTCCGGATCCCAGGCGTAGACGATCTGGTAGCGTTTGCCCATGATGTAGGCGGAACGCATCGTCGTGATGCCCAGCTCCCTGGCCAGACGGTTGACGAGGGTGTCGTTGGGATACACCGTTTTGGGATCGCCCCGTTCGGGCGCCTGCACGATGGACGCCTCGGCGGCCTCGAGGTTCCTGCGTAGGTTCTTGTCCTTCTTGGTCTTCTTACGAACCATCTTTTCGTAGTTGGCGGTTCGCACCAGACGGGTCCTGTTCGAACCGGATGTGGGCGTGCCCAACATGAGTGCGCCCACGACCAAACACGCGATCGTGGCGAGATCCTCTCGGGTCAGCATGGGAACGCTTCCGCGTTCCGACTACCTGTATCTATTCCCATTCCCTGATCTCGGTCGGACCATCGTATCCCCGTCGTATGTGAAGGGCACACGCAGGGAAACCGAATGGGAAACCGCAACGGCTCGCCGAGATGATCCTGATCGACACCACGTTCCCGAAGGCTAAAACCGCACGGATGCGACGCAGACTCGAAACCCACTTCGACATGGGTATCAGGAGAGCCACATCATCGGCCACCTCGAAGCACTTGGCCATGAACTCCTCGATGATGCTATACGGTGGGTTGGTGATTATCCAATCCACACGACCCTGGTAATCGAAGAAGTCGCGACCCTCGGTGATCTCGCACCAATCGGTCTCGCAATCGCCGGGATACTGATCCAGGAACGCACCGTCGCCCTTGCAGGGATCAAGAATGGTGGCTCCCGCGGGTATGTCGTAGCCGTCAATCATCTCCTTGGCCACCTCTCGTGGCGTCAGGACGACATCGTTTGGCTTCAGCTCGGGATTGGCATCGGTATTGCCGTATCCGAAGCCCTCATGCAACGCCAGGGGGAGACCCCCATCAGACGTAGCGATCGAAGAGTGCCTGCGCCAGATCGACCATCAGGGTGGCCACATCGGCATCGGATTTCCCGGTCAGGTCGTGCATGTGCGGAAGCAGACGACCAGCGTTGTTCATGCACATGCCCATGGTGATCTGCTCCTCGCGAGTCAGGGCGCGTCCCGTGGAATCGGTTCGGGAGGTGACTCCCAGGTGGATGGTGTGTCCGCCAGGCGTGGTCAGGGTGACCTTGGCCTTGGTCGAATCGTTGACGGTGCCGAACTCGATGGAGGCATCCTTGGAGGCCACGAACTGACCCTGCGTCCGTGCGCCAGGGCTGAGATCGAAGAAACCGAGCGGTCCCGAGGGACCGTCGATGTAGATGCGGCTCATCTGCTTGCCGTCCTTGCTCTTGTTCCATTCCTTGGCCTTGTAGCCGTCCTGCGTGTTGATATTCAGACTCATCTCGTTCGCCTCATCAATACGGAGGTTCGGCACCTATTTGAAGACATCGGCAGGTTGAGGTATCAGAGCCGCCGAGATGTGGGCATGACCCAACCGTTCGTCATCAACCGATCCGTCGCCATCGGTGTCGGCCCCTTCCTCGCGGTCGTGGAATGGGACAGCAACGATCCCAATCCGCTGTCGTGGGGATACGATGCCACCAACGGGAACCTGGCCGCCCTGCTGATGGAGGTGCTGGTGGATTCGGAGATGCTGCAGGATGACCATGTCGACCCCGGGCACCCGCTCGCCTCCACATTACCCGACGTCATGCACGCCAGGATCTCGTTGCGGGACGACTTCACCGTCAACGCAATAATCACGATCGATGGAACCACGCACCTCGACTACGATGAAGCCTACATCAACATGAACGACACGGACACGGGATTCTACGAGGACGAACCCGGACTGGATGGGATCCAGCGATACGTCGAGACGATCGCGGCGCTACGCCTGAACCCGGAATACCGGATGGGTGCTAACGACAGGGTCTCGATGCACTTCGCTTGGGTCTCGAACGCCTACGAACCCGAGAAAATGCTGCCCAGTGATGAGAGTGTATCCCACCACATGACCATCAACCTGATACACCCCAAGGCAGTGGTCTGATGAGATCCACCAAACCGTTCGTCATCAACCGCGACGTCCTGTGGTCCTCCGATCAGCGGATGATCCTGGTGGACGTGTCCGAATACGACGGCATGCTGGAGGAGATCGGGATCAAACCCCTGAACCGGATCACCGCCGGCGACGCCATACGGGAATGGGAACGGGACCAGGATTACATGATCAACAGTGAATACAACATCTCGTTCCGCATCGAATACCTGACACCCAAAACGGGTGGCGGTCCGGACATCTTCATCCCCGTGGTCAGGGAACTCGAGTTCAAACCGGATGCGGACATCACCT
>Ga0181579_10001513_pt1 | contig 19226 bp, 20 predicted proteins | sample 071ome_24_FD_132996 | JGI IMG/M metagenome (GOLD analysis project Ga0181579, IMG submission 132996) | Coastal salt marsh microbial communities from the Groves Creek Marsh, Skidaway Island, Georgia - 071402CT metaG (megahit assembly) | ecosystem: Environmental > Aquatic > Marine > Intertidal... | reverse complement strand
GTGATGGCGCATTGCGACGTGCCGCAGCGCGAAGGCGATGCGTTCGACCTCGCGATCCCGGACTGGGATACCTACAACAACAACGAACCCTTTATGGGGCACATGCGCGATACCGACATGCGCACGCTGTTCACCCAGTGCGGGTTCGAGTCCGATCGCTATTTCGACGGCTACGTGCCGAACGACACCCTCAATCGCGACAAGAAGGTGACGTTCCGGGGCGGCGACGGCAAGAAGGGCAAGCCCTGGGCGGTCTACGGCGCCCATCTCGCCAGCTGAGAACGGGGCGCCGCGGCGCCCGCGGCCCCTGCCCTATTCGATGTTGTCGAAGTCGCTGGCGCTGTGGCGTTCGCGCAGACCGCCTTTTGAGTCCTCGCCCGGCTTATTGACCAAGCGGCCGCGCTGCACGGCAGGGCGTTCAAGGATCTGATTGGTCCAACGCGCCATGTTTTTGTATTCGTGGGCGCTGAGGAACTCCGCTGCGCTATAGGCGTTGTTGAGGATCACCGCGCCATACCAAGGCCAAATCGCGATGTCGGCAATGGTGTACTCATCGCCGCACATATATTCGTTGTTGGCCAGGTGCTGGTCGAGCACGTCGAGCTGGCGTTTGACCTCCATCGCGTAGCGATCGATGCAGTACTCGATCTTGATCGGCGCGTAGGCGTAGAAGTGCCCGAAGCCGCCGCCGAGATAGGGCGCGCTACCCATTTGCCAGAACAACCACGACAGGAGCTCGGCGCGCTTGGCCGGATCGCTGGGGAGGAAGGCGCCGAACTTCTCGGCGAGGTAGAGCAGGATGGCACCGGACTCGAAGACGCGGGTCGGCGGGCTGGTGCTGTGATCCATCAGCGCGGGGATCTTGGAGTTCGGATTGACCGCGACGAAACCGCTGCCGAACTGATCGCCCTTGTCGATGCTGACGTACCAGGCGTCGTATTCCGCGCCGCTATGGCCCAACGCCAGGAGTTCTTCCAGCAAGATGGTGACCTTGACCCCGTTGGGCGTGCCGAGCGAGTAGAGCTGCAACGGGTGCTCCCCGATGGGGAGTTCTTTTTCGTGTTGCGCGCCGGCGGTCGGTCGGTTGACCGAGGCAAAACGCCCGCCGTGGTCTTTATTCCATTTCCAAACTTTTGGCGGCTCGTATTCGGACGTTTCGGTCATGATCGTACTCCCCTTTGAGTGACGGCAGGCGGTCGGTGGGCGGCACCGGCGACGGCCGCTGCGCTGTCTTGTTTCAGAAATGAGCCGGGCGAACGGCCTAGGCGCGGACTATAGCATGTGCCGTCTTTGCCGGCGGCGGGACACTCGAAATCGGGTCCCGATCTAAGCCTCCGACATGGGTGGCACGTTCTGGCCGGCCTCGCTGGCCGGGCGGGCTTTCGCGGCCGCGAGCCAGCGTGCGACATGGGGATAGGCGGCGAGATCGAGATGCGCCGCGGCGTCGTAGAACCCATCTAGGACCGTGACCCAGGGCCACACCGCGACATCGGCGATTGTGTAATCTTCGCCCATGATGAAATTGCGCCCGTCGAGACGGTCGTCTAGGACGCCGAGCAAACGTTTGGATTCGTTGGTGTAGCGTTCGAGCGGGCGCTTGTCTTCGATGTCCTTGCCGCCCATCCGATAGAAGAAGCCGAACTGGCCGAACATCGGTCCAATGCCGCCCATCTGCCACATCACCCACTGGATGGTTTCGTAACGCGCCGCCGGATCTTGCGGGAGAAGACGCCCGGTCTTTTCCGCAAGGTAGATGAGGATCGCACCGGTTTCCCAGAGCCCAAGGGGCTTACCCGACGGGCCGTCCGGATCGATGATGGCGGGAATCTTGTTGTTGGGGTTGAGTGACAAGAACTCCGGGGACATCTGGTCGTCTGTCGAGAAGTCGACCCGGTGCGCCTCATAGTCGAGCCCGGTTTCTTCGAGCATGACGGAGACTTTGACGCCGTTGGGCGTCGGCAGCGAATAAAGCTGGATGGCTTTGGGGTTGGTTGGCGGCCATTTCTTGGTGATGTCGAACGAAGAGAGCATGGCGAGTCCTTTTTGTTGTCGCGCTGAGCCGCGCGAGCGATCGAAAAAAGATGAAGCGAGGATTATTCCGTTGCGACCTCGACCGCCCCCATGACGGCTGAACCACAGATGCGCAGGACGGGGTCTTCGGGCCCGCCCCTCGGGCCGTTGAGGCTGATCGCTTCGAACACGCCCATGATGCCGGTGCCGTTGCATTCGACGCGCAGCGTCGGGGGAATGGTGATCGAGACGGCACCCATAATAGCAGTGATCTCGATCTCGCTGACGCCCGGCCCGAGCAACGCTTCGCGGAAATCGAGTTCGACCGCGCCCATAAAGGCGGTGATCTTGAGGCGCTGCGGGACCGCCCATGTACCCTTGCGCTGGACCCCGCTGAGGAACGACATGATCCGCCCGGAAGGTGCGGCGCGGGCAACCCTGGGGGCATGGGGTGATGCGGCGTTGTCGGACGCCGGTGACGGATCGATGGTGGCGGTCGCCGACCTCGGAGGTTCGCCGTCTTTGCGGGCGTCTTCCGGATCGAGAACGATGCGATAGGCCCGCACGGTTTCGCCGACGTTCTTGACCTGCTGCGGCCCGAGATCTTCGAAGTGCGGCGCGAGCTTGTCCTTGACGCTGTCGAAAACGATGCCGGACACCGACACGCCGCCCGGCGGTGCAATCTCCTGCATACGGGTGGCGATGTTCACGCCGTCGCCCTGGATATCCTCGCCGTCGACGATCACGTCGCCGAGATTGATGCCGATCCGGTAGATGATTTTTTCGTTATCGGGTGCGGCGGCGGCGCGCACCGACATGCCGCGTTGAATGTCGATCGCGCACCGGACGGCGTCGACGACGCTGGAGAACTCGACCAATAGGCCGTCGCCCATTTCCTTGACGATGCGGCCGCGGTATTCGGCGATCCTAGGATCGACGCAGGCCGTGCGGTGATCTTGCAGACGCGCCAGCGTGCCTTCTTAGTCGTGGCGCATGAGGCGGGTATAGCCCACGACGTCTGCACTCAACACTGCCGCCAAACGGCGTTCCACTCGTGCGGTCAAGCCTTGGTCGTCCTTCCCGTCGTCGCCGCCCGATCTGCCCTGCCCCAGGACACGCGCGGCTGCGTTCCCATCATGTTGTAGGTAGGGCGCGCCCGCGTCCATGTCGAGTGGGGCGGGACATCTTTGTTGCGACGCCTAACTGATAATGGTGGGCGGCGGCGCTTCGCCGGATATCTCGAAGGCGCCTATTTGACGCAATTTGGCGTCGATCGAATCGTGCACGGTGAGAGTGCGGGCGTTGCGCCAAAACCGGTCGAGGCGATATTTGTTGCCGGTGGCCCGGCCGCCCGCCAACCGGTGGAGTTGACCGGTCGCCTCTAGGACGGCTTCGTTCGCGGCGTATTTGGCGCGCATCATGTGCACCGAAGTGGAGCCGCGTTCGCCGCCGTGGCGCTCGAAATCCCAAATCGAGCGCGTCGATTCACGCAATAACGCGCGGGCCCCGGCAAGTTGGGTGGACAAGCGCCCGACATGCCATTGGTTGACCGGATCGTCTGCCGCGGTGTCGATGCTGGGCAGGTTGGCCCGCGCGAACTTGCGAACGAACTCGCAGGTGATGTCGAACGCGCCGACCCCCATGCCGAGGATCACCGAGTTGATCCCGGTCTGGAAAACCAAGCCGAAGACGCTGGAGGGCCCGAACATGGCCTCCGCGCCGCCCTTGATCGAGAGATGGTAGCGCGCCGGCACGTGGACCTGGTCGAAGGAAATCGCGCCGCTGGCGGTGGCGCGCTGCCCCATGTTGTCCCAATCGTTGTGTTGGCGAATGCCGTCGAGGTCCATGGGCACGAGCAAATAAGCGAGCCCGCCGCCCGGCACGCCGTCCGAGAGGGCCGGCACGATGGCATAGTCCGATCCTTCGCTGCCGGTGGCGAAGATCTTGGTGCCCTCGAGAATGTAGTGATCGCCTTGACGCGTGGCGGTGGTGGCGAATTCGCCGCGCCTTGCGCCGCCCTCGGCCGAGGCGTTGGACAGCCGAACGCGACCTTCGGCCACCTCGGTCGCCAGCTGCTGTTGAAAATCGGGGTCGATTTCGAGCTGCGTGCCGAAGACGAGGCGCGAGACGACGCTGTGAATGCTCCAGATCTGCGCGGTGGAGCTTTCGCCGGCGCTGAGTTCGACAAGCGTTTCCGACAAGATGTCGAGATCGGCCGCGGTGCAATCGTCGCTTGCCAAGCCGCCCAACCGCGGCGGCACCGAAAGCCGCGCCAGGCCGCTGTCGAGTAGGCGCTGCAAATTGGCGGTCGGCAGCGTGCCGGCCTGATCGACCTCGGCCGCGGTGGCGGCGAACTCCTGGCGGAGTTCCTTGGCGCGGCCCAGCATCTCGGATCGGGTGGTATCGCTATCGCTCATTGTGGTCCTGCGAATTCGAAGAGGGTGAGGTGACAGCGTATCGCGATTGCGGGAAACATGCTTCAGCCAACCGCTACGGACGGCATTTGGAGTTACGCCTCGACGGTGAGGACGATCTGGCCGATATGCTGGCTGGTCTCGAGGCGGTGGTGGGCCGCGATGGCGTCGGCCATCGGGTAGACCGAGTCGATGACGGGGCGCATCTTGCCGGCATCGAGGAGCGGCCACACGACGGATTCCATTTCGTTTCGAATCGTCGCCTTTTGCGCGATGGTCTGACCGCGCAGCGAGACGCCGGTGATGACCTGCCGATTGAGCATGACAGCGGTGGTGCTGATTTGCGATTCGCGTTGATCGCTCATCAACCCGATGAACACGAGGCGGCCCTCCGGCGCGAGAAGCGATTGATTCTTCGGCACGTAGGGGCCGACGACCATATCGAGAATGACATCAAGGCCCGCGTCGCCACGACGGTCGCGGATCGCCTCGACGAAGTCGGCCGCGTTGTAATTGATGCAGTGCGTGGCGCCGAGCGATTCGCAGGCGCGGCATTTCTCGTCGTTGCCCGCCGTGGCGTAGATTTCGCCGTCGCCCAGGGCGCGCGCCAGCATGATGGCCGTGGTGCCGATGCCGCTCGAGCCACCATGAATGAGGAGCGATTCGCCGCCCTTGTACCGCCCGTGCTGCATCAGCGCGGTCCATACCGTGAAGTGGACTTCGGGCAGCGCCGCACCTTGGATGTGATCGTAGCCATGGGGCAGCCGCAGAACCTGTTCATGCGGGACGGCAACGTATTCCGCATAGGCGCCGCCCACGACCAACCCGCACACCGCATCGCCGACGGAAAACCCGGTGGCGCCCGCGCCTAATGCCGCGACTTCGCCGGACAGTTCGACGCCGGGAACGTCGGTGATCCCGTAGGGCGGCGTGTATTGGCCGGTGCGCTGCAGAATATCGACGCGGTTGACGCCGATCGCGTGGGTGCGGATCAACACCTCGCCGGCGGCCGGCTGCGGGACGGGACGCCGGGCCAATTGCATGACCTCGGCCGCCCCGCGGCCGTTCATTTCGATCACGTTCATTTCGGCCATGGTCTCTCCCCCGACTTCCTTGCTCTTCTTTGCCGCCCGATACGCAGCTCGGTCACAACGCCCCGCGCACCGGGGCACTAATTTTGACAATATAGTCGTCGGGAGGCGTCGACGGACAGAGCGCTGGGGCCGCGCAAAAACCGCAAAAAGGGGCATGGCTTTGATTATCGAACCGATCAGGGAAAATTTCGGCGCCGAGGTGGCGGATGTCGATTTGCGGGCGCTCGATGACGCGGCGTTTGCGACGATCCGCGAGGCGTTTTCGCGCTACGCCGTATTGGTGTTTCCCGAACAAGAGCTGAGCCAAGAAGACCAGGCCGCCTTTGCGGCGCGGTTTGGGCCCCTCGAAGCCGCGCCGTCGGCGATCTACCACGACGATGCCCGGCAACGGATGCATCGTGACATTACCGACGTGTCCAATATCGACGACGACGGACGGATTTGGCGCCAGGACAGCCGCGTGCGGCACCTCCAGGTGGCCAATCAGTTGTGGCACACCGATAGTTCGTTCAAGCACGTGCCGGCGCTGGCGTCTTGTTTGTATGCCCGCGTCGTCCCGCCGATCGGCGGGTGCACCGAATTTGCCGACGGACGTGCGGCATACGACGCTTTGTCAGAAGAGCGGCAGGCCGCCCTCAAACCGCTGATCGCGCGGCACACGTTGATGGCCTCGCGCCGCCGTATGGGCTTTGACGATTTCACGCCGGAGGAAACCAAAGCGATGCAGGCGGTGCCGCAGCGCATCGTGCGCACGTTGCCCGAAACGGGGCGTGAGACGCTCTATCTCGCGTCGCATATGGAGAGCGTCGACGGCATGGCGGCGGACGACGCGATGCATTTGGTGGACGAGTTGATCGCCCATGCGACGCAACCGGCGTTTACCTATCGGCACCGCTGGCGGGTCGGCGATCTGGTTCTGTGGGACGTGACCTAGGTGATGTCTTGTCCGGTGACGATCTTCCAGCGACGGCGGAAAACCTCCCATTCGGCCTCTTCGACCGAGGTGAAGACGCGGTCTTCTTCGAGTACAACCGGGTCGGCGACGCGCGGCGTCATCTGGCCGATCAGCCATTCCTTGTGCGGGGTGCGGCAGAACAAAACGTAGTTCGGGCAGCGCGGATCGATCTGCATCTTGAGGAGAACTCGCTGCAGCTCGGTCGAGTGAAACCCCACGGGCCGGTTGCGGAACTCCTCGACGCGGCGGCCGTCGGGATCGGAAATTTCGTAGGTATCGCGCCAGTCTTGCGCCGGATCGTACATGGACCTGCCTCCCTATCGTCCATATCTCGTTCTTTTGACGTGGCGTAACGCACTTTGGGCGCCTCCGTCCCGACCCCCGATAAAGTAGAGAAATCTGGCGTTTCCCAAGCGCCCCTGAGGATGACGAATTGCCGCCTCGCTTTCCCGGCTTATATTCGTCTAAGCGCACGGTGCGCCAGGGCACCGACCGGCAACAAACGGGTTCAGGAGATGTCCGACGATTTCGATACGTCCGCCGCTTGGCGAGTGCCCGACCTGATTGCGGATCGGCACTGGGTGTTCCCGATCGACGAGGCGGCGCGCGCGCAAATGGCGCACAGCGTCAAACAGGCTTTCGACCCGGCCCGCCCGTTGTTCGACTATTCAAAGGACGACTTCGACCTCGGACCGGGTTTTGCGGTGGTCGATGCGGCGGCGCATAAAGCCTATTTCGGCGGCGGCTTTTCGTTGGTGAAGGGCTTGCCGCGAGACCTCTTGAGCCCGGCGGAATATAAGATTTTGGCTTGGGCTATCGGCCTCCATTTGGGGGTGCCGCGGCCCCAAGGTGTCGCCTCGCAATACGTATCGGAAGTGCGTGCCGCCGGGATGAACTACCGCTCGGCCGCCGGTCGCGGATACAACTCGAATGCGGAGTTGGACTTTCACACCGACGGGTGCGACCTCGTCGGCCTTGCTTGCTACAACAAGGCCAAAAGCGGCGGGCAAAGTCGGATCTCGAGCAGCGTGACGGCGTGGCAGATTCTGTCGGACGAACGACCCGACCTTGCGGAAGTGGCCCGGCAGGCCTTCCACTTTGGGCGCAATCAGGAAGAAGCGCCGGACGAGGGCCCCTACTACACCCAACCGCTGTTCGATTTTGCCGACGGGCGATTGTTCGGCAAATGGAACCGCAACCGGATGCGCACCGCGCAGGAACTCAAGGGCGTGCCCAGACTGAGCGAAGCGCAAAAGGAATGCACCGACGTTCTCGACGAGATTCTGCGACGGCCCGAGGTGATGTTCACCATGTGGCTCGAGCCGGGCGACCTGCAGTTCCTCAACAACCACACGATGTTGCATTCTCGGACGCGCTTCGAAGATGGCGACGACCCCGACCGCCAACGCCTCCTCTATCGCATTTGGATAGCGCCGCCCAATTCGGTGCGCCTACCGGACTCGTGGGCGGATTTTTTCCGAACAACCGAACCCGGCACGGTGCGCGGCGGCATCCGCGGTCATCAGCACGACGAGACCTGCAAGGAGTTCGAACGCCGCCAAGCGAAAAGCATGGGGATGCCGCCGCCCACGTAGACAGAATAACCGGCAGGAGTTAGGTCTTAAGCGAACCCATTTATTATGGGCGATGCGAGCGCTGTTCGCCTTCCGAAGGACTTAACTTTTGGAACGCCGGTAAGAAGAGCGCTCCCTACCAAGGAACCCTGCAAGCGATGGTCGCCACCGTTTATCCAATCACGGCACTCCTCCTTGGAGTATCGGGCCTAGTCTTGGGCACCGGCCTTATTGGGGTGTTGCTTCCGCTCCGCGGCGTGGCGGAAGGGTTTTCGACCCTCGGCGTCGCTGCTGTTGGTGCCGCCTACTTCTTCGGATTCATTGTCGGTTGCCTCCAAACGCAGCGGCTTGTCGAGCGTGTTGGTCACATACGCCTTTTCGCTTCGCTCGCAGCGATCACAGCTGCGACGGTCCTTATCCACGCCCTAGCGATCAATCTTCCCGTCTGGATCGTTGCCCGCGCCGTTACCGGGTTTTCGGTCGCGGGCCTCTATGTAGTGATCGAGAGCTGGCTCAATCAACAGGCCGTGAACGAGACCCGCGGTCGGCTGTTCGCCATCTACATGGCGATCAACTTCATCGCGTTAATGACGGGACAGCTACTCTTGGCAACGATGGAGGTCGGCAGCGTCACACCTTTCTTGGTGACTTGTCTCGCGGTTTGTCTTTCGCTTGTTCCAGTTGCCTTGTCGAAGGCCACGGCTCCAGCCGCCGATCCGACTCCCGCCCTAGGGCTCAAACCTTTGTTTCGAATTTCTCCTTTGGGGACAGTGGGTTGCCTGCTTGTCGGCGTCGCCAACGGTTCGTATTGGTCGCTGGGTACGGTCTATGGCAGCGCGCAACTCGGCTCGAGTACAGGCGCCGCAATCTTCGTCAGCGCTTTCGTCCTGGGAGGCGCGTTGGGACAGATACCGCTCGGTCGGCTTTCCGATGTCTGGGACCGGCGCAAGGTGATCGTGCTGACAAGCGCCTTCGCGGCTTTGGGAGGCTTGTTACTCGCATTTTGGCCACGACCGGAGCTTTGGTTGCTCATCGTTCTTGGCGGTGCGACAGGCGCGTTCATGCTGGCGGTCTATTCCCTGTGCGTCGCCCACACCAACGACCACGTCGACCAGAAAGATTTCGTCGCCGTGAGCAGCGGACTACTGCTGTACTACGCCGCGGGCGCCGTCAGCGGCCCCTTGGTCGCGGCCGCGCTGATGTCGATGGCGGGACCAAGGGGCTTGTTCCTCCTCACAGCCGCCGCGCATTTGCTTTTGATCGGATATGCGCTGTATCGGATGCGCAGACGCGGTCCGGTGAGCGAAGACGCACGCGAAGATTTTGTCGTCATGCTGCGCGCGGCGCCCGTGGCAAGCCCAATGGATCCGCGCGCGGACAATTGACCCCCAGGCCATCGATCTGGTCGCGCTAGACGGGCGCGAGGAGAACGCGACCTAGCCCAATACGTTCCGGCGTTTCACGTACGCCGCGCGACATCCATCACAACCAAGAGATCGTTCGCACCGGTCATATCTCGGAACGCGCGTGGTGGGCCCGGCAGGACTCGAACCTGCAACTACGCCGTTATGAGCGGCGGGTTCTAACCAATTGAACTACAGGCCCGGGCGGAACCTAGCGCAGTCGGTTGGGCGCGTCGACAGGGTCGTGGGGCGCGCGCCGGCATGCCCGCCGCGGGCCGAAGCACGGTCAAAACGCCGGCTGTCGAGGGTGCAGCGGCCGTTCGTGGCAGGCAATACACGCGGCTCAAGGCGCGGCGAGGAAGGCCTCGATGGCGGCGGCGAGCTTTTCCGGTTCGCGCTCGAGGACGTCGCGGTCGGTGTTTTCGAAGGTCACGGCTTGTGCGTCGGGAATGAGAGCGACCAGGGCGTCGGCCTGGCGGCCGAGGTGGTCCTCGCCGGGGGTGGCGAGTTCGATGACCAGCGTGGGCATCGTCAGGCGCGCCAGCGCTTCGGCCAAGTCGAAATCGAAGTTGGCGCGGTAGACGGCATCGAAAGCGGCGCGGGCTTGGAGACGGTCGATCACTTCGTCTTGCGTCTCCTCAAGGTCGGCTTCCGTGAGGGGGTTGGCGTCGACGACACGCGGCGCCCACCAGGTTTGCGACAGGGTGGCGTAGGTCCGGCCCCAACCGCGTAGCAGATGGGCGCCGTCGGGCGAATGCGCTTCGGTGGCGAAATATTTGTCGACGATGCCTTTAATGGCGTCGTCGCGCCGGGCGCGGTCGATGACGATGCTGGGGGGCCTACCGCAGCAAATGAACCGCGAGACCAAGTCGGGCCGTGCCGCCGCCAAAGCCGCCCCGACCTTGTTGCCGGTATGCAGGCCGAAGACGGCGGGTGCTTGGAGGTTTAGCCCGGCGATCAAATCCGCCACGCTGTCGGCCAGCATCGGCATCGTGACGTCGGCCGGTAAGGGGTCGGAATTGCCGAACCCGAGGGTGTCCGGGGCGATGACGCGGAACTTGGCTGACAGAAGGTTCTGGAGCCTGGCATAGACGCGCGACGAGCGCGGCGTGGCATGCAACAGAACGAGCGCGGGGCCCTCGCCAGAATCGCGATAGTGCACCTGACCGTGGCGCGTATCGACGTAACCGCGCCGCGGCCTCATTAGTATTTCTCGAGCAAACTGCCGAAGCCGTAGACCTTGTCCTCGATGCCGAGTTGCCGCATTGCGGCCCAGTAGCTTGCGGTGTTGATCGACAGAACAGGTTTCTTGAGAAAGAACTCGGCTTCGGCGGCGACGCGCTGGAAGGGCAGGTTGGTCCCGCATTGCACGATGGCGTCAACGTCGTCGCCGTTGAGGTCGCGAATCGCGGCGCGGCTTTCCTCTTCGGTGACGGCGGCAATCGCAAGCGCAGTCTTGCACCGAAAATCTTTGCGGCGCATCACCTTGAAGCCTGCGCTTTCCATAAAGTCGCACGCTTGGTCGCCGCCCGGGGTGAGATAGGGCGTGAGCACCGACACCCGGCAGCCTGGGGCGACCAGTTTCTCGACGGCGTCCTTGAGCGCGAGCGACGGCACCATGACCGGGCATACTTTGGCGTGTTCGGTCAGGCGTTTTTGGAAGGCTGTTGCGCCTTCGAGGCCGCCGCCGAACGAATCGATCGAATGGCCGAGGATAATCATGTCGAGCGCGGCCGGCGTGAGACGATCGATCACCTCTTCGGTGCCGATAGCCCCCTCCTCCATCGTCTTGCGGTAAGCATCGTCGTCATCGGTCGGGCGCGGGCGATTGGGGATGCGCGCGGTGTGATTGGTGACGCCAACCGGGGTAATGGCTTCGTATTCCGGTTGGACGATGGTGTTGGTGAACGGCACCATCAGCCCGATTTTCGCGCGGTAGCCTAGTACGTCGGTCATCCCGGTCTGGTCTCCCCTTTTGCAGGCGCCGTGCGGCGCCCATCGGTGTCGGCCGTTAGGCCCTAAAAGGCCGCAGCAATCAGCGCGTCGACTTCAGCCGCCATCCCTTCCGGGTTTTCTTGGGCCGGGGTGTGTTCGGCTTGTTCAAGATTGACGACCTTGGCTTGCGGGATGAGCCCGACCAGACGCTTCATGTGTTCGTCGGTGAACACGTCCGAGGTCGCGCCACGCACCAATACGGTTGGGCACTTCACGGACCGTGCCATATCCCAGACCGGATCGTCGTCCAACGAAGCCGCAATGATACGAGCGGGCTCGGCTGCGTAGCGCCACTCCCAGCGGCCGTCGGGTCGCTCGACAAAGCTATGGGCCGCGTAGTGATCGCGCACCTCGGGGCGCCACAATTCCTGAAAGTGCATCGACGCTTTGGCGGTCTCGAAGTCGGGAAAGTCGTGCTCTTCCCGGGTCTGCCGAATGACTTCGGCGGCGATGTGCTTGGGGACGGACATCCCGGGGTCCACCACGGCAATGCCGGCAACACGATCAGGAACGGTCGCAGCAAGCCAAATACACAAATTTCCGCCGGTCGCGCCGCCGACGAAAAAGGCGCGCTCGATGCCGACACCGTCGAGGAAGGCAACGACATCCTCGCCCAACTCGGGCACGCGATAGCCGTCCTTGGGGTAATCGCTCAGCCCATGACCGCGCGCGTCCGGTGCCAGTACGCGATTAGGGACGTTCAGCGCATCCACCATGTGATCCCAGTGGCGCGCGTTGCTGCGTTTGGGGTGCAGCAGCACGATCGGCGGGTTCTCGCCCGGCCAATCGAGATAATGCTGACGAAAGCCGCGCGCGTTCTCGATGAAGTGAGATTGCGCGGGGCGGCGAAACGTAATGTCGATTGCCGGTTCGGCCATGACTATCTTCCCTTCCATTCGGGATCGCGTTTTTCGAGAAACGCCGAGATCCCTTCTTGCGCGTCTTCGGATTGGATGGCGCGGTAGATCAGTTCGTCCACCATCGCGTAGGCGTCGGGGACGTCCATTTCGAGCTGACGGTAGAAGCTTTCCTTGCCCATCGCGACGGCATGGCTCGATTTGCCGGCGATCTCGCGGGCGATTTCAAGGATACGGTCGTCGAGCGCGTCGGGATCGACGGCCTCGTTGGCGAGGCCGAACCGTACCGCTTGTTCGGCATCGATCATCTTGCCGGTGAGCAGCATTTGCATCGCGTGCTTGGGGGCAATGGCCCTGCTGACCGCAACTTGGGGCGCCAGGCACCAAAGCCCGATGTTGACCCCGGGGGTGGCGAACTTGGCCGCGGTCGAGGCGAAGACGAGATCGCAACTCGCGGCAAGTTGGCAGCCGGCGGCCGTGGCGACGCCTTGGATGCGCGCGATTACCGGTTTGGGGCAGCGATTGATTGCCATGATCATCTTGCTGGCTTCGATATTGGCCGCGCGCTTGCTGCTCGGGTCCTTGGCCGCAACGATCGACTCGCTGAGATCGTGCCCGGCACAGAAGTGCTTGCCCGCGCCAGCCAAGATGATCACCCGCACCTTGCTGTCGGCGGCGTAGGATTCGAACGCCTCGTGGAGCGCATGCACGAGTTCGTGGCTAAGACTGTTGGCGGCTTTGGGCCGGTTCAACGTGACCCGGACGATCCCGTCCTCGAGCGTTTCGTGCAGCAAAACCGGTTCGTTGGCCAATTGGGCAGCGTCTGCCATGCCTTTTCTCCCTACGCGCGACGTTGTGGACCCGACATTAGCAGAGCCGCACCGCTATTGGCCAAAGCGAGTCGGGCGGTAAGGCTCGAGGTCGGTTTGGGTTTCGCCCAGTGCGATTTCACTGGCGATGAGGTCGCCCAGATGCGGCCCCAAAGTGATCCCGGAATGGGTTGCGGCAATGTAGACGCCTGGCGCATCGGCCAGGGGGCCGACGATCGGAAGACCGTCTTCTGGCATCGGCCGGACCCCGATTCGCGCGTCGGCGGTTGCCGCCAACTCGAGTGCCGGAAACCCCGGCAGGTAGGCCGATGCGCGATGCAGCAGCGCGGTGGCCCCCACCAGCAACGAATCTTGATGGGGAGCGGCATGGTCTGCATCGATGTCGTCGGCGCCCAGCGAAAGGCCCTCCCCGGTCGGACGCATGTGAAACCCCGCGCCGTCGGGAAAATAGACGACGTGACGTAACCAAGCCCGCGGTGCCGTCGCCGTGTCGACGAGCAATCCCGGCATCGATCGGACGGGTAGCGGGCGCGCCAAACTACGCCGGGCCAACGCCGCCAGCGTGGGCAGTGCAGTGCCCGTCGCCAGAACCACGGTCGGCGCAACTATGCGATAGGGCGGCGCGTCGACGCCAACCACGATGTCGCCGTCGAAAACAAAGCCCGTGACGGGGGCGCCTTCGCGGATATCACCGCCGTCGTCGCGGGTCGCCTCCGCCATGCGGCGCACCATGCGGGGTGCATCGAGCCACCGGTCGAGCGGAGCGAGGAAACCCGCGCTGCAGTCCGGGAAATCGACATGCGGCTCCAGCGCCTGCAATGCGGCGCGATCCAGGCCGACAATGGGGTAGTCCCAATCGGCGAGTTGTTCGCCGCGGGCAAGCACGGTTGCAGGCCCGCCGTCGGCTGCCGACGGATGGCTCCAATGAATCGAACCCGTACCGTCCAGCCCGATGGCGTTCTCGCCCCACGCCGCCGCAAGTGCGAGATGCTTCTCCACACCTCGTCGGTTGAGCTTGTGGTAATGCGCATCGTCCGCCTTGGCGGTGGCATTGAGCCACGCGAAGCTGGCACCGGTTGTGCCCGAAGCAATCGTCCGTTCCTCCAGCAAGGTCACCGCGCGGCCCAAACGGGTAAGCGCATAGGCAATCGACATGCCCAAGATGCCGCCCCCCACAACAACCACGTCGGCGCGTTCGCTCATCTAACTGAAGGTCCGGGAGATATTGGTCATCGCCCCACGTTAGCACATGGGAAGATCGAGACGGCGTCAGGCGTCGTGGTGAAAGGTCTCTACGAGGTCGAGCAAACGATGTAACGGTCCGTCGCCAACACCGAGTTCGTCGAGGTGCACGACGGTGTTGTGAAGGTAGTCGCGGGCACGGCCCAGCGGCCCTTCAGCCATCGCCAATGCTTGCACGGCCGCCTCTAGCGGGAGACGTCCGACATAGCGCGGGTGATCGCGGTTGGCAGTGAAGGTCAGCGCGCGGATCGGGCCCTCTTTCGTCCGAACCGAGACCCAACGGGGCACGTAGCCGCCAGAAATCATTTCATGGCGCCACAGAATGCGCGTTTCGCTTTGCACTTTGTCGGGCTCGATCAAGAAGGCGAAACCCCGGCACGATCCGCCGCGATCAAGGCCGAGCATGAGAGCCGGCCGGTCCACACTGCCCCGTCCGACCGGCGCCGACAGGCAAAAGCTGCGATGCCAGCCGTTGATGGTGCCGGGCATGCGGTCGGCGAAATGAAACGCCGGGTTCCACATCAGCGAGCCATAACCGAAAACCCAAACGCCCTGCCCTTCTCGCACCTCGGCGAGGGCGGCAAGCCGGCTGGCCTCGCGGGTTTGCTGGTCGAGAATCTCGAACCCCTCGGGGATGGTGATCTAGCGCCTGATTTGCTCGATCCGCTCTTCGGTAAAGTCCTCCCGCCGCAGCACGTCTTCGGAGACGGGGCGACGTTTTTGGTGACCGTTGAGGGAGGACATTTGAGCGAGAACCGGATTTCTTTTGCAATTTTCGGTAGGCGTACTCCGGACTCTATGTCGGGCGGTGCGAGGTGTCGATTCCTCCAAATCTGGGGGGAAACGCCGGAATCAGGCGCTTTTTTGCGCCGCCGCGGCCGATTTGGCTCGATGCCGTACCGGAATCCGGCCAAAAACGAGGGCCAGGATCACCCCGATGAAGATGATCCAGGCCAGGGGGTTCACGGTGCCGTCGGCAAACTCGCCGACGATTTGCGAGAACGCGGCCCCCATTCCCATCGTGGCGAAGGCCAGCAACCCGGACGACGTACCGGCAAGTTTGGGGTTGAGATTGATCGCACCGGCTTGGGCGTTGGGCATCGAGACCCCCTGCCCGATTCCGACGATAGCGTTGGGCAAGAACAGCGTTAGCGGCGTGAGCCCGAAAAGCATCACGATGACCAAGAACAGGACCCCGCCGGCAAGCGAGACCGTGCTGCCGAGCAGGACCATACGATCGAGCCCGACCCGAGCAGATACGCGGCCCGCCGCCATGTTGGCGCCCATGAAGGTGAAGGTCAGCAGGGCGAACCACAGACTGAACTCCAACGCGGTCCGGCCCATCACATCGACCATCAAGTAGGGGGCGGCGGCCATGAAGGCGAAGAACGTGCCGGCCGCAAATGCCGTGTGCAGCACGTAACCGGTGAACTCGATCGACCGAAACAGCGAGGTGTAGTTTCGCGCGAGGTTCAGCGGCGCGATCGGCATGCGGTCCTCGTAGTGCGTCTCGCTGAGGATTCGGAACGCGATCACCGTGACCAAGCCGCCGACAACGAACGCGAGCCAAAGCGACGCCCGCCATCCGACGTTGTCGGTCAGCACCCCGCCGACGATGAGTGCCACATACGGCGCGGCCAGCATCGCCACGGTGAGGTAGGCAATCATCGAAGCGGCTTTTTCGGCGCCGTACACATCGCGCACCATGGCCCGACTGATCACCATGCCCGAGGCGCTGCCGCCGGCCTGGATGATGCGACCGACGACGAGCATCTCGATACTGGTTGCGGTCGCCGCGATGGCGGTCCCGATCAAAAAGAGAATAAGGCCGATCAACAGCACCGGCCGCCGACCGAAGCGATCCGATAGCGGCCCATAGACGAGGTTCGCCAGGGCAATCGCCGCCATCGACAGACTGAGGGCGAGCTGTGCGACATCGATCGGCGCCGCGAGATCGTGCGCCATGAACGGCAGCGAGGGCACGAACAGCTGCATCGCCATCGGGCCGACCGAGGTGGTGGCGACCAACCCGAAAATGAACAGCCGGCTATGGGCGAGGAGTTGAACTTCTGGCGAAGGGGACTGGGTCATGGCGTGGGGCGCGCACCATAGGTCAGTCGTCCCCCGCGGACCAGCGTTGGTCTTAGTTGCCGCCCGCCATGCGGCCACCATCCACCACGTATTCCATGCCCGTCACATGGCGGGCGTCATCCGAGGCGAGATAAACCGCAGCCGCAGCCGCATCCGAGGGTTCGCCGATCCGACCGAGCGGGGTCTTGGCAATGATCTGTTCTTGAAAGCGCCGACCCCCCTCGGGGCCCCCGTGGACGCGCGTTGCACCGGGGGAAACCACGCCACCCTCAAACAAAACGCCGGGCACGATGGCGTTGACCCGCACCCCGTTTTTCCGCTGCGCACAATCGCGCGCGACAACGCGGGTCAGGTGGGCAAGGCCGCCTTTGGCGATGCTGTAGGCGGTGCTGTTGGCGTTGCCGACCATGGCCGTGAGGACGGTGATGTTGATGATCGCGCCGCCTTCCTTCATGCACGGGATCGCCTCTTGCATGCCCAGGAACGGCCCTTCGAAGTTCAGTCGCATCAAGTAGTCGAGGTCGTCGGGCGCAAGATCGTTGATCGGTTTGAGCACCGCGTCGCCCGCGTTGTTGATCAAGGTATCAAGGCGCCCGAACGCTTTGAGCGTGTGATCAACGACCACGGGCCAGTCGTCGGGGCTGGTCACGTCGTGAGGTAGAAAAATCGCCTCACCGCCGGCTTCGTTGATCAGACGCACGGTTTCGGCGCCACGCTCTTCGTTGCGGCCCGAGGCCACGACGCGCGCGCCCTCGCGCGCAAAGGCCAACGAAAACGTGCGACCCAGCGCCCCGGTCCCCCCGGTGACGATCGCGACTTTGCCCTCGAGACGCCCGCTCATCGGGTCGGGGCGGCGACATAGCCGCCATCTGCATAGATTTCCATTCCCGTGACGTAGGCCGAGTCGGCGCACGCCAATTGCGCGACGGCGGCGGCGGCGGCCTCCGCCTCGATCAACGGGGCGATACCGATATCCGCCGGACCGGACTTGGAGCCGGCAACCAACGGCATATCGACCGCGCCAACCAAGACGGCGTTGATCATGATCCGGGGTTCTTGCCACGCGCATTCCAAGGCGGCGGACTTGGTGGCAATACGCAACCCGCCCGAGAGGGCCGAAAAGACGGCGGCCTCGGTCGAGACGACTTTGCCGAGGGTAGAAATGACGTTGACGATGTAGCCGCCACCGTTGTTGCGGAGCGCCGGGATCGCGGCGCGCATCCCCAGCCATGTCGGCGTGACGTTCGCTGCCGCGAGGGTCCGTACCTCGGCCAACGAGGTATCCAAAAAGGATTTGGCAAGGAAGCCGATATCGGCGTTGATCAAAACCGAAACGCCGCCATGCCCGGACGCGGTGGCGACGAGGGCCTCCCATGACTCCGCGGACGTGCCGTCGTGCTCTTGGGTCTCGACCGCGCCCGAAACCGGTTCGGACGCGGCGGCGATGACCTTGGCGCCCTCTTCAGCCAATCGGGCCACGCACGCCGCGCCCAGCGCGTTTCCCGCGCCGGTAACGATCGCCGTGCAGCCGTCAAAACGATTCACAATACTCTATCCGAAGAGACAAAAGACGCCGAAGCAGGCGTCGAGATAGTATTTGAACAGAAGAAACAGCAACCCGTCGAGGACAAGCGTGGCACCAATAACCGGCGCCGCGAAATAGAGCAAAAAATAGTACAGCGCCCAAACCGTCAGGCGGCGGCCCGGCAGCGCATGGCCATCGACAACGGCGGTCTTGCGAAACAATGCCATCACAGAACGGTAGACTATCACGCGATCGGAACACAGGCGGATTCCCCACACATGACCGAAATTGTTTGGAACGACGCTTCGGAGACGGAATGGCGAGACGTCCTGGCGTCCTGCGGCCGATCAGCAGTCGAGCAATGTTGGGGATATGGCGAAACATCCGCCGCGAACGGGTTTGTCGTGGATCGCGGCGTTATCGTCGACGATGAGGACATGCCCCGTGGTTTGGTCCAGGCTTTCACCAAACGGTTCTTCGGGATCACGACCGTGACGCAGATCATTCGCGGGCCGCTTTGGGTCGGCGAACCGCCTAGCTTTGAGACCCAGCGACCGATCCTCGCGCACCTGCGGCAACGCTTCACCAAGGGGCGACTGCGCTTCGTCTACTGGCTGCCCGAAATGGCCGATGCGCCGGAGACGCGCCGCGTCATGCGTACCGTCAAACTGCGACGGGTAATGACGGGCTATGCCTCGGCTTGGGTCAATCTCGACCCGTCGCTCGAGACCCTTGAAGCGGGCTTGTCCGGACCTTGGCGCAACCAACTACGGCGCGCCGAAAAAGAAAAGCTCTCCATGGTCGTGTCCAACGGCGGAAAGGACCTCGACACGTTGCTCGCCCGCCACGACGAGAACCGAAAGAAACGTGGCTTCGGTGGCCCCAATGGGCGCTTCATTCGCGCCCTGATCGAGGGCACCAGCGACCGACAGGACGCCGTGGTGGTGACCGCACGCCGAGCCAAGCTGCCGGTTGCCGGGGTGCTGATGCTGCGGCACGGCCGGAGTGCGACCTACTACGCGGGTTGGACCTCGGAGGAAGGCCGCGCGGTGCACGCCCACAATGCTCTGTTGTGGCGCGCCATGACGCACTTGCACAAGGCCGGAGTCGGGTGGCTCGATGTCGGCGGCCTGGACACGACAAACGCGGCGGGGATTGCACGCTTCAAGCTGGGTCTTGGCGGCGAGGTGTTCACCCTGGCGGGGAGCTATTTATGATCCGCGCCTTTGCCATGAC
>Ga0181579_10001512_pt1 | contig 19231 bp, 19 predicted proteins | sample 071ome_24_FD_132996 | JGI IMG/M metagenome (GOLD analysis project Ga0181579, IMG submission 132996) | Coastal salt marsh microbial communities from the Groves Creek Marsh, Skidaway Island, Georgia - 071402CT metaG (megahit assembly) | ecosystem: Environmental > Aquatic > Marine > Intertidal... | reverse complement strand
CTCTCAGACAGGCTACTGATAATCCGATATTGTTTATTCGTCCGCAAGCAACACCGGAAACTACAGAATAAGACTGCTTAATAAACCGATCAGCCCTCCGATCACGCCACCCCAGACTACCAGCCAGCCTAAATGTTTTTTGATCATTTGCTGGATAATCTCTTTTACCATTTGCGGCGTTAACTCATCCAGACGCTTTTCGACAATACTTTCCACTTTGCCCAGCAGGTTATCATTTGTGCTCTGCTGGAACTGTTTTAAAAAATCCTTGTCTTCGGTCAGACGCCCGAGAAAGTCGCGCATTTTTGTAATAAAGGGCTCGCGTAAGGGATCAAGTGCCTGCGCCCCTCCCAGCATGGATAGCATGCCGGCAAATGAAGAGCTCATAATCACATCTACCAATGAATCATAAGCTGAACTGAAATCCACTTTCTCTGTCATCTTTTTAACCAAGGATTCACCATGCCCTTCTTCGCCCTCCGGCAAAGAGCCCGCTAAAAACTGTTCAATATTCGCCGGTGTAAAGAATTGTTCCATAATGAGTTTTTTTATCCCTTCCTTGAATTCTTCAAAACGCATGGGAATAACGCCTGAGCCATAAAAACCAGGCACTTTTTCAAACAGCATATGAACAGCAAGCCAGTTGGTAAAAGCACCAGACAGAGCAAACAAGCCGGTGTTTAAAATAATGTCCTGAAATTCTGTTTGCAGAAACAAACCAATAATGACGATTAGTAATGCAATCAGATTGGTCAGTACACCCTTATCCCTCATCGCTGTTCAGCACCCCTACTTCTTCCATCGCTTCCTCAACAGCCTGATTATCATCCTCGAAGCCTGCCTGTGGGTCATCCCAGGGGCCTTCAAGGCGATACAATACTGTCGTGAAATTCTCCAACTGATCACGAAAAATCCTGCTGGCAACGTATGTTGTTATAGCGATGGGCCAGGCCCCAAGTATGCCTGCAACCACAGAAACATTTTGCCCCAGAGGCAGGTTAACCAGAACATCTGCAGCAATAGTTTCATCCTGCAGATTCAGTTCACCATCAACGTTAATCGTGCTGGAAGGCCCCCTGATTAACAGATTTTCCTGGGTGTGAACGGTGCCTGCATCAAAATCAAGCACCCCTTCAATACTGTCGAAAGCCAGGCCCTGCCTGTACAGATCAGAGAAATCCAGCTGCAAACGCCTGACCAGGGCATCAAAATTAAATGCCCCAAATAGCCGTGCAGAACCTGATTCAATTTCAATAAAACGGCCACTTAACACTTCAAGATCAACATCTCCCTCAATCTTTTTCATGCTGAAGGCCGCTGGTGAGCCTGACCAGTCAATATTACTGACAAAGCTTGAAGATTCACTTTGCACCAAGGCGGCGTAGCCAAAACTCGGTAATACTTCTGCCAGATCCCCGGTGCTGAAAACACCATTAAAATGGCTTCGGTGTCTGCCATCGCTATAGTCCCAATCCAAGGTTGCACCCGACTCTCTGGACAAATCAGTAATTGCTGCATCAGGAGACAACATGGATAGATTCGAAATAGTCGCGCCTCTGGCGTTGGGACGTAACTCAAATTCCCATGCACCCATATTGCCATCCCCCAGACTGAACTCTTCTGTTCTAAAATTGATTGCCGGTAATTCGCCTGGATTAATATCAGCAAAAGGATCTAGCTCTTCTTCCGTCTCCTCGTCTTCATCTTGCGGCAAGCGCAGGTAAGCCAGTTGTACCTCATACGGAGCATCTTCGGCATCAGGAAAAATAAAATCCCCCTGTAAAATCTCATTTTCCAGATAAAGTGCCCAGGCAGGGCCTCGACGGGTCAGTACAGTATTTACAGCAGGCAGATCGACCCCAAAGGCATTCAGGTTTCCAATTCGGACATCCACCATGCGTACCACCTCTGATGCAGGCTGGCCTTCACCAGAACTGAAACCCGAAGCAACTTCCTGCCATTCCTGAAAATTAAAATCACTGATTTCACCACTCACTAATAAACCTGCTTCCTGATTTAATTGCCGGATAGTGAAATCCTGATTACGCCCGCCAAAATTAATTTCGCCACCATAAAACTCGTTCTCAGCAAAGTTCAATTCACCACTGAGTTGATCACGAAAATTCAAAGCAATGCTCTCCAACTCATCGGAAAAACTTAACTCAAGCTGTAAGGGCGCTGGTTCATCCAAACCTTTATCAAAAGGCTGTGGAAGATCAAAGGCTAGGCCCAACAAATCAGATGAGATATTAAACTGACTGCGTATTCCTCCGCTCTGTTCTTCATTAAATATGGTCAATTTGCTCGTATAGGTCAGCTCGCCATTGCTATATTCCAGCAGATTTTTTACAAAGTCAGGCTGTAAGGACCATTGCTGTAAGGCCGTATCAGACACTCTGCCATTGCTATCAACGACAATAGCACCATCGTTAGTGGTTATCTGATTGGCAACCGGAAAACCGAACAGACTGGCACTGAGCCCACTGGCCTGCAATCCTTCAGTATTGGAAAAATTCAGCGGGCCGCGTATACCACTAAAACTAAGATCATATTCAGGAATCTCAAGTGTGTTTCCCAGCGCTATTGCCGTCACCTGAATATCATTTTCCAGACCGGAATTGTTTAAAGGAATACCCAGCCGCACATCGAGTTCTAACTCACCATCAAGTAGCCAGTTATCCAGATATGAAGCTACCGTGTCACGGGTCGGCGACTGCCTGACAAAATCAAGACCGACATTTCCCGGTGTCGTTGAATGTGTCTCGATACTTAACCACGACCCTGCCGCTCCATTAATTGGCTTGATCTCCGCCCTTGTCATATCCAATTTCATGCCAGCTATCTCGGCAGTGTCTGAGCTTACATCGACATCATTATTATCTACACTCACAAAAGCATTGGTGTTTTCCAGCACAGGCCAATCATTGAGATAACGCAGGCTGGCGTCTTCGACATGGTAAAAGGTCTGAATATTACGCTCATACTGGCTTTGAAGATTGGTCGTTCTGCCCCGGAACAAAAAGCCGCTATTGCTCACATTACCTGCAAGAACAGCCGAATCCAGCCAGTCCATGGTGTTTCTGATATTACTGAGGGTAGGCAAAAAGAGTGATTTATAACTGGCATCGAAATCCAAAACGCCTACAAGCAGAGTTAAATCCGACTCCCAGCTTCCTGCGGCATTCTGTTTGTTATTGAGTTCAAACTGCACACGCCCATGCATTTGGTTATTACTGACATCAATAACATCACTATAGACCCTGACCGCATCATCAACAGACCAATATACCCGACTGTTAATGGAATTATAGTGCCAGCTATCAGCGAAAATTTCCGGCAGGTGAATGGTAAAATCATTGGAATCCAGTTCGACAAAGCCACTATTTTGATTGGCAGACAGATAACCATTTATACCACTGCCGGAGGGAGCCTGCCCCCAGGCGCCTACCGCAACTTCGTCAAGATTAGCCGTCAAATCAAAGCCACCCGGATAAGTGCCCGACAAATCTGTTCGCAAATGCAGGTTACGCAAATCACCCTCGGGTTCCAAGTCAGCCAGGATTTGCCTTAGTCGCTCTGAAATATTGGCAAGCTCAAGCATATCGCTGGCTATCGAAAGATTTACCGACTGTCCGTAAATATCCATTGCCGGGTCTGTATTTTGCAAATCCAGATCAATGTAAAAGTCCCCCGACTCCCAGGGCCGGTTAAAAAAATCAAATTGCAGATTCTGTATCCATAATGACCAGTTGTTCTCTATTGGCTGTATGGCTGTGATGTCAAGGCTGCCACTACTGATATCAATCATTTGTTCTGACTCAGGAAAGTTGGCAGAGAAGTTTAACTCCTGCAGGGAACCCTGGATCTGTTTCAGGCTTTGGTTATCAAATTCTGTCCAGAACTGTCCGGAGGCATTTACGCTGGATATTTCTGACTGTACTGAAATCAGGTCTCCCAATAAGGAGCCTAGTTCAAGATTATTGAAATCCATATAGACGGATGCCGTGTATACATCCATCGGATTACCACTCACCCTGACCGACATTTGCACCGGGCTACTCTGCTCATTTACACGAAATTGTAATTGTGCCTGATGATCAGAATTACGGTTTTGCAGATCAAGGTAAATGTTATTGAGCTCAGTCAATGTGCCGTTTGCAGCCTGCAGCACAAGCTGAGCTTCGGTTATCTGCAACCTCGATATATTGAACAAGATATCCAGCAAGGGTTCGATATCATTAATTTCGCCGGCATCAAAACCCGACAAACGCCAGTTACCGGTTTCATCCTCAACCAGCAACAAGGCCATTTCATCGACTATTATCCGTTCGATAATAAGCTGGCGTTGCCATAAGCTTCTAGGAATATCCAGCGTAACCCTGAGTTCCTGCAAGCTATGTATGACATCCGGCGCTTGTTCCTGAATAATTTCCAGATCATAAAGACTGAGAATGGGGCTGAAACCCAACCAGGAGCCCTCTAATTCACCGACAGATAATTCCACACCAAGCGTTTCAATCAGGCTGGTTTCCAGCCAACCCCTCTGGGTGTTTGCCAGTGACATCAAAATACGGCCGGCTGCAAGATAGGTTGCTACTGCGATAAGCAGTATTAAAACCAGTGTATTGGTATGAGCTCGTAAACTGGCTAGCGGGCCTCTGCCGGTTTGTTCCGGTGGGACTGCGGAATGCTGTTCATTTCTGTCAGCGTTTTGTGTCAATTTATCCTGCGGTTCCATCATTGCTGATTTTGTAAAATTGCCTCAATCCCGATACCAAACTGTTTAAATAAATTCACAGTTTCAAATATCGGCAATCCTACAACTCCGCTATAACTGCCCTTGATTTCACTGACAAACATCGCCCCCAAACCCTGTACCGCATAGCCTCCTGCTTTTCCCAGAGGTTCTCCACTCTGCCAGTACGCTGCAATTTCAGCGTCACTTAATTCTGAAAAGCTCACCATGCTAGTAGACATCGTCCCAACTTGCTTACTGTGATTCAACAAGGCAACTGCCGTTATTACCTCATGACTGCGGCCTGACAGTAATCTTAACATGGCAAAGGCATCGGCTTTGTCTTGTGGTTTACCTAATATCCTGTCTGCACATACAACAATGGTATCTGAGCCCAAAACCAGTCTGTCGTCATTATCGCTTAATTCTGCAAGTGCAGAGCTCGCCTTGGTAAGCGCCAGTCTTTTTACCAGCGCTTCCGGTTTTTCATCTGGCAGCGGGTTCTCATCAATATCCTGCGGCATGACAGTGCACCTGAATCCCAGATTTTCAAGCAAGCTCTGCCTCCTAGGCGATGCTGAGGCCAGTATCAGTTCCAACATTAATTACCCTGGATATTCTCTTAAAAACACTTGCATGGCATTATGGCCTAAAGTCCAGGTGTCGCCTACCTGAATTATCGAGTACAAATTAAAGCATGCAAATTCTTAATAAGGGCTGAATGTAAATTTCTCAACAAAGCCTGATAGAGCTAGATGAAGCAGGCTGCTCTGAGTATCATGCGCTATAAAAATTAACAAAGGTGAGTTGTGGATAACATTTTTGCACTGGTAGATCGCTTTCTGGCTCCTCTGTCTGCATTTTTATCAAATATATTCGTCTTCAGCGTTGCGCTGGTCCTGATTGTTGCGCTGGTGCTCTACATCATTGATGCGTTCCAGACAACGCATGCCATTCGACGCAATTATCCTTTACTGGGCCGCTTTCGCTACCTGTTTGAGCGCCTGGGTGAATTCTTCCGACAATACTTTTTTTCCATGGACCGGGAAGAAATGCCTTTCAACCGGGCCCAGCGTTCCTGGGTTTACCGTGCTGCCAAAAATCTGGAAAACTCCCAGGCCTTTGGCTCCACTTATGATATCGCCAAACCAGGCAATATCCTCTTTATCAATGCACCCTACCCTGTGCTCACAGAAGAACTGACCCCGGTAGAAGTAATCACTTTCGGGCCTCACTGCGAAAAACCCTACAGCACTTCATCACTGTTTAATATTTCCGGCATGAGCTACGGGGCCATCTCAAAACCTGCAGTACGGGCTCTCTCCAAAGGCGCTGCCAAAGCTGGTTGCTGGCTCAACACCGGCGAAGGCGGATTGAGTGAATGGCATTTGGAAGGAGGCTGCGACATTGTTTTTCAGATTGGCACCGCCAATTATGGTGTCCGTGATGAGCAGGGACTGTTTTCTACAGAAAAATTACGTGCAGTTGCCGCTCACGATGCCGTCAAGATGTTTGAAATCAAGTTAAGTCAGGGCGCCAAACCCGGTAAAGGGGGTATTTTACCTGGTGCTAAAGTTACCGAAGAAATAGCCAGAATTCGTCATATTCCTGTCGGTGAAACATCCAACAGCCCTAACCGCCATCTTGATATCGGTAATGATGATGAGTTGCTGGATAAAATGCACACTATCCGCTCTATTACAGGGAAACCGGTGGGATTCAAAGCTGTGCTGGGTGACGGTTACTGGCTTGATAAATTATTTACAAAAATTAAAGAGCGCGGTGAGCAATATGCGCCGGATTTCATCACCGTCGACAGTGGTGATGGTGGAACCGGCGCGGCGCCACTGACCCTGATTGATGATATGGGGCTCGATATTCAGGAAACCCTGCCTATACTGGTTGATAAACTCATTGATTTTGGTTTGCGCGAGCGCGTTAAAGTCATCGCCTCAGGCAAACTGATCAATCCGGCAGATGTAGCCTGGGCCCTGTGCGCCGGTGCTGACTGTGTGGTGTCAGCGCGCGGCTTCATGTTTTCATTGGGTTGCATTCAGGCCATGCAATGTAACAAGAACACCTGCCCTACCGGCATCACCACACATGACCCTCATTTACAGCGCGGACTGGTGATAAAAGATAAAGTCAAACGCGTCGCGCACTATCAAAAAAACATGATAAAAGAGCTATATATCATTGCGAACTCTTGCGGCGTCGGAAATCCTGGACTCTTAAATCGCAGGCATGCAAGGTTGATATTACAAAGCAATAAAAGTATCAGTCTTGAAGAGTTGTACCGACGCAAACCGAAATAAACAAAGTTAAACCGGATTATTCTTGAGCCATTTCAGCACATCAGCATAAGGCACTTTACCGCCGAAAATATCCAGCGCACTGCCTATAGTCAGATCGACTCTGCCTTGGCCGAGAGCCTGGACCAGATCAAGATCACTCAGTCTTTTTACGCCTCCGGCGTAAGTCACCGGTAACGGGGAATACATCCCTAACAAACTGATCAAGTCTTCTTCTATGCCTTGCTGTTTACCTTCCACGTCCACGCCATGAACCAGAAACTCAGCACAATAGACTGATAATGTTTCCAATAATGCCGGTCCTACTTTTTCATCAGTGAAAGTCTGCCAGCGATCCGTTACAACATAATAATCACCATCACGCTGCCGGCAACTGAGATCCAGCACCAGTCTGTCTCTGCCAGTTACATCCAGCAGTTTTTCCAGCTTTTCTAGATCTATTTTTCCTGAATTAAAAATATAGGAGGTTACGATGACATGACTTGCACCGGCATTGAGGTAAGTTGCTGCGTTTTCCGGTGAAACACCCCCCCCGTATTGCAGTCCTCCCGGGAAGGCCTCAAGTGCATGCAAGGCCGCCTCCTGATTGCCTGCTCCCAGAGAAACCACATGACCGCCGCTCAGACCATCTTTTTGATAAAGCCTGGCATATTCAGCGGCCGAACGGTCACTGCTGAAATTTATTGTAAGTGTAGACTGATCGCTCTCCTGCAGAGAACCACCGACAATTTGCACAACATTACCCTGATGCAAATCAATACATGGTCTGAATTTCATACATTGCCACCAGCCAAGGAGCTACACTGCCCGCTAAAACGGCAAGCATAACAAATTACTCTGCTATACTCCCCATCCCTGTCTAACATGACAGATAACAAATACATACAAGCAGCGGTCAGACAATACTGTTACAAATTATAGAACCAAGACTATGAACAGCATGGATCAACAAGTCATCAAGCAACTGAGTCTCTGGCTTGAAGCCGGAAAACAATGTTGGTTATGCACGATAGTTTCAACCTTTGGTTCTTCACCCAGACCGGTCGGCTCACTGCTGGCATGTAACGAAGATGGTCAGTATTGCGGTTCCCTTTCCGGTGGCTGTGTGGAAGATGATTTACGGGAAGACATACTAAAAGGCAAACTGGCCAAGGATAAACCGGAAAGAATTAGTTATGGGGTGGCCGTTGAAGATGTCTTGAAGCTTGGGCTTCCCTGTGGGGGCCAGTTAGAAGTTATCGTTGAACCTTTAAATCAAGGCCAAACGACAATCTACCAGGAACTTGCACAGGCTGTCGCGGGTAGAAAATTAATCACCCGTATTGTTGATCTCAAATCAGGCCAAGCACATTTACAGGACAGCAAGCAAAATGCCGCGCTGACTATTACTGACGACTCAATGCAACACACTTATGGTTCTTCATTTCAGCTATTGTTGATTGGTGCTGTGCAAGTTGCTTACTACCTGAGTGAAATGGCTCAGGGACTGGATTATGAAGTTGCTATTTGTGACCCGCGACAGGAACTTATTGACAGTTTTCCCAAGCGAGATATTGAATTGACCCAAGCAATGCCTGATGACTGGCTCCGTAGTAAAAGTATTGATCAGCAAACAGCTATTGTTGCGCTCTGCCATGACCCGCGGATTGACGACATGGCACTGATGCAGGCCCTGCAAATGGACGCTTTTTATATTGGCGCCATGGGATCAGCTAAGACCACAGAAAAACGCAAAGAACGTTTGCAAATGCTGGATATTCCCGCAGAACAAATCCACAGGCTGCATGCTCCTGTCGGCCTTGATATCGGCAGTAAGACTCCGCCTGAAATCGCTATCGCCATTCTGGCAGAATTAACCCAGTTACGAGCGCAACTCCGTCAACAAAACCATGCCTGAGCAGGTCAACAACAAGATCGGCATTATTGTTTTAGCTGCTGGTTATAGTCGACGTTTTAATGCTGATAAACGTCAGGCACGACTGCATAGCGGCGAAATGTTACTGGATGCCACGCTTAGCAAAATACCCGATATCTTTTACCAGCGTGTTCTGGTTATGCATCCTGGCGATGAGGCGTTTGGTCAAGGCTATCAACCTGACTGGACTTTATGTATTGCTGAACAGGCCAGTAAAGGTATGGGTTATTCTCTGGCTGCAGCCATGACCTATACCACAAACTGGGATGCTGCAGTAATTGCATTGGCGGATATGCCTTATGTGCAAAGCGAAACTTATCAGGCTATTCAGCAAGCACTGACAAGGCACCCCATCGTCAGACCCTGTTGCCAGGGCAGAGCTGGCAACCCTGTTGGTTTTCATGCGGATTACTTTAAAGAAATATCAGAACTTGAAGGTGACCAGGGTGCCCGGGAACTTTTGACCCGGCATGCAAAGGAACTGTATCTAATGGAATGTTCGGACTGGGGAATTATTCAGGATATAGATACTGCAGCTGCCCTGAATACCACAGAGGCCTAAAATGACTTGTTACCCTGACTCTTGCCTGAACCCTGTCAAGGCGCACAAACACGCTTTCTCAAGCTTATGCCGCTGCCAGTGCATTCCGGACAGTCACTGACATAATTCTGCTTAAGAATATCAATCAAATCCTGCAAGGCTTCAGAGCTATTCTCCTGCTTCACCAGATTAACTGTAGCAGCTGAATTTCTTTGGTTACCTAGATTTTGTGAATAACTTACCACTGTTTAAACCCACTACTTTTCTATTGTTTGTAGTGCGATTCTAGTGCTTTCAGGCTATTGGAAATGTTAATAAGCTCACAAAAAAGCCCGCTAGTGGGTAGCTAGCGGGCTTTCCTGTCAATATAAATAAGATTAAAAGGGGCGTGCCTCTATTCCTGCGCACATAGAGTTGGAGTGTGACGCTCGGTAAAAGTTCCCTGTTATTTGAAATAATTTAAAACTGTGATTCTGGCAATCTGATAACCAGGCCATTCAATTCTTCAGTGACGTCAATCTGGCAGCTCAGACGGCTATTCTTCTGTGGTTCCAACACACACTCCAGCATGTCTTTTTCCATTTCACTGGCAGTTGGAACTTTATCCAGCCAGGCTTCATCAACATAACAATGACAGGTTGCGCAACTACATGAGCCACCACATTCTGCGATGATGCCATCAAGCATATTATCCACTGCTCCCTGCATGACAGAATTACCAGTCGGCACTTCTATTTCATTGGTGGTTCCGTCATGACTGATATAAGTAACTAAAGGCATCATATACTCCGTTTAAACTAAAATTTTGACTACAGTTGACTATCAATGGGGCAAATATTTGCAGCGCATTATACCGCTTTAAACCATCAGTTAAAGCCTAAAGCCTAATGCCAGATACAAGCACAATGGCATTAAAAATTGCATCTTGGTAAATAATTTCTTATCGTTGAGAGCAATTAGCTGGCTTAAGGTCTGCAGTGCGACGTATGATGATCCAGGTATCAGGTTAACCAGTATGTACAAGATGCTCCAGCGTAAACAGATAATGGCTTATTGCCTGGCCGCAGCTCTTCCTCTCCTGTTAATGACTATCATTTTTAATTTTTCTCTGGTCTTTACGGCGCAATATATTTTTTGGACTAACCAGGAAGTACTGGGCTATATCATTCAGGCAGAATTTCTTGCCGTCGCCAGCGGCGTCTTGGTCGTACTGCCGCTCATCATTCAAATACATAATTTGTTCATGCGAATTTTCCGTTTTTCATTATTCGCTATTGTTGTGGTTATTTTTGCCTGGGTGTCCTATGACATAGATGGCATGGAAGGCATGTTGTTTTATGCTTTATTGGTATTTATTACTTTTGGCGGTGGCACTCTGTTTATTTTTGACACCTTTTCCACTCAGACCAGAGAATTTCTGAGCTTATTACGCTGGTCTCTTGGCATCTTTATTTATGTCAGTCTGCAACTATCATTTGATCTCGACAGCGATATTGCCTCCTGGAAAGACACCCGTGACGTCATACCCTTTGGCGCAGCGTTTTTTTACCTGCTGTTTCTTTTTGAGCTGATCATGTATCCGGCCTTAACCTATTATCTTGAGAAAAAGAACTCCGAAGACATGTTCATTTCAGAAAAAATAGCACAGGTTCAGGTAAAACAATCAGCCTGAATGACTTTGTGTTATTCCTGGTATCTAAGCCAGAAGCAAGTCTTTCATTGGGACGCTGGTATCGGCCAGTTTTTCCCGATTCAGTTGCAGCGACTGTGCCAGCACACGTTTACCAAACATGAATTCCTGCGGGCTGTTTACCGCATCCACAGCCAGCAACACTTCCCCCTTAAAATAAAATACCGCTATTTTTCTGCCCTGCGATAAATCGCCACGTACGATCAGGTTGTCATAACCTGCAGACAACCCTGCTATCTGTAACTTCAGATCATACTGGTCAGACCAGAACCAGGGGATCTGATCATATTCCTGACGCTTACCACAGATTGTTCTGGCTACTACTTTAGCCTGCTCCACTGCATTCTGAATGGATTCCAGTCGCATCCAACGCTGATAATGTTTATTGAAGTGAAAAGTACAGTCCCCGGCTGCCAGAATATCCGGATCACTGGTCTCACCAAAAGCATTAACCACAATGCCATTATCAATATCCAGCCCGACATCCTGAGCCAGCTCCGAATTGGGAACTACACCAATGCCAATAATGACCATATCAGCCGGAAAACTTTGTCCACCATTACAAACTACTGAATTGGCCTGCTTATCGCCTTTTAAATGACTGATTTCGACATCGGTAATCAACTCAACACCTTCTTCGGCATGAATACGACTGTAAAATTCAGAAATTTCCGGCGCAGAAACGCGATTAAGAATACGTGGATCCCTTTCCAGCACTGTGACTTTCATCCCTGTGGAAGTCAGCATGGCGGCCGTTTCCAGGCCTATATAGCCACCGCCAACAATGACAGCCTGTTTACCCGCTTCGATATGCGGTCTTATTCTGTCGGCATCATGTATGTCACGCAAATAAAAAACATTGCCAAGTCTGGCACCGGGCAGCTCCATCACTCTGGGTCTGGCCCCTGTTGTTAGAATAAGTTTGTCGTAGTTGACTGTTTCATTATCATTCAGAAAGACAGTTTTATTAGTCCGATCAATACTGTCGACTCTACAGCCCAGCTTATATTTAATATCTGCTTTTGCATAAGCTTCTTCATGCCGGATCAGCAAGTCATAAATACTTTTGGTACCCGCTAAAAAAGTTTTGGATAAAGGCGGACGATTGTAAGGCAGGTGAGCTTCTTCTCCGATCAGGGTAATACCCCCTTCCCAGCCTTCTTTTCGCAAGCTGTTACAAAGTTCTGCCGCAGCATGACTGGCGCCAACAATAACACAGTGTTGTTTACTCACTTCTCAACTCTCTTTCTTGGTACTTAAAAAGATCTTAATTCAGTTAAAAGTTCCGGGCTATCCCATTCATAAGCGCCTAGCCAACTGTTAAGTTCCTGACCGGATTCATCATAGAGCACTGTGCTGGGTACTGCCTGAATTCCATGTGTCGAAAAGAATGAATTTAACTTGATGAAATTACCGCTGAATTCATTTTCAGCAATAAAGGCAGTTATGGTTTCCAAAGGCTCATCAGAGGCTAAAACAAAGATATAGCCTTCTGGCCCAAGTATCTCTGCTGCCCGACTTAAAGCCGGTATCTCTTCTATGCAGGGGGCACACCAGGTTGCCCAGTAATTTAAAATCAGCTTGCGCCCGGCAAAACTTGAAATTTCAAGGGGCCTGCCACCTAAATCCTGAAAAGTAGCGGATTCTCCACCTGCGGCAGGTTGCACATCAGAAATAGTAATATTTCCGGCCTGAATGGCTTGTTTTTCTTCTCGCTCCTGCACACAGGCAACAAGCAGGATTGCCAGGACAAAAGCCACAGTGATTTTAATTAATCCTTGATACATTAAAGTAACCCGACGAATGATAAAGGCGTAATCATAACAAAAAGTTTGTTCGTCGTTTGTGTAAACAGTTAGAATTCAATCATGCCTTTACCGCGCGCCTATTTGATTGATTCCAGTATTTATATTTTTCGTGCCTGGCATATCTATGATGACTCCATAACAGATACCCATGGCAAGCCAAGTAATGCTGTCTTTGGCTTCAGTGATTTCCTGTTTCAGATAATAAAACAAAAACAACCACAGCATATTGCTTGTGCCTTTGATGCGAGCCAGACAGCATCCTATCGCCGGGAACTTTATCCTGAATACAAGGCTAACCGCCCGCCTGCACCGCCTGAACTCAAGCACCAGTTTGAACAGTGCCGGCTTTTTTGCCAGGCTGTTGGTATTCCTGAATTTGGCAGCAACCGTTACGAAGCCGACGACATTATTGGTTCCCTTGCAGCCTATTTCAGGGAGCAGGGTTTTGCTGTCACCATAGTCAGTGCCGATAAAGACCTGACCCAGCTTGTCATCGGCGAAGAAGATGCCTGGTGGGACTTTGCCCGTGGTAATGTGTTGAACCGCCGTGGCGTTGAGAAGCAGTTTGGTGTCTTACCTGAACAGATTCCTGACATGCTCGCCCTCTCCGGTGACAAGGTCGATAACATTCCGGGTATTCCCGGCGTCGGTTACACGACTGCAGCAAAAATTCTCAAAAAGTACCCCTACATAGAAAGCATACTGGAAAACATTGATGCCATTGCAGAAATGAAATTCCGTGGCGCTGCACGTATTCATGCTTTGTTAAATGCGCATCAGGAAATGCTGCCGTTGAATAAACTGCTGACTACGATAGTCTGCGATATGCACAGAAATGATCATCTGGACGCCCCTCTTGAAAGACTCGGTTGGAGTGGCGTAAACCACGAAGCATTTGCTACGCTATCCGAGCAGTTAGCGCTAAGCCCTGCGCTTTCACAACGCTGGTTTAACCTGTAAGTTGAACTCGAAAAATTGCATTCAAAATAGAGGAGTTAACAGTGATTTCAGGTAATTCACTGTCTACTTTTGCTCTGCCGAACTAATTCAGAATTAATCGCCCATTTTCCAGCCGGAAGTAATGGGATAACGCCGGTCCTTGCCAAAGCCACGTTTACTGATTCTGATACCAATCGGCGCCTGCCTGCGTTTATGTTCATTAATATCAACCAGCCTGATCACTTTTGCGACGGTATCTTGGTCAAAGCCTTTAGCTATGATTTCTTCCGCACTTAAATCAGCTTCAATATATAACTCAAGAATCTGATCCAGCACAGGATATGGCGGCAGGTTATCTTCATCCACCTGATCCGGTGCCAGTTCTGCTGAAGGTGCTCGTTCGATAACACGTTGCGGAATAACTTCTCCCAGCGTATTACGATACCGGGCCAGTTCATAAACCAGCATCTTGGGCACATCTTTTATCACATCAAAACCGCCTGCCATATCGCCATAAAGTGTCGAATAACCAACTGCCAGTTCGCTCTTGTTACCGGTTGTTAAAACCAGCGCATGTTTTTTGTTTGAAATAGCCATAAGCAAAACACCTCTGCTGCGGGCCTGGATATTTTGCTCGGTAATATCAGAACTGTAGCCTTTAAATTCATCACTAAGCGCCCGGCTGAAGCTGTCATAGATATCTGCGATGGGAATTACTTGGTAATTAACACCCAGTGTCATTGCTTCTTTACGTGCATCTTCCAGACTGATTTCCGATGTGTAGGTATAGGGCATCATCACTGCCTGCACTCTTTCTGCACCCAGGGCATCCGCTGCAATGGCAAGCGTCAGGGCGGAATCAATACCTCCGGAAAGCCCCAGGACAACACCAGGGAAACCATTCTTGTTGACGTAATCTTGTAGACCCAATACCAAAGCCTGATAGATAACCGCTTCTTTATCCGGTAGTGAAGCGATCTCACTCTGACTTAGAGAAACTGTTTCATCTGCATTTATATTACAGTCAACCGGCACCATCGCTTCTTCATACAAAGGAGCCAGTGCACACAATTGGCCAGAACCATCAAAGGCCATTGAAGCACCATCGAAGACCAGTTCATCATGCCCACCAACCTGATTCACATAAATAACAGGTAGAGATGTTTCATTTATGCGTTGTTGAATAATTTCCTGACGATCCTGCACCTTATTCATATGAAAAGGTGAACCATTAATATTGATCATTAATTTTGCGCCGGCCGTCTTGGCCTGTTGCATGGGGCCCGCTTCCCATAAATCTTCACAAATAGTGAAGGCAACCGGAATATTTTTTATCTCCAACACACAAGCTTTATCGCCCGCCGAGAAATAACGCTTTTCATCAAACACTTGATAGTTGGGTAAACATTGCTTGCAATAAGTAGCCAAACATTGGCCTGCGTGAAACACACCCAGCATATTGAATAGTTTGCCATCTACCCTGCCCGGATAACCAACAACCAGATAGGCTGGCAGCTCAGCTTCCTGAATTTCTTGCAGTGCTGCAGCTATACGTTTGTCCAGACTTGGACGCAGTAATAAGTCTTCAGGGGGATAAGCTGTTAATACCAGTTCAGGAAATACAATAATATCAGCCTCATGCTCTGCAATACCCTGCCTGGCGGCGGCTAGAAGTTTTTTTGTATTACCCGGAATATCACCAACGAGCGGGTTGGTTTGAACCATTAATATTCGCATTACTATCTGTTTTCGGCCTGTTTGCTTGTATAGATATTGTTTAGCAGGTGAGTTATTGTCTGTTATTCTTTAGCGTCAAGTAAAGCAACATAAAGTGCTAACGATCTAATTTCAAGCAGAGCGAATTATGGGATTATTCAGACTACTGACTTTTATTCTTGTCGTCATCGTCGCCTGGCGCATGATAAAAAATTATCAAAAAACAGTGGTAAAAAGAGACAAAAAATCCGAACAATCTAAAATCCCTGTGCGTGAAAAAATGGTCAAGTGTGAACTGTGTGATGTTCATCTGCCACAGGAAGACGCGATTGGTCTTAAAGACAATGGGCAGGAATACTGGTTTTGTTCTTCAGCACATAGAAATTCGTTTAAACAGCAGGATTCCTAAATCCCCATGTTAAAACTCCGTGTAGTCAGCATAGATGACAGCCGTCGTCAGCAGAGCGCCCAGATTTTTAATATCTACAATCTATACAGGCTGTTGCTGTCGCTGATTCTGCTCATTTCCTACCTGTTTACTGCAGATTTTAATTTTCTCGGCAGTGTCGACTCTGATCTTTATTTCAGAGCCAGTATTGCTCACCCATATGGCTCTGGAATTGGCAGCAATATTATCAATGTCACAAATTTTGAAATAAGCGCCCCCCGTGGAATTATTCAGGAAGCCGTCATTATTGAACTGCACAAATTCATTCTGTTGGAACTGTTCAACAATTCGATGGCGACAATGTCATTTGCTGAAGGATGTACCTGTAATAATTCATCTCCATCAGCACTATCCACAACGCCATCGCCATCATAATCCGAGAAAACCAGCCAGCCATCGCTCCAGTCAGAACCTGCTGAATTTGAACAGGATGTCTGGTTAGCACTGTGACAAACAGAAGCTGTTACCGACAAAGTGACTGCCTGACTTCGAGCCAGTGCCAATGAAGTCAATAAATCCAGTTGTATACTGTCTCTGGCATTGCGACTGATCGTATCCTGTAAACTGGGCACGGCTACGGCAACCAGGATAGCTCCAATGGCGACAACCATAAGAATCTCCAGCATGGTATATCCCTGCTGTCCCAGTTTGATTTTGCTGTACAAAGCGTATCTCATTGACTTACCAATACAAGCAATCTAAAGCCTCGCTAACACTATACCATGTCGTAACAGCTCTAATAAGCAAGCCCGGTAGGATAAGCCCTTATATTCTAAAGGTTTCTTTATCCTGTGGGACTAAGAGATTAACCTAATTTGCAAAAAAAAATGTGAACTATTGAGAAAACTTGTAGGCCGCTTTACTCAGGATGTCTAAAATGCGATCTAAATCACTATACAGAAGCTTAACTTATTGAAATTTTAAGAAATTCTCAGGTCGCGTGGCATTGAGAAAGTCATATTCTCCTCGGCACCTGCCATCTCTTGCAATTGACCACCGCCCAGTTCCTGAATACGCTGGATAACTTCCTGTACCAGCACTTCCGGAGCGGAAGCTCCTGCTGTTACGCCGACCCTGCTTTTGCCCTGCAACCAGCGGTCGTGAATTTCTTCGGCACTATCAATCAGATAAGCCTCACTACCTGTTTTCTCGGCCAATTCTTTTAACCGATTGGAATTGGAGCTGTTCGGTGAACCTACCACCAGAACCAGATCGCACTCCAAAGCCAGTTGTTTAACTGCATCCTGGCGATTCTGGGTGGCATAGCAAATATCTTTCTTGCGTGGCCCTTTTATATTTGGAAAACGCTTTTGCAGGGCATCAATAATCAGAGAAGTATCATCCATGGAGAGTGTCGTCTGTGTCACATAGGCGAGCTGATCAGGATTATTAACCTCTAAACTCGCCACATCCTCTTCTGACTCAACCAGGTAAATCCTGCCACCGGCACTTTCATCATATTGCCCCATAGTCCCTTCAACTTCAGGATGAAAAGCATGCCCAATTAAAATACATTCCTGTCCCGCGCGGCTGTATCGCATGACTTCCATATGCACCTTGGTCACCAAAGGACAGGTCGCATCAAACACTCGCATACCAAGACCGGCTGCTTCCGTTTTTACCGCCTGCGACACACCATGGGCAGAAAAAATCACAATGGGTGGTTCTGTCTTCTCTGTTACCGGCACATCAGACAATTCATCAACAAAAACTGCTCCTCGTAATTTCAGTCTTTCAACGACAAATTTATTGTGCACAACTTCATGCCGGACAAAGATAGGCGCTCCATAAATATCCAGCGCTCGATTGACAATATCAATGGCGCGGTCAACTCCGGCACAGAATCCGCGTGGATTAGCCAGCTTGATTTCACGTTTTTCGGTAACCATGGTCATAAAGTTAGACTAACAATCTATTAAATAGCTTCAACCGCTTTAATCTCAACAACGAAAAGAATATCGAGACCAGCTAGAGGATGGTTAAAATCAACATATACATTATTAGCATCAAAAGTGCTAACGACACCTGCCTGCTCATTACCTCCAGCATCCGAAAAATTAATCATAAGACCTTTTTCCATAAGCAGATCCGCCGGAAACTGATAGCGGGGGTAACAATGAATATTATCTTCGTTTCTTAGACCAAAAGCCTTTTCCGCCCCGACAGTAAACGACTTTTTATCACCGGCTTTAAGACCGAGCATAACAGCCTCAAATCCGGGCAGTATATTACCATCACCATAGTCAAAACTTACTGGTTCTTTTTCAAAATTGGAGTCAATCAGAGCTGTTGGATCATCTGCCGGCGCCAAAGAAAAATTTAAAACAATGCGCTTTCCGGGACTGATTTCATGCTCGGAATAATGCTTTAATTCTTCTTTCCCGGCTTTGGCATCCAGTACCGGCTCATCACTAAGATTAACAACATGGAGCAATTCATTACTTTTTCTGTTGGTATCAATGTCAACGCCTTTACCGGCCTCATTGCGCTCTAAATCACTATCAGAATTATTCATCTTCGTTATTCCTGGCAGTACTTTTACCGCTACGTAAACCAGACATCCCAGATTGATTTTTAAAGATATCCAGTATCATCAGACACGCACCGATAAAAACTGACGAGTCGGCTATATTGAAGGTAGCAAATCGAAAACTCTGATAATACACGCTGATAAAATCAATTACATAACCATTCAACATCCTGTCATATAAATTTCCCACGGCTCCACCCAGTATCAGGCAAAGTGCGATCGCCGATAATTTTTCCTGCTTAGGCAAGCAAACAATCCAAAAAATTAACAAGACACTGATTGCTGAAGAAAATCCAGTTAACAGCCAGCGCTGCCAACCACCAGCGTCATCTAAAAAACTGAATGCAGCGCCAGAATTATAGGCAAGCAACAAATCAAAACCTGGAAATACCGTTAAGGGTTGACCATAGTCCAGATAGGCATTACAAAAATATTTAGTCAACTGATCCAGTATAAATATCAAAAATGATATTGATAATAGAACCGGCGTTCTGAATATTATTTTGGGTTCAGTTGACATAACTTAGCCTAAGCCAGCCTCTAAAAAACCGTCTGTTTTTATTGACTCTTTTATTGAAAAAAATTGCCTGGCTTTTT
>Ga0181579_10001511_pt1 | contig 19237 bp, 20 predicted proteins | sample 071ome_24_FD_132996 | JGI IMG/M metagenome (GOLD analysis project Ga0181579, IMG submission 132996) | Coastal salt marsh microbial communities from the Groves Creek Marsh, Skidaway Island, Georgia - 071402CT metaG (megahit assembly) | ecosystem: Environmental > Aquatic > Marine > Intertidal... | reverse complement strand
TTTTTTCCCGTTCCGTCGGTTTGCCGAGGGCGGCAATGCGGCAAAAGCGTGGGTTTAAAGGATCACTGATCCGTTGGATCACGCCGCCCTTACCGGCAGCATCGCGGCCTTCAAATACAACAACGACTCGTTCGCCTTCCTCTCGCACCCATTCTTGCCATTTCACGAGTTCGAGTTGTAAACGATCGAGTTCGGACTCGTAGAGTTTTTTACGGACCCGTGCGACTCCGTGCTTATTGACCTTTTTGTCAGGTTTTTTCTCCGGTGAATCTTTCGGCATCGTTATCCCCCGATTTCGGTTCCCAGGTAATCAGGCAAATTTTACAGGACTTAATCCGAAAGGGCAAAATCGTGATGCTGGATTTTACGCAATCCGGCTTCTAGTATCGCGATAACGGTATAAAGGATAATCAATGCCTCAAACGAAACGCACAATTTACGACTTGGCCGGCGCCAATCCCGACCTTCGATTTAGTCCGCCATGTTGGGCGATTAAAATGTCCATGAAGCATAAAGGGCTTGAGTTCGAAACCATACCTTGGCGGTTTACCGATAAGGATGCCATTTCCTTTTCAGGGCAGGGTCGGGTGCCGGTACTGTTGGATGGGGACCGCGAGGTTCATGATAGCTGGCAGATTGCGCAATACTTGGATGAAACGTACCCTGATAAGCCCCTGATGAAGAGTTCTACCGTGCAGGCCTCGGTACGGTTTGTCAAAGCGTGGGTCGACAACGCCATGCAACCGGCGATCATGCCGTTAATTATTGCCGATATTTACGACTGCATTCATGAAAAAGACCGGGATTATTTTCGTGAAAGCCGGGAGAAGCGATTTGGTATGCCTCTCGATCAAGTCTGTAAGGACAAGCAAAAACAGGCAGCCGTACTCAATGAGGTTTTAAAGCCGCTCGCCGAAGCACTTTCGGAGCTGGACTTCTTAGGCGGCTCGACGCCAAACTATGCGGATTATGCCGTTTTTGGCCGGTTGCAGTGGGCTCGAGTCGTTTCCCGGGAAACATTTGCCCCGACGGACTGGGAAGGGCCGATTAGCGAATGGTTTAATCGCCTTTTAAATCTTTATGATGGATTTGCCAAACAAACACCGAGAGTGCTTGGAGATAAATAAATGACGCTCATCTTATCCAATGAAGAAATCGATAAAATCATCACCATGCCAGAGTGCATCGAGGTCTTGGAAGAGGCCTATGTCGAATATGATGCGGGCAGGGGCGCCGTGCGTGCGCGGACCGATACCCTGGCGCCGACGGCAATGGAGGAAGCGGTTTATGCTTTGAAGTCTGCCGATGGTATTGCACCGAAATTTAAAACATCCGCCGTTCGGATCAATTCCGATATTGTTACGTGCCCGGAGATTGACGGCATGCCGCGCCGGGTGAAGGTGCCCGCGGCCCCGAATAACCGTTGGGTCGGCTTGGTGTTGCTGTTCGATACCGACACGGGAGAACCAACGGCAATCTTTCCCGATGGCGTCATGCAACGTATGCGGGTCGGCGCGACGAGCGGCCTCGGGATTAAATATTTGGCCCGGGAAAATGCAAAAACGCTCGGTATGATCGGTTCGGGGTGGCAAGCGGGGGCTCAATTAATGGCGGCTTGCGCGGTGCGGGATATCGAAACTGTCAAGGTCTATAGCCCAAACAAAGAAAACCGCGAAGCGTTTTGCCGTGAATACGGTGCACGCATGAATGTCGAAATCATTCCTGTCGAATCCGGCGAGGCGGCCATGGAAGGCATGGATATCGCTATGTGTTCATCCAGTTCACTCGACTATATCTTCGATAAATCCTGGATTGCGCCCGGCATGCATTTTTGCTGCATTAAAATCTCAGAGATACCGCCGGATGCGATTTTAGCGGCGGACCGAATGTTCATCCATAACCGCGAAGACAAGCAGCCGATTATCAGCACCAAAGATTTACCCTCGCTCGAAAAAGTCCGCGGCAAGGAAAGCGAAGTCAAAAAAGCGGTCAAATTCGACACCGCGCCGACTTTATTTGATTTGATTTCGGGCCGCGAAAAGGGGCGCACATCGGACGATCAGACGACGTGTTTTATCAACAATACCGGAACCGGGTATCAGTTTGCCGCCGTCGGTGCGATTGCGGTGAAAAAGGCGAAGGAACTGGGTGTCGGCAATGAATTACCGACCGATTGGTTCACTGAAGACGTTCACCCCTAAAGGGGTATCCGTAAAGGAAATCCATAATTTAATTTTGGTTGAATCAAAAACGGGACCGCCGTGGCGATCCCGTTAAATGCACTATCAATTCTACTTGTTTTTCCGTTTGGCGCGTTTTTTTTCTCTCTTAGCTCTTTTTTCAGCCCGCCGTTTTTCACGCTCGGCTTTTTTCTCAGCGCGGCGTTTTTCTCGTTCGGCTTTATCCAGGCCTTTCTTTTTGCCTTTACCGCGTTCCTTTGCCATGTCCTTGGCATCTTCCATGCGGCTGCCTTTTTCAGACTTTTTGCCGGCCCAAGACGGCTTGCCTTGTGCATAAGAATCAACTGGCGTTACCGTATTTAAGGCAAAGGCAAAAGCGCCAGCAATAACAGCCATGAATAGACGGCGGCTTATGAGTGTAAGTTTTGACATATTTTCTCCCTCCTTTGGATTGAAGCGTCTTATAAGCTGATCTATTCCATTTTTAGTGTGATGAAAATCACTATGTTGCCGAATTATGGCATTTCTATGATGCCGTTTATTTTCATATCCTGAATACTATCGTCATCATAGCCCAGTTCTTCCAAGACAGCTTGGCTGTCCTCGCCGATATCCGGAATATCGTGGTGGACCCCAAAGCGCTTGCCGTTCATTTCCAGCGGCAAGGCCGGCATGGATGTCTTTTGGCCGTTGCTGGGCACCGTGACACCAAGCAGGCCGCCTGATTGAGTGAGATGGGGGTCGTCATATAGCTCATGAGGCTTGGTGATCGGCGCGTAGGGTAAGCCGACGCGCTCAAACGTGTCCATGATTTCCTGTTTGGTAAGACGATCGCAGATTTCCTGGACGACCGGAATGACTCTGTCGCGGGCATGCACACGTTTCACGTTTGTGTTGAGCGATTCGTCTTCGAATAGATCGAGCCGATCAAATTCTTTGCAGAAGACTTCCCATTGGGTATCGGTGACGACACCGAGGAAGACTTGTTCGCCGTCATTGGTTTTAAAAATGTCGTAAACCGCCCATGACGCTAATCTTTCCGGCATCGGATCGGCCGGTTTCCCGGTGACGGCGTATTGCGCCATATGCTGACCGACCAACATGATGCAGGTCTCGAATAAAGCCGTATTGATAAGCTGCCCCTCACCGGATTGATCGCGCTCGCGCAGGGCCGCCAGAATGCCGATTACACCGAACATGCCGCCCATGATATCGTTGATGGAGGCGCCGGCACGCAAGGGACGGCCCGTGGGTCCGGTCATGTAGGCAAGACCGCCCATCATCTGCACGACTTCATCAAGTGCCGTGCGATGATCATAAGGTCCCTTAAGAAAGCCCTTGTGGGAACAGTAGATGAGACCTGGATTGAGCTTTTTAAGGTCCTCGAAACCGAGGCCTAGTTTGTCCATGGCGCCGGGTCGGAAGTTTTCCGTAACCACATCGGCCGTTTTAATAAGTTTTTGCACGACGGCCATGCCTGCTTCCGATTTAAGGTCTATGCACAGGCTACGTTTATTGCGGTTGAAGTAGGGGTAGAACCCGGCACCCGCGCCGGTAATGGTGCGTGTTTTATCACCGCCCAACGGCTCGACCTTGATCACATCGGCCCCCATGTCACCGAGAACAAGCCCGCTCGATGGCCCCATGACCATGTGGCAAAACTCGACCACGCGAATACCATCAAGCGGCAGACCTGCGGTTTTTGGATTTTTGCTCATCATGCGGCCTCTTCGAAACGGCTCACGCCGGTCAGGACAAAATACATATCGAGTACTAAGCGCCCAGTGGCTTCAATTCTGAAGTCTTTTGTGTGAACAAAGATGATGCTCATTAGGTTTCGAGGCAAAGATAATTGCGTTGCCCAAAGTATAGACGTAACGTAGGTCTCAACAAGGAGAATTCTATGAACCAACGTACTGAAGACATTGATGTTTTGGTCAGCGAGGTCGGTCCGCGCGACGGCTTGCAAAACGCCAAGGGCATCATGCCGACAGAGGATAAGCTTAAATGGATTGAGACCGAAGCCGCCGCTGGTGTGCTTGAGATTGAAGTGGGCTCATTCGTGCCGCCGAAACTAATACCCGGCATGGCCGATACAGGCGATGTGGTAAAGGGCGCTTTAAAGGTCGAAGGGATTACGGTTTTAGCGCTCGTGCCGAACCTGCGGGGGGCGGAGAACGCATTTAAAGCGGGGGCCCATAAAGTCACGATCCCGATTTCTGTCAGCGAGCCACATAGTATTTCCAACGTTCGTAAAAATCACAAAGAAATCATCGAAGAAGTACGAAAAATTTGTGAACTGCGCGACAGTTATCCCGAAGGCAAACGTCCCCATGTGGAAACGGGCCTGGCTACGGCGTTTGGATGCTCCATTCAAGGTGTTGTCGATGAATTTGAAGTCATGCGCATGGCCGAAGCTGCCGTCGAAGCGGGTGTCGATGAAGTCGGGTTGGCCGATACGGTCGGTTACGCCAATCCCAATCAAGTTAAGCGTGTCTTTAAATCAACCCGTGCAGCGATCGGCAATAAACTCGGGAGTGCCCACTTTCACAACACCATGGGGCTTGGTCTTGCTAATGTTTTGGCCGCCCTTGAAGTCGATGTGCGAACATTCGATGCATCGTTGGGCGGTCTTGGCGGATGTCCATTTGCACCAGGGGCTTCAGGAAATATTGTAACGGAAGATTTAGTATTCCTGCTTGAATCCCAAGGTTTGCGTACCGGTATCGATATTGAAAAATTGATGGCTGTGCGTGAGATCGTTACGGCGGCATTACCCGATGACCAAATCTATGGCCATGTGCTGCTCGCCGGCTTGCCAAAAGGATTTAAAGCTGCGGCCGCTTAGCTTGGTTTATCGCCTTTAAGCAGGACGCGGTGCAAGACTCGTTTCTGAGTGAGATCCCAATCTTCGGTCGCTTTATGTAAGGCTTGCCGGTTATCCCACATAATCACATCGCCTGGTTGCCAGGTGTGGCGGTAGACGAATTGATCCTGAGTGGCGTGCCGGGCCAATGCGTCGATCATCTGAACGCTTTCTTCCGGCGCCATGCCGACAAACCGTTTCACCCGTAGGGGATTAATATAGATAGCCTTGCCGCCATGGTCGGCATGCGTGCAGGTGACGGGATGCGCGACACCATCAGTTATGGCGTCGGCCGTGCCGGCTGCTTCCTGTTCGCGTTCCTCTCGGGAAGGCGGCTTGCGCCGGTCTTTGAAAAAATGAACTGCCTTGAGATCTTTTATTTCCACCTTCATCGTCTCGGATAAGGCGTCGTAAGCAGACCGCGTATTGGCAAAACAGGTATCACCGCCGGTCTGCGGCAGCGTCACAGGGTTCAGCATGGTCGCTTTCGGCGGTTCAGGTTGATAGGAGTGGTCCGTGTGCCAAAAGCAGCCATAGACTTTCGGTCTGCCATCCTCATGCTTCAGTTCATTGGTCACGTAACTGATGAGCTGACTGCCGTCGACAAGACGCTGTTTGTCTCGCCGCGGCTTCGGTTCACCAAAATTCTTCGCCGCCGCTAAAAATTGCTTGTGGTCCATGTCCTGATTGCGAAACACAATCACAACATTTTCAATAAAGGCCTTGTAGATCTTATCGATTGTTTCAGGGTCCAGCGGTTTGCGAAGATCAATACCGGTTACCTCGGCGCCCAAAACGTCTGAAAGCGGGTTGATTTGAATGGCCACCTGTCATTCCTATCGTTTGATGCGTCGTAATATTGAATATTGTTATATTTAACAGCAAAAAGTAAAATTTAATCGTATCGGGGTGTTGATTATTCCCTCGCAATGTTGGTAAGCCCATAGAATGTCTTTTCAAATCAAACCATTATCCAAACAATACGGGGCCGAAGTGATAGGCCTTGATCTAACCGAAGCGCTCGATTCCGAGACGGTCGAAAAAGTATATAAAGCTTTCGTCGATCAATCTGTAATCGTTTTCCGTAAGCAAAATTTGGAGCCAAAGCATTTTATTGATGTTGCGAAGGCATTCGGTAAGCCCCTAGAGCAACTTTTAACGCGCAACCAACTGCCGGGGTATTCTGTTATTAATACAGTTTCCAATCAGGAAAAAACGAAAGACGGTAAGCCCGATCTGCTAGGCCAAACTTGGCATACGGATCATTCGTTTTGGGCGACACCGCCGAAAGCAACTATGCTGCATGCGGTTACATTACCGAAAGAGGGCGGTGATACTTGTTTTGCCAATATGCAATTAGCGTATGAGGATATTCCCGAAGCATTGCGGGCGCGTATTGCCGGCCTCAAGGCGGTTCATGCCTATCGCGAAAGTAGAAAGCCGCCAAGTGAAGATGAGCGTGCCAATGAAGGCAACGCCATGCCGACGGAAGTCGCCGATGGCATGGTTCATCCTGTCGTGCGGACCCATCCGGATACGGCAAAACAGGCGATTTATATTAATCCGCTTCGCATAAAGCGTTTTTTGGGGCTGGCACCGGTTGCCAGTGCTAAGCTTGTTGATGAATTAACAAAGCATTCGACAAAAAAGAAATACGTCTACAGGCACCGTTGGCGTCAAGGTGATCTGGTTATGTGGGATAATCGTTCAGTGATGCACAAGGTCGATGTTAATTATGACATCACACAACTCCGATTATTGCACCGGATTATTTTGGAGGGCGACAGGCCGGTTTAACGGCAAATATCAGACAAAATAAAGGCCGGCGTAACAGCCGGCCTTTACCTTTAATTCTAAATGCTGATTATTTGAGGAGGCAATGCTTCCCAAAGTTTTTCGTGTCTTCAGCCGTCCACTTGCCTTTATCTTTTTTCTTCATGTCTTCGCACCATTCTTTGCTACCGACTTCCGGCGAACAAGCTGTGGTCGCGAATGCCATTAAGGAAACGACGGCAAGGGCGGCAAAAATATTCTTAATAGTTTTCTCCTTTGGTTTGTGATTCATTACTTCTTTTTACTGTCTGCGGAAGGCAGGCCAACTTCATTATCTTCATCTTGATTAAAAGCAGAAGAGGACGATGCAGGCGCATCGGCGATAAATGCCGCTTTGCCAAGGGGAACCAGTTTAATGCCGGCAGAATTCAGCGCGGATAATGCACGCCTGTTGATCTCATATCGGCTTTGAAAATAAGTGCTGCTTGCGACCCAGTACCGTAGTCCAATGACGATCCCGCCGAATGAAAAGTCGTGGATGCCGACTTGCGGTTCTGTTTCATCACTGAGTTCGGGAGACTCTTTTAATGCCTTTGCGATCGCTTCAATGGCCCGGTCAGCGTTCTGATCAAAGGCAATGGCAATTTCCGTTTCGACAATTCTGTTAGCACTCGAATTGACAATAATTTCACCCACAATTTGCTTGTTGGGGACGGTAATCTTTTCACCGTCTTCACCGACCAGTTTTGTCGCGGCTAAGGAAACATCAGTTACCACGCCGCTGATGCTTTTAACTTTAACCGTGTCGCCAACGGTGAAAGGGCGGGCAAGGATAATGGCAAGGCCTGCGCCGTAGTTCGACAAGGGCCCCTGGATGGCAAGTGAAGCACCGAAGACGGCGCCACCCGCGAGGGCGACCAGCGGCGCGATACTAATGCCTAAATTACTGAGTGTAATGATGATGATGATCGCAAGGATGAGAAGCTTGATAACCCCGCCGACGAATTTGACCAACATAGGGTCCAATTCTTTTCGTTCGAGCATGCCTTTGATTCGCTCGGCGCACCAGCCGGCGAGCTTGATGCCGATAATGAGAAAAACAAGGGCACCTAAGAATTGAAAGCCGTATTTCACGGCAAATTCAATAATGGCATCGATGAATTTGCTCAACGCTTGAACTTGTTCTTGCAATGAAACCTCCCCCCCCCAATGGGTATGCTTTCATTGAGGTTTTTCTCATACCTCTAGCGCCAGGGCAAGCCTGAGAACGCACAATAAAGGGAATTTAATGTCCCGCGCTTAAAGAGTTTAGGTTGTCAGAATCTTATTTTTTGAGCTTTTTTGCGTCGCTTTCGCCCGCAGCGGTATTGAAATCAACTATGGCTTTGTCCGGTGCATCGTTCGCAATTTGGTTCGCTTTGTCAGGTTCCATCATAGGAACGAGTGCGGATATGACAAACCAGCCGATGAACATGACAACACCCCAAACGGGGATGACGGCCGCTAAAATAATTTTCCAATTTTTGGAATTATCGTCATCGTTGACCTGATGACGGTGTTGTACTCCCATGTCGCTCTCCCCCGTGAGCTTTGTTGAGCTCAGAAAACACTGGGATCTATTTTATTGATCCTCAGTGTGTTGATGATGAAGGCGGTGCTATATCTTCTTTCGATTCATCCGCCTCAGCAATTTCAGCATTGCTCTTTGACTTATCCATGATCGCAAGCTTATTGATAATTGTATTAATAGCCGCGGAATTCTTAGCAGTTTCGGTTCTTAAACCTTGGATGTGCGCTTTAACAAACATGACCGATAAAGCTTGAACTTTTGTTAGTGCAATCCAAGCAATCGATACGCCAGCAATCCCGATAACCATTCCTACAATGCCAATAATAGTCGCCATTTCGCCATGAAGACCATTTTTGAGTCCAGTCTTTTTTGATAAAAATTGATTTATAAACCGTGCTAAAGGCTTTTTTGCCGAAGCTCTAAATCAATTTTTTTTAACCGGTTTGTGGATGAAATAACCTTCTGTTCAGAGGAGCGCTTAATTTGATCTTTCATTTGTTTTTGGTCAATAGGGTCCCTTAAACCGCCGTAAACTTAGGCGACTCGATATTTATCCACAAATTCCCAATCTATTTCATAGCCGAATCCCGGCATTTCGTTGAGATAGAGATAGCCGTTTTTAATCTCAGCTTTTTCTTTAAATAAGCCGCCGTGCCAGATGGGATTTCTTTCCGGGTCGCCATGGGATTCCGCAATAAATCCTGCACGCGGGAATGCCGATACGATATGGCCGTGCATTTCCGGGGCTTGGTGAGGGGCGATGTATAGCCCGTTTTGTTCAGCCATGTGCGCGATGCGGAGGTGTTCGGTAATGCCGGAATGACGGGTTGAATCGATCTGAATAAATTGGATGCCGCCGTTTTCGATAAAATCCCGTGCTGTAAACCGGTCATATAAGCGCTCGCCATGAGCGATCGGGATGGTTGTCGCTTCGGCGAGCCTGGCAAAGTCAGCAGGCTGTAAATACCAATGCAACGGCTCTTCCAGCCATGTAAGCTCAAAGGGCTCAACAGCCTTTGCGAATGCGATGCATTGGTTCACATCGTAACAGGCATTCATGTCGAGCATGAACATGGCATCGCCAATCGCTTCACGTGAAGCCCCAACACGCGCGACCTCTTCTTCCATCGTGTGATGCCCGACCTTTAGTTTTACGGCCGTATAGCCTTTATCGATAAATGCGGCCATTTCATCGGCGCAGGCCGTAAGTGGCGCTCCTTTTTTTAGGTACCCGCCCGTTGCATAGACAGGAATTTTTGTCGCTTCGCCACCGAGTAATCGAAAGACAGGCATGCCGGCGGCTTTGCCTTTAATATCCCAAAGGGCATTATCAATGCCGCCGATTGCGGCTGTGATTTGCGGCCGGTCCAGCCGGGCCAGGGGCGGGGGGAGGCCGTCATTGGCCTCCGCGCCATAAGGGCGAGGCGAGGTTAGGGAGAACAGCTTATCCCAAATAATGGTCGAAGATCGGGCATCCATGCCTTTGATGATTTCAGCGAACTGTTGGACATAATCGTAAACGGTTTTCAGTTTCGGTCCGGTAACTTGGCCGACGCCACGAATTCCATCATCGGTTTCGATGTCGACGAGCAAGCATGAAACATCGGAATGGGATTCTTGTGCTGTCCACGTTTTCACTTTAAGCGGCACACTAATGATGTGTGCTTGAACATTTTTAATTTTCATTTGCTTGTCCTTAAATGACTGTGCAGCTTAATCCATCGGTGCCTTAATACATTGGTGAAAGGCCACCATCGACGTTAATGGCGCAGCCCGTGATATAGGACGCTTGATCGGATGCCAAAAAGCAAGCCATGTTGGCATACTCTTCTGTTGTTCCCATGCGTCCCATAGGAACGGCTTTGCCGGCTTCGGCGACGAACTCTTCAAATGTAATATTGGGTTTTGCCTTATCGTAGCGTCGGGCAATTTGATCGGTCACGATGATGCCGGTGCAAAGCGCGTTGACCGTAATATTATGTTTGGCGACTTCGCCGGACAGTACTTTCGTCATGGCGAGGCCGGTCGCCCGGGTGACAGCCGTCGGTGCGCCGCCGGGTTGGGGGGCTTTGGCGCGGCTATTGAGGATGTTGATCACGCGGCCCCAATTACGCTCGATCATGCTGGGGATCGACAGGCGGATGAGCCGGATCGCGGCGTAAACTTTAAGTTCAAAATCGAATGCCCATTCTTCATCGGTAATTTCCCAGAACGTGCCTCGGGCAGAAGCACCGGCATTATTGACAAGAATATCGATAGGGCCGAGATCGCCGGTAACATCAGCATGCATTTTTTCCAATGCGCCTTTGTCGCTGACATCACAGGCGTACCCTTTGACAGTAGCCGAGGTTGCACCTGAAATTTCATCGCAGGCTTCGTTTAAAACTTCCTCTCGGCGTGCGACGATGGCCACATTTGCACCGGACTTGGCAAATTCCAAGGCCATACCTTTACCCAGACCTCGGCTGCCGCCCGTGATTAACGCCGTTTTTCCATCCAATCGAATATCCATGATCGTCTCCCCGGTATTATGAAATCAGAAATTTATTTGTTGTACCCATTTAGAATGGCCAAGAATAGACCGCCTTGGGAATAAAGCGTAGCATGGCAACAAAATTTATTGAGGAGGAAAGTTATGGCCAACGAGATCAGTATTTTAAGCGGTGGCGCCATCAAACGCGGTATTGCCGATGTTGCCGAAGCTTTTACGAAGGAAACCGGCTGTAAGGTCAACATCACATTTGCGACAGCGCCCGCAATGCGTGAGAAAGTTGAAAAGGGAGAAGCCGGTGCCGATGTGATTTGTGCGCCCGTGCCGTCCATGGCGACATTTGAGGAAAACAGCCACGTTGTTAAAGGCACCCCGGTTGTTGCCGGCAGCGTGATGGCTGGTGTGGTCGTGAAAGATGGCGCCAAGGAACCGGATCTTTCTTCAGCCGATTCGCTTAAGCAAAACATTCTCGATGCCGATGGGCTTGTCTATAACAAAGCCTCCAGCGGCATTTACATCGAGAAAATGATGGAACGCCTTGGAATCGCCGAGCAGGTTCTCGATAAAACGACGCGGACACCGACCGGTGGCGGCGTGATGGAACACCTCATCGAAAGTTCTTCCAATAATGAAATCGGCTTCGCCCAAATCACGGAGATCATGGTGTTCAAAGGACGGGGTACACACGTGGTCGGCCCCTTGCCGAAGGAGCTTGAAAATTTAACCACCTATGCTTCTGGTGTGCTGAGCGATGCCGCCGAACCGGAATTGGCAAAGCAATTTGTCGCTTTTGTGACAACCGACACGGCTAAAGCTGCGTTCGAGGCGACCGGTGTGACGCCGCCGAAGTAATTCAAGTCAACTAACCGGTGTATTCCAGAATATCGAAACCGGTATAGCGGTCGACGATATAGATCAGATTGCGATCGTCTATGTCTGAATCGTTTGTTTGCGGCGCCGGATGCCCGTTAACAGGTTCCGGCACGAAAGAGCCGACTTCACGCGGCGCGAACGGGTCGGCGATATCGACGATGCGCAGACCGCCGCTAAACCAGGCGCAATAAACCAGCGTGCCGTCATTTTTTTCCTGGAATTGGTGAGCCCCAAACCTTGCGCCTGTTGCTTGGCTCCAGGGCGAGTCCATTTCACTGACCTGAAAGACAGAAAGCGCTTGGATGTTCGATAAATCTGTAATGTCGAACACCCACATGGGGGCGTGTGGCCGGCCTCTGCGGGCTTCGCGCTCGGCGGCATTGTAGAATTGGTCTTCTTCGTCGATCACGACGGCAATTTTACGTCCGTCGATTTCTTTTTCGATCGGCATGATCGTATGTGTCGGTTCCGGGAAGGGCGGATGGTAAGTGTGGCTGCCGATGGTTTTAGGGTTTGAGATATCGGATACATCGATAATGCGGAAGCCTGCCTGCCAGCAGCCCGCATAAAGGGTGTCGCCAAACCGCAGAGCGTGATGCAACCGGTGTTGACGGCCGGTCCAGGTTGGTTGTTCGCCGCCGGCTAAATGCTGGCCTTCCATCCACCATCGCGAGACTTCTTCAGGCTTTTCCGGATTACGAATATCGTAAATAACAAGAATGTTGCCGACATACCCATCCATTTCCGTCGAGATGTAGGCGTAGTTTTCATCCATGTCGTAGCGGTGCACACCGATACCGCCGGTTTTTTGATGAACGAGTTCTTTTGGATTGGCCTTGTCGGCGACATTGTAAATTTTAAAGCCGCCGTTCGTGTATTTGTGCTTTTCCGCTTCGATGAGCTTGGGCACGTCGCTCTCTTCAACGCCAAGTTTTTCGGCAAGCTCGGCGTGTGTCGGTTTGCGTCCAAGAGTTTCTTCGAGGCGCGCGCGCATCGGCGGTAGTTGTTCGGCCTTGCGGCCAAGACCGGAATTATTGCGTTCGTGATTGACGATCATGATATCACCGATCACGCGGGCTTTGTGACTGTGGGATTCGTGGTCATCGAGCGTGATTTGCGACACGACTTTCGGGTTTTTCGGATCGGCAATATCGACAATCGATGTACCAAGATGATCTTTATTCGGAATATGTCCGATATAAGCATAGTTACCGTCAACATAGACTTGTCCGGCACCGGGTAAATCTAGGTGGGATACGCGGTTAACGTTATGGGCGATGGCATCACCGTTGGGCTGGGGCATATTCAAGGTTCCTTTTGAATCACATTAATCGAAATCGTATAATCTAGTGGGGTTGTCGACCAAGACTTGTTTTTGAATGTCGGCATCCGGAATCCAAACGGCGAGCATGTCACAAAGATCGCCATCGTTCGGCATCGGTTTTTTGACCATAACGTGCGGCCAATCGGTCCCCCATATCACTTGTTCTGGCGCAGCCTCGATGAGAGCGTGGGCAAACGGAGTTGTATCGGCATAGGGGACGTCGCCCGATGAAATTCGATACGGGCCTGTCAGTTTCGTCCAGCATTTGCCCGCTTGCATGAGGCGGAGCAGGGCCTGAAAGCCGGGAATGGATGTGTCCTGTCCGGGCCGTATATAGCCAAGATGACCGACGGCGATATTGGTTGGAAACTCCGCGAACATCTCATCGAAATTCGGATAGTCGTCGACGTGAACGAGAAACTCGACATGCCAGCCCATCGGCTTGATGCGCTCGGCCATGGCCTTGACGTCATCGAGCGGGATGTCACCGGATGGATCGGCAACATCGACGAGGTTAAATCGAACACCGCGGACACCGGCGTTATGCATAACTCGAAGCTCTGATTCATCGATCGAGCCATCGACGACAGCGACGCCGCGCACGGGCATCGCCGTTTCCGCCATGGCCTTCAGCATGACCGTATTATCCGTGCCGTAAATACTTGGTTGAACAAGAACTGCTTTCTCGACACCAAGAGTTGAAAGCATTTGATTGTAGTCCGCCAGCAGGCAATCCGGTGGGGTATAGATGCGATCTGGTGAGTAAGCGAAATCCGAGATCGGCCCGCAAATATGTGCATGGCTGTCACACGCACCCACCGGCATTTTGAAATTCGGCGCTCTTGGAGACGGATCGGGTGCAGCGCATAAGGGCGCGTTTGGCGGGGCATCAATCATAGATCGTTCCTTTGTTAAGTGTTTTTAGCGCAGGCATAGAGTAAAAAATTACATGGTAACCAATTTAGCAATTGGTGAACGGAATGGAACGAAAGCACATTTAAAAACACTTTTAAATCTTTGAAATTCTCCCGATTTTCTTGACTCAATTACTCAAGCAGTCGATAGTTGCTTTAACGTATATGGTATACATGCCGATACACAAACAAGTTTAAACATGGGAGGACATCAATGACTGACTTTTGGATTCCACGCCGTACGTTACTGAAAGGCTCCGCTGCTGCTCTCGGCACGGCCGCTTTAACGACTTCCCCGATCTCCAGCGCCTTTGGTGCAAAATTTCCTTCAAACCCGCTCAGCGTTATGGTTGCAACACGTGAAGGCGGTGGTGCCGACCGTAACTTGCGCGCTTTTTGGAGTGTTTGGAAAAAATATTTGAAGACCCGCATGGAAGCATCTTTCTATCCGGGCGCTGCCGGCCGCGTCGGTTATGAAAAATACATGGGTATCGCTAAACCTGATTGCTATACCTTGTTGTTCGGGAACATGGGCCCAGAAATTCTGAATTGGGTCGTTTCGCCGCCGCGCGGTTTCAAGTATCCGGGTGACTACGTTTATTTCAATCAAATCGACGCCGACCCCGGAATCATTTTTGTCGACAACAAGCGCAGCAAGATCAAAACCATTGATGATCTTGTTAAGCTCGGTAAGAAGCGTCCGCTCAAAGTCGGTGTTAGCCGTGTCGCCCATCCGGCGACCTTGGGTATCTTAGCGCTCGGTAAAGAACGCGGCTTTGGCGTGAACGTCATTCCGCTGTCCGGCGGCAAAAATACCCGCAACGGCGTGAAGTCGGGTGAAATGGACTGCGGCGCGTTACCGGCCGGCGGTATTGTTCGCCGTTGGAAGAACTTCCGCATTTTGGCGCACTTCGATAATCGTGAAATCGGCGGTAGCCTCGGAAAGAGAATGTACAACGCCCCGTCCGTGAATAAGCATTTCGGGACTAATTTCCCGGCGCTGATCGCAGGCGCGCGTGCCTTTGCTATTAAAGCCGAAGCGATCAAGAAGCACCCGGACCGTTTTAAAATCCTTGAGGATACCGCCCGTAAGGTATTCGACGATCCGGATTTCGAGAAAAATTACAAGAAAACCAAGGCCCCGTGGGAGCTGATCAAGTACGGTGATCGTGCCGCTTGTGAGCAGTACCACAAAGACATCTGGGCAGTGGGCTCGCAGTTCAAGGATTTGATGAAGGGTAAAGCCTAATCGTCTTTTGAGCGCCTTGTATATTGAGTATAGTCAATGAGTTGGGCGGTGCCTATGATCAGGTACCGCTCAATTCTGTTGAGGCATTATCTTAGGATCCCATCATGGCAGAGTTACCCAACACTGACGGGCCGAAAAAGAAATCAACCGGCGCCGATCTGATCATTCCGGTCGCTGCAATCGCTTTCACACTTTATTACTTTTCGACCATTTGGAATTCACCATGGTCGGCGCAAGTCAGTGCCTTTTTCGTTGGCGGCGTGCTGATGGTGCTGTGTGCCATATATTTCGTCATTTTTGCTATGCAACGGAAAAACGGCGAAGCCGATTTTAGTCTCGGTAAAGTCATCAATCCGGTGAGCGTTATTCCGAAGCGAATTCTGCTGTTTGTGCTGACGTTGGCTTATATTTTCGTCATCGATTGGTTTGGTTTTATCATAACCACATTCACATTTTTATCATTAGGCATGTTGCTGCTGTCGGAGGGGAAAAACAAAAAACTCATTCTGTCTCTTTCGGCAACATTAGCGATTGGCGGTTATCTTTTATTCGTCGTTGCATTCCAACGCCGGTTTCCCGATGGCCCGATTGAGAAGTGGCTGAAACCGTTCTGGTACTCAACAGGGATTTGGCAATAATGGAAGTCGATTTTTCAGTATACGGCCCGGCGTTTCTCAACACGTTTCAGTATTGGTATGTGATCCTGCCAGCGGTCATTCTTGGTTATGTTGTGGGCGCGATCCCCGGTTTCAGTGCCGCGAATACCATCATTGTTTTATTACCGGCGACCCTCGCCATGGGGCCGGAAATCGGCATGATCTTTATGGTAGCCCTTTACGCATCATCACGCATGGGCGCCGGTATTCCGGCAATTCTGGTAAACATTCCCGGTACTGCAGGAGCCGCGGCGACACCGCTTGACGGTTATCCCATGTCGCAACAAGGGAAGGGGCCGCAAGCGTTGGCCATTTCGTTTACGTCGTCTTGCATCGGCGGCCTGCTGACATCAATCGTCGTGTTGTTTGTCATTCAGTACGTCGTTATGGCGGTTTACGTACTGCACAGTGTCGAAATGATCGTCGTGATGCTGTTCGGTATCTCCCTGATCGGTACGATTGCCGCGAAGGAAAAATTGAAAGGCCTGATCGCCGGCTTTTTCGGCTTAATGATTGGTGCGATTGGCGCCGATCACGTTTATGCGACGCCACGGGGTACGTTTGGTTTCCTTGAGCTGTACGATAAAATTCCGTTGATCCCGGCGCTGGTCGGTTTGTTCGCGATTTCCGAAGCATTCATTCTCATTGAACGCGGATCGATCATGACCAAAGAAGGCCAGCAAGTCATGCGGGATGCGAAATGGTCGGAAGTGTTTGAAGGGGTTCGCACGACATTCAAAAGGATTTGGCATGTGCTGTGGACCAGTATCATCGGTCTCGTGATCGGCGTGGTACCGGGTGCGGGTGCCGCCATTGCGGCCTTCGTTGCTTATCAGCAGTCGCAAACTTATTCCAAGACACCGGAACTTTACGGCACCGGTCATATCGAGGGCCTGATTGCGCCTGAATCCGCCAACAACGGTGTCACGGCGGGTACGTTGGTGCCGCTATTGGTAATCGGTATCCCAGGTGGTGCAACGGCGGCGATCATGTTGGTCGTGCTGACCTATCACGGCGTGACCGTTGGGCCGGATCTATTTATCGATAAACCGAATTTCGCCTATGGCGCGTTTGCAGCGATGGCGGTGACGTACATCATCATGATCTTCACCATCTTTCCGCTTGCGCGTTATATGTCGCGGGTGACCATGGTGCCGACCATGTACATCATTCCGCTGATCATCTCGTTTACGTTGGTGGGTTCGTTCGTGCCGCGAGCTTATTTGTTCGATATGTACCTCGCCATTGCCTTCGGTGTGATCGGTTATATTGCCCGAAAGACCGGTTATCACGTCGCCGCTATTCTCATCGGCGTCATCCTGGGGCCGCTCTTGGAGCAGTACTTCGTTCGGGCGCTCAAGATTTCCCAGGGCGATATTATGGTTATTTTCTCGTCCAATTTGGGGAACGCCCTGTGGGTTGGCCTCTTGATCTCATTGCTAATTCCCATATGGAAGGAATGGCAAAAGAAACGCTCGGCACAAAAAACTGCCCTCGAGAAGGGTGAAGAAGCCGAGCGGGGCGGCACAACAGAATAAAAACGATAGAAAGGGAGGTTTAGGATGGCCGGAAACGGGAGTCTTTTGTCCGATAATATCAAGCCGATCAGTCATTTGGATCTCGCCGGTGGCGGACAGATCGAAGTTCACGGTAATTATTGCTATGTCGGGCATATGGATCCGCCGCACGGCACTTCGATTTTAGATATTTCCGACCCAAAAAACCCTAAGGTCGTTGCAACCATTGACCCGCCGCCATATTCCCATACCCATAAAGCACGCGTCGTCGGTGACCTACTTTATACAAATGTCGAAATGATCAACCGCCACAAACGTCGCCGCGGTGTCGACAAGGTTGTCGAAGCGCAAAAGAAACTCGGCGGCGATGCAAAAACGAAAGATATCGCCAAGGAACTCGATATTGATGAAGATCTGGTCAAAGACATTATCTACTTTAAGGATAACGGTTACGAAGAATGCGGATGGCGTGTCTTCGATATTTCCGACAAAACCAATCCAAAGTTATTGAGCTATACGCGAACGCACGGCTTCGGCACGCACCGTTTTCATTGCGACGAGCAGTACGCCTATATCTCTACAGAGATGGAAGGCTATGTCGGTAATATTCTTGTCGTGTATGACATGAAAGACCCGACCAAGCCGGAAGAGGTTTCTCGATGGTGGCTGCCGGGTCAGCACTTGGCCGGCGGGGAAACACCAACTTGGAACGGCTATAGCCATCGTTTGCATCATGCTATGCGTTGCGGTGATGAATTGTGGGCGGGCATGTGGATGGCTGGTTTTAGGGTCATCGATGCATCGGATATCAATAACCTGAAAACTATCGGTGAAATTGATCACCATCCCATGGTGAAGGACACATCCCATACGATCATGCCGGTCGAACAGCTGATTGACGGCAAGCGGATCGCCGTCGCCGTCGATGAGGCGCACGACCGCATTCCGGGGCAGGACCCGGCCCGCATTTGGATCATGGATGTAACGGATCTGTCGAACATCCAAATTATTGCGTCGTTTAATGTCGGTGAAATGGATTCGCCGTATTCCCGTAAAGGCCGTTTCGGTGCCCACCAGTATCGTGAAAAGCTGAATTCGACGCTGGTGTATGCCGCTTGGTTCTCCGGCGGCTTGCGGATCATTGATATCGCCGATCCGTATTGGCCGAAAGAAGTCGGCCATTTCATTCCCGAACCGGTTAATGGATTTACCTCGCCGCAAAGCAATGATGTCGACGTGGTCGATGAAACAGGATTGGTCTATCTCATCGACCGGAATGCGGGCTTGGATATTGTTGAATTCAACGGTTGATAGTGTCAGATGGAAAAAACACGCTTAGGAAAATCTGACCTTGAAGTCTCTGTCATGGGGCTTGGGTGTTCCGGCATGTCGCCAAAAAACGATGTGCCGCGGGATGATGAGGAAGCGACAGCAACAATCCGAATGGCGTTAGAGCACGGTATTAGTTTCATTGATACCTCCGATGCTTATGGTAATGGCCACAACGAAGAGCTAATTGCAGGAGCGCTGCAAGGTCAGGCCAATAAAGGCATTGTCGCGACAAAATTCGGTAATATGAGAAGTCCTTCCGGCAAAGTTGCCGGAACGAACGGAAGGCCGGACTATGTTCCGGTTGCGTGTGAAGCCAGCCTTAAACGGCTCGGTGTTGATTGTATCGATCTCTATTATTTGCACCGTGTCGACCCGGAAGTGCCGATAGAGGATACAGTCGGTGCCATGGGCAAGCTCGTCGAGCAGGGTAAAGTACGCTGTATCGGTTTGTCTGAAGCGAAACCCGAAGAATTAAAACGGGCGCATGCAACT
>Ga0181579_10001510_pt1 | contig 19238 bp, 17 predicted proteins | sample 071ome_24_FD_132996 | JGI IMG/M metagenome (GOLD analysis project Ga0181579, IMG submission 132996) | Coastal salt marsh microbial communities from the Groves Creek Marsh, Skidaway Island, Georgia - 071402CT metaG (megahit assembly) | ecosystem: Environmental > Aquatic > Marine > Intertidal... | reverse complement strand
CTCAACCTTCACAGAGGATTCATACTTCTGGACACTCTCAAAGTCCTCCTTGAGAACCTCAGGGTCTATGACCAGCTTGTGCCGCATCATGACAGGCTCCAAGGTGTCGATCATCCTGACTTCTTTCTGTTTTGAGTGTCGTACTTCCTCTAGTGCACACTTGTGGTACTTGAGTAACACTGGCTGGAACAGCTTGTTGAACATACCGTCACCGAAGTTGCTCTCAGTGATCACGTAGTTCACCTCTTCATCCCTAGCGATCTTAGCGAGTTCCTCTAGTGTCTGATCGTCATACCCTCCGGGTAGACCACCGCACCTACGGACCACTAGATACCCATTGATGTATTTGACTACAGCATACCCAGTCTCGTCTCTCCCTCGACCACTAGGGTCAACACTGAGAACACTCCCTGTGTACTCAGAGAACATGTTTGAGTGCCCAGCGACTGCGTACATGTAGTCCCCAGCCATAGCTAGGTTAGGGATATCCTTGATCATCCTATCAGGGTGTGGGAGCCAGTTGATCTCCATGGGGGCCTTAGAGACCTCTGTGGGCATGATCAACAGGTCTTTAACCTTCAGAGGGAACTTCTCCATGTCACTCAACTGAGTGTTCAACATGAATTGCAGCTGGAAGCCAGCCTTCCCGTATTCAGCCTCACGGTCAATCAGGTCTGCCTTATCAAACCGCTCAGGATCAGAGGGTTCCCCTGACTGCCCCCTCTCATACATCTTCCTGATAAACGGGGCGAGGTCATTAGAGTACACAGCCATCTGAGATTTCGTGGGCACTAGGGCTGGCCAGATGCGCTTCGCAAAGGTGCTGGGGAGTTTGTTGTAGATGCTATCCTGAGTTTGAGGTGTCCCCAGATAGATAATCTTAGCGCTGGGGAGCGGCTTCAAGATAGCTGAGTATTCTTTGGTTCTCTCAAGGAGCTTCTCGCGCATATCCGAGGTCATCGAGTTGTTGACGACCTCAACGTCATCAGAGACGATGATGTCTGCACGGCTCCCAGTTAACTGCGAGGTAATCCCCAGCGATCTCACTGATGGGCTCTGATCGGGCACAGCAGGCCCAACATCAAATTCAATCTTAGACTGCCGCTGCTCTGCTCTAGGCTTCAGGTGGGCCAACACAGGCATCTCTAAGAGTAACCTCATGGTGAACGTAGTGAAGTTATCAGCCCTGTTCTTAGAGGCTGAGACAACCATGATCTTCTTCTGGGGGTCCTTATAGAGTTCCCAGAGGACATACGCACTCGTCACAAAGGACTTACCACACCCTCGAAACGCCTCAATACAGACTTTGTTGGGTCCGTTCTGAAGGTAATTAGCCATGTCGTACTGGAGAGGTGTAGGGTCGGGTAACTCGATGTGCTTCCAGACTAGCCAGAGGAACTTCCTGAAGTCCTCCTTTAGTGGGTCTTTTTGCTCCATATTTGTAACTGCTCCTGAACTGTAGGTATTTATATCCTCTAAATAGCCCCTAGAATCGATTTTAAGGCCCTCTGAGGGGCCATCTCGGTTTAATCCGAGCAATTTGAAGGGGAAGAAAAAGTAGGCTACTCAGAGGCGCTTAAAATGGACGCCACTTTTAGTACGCAAAGACTACCTTAGGCATCTCAGGGTATATCAGCTGCCTACAGTCAAGATGGATGAATGCTCTGTGCACTCCGATACCGTAGAACCCCATCTGCATCGCTTGGTTCACGATAGTGTACTTAAGGTCACCTGTGGCAGCAGAGACATCCGCTGCGACACCCTTAGAGTGAAACCCAGGTTTATCCTTTTTGGCTTCAACTGGGTGTGTAACATCCCGGTAGCCTGATGTGATCACTAAAGGGAACCCACAGCGTTCCCTGAGTTCATCCATATACTGGAGGAAATCAGGGTTCATGGCGTTCTTCCCAGTATACTTACAGTCAAACTCAGAGTTATTAAAATACTTCATACTCAATCTATTTCATCATTAGTAAACACAGGGAGAGTATCCGCTAGTTGATCTAGTGGTGACCCCGGTTTTCTTATGCCTTCTATTTGGTTATCCTTTAGGAACTTCACTGCGACACTTAACTCAGCTGCCGTAGCTTCACCTGCGCGTACACGCTTCAGGAGGTCCTTAGCGACCTCGATGTGGAGGTCCTCAAAGAGTGCCTCTAGGATGTTATCGTTAGACATGCTATCGCTCCCACACTAACTGCACCCCAAGCCCACTCAGCTTTCTCTGTGTCCCATCCCGTCAAAGGGACGAAGTAGACAGCAGCCTTGAGGAAACCGACCATCAGGATCAACGTACCTAGAAGCACTGACTCGACACCCATAATCAGGAGACCAATAGGGGCAGTCATAGAAACCCCTGTGAGGGCCATTCCGATTACTCTTGCTTTCTGATCGAGAGGGTTGCTGATTAGCTTGGTGATCCACTTAAATGCCTCGTTGTCTTCGTTGAGGGAACCATCGTGTCTGGGGAAGTAAGAACCATGACCAACAATAATCCCGTACCAAGCCAAGGCAGGGACAAATGCAGCCCAGAGTTCTAAAAGAGGGGCCGTAGCGAGACCTAAGGTTGTCGCGAAGAGACCCCTACGTACAACTCTAGGGCCTAGTAGCCAGCCAAAGCTTTCTTGGCTCATTCCCCTCCAGCGGTACGTGAATGCACCAGCGATGGAGAAGATGATTGGTAGGAGGTATGTCATTATGGAGTGTTACTCTTCTTAAAGCTTCTGCCTACGCTCTCTGTGAGTCCACCACCAAAGTAGAAGATGACGATAGAGAGCATGATCTCCCCGATGTAGAACTCAGAGAGAAGCGACTTCACTTCCTCAATGTTCTGAGCGTGTCCCGTGAGGACCAACCCAAGTGTCAGGAAGAACGTGAAGAGAAACGTGAAGGAGAACATGAGAGCTAGGTACCTCTGGGCAACCTTAAAGGGCGCATAGGCTTTCATTAGGTCTATCTTGGCCTTGGTCCTTGATTCCCTGTCCTCCTCTTCAGAGGTATACGCGTCATCAATGAGTTCCATCCCCTTCTCGAGAACCTTACCGTTCCCAAGGATAGAACCCACTGCTGTAATGAGTGATAGGAGCATATCAGTTACACCTTTTGTCCGGTTTTGCGCCCCAGCAGGACAAACACATTAGAGTTATCTTTTGTTTCGACTGTCCAAACCTCGCCGTGACCCAGTGCACCCTTAAAGTTCAGTTGGTGCTTCTTAAGGGTTACAGAGACTGGGTGCTTAAAGACCACACATAGACCATGCTGATAAAACAGGCTGATTGCCTCCAAGTAAGCATCCTCAGAGGGCGCACTAGCAACCAACAGGATAGCCTTTGGGTCTAAGCAGACCCACACGACACCCACGGCTTCCTCTGCGGAATACGAAGGGGGGAGTTGGGTGTACTCTAGGTCAACATTGGGTAGTGGTGCAGGTGGCTTAGAGGCTACCTGAGTGGTCTGACATGCAGACAAAAATAAAGCCACCGCAAGGGTGGCTAGAATCGTTTTCATGTTTTGCTCCGAAAGAGGCCCTCCCTGTTTTACACAAGGAGGGCCACTAGTTTATCGCTTATTTGTGACCGACTGTTGTATGCCAGATATACGCAATGAGTGACGTAACGGTTGCACCAAGAAGCCATACGCCTTTCATTAGGAACGACTTGTTGAGCCTTTCCTCTTTCATTACGTATTTCTGTACATCAAGCCGTAGGAGGTCGACTTTGGAATCTACCTTACCTACTTCATTGATGATTTCATGGTTACGTTCTCGTTGGTACTGCTCAAATGCTTCCAGCTTCTGTCCGCGTAAAGCCTGACCGCGACGGAGTTCTTCGATAGCTGCCCAGATTGTAACGGCACTTTCTCGTCTGTCTTCCATCAATGTGTCATCAGTTTTTAGACGGTGTGCGGGCATCACCTTGCCCTCGCCTGCTCAACACCGTCGCCGCCAAACGGGTACTCAGCTAAGGCTAGGTAAATATATGTTTTGCTACTGTTGTTAATATCACTTACAGCACGAGGTTTGAAGCCGTTTGCTGTGAAGTCTAATGACGTTCCGGCATCTTCCTCATTTGGAAGGTTAGGCGATAGGTTGGCGTCGACAACGTTGTAAGGGTCACGGGCATTATCAAACATCACCCAATCTTGGCTATCGTCTATATTCTTGATTAAAACGAACGCTGGTTTAAACCCGCTTGCACCATCATCCACGACAACATACGGCCCATCTGCATCGCCGTTGCCGGTGTAACTACCGATGCCGATTAGGCCGGAGGTGCGGGCGAAGGCGTAGAAGATACAGTTATTGATCCAATCGCTATTGCCGAATGAAAATACGGAACTCGTAGGTGCCGTGTTGTTCCACATGGCACGAGGTATTGCGGCACTAGTGCTTTCCAAGAACAGTGCTTTGGTTTCACCTATATCCTTATGGTAGACACCCCAAGAATACGTATTATCACGCGGCTTTCCGATAATCATCTCTGGTGCTTGACCCATACCGTGGCCAATAGTTCCACTACTGGTCGCCCCAACATTTGAATTGATGATGGCAAAGCCGTTATGGTCGGCTACGGATACCGTCGAAGAAATCGAGCCGTCAGTGTTAGCAGAACCAGCGCCACCGGCTTTAAGCATCCACATGATGCAACTCTCTGAGGCGGTATGGTTAATACCGAGAGCATTTGTTGCATCGTTACCTAACGTCACGCCACCGGCGTCGAATGTCTTTAACGTGTCAGATTCGCTTGCTTCTGCTTGGGTAAGGTTGGAACTCAGCCGGTTCCCAGCACCGCGTAGAACATCATAAATGAGATGCCTATCGGTTTGGTCACGGTTCTTCTGCCATACGAAGTCGGGAGTTACATCATTACCCCCCGCATCTGTAAAGCCAGTGACCTGAAGTCCATCCGAACCCGTTGTCGTGTAGGTGACTGCCTTGAAGTAAGCTGACGGATCGGTGATGGCGGGGGCGGGGAGGTTTTCGGTCGAAAGCTCAAGAAACCCGGTCGGCTTCGTAAAACTCCAATCCGCTTCTTCAAGCAATGTCGAGGCCGACGACGGAGTGACAATACCGAAGGCGCAAAACAGCATTTGCGTTCCAGCCGTATAGGTCATTGTTGCGTTGGTGCCGCTGCCCGGTTCATCTGATGATCGGCGTGTGCCGGAACTGTCGAACCAATAGAGCGTTGAGGCACTGTCATCCCACCAGCCGACCCAAGCCTTTCCGTCGTCGGCGTCCAGGGCCACAATCATTTGGTCGCCAGAGGCGAAGTTGTATCCGGTTGCGGTTACCGTTCCGCCGCTTGCAACCACGACTTCGGTCGGGTCAACGCCCGAACGATCATAGATGCTGCAAGAGTCAGACCCGAAGTCTGCGCCACCGGGGAACGCATTGCCAGCTGTGCTGGGTGTGAATGAGGCAACGGTTGAGATACCGATCCCATGCGCCATCGACCCAGCCCCAAGGTCCGGCATATCGCAAGCGATGATGTATTTACCGCTAGATACTGCGATAGTCAGTGCGGCATTCTGCCAATAACTTGCATCGTTCGCCGCCCATGAGCGGTTGCCGTTTGACAGTGTAAGTCGCCCCGCTGTCGGTTGATAGTAAAGCGGGTTTACGACGGCTCGGTTCCCATACCCATTCGTCGCATCATTGGTCGGGCTGTCGTTGGTGGCGGTGATGGTGCCGGTCTTGGTGACACTATGTGCCGTACCGGAACGGGTCAGCGTCCCCGCCGCCATGTCGGTGCCGCCAGTAATTTGCACACCGTTGGTTCCGAGTGACAGGCTAGAGGCGTCTGCAATGCTCCAACCATTCCCGACCGCTTCGCCGTAGTCGCTGATCGAAGCCGCAACACCGTCTTGATAGGTCAGTCGGGCAATCGCCAAGTCGAGATAGCCAGAAGTCGTCCACGGCTTGCGACCGATGTAATGGGCTTCGGTGTGGCCGAACATACCGTTGTCGCCGGTCGGCGCATCACTGGTGTCGAATGCTGCAACAGCCGTGCCGTTCACATAGAGCGTGACCGTGTTGCCGTTGCGAATGACGACGACTTGATACCAAGCGCTGTAGTCGCGGAACAGTGCGGTCGTTTCGTAGTGCACGACTGTTGAGCCGCCAACGATAATCTCGTAGTGGAGGTTGCCGGTGGCGTCGATGTAGAGCCGCTCGACGTTGTTGCCTGCGCCGTCGCTGGCCGTGAAGATATGTTGATCGGTGGCAAGCGAAAACAGCTTGAACACCGCTTCAACCGTCATCACCGTGCGGCTATCGCCGGTTCCTGCCGGGGTCCAATTGTGATGATTTGCCCCAGCGTCAGCGAAGTTCGCGCTGCCCTCGATGACATACCCGCCAGCACCCGGCATAAGGATTTTAAGAGGAGGAAGGTTTAGCATTATGCCACCGTTGAGTTAGGAGCCAACCACGTATTCGTGGCGATCTTCAAGAGAGACGCCCCAGCGTACTGCGCCAGGGTGAAGCTGCCAGCAGAGACCCCATTGATCGTAACGCCGGTATCACCAGAAACGGTAACCTCACCTGCGCCAATGTTGACAACATCAATACGGGTTTCATCCGCCGTGAAGGCAACCGAAGCGTTCGTTGGGATTGTGACGGCTACGGCACTTGCGTTACTTAGCGAGACAGTCTTGAGGTTATCCGTCAGTGCCAGTGTGTACGTGGTGCCTGTCTGAGCGTTACGCCCAGCGATTGCCTTGGTGGGATCAACAGCGTCATCCGCGAGTTGCGTCGTATCAACACCACCTGTGCCCACGCTGATCGTGCGACCAGACTGCGTGATCGTGGTGCCATCAACGACAAAACGAGAGATCAGACGAGCCGACCAATCATCTGGGGTTCCATCAATGCTGATGAAGTGGACAACATCACCGACAGCCGTAAGCCCGGTGTAGTCTGCTGCTGCACCGTTGATCGTGTCAGTGCCGTCCCGCGCAATCGTGATGCTGTTGGATGCGTCAAGAACTTCAAAGCCAAGCGTCAGCCCGTCCGTTGTTCCGACAGCAGGGAGGTTGATTGTGATCGACCCGCCACTAGCGTCGAGAATGTAATACTTACGAGCATCCGTGGTTTCGATGTCCGTCGTGCCGGACGTGATGGAAACAACGTCAGCCCACCCCTGCGCCGCTGCCGCTGCTGCCGCTTCGCTTGCCGCTGCGTTAGTCTCTGAGGTTCCAGCGTTGGTTTCACTGACAGCTGCCGCTGCTGCTGATGCCGCTGCTGCTAACTCAGAGTTATACGCTTCTGCCGCTGAGTTTGACGCTGAGGATGCACTAGCAGAGGCTGACGCTGCATTTGATGCGTTAAGAGCAACAGCAGACGCCAACGTCGCTGAATCTCTAGTGTCCACGTAGTTCTTAGTGGCAGCATCCTGAGCAGAAGTGGGGTCCGCTACGTTTTCAATCTGCTGAGACGTAGCGTCATACTTGATCCCGTCAGTTCTCAAGGAGTATGTTGCATCATCAGCTGCTTCTTGCACAGCGTACAACAGCTGATCATTCTGGTCGTTGTGCAGAGCCGCCGTCTGGACAGAACCATCAACGAAAGTCGTAGTTTTAGAGGTAATCGGAGTGTTCCGAGTGATGATAACATCACCCGTGGGCGCTGGGGAGATACGGACAACTGACGGTGACGGGAGTGTGAACGAGGTGCTTACCCCGTCCACAGTCGCCGAGAGATCACTTGAATCTAGATACCCGAAGGATATCGCGTAGTCCGTGACTGACCCCGTCTGACCCGGATAGGAGACGGAAGCAAAAGCCATGTTAATTCCTTAGAAATTCTGGGAGTAGTTTTTCGTCCACAAGGTTGGGACTGAGTTTGAAGGCTCTAGCCTTAGCGATAACTTCAGCTGGGAGTACATACTGAAGTTCAGGGTTTTCCTGAATTAGCGTGTAGTAGGCAGCTTCACGGTAAGCATTAATGATACTACCCATGATCTCTGTGCGAGGCCCAGGTTTACCATTAGCTCCGTAACCACCGTCCTTATAAGCGTTAGACTGAAAGGCAGCGGATAGGGCTTCTTCAAGTGTCTTGCCGTTGTACACTACAGTACCACTGAGTTCCTTCCAGCGGTCATACGCCGAGCGAACCCCTGCGTTACCCTCTAAGACGTTCCCAGCTTTATCTGTGCGGGGAGCCTTAGCGGTGTACTTCGCTAGGTTAATCCCATCTTTTTTCTCAGAGGGGAAACTGAAGGACATCCCAGAGAACTTCTCAGCGGTGAAGATTTCCTCCAACACTGGGTTATCATTAGGATTACGTGCTGCCGTGATGAGCCAATCAGCTGCTGGGGTAGTCTCAATGCGGTTCCCTAAGCGATCCCTGACGGTATCATTAGGAACAAGATCAAGGTAACCCTCGAGACCCTTAAAGAGCGTGTCAGTGAACACTGAGCCTGTAGCGCTAGTCTTTTCTTGCTCAAACTCATTATCAAGCATCATCCCCTTCTTAGCGATATTAGGGATAAGGGTGCCTGCCTCACGTGCTAACATTCTGATTAACTCTTCGCCAACCTTGGAGTCACCCGAGGAGACATCACCAGCAAACGTGAGCCACTTATCAAACCCCTCCATCATGGGGGAGCTTGTGGTGGACCCAACGAATGACATGAACGCTGACGATAGGACGTTATCAATTTGTTGTTGGTGAGAGATATACCGATCATAGCTGTTAGCCATCATCTTGTTCTTACGCTCAACAACGGTAGCGATCATGCGCAGAGGTGTAGCGAAAGGTTCCCACTGAGAGTAGTTGTACCACTCACCGTTAATCTTAATGGATTCAGCCGGGATGTTTGTCTCTTTGTAAAACTCACGATCCTCACGGTCATAAGACCCTGTGATTAACCCTTGTTCAGCTAGAGTCCACGCAGTTGTGACATAGGCCATTCCAGCCATCATCTCACCACGAGCGCGGTATTTAGCCATAGCACCGTTGTGACCCAGTAGGTCATGACGATACCTAGAGCCTATCAGGTTGAACCCAGGAGAGAGCCTCATGCCTTGCTCAAGGAGACGCATAGGTGTCCTGTAGAACGGCGTGATAATGATACGCATGGAAGGGTGCCAGTTAAGAACTGACTGCCCACTAGCGAGGAGACGTTCCATTCCATACTGAGATTTAGCATCAAAGTCCTTAGTGAAGGTGCGAATCTCAGCCAACTCACGGGCCTGTGGGTTAATACCCCATCCATCTTTATCATAAGATGCCTCGAGATATTGCCTTAGGAACGCATCACGCTCCTTACCCTTAAGACCCTTAGCGCTTGCCGCTTTGTTAGCCTCGAGAGACACAGCTGCCCCGTAGTTTAACTCTTTGAATGCAGTATCAGTTGCCACCAAGATGCGCCCAAAGACACGCCATAGCGGGCCACCAAGCTTATTAGGGATGATGTCCGTGGCGTTGTTCTCTGCTCGAGAGCCTGAGCCTGTGACACGAGTTTCACCTGTCTTGAACGCAATCCCAGCTTCACGGATAGCTCTAGTTAAATTATGAGCCATACCAGCGTACTGATTGGTTACATGAGATAGAGCGCCCTTCTCAAATGAGACAGCTTTACCTGCACCCTCAATCAGCGGGTTAATAGCAGTCATAATACCTGCGGTCGCTAGGTTGATCTCCATTGTCTTAGGGCCTGAGAGGAGACCAGCTGACGTTCTGTATTCGTTGATACCTTCAAATATCTGACGGATACCCTCAGCTTTCTCTTTGGTGTAAGCTCTCTTAGCAAGCTCTTGACCGTCAGAACCCTTGAGAATCTCATCCACGATCTCTTCAGCGTCACGGATGTTAATACCCATCTTTCTCAGACGGGTAATCTGGTCGAGCATGAAGGTCTGCTTTGTGACCTTCGCTCGTTTCTTCTCAATGGTTTTCTCTAGGGGGGCATCAGTTAAGTTAAGGTTTGCCGCCAGCTTCTCAGAGAACTTTGACGGTTTAGCTTGGCGAGACTGTAGGATAGAGCCTGACAGGGAGCCAAGCTCAGCGTCAAACTGAGTGAGTTCAAGCCACCTAGCTAGGTTGGCGTCATACTCATCAGTGAGTGCTAGGACAACCTCCATGTCTTTCTCAGCGAGTGCCTTGTCCATAGCTTGCTTGAGAGCCTTACGGTGGAGATCAACAGCATCCACAGCGATCTTAGAGGCAAAGTTAAGTGCACCTAAGTCTTTCACAGGGACGTTCTCGTTGATCATATCAACAAGGTTCTGGACGTTCTCACCAGAGTTCATCTTTTCGATGATCTGCTGGGCAAACTCTCTGGCTTTAGGGAGGAGTTCTTCTCGAGTTGAACCAAAGGACACATAAGTAGCGTCATTGTCAAACGAGTCAAAAGTCTCACGGAGGGAAGACATGAACAACGTGTCGTTCATCCCTTTGTTAGTCCCTCTGGACTCCCACATCTCAGCTGCTGCTTCATTAGCTGCTGTACGTGCATCCACGAGATACTCTGGGACACCTTCCATACTAGCGCTTCTAGCGCCAGCTGCGGCTGACTCAATGGTAGCATCGAGTTCCTCGGGGGTAACCACGAGACGCTGGTCAGCTGCTGGGGTTACTTCCTCAACAGTCTCCTCAATGACTTCTCTGGTTTTGGACAGAGTTGTCTCTTCCTCAACCTTAATCTGAGCCTCTTTGACTTTAACCTGAGCTTCTTTAAGTGCTTGTTCAGCTACCTTCTTAACCTGAGCCTTCTCAGCCTCAGAGATGGGCTTATCAAGGAAAGCCTTCTTGCCTAACTTCAACGCTGCCATCACTGCGTCAGCGACAACACCGATACCTGCACCCTCTAGTGCACGTTTGGCTCTACGCTCCCAGTCACCATCATCTTCAGAGACGAGCCACTCTTTGAAGCCTTGGGTATCAATACCGAACTCTTCGAGTGCCTCAACGACAAGAGGATCATCAGGGTCAAACGCAAAGGCATCTGAGAAGGCACCTCGTGCCATAGCGACAGCAAACTTAGAGCCCTTGAAGGCACCATTGAGTGCCTTGAGAGGGGCAGCTAGAGCGTACCCCCCGAAAAACTGAGAGGCACCCTCAACGAACTTACCCGGAGCAGTCTCAGCGGTACCAGTAAGGTCTCGCGCTGCGTCACCTGCGTTGAAGAAGTCACTGTCCAAGAAGTCAGGCTTGATATCGAAATACTCAAGGCCACCCTCAACTGCCTCCTCAAGGCTCTGTGCGGTTTCATCAAGAAACCCAGCGAGACCTCTAGGTACAGCTAGGGCTGTATCAACAGCGTAGTCACCCCAAGTGACCCTGTTAGCTTTAGCAGCACCGACACCGTAAGTGTCGTCAAACATCTGCCTGAACTTTTCATCGTCAGGGTTCTCTCGGAGGTAATCAATGTGGCGCTGAGGGGGGCCATCAACCATCTCTTGGGCGCGTACCGCTGCGTTGCTCCCTTGGAGTGACTTAGAGAGTACCCCTGGGGCTAATGTACGCAGGTTCTCGTCAGAACGGATTTCCTCAAGCTGCTCCCAAGTAGGCTTGCCTGAGTCTTCTTCTTTAGGTGTAACTTGAGGTTCCATTAACGTGCCTTACCTTGATTTATTAGCTTCAATTAGCTTGTCCAATTCGGACTTACCGCCGCCGTCGCCGCTTGTGGGTTCACCTGAAGCTGGTTGTTGTGGTTGCTGGCCGCTAACCTGCGCGGCAGAGTTGATCTTATTGTTGTACTCATCCGTGATCGTCTTGATGGCACCCTCCAACTCAGCCCTGAACTCTTTGTCCCTTATGTTAAAGGGCTGTCCTTTTTCACGGGCTTTAGTGATGTGGTCCACTAAGATGCGATCTTTGCTGCGATTCCACAGTCGAAGAGCTTTTGAACGCTCACGAGACTCTAGTGAAGGGTCATTGAGGTTCATTAGTGTAGTGGCGAGTGTTCCCTTGGGATCAAGAAAGCTCTCTTTAAGTTCTAGGTCGTAGTCCTTAACGATAGCGTGATCGAGATAGGGGAGCTTCATGTTAGTCTCTTCAATGAAGTCACCTGCCTCAGCTGCAACGCCGGGCCGCTGGAAGTACCCATTCTCAAGATGCTGGTTGTACAAAGCTCGCGCTCCGCTCACATCACCAATAGCAACCATGTCAGCTACTTCAGACTTAAACTTAGTCAGGCGATCTTGCTCAATGGTTTTATCCAGAGTGATTACGTTCTGACCTTGAGATTCAAACAGAGGCTTCAACTTCTCGAATGCCTCAGGGTCTAGAGAAATACTCTGATTAACTAACTGAGCGCCTTCAGGTGTACGCAAGAAGTTAGGGTCCTGAAGTGTCCCCTGAAGAATCTGCCTGTTAGTCTGGAAGGTGTTCTCGACCCGCTCATTGCGTTGTCTTGTGAGACGCGAATTGATTGCGCTGAGAACTGACTGCTTATCACTTTCGAGACGAGCGTTGATCTCAGCGTTGCGTTCGTTTCGAGGGAACGAGTTCAGGAGATCAATTGGGTCTGTATCACCTTTCCCGCCCTCATTAGCTAAACGAACAGCTTCTTGAAGGTATGCGTCGTACGCAGCCTTTCGGGCTTTCTTAGGGTCCATCCCCTTAACATTCACTGCCTCTTGAATTACGTTAGATGTTTCCTCCACAAGAGTGGCGTGAGGAGATTTAGAGCCGTTGAACACCCCCGTACCCGCTTTGTAAGACTCGAACAGGTTGTTCGTTTCTTTAGAGAGCAGGTCAAGCGTCTCGCGCTCGAGAGTCCCTCGCATGTTCTTCACATGGATAGAGTTTAGGTTCTGTTGGAGACCTGGGAGTGATTCCATTAAGCCAGCACGAGTGTACTGATCGTTAATCTGCATTCCCTGCATTACTTCAGAGAGGTTATCTCTGTACCACGCTTGGTATTCCTCAGGTCTCGTAGAGTTCTGAATACCAGAGGACTCATACCGCTTGGTCATCTCTTGTTGGATATCGAGTGCCTTAGAGCGCCCCTCTCCTACCCTGAAGCCTTGCATCCAGAAGGTAGACTGATCAGGAGGTATTTCACCTTTGCGGATACGAGTACCGTCTTTAAGGATACCCGTGGTTCTCGCTGCGATACCAGCTTCAATCTCTTCCTTCTTATACTGCTCCACCAGTGGCTTAGCTGTTTTCAAAGCTACACCGAGGGAGTTAGCTAGGGACTCTGCGCGTTTAGCGCCTGATAAATTAGGTGCTACCCTCTGGAACGTATCAAATGTACGTGCCTGAGACGCAGCAGGTGCGATTCTACGTTGAGCCATTTAACCACCCATTCCTTTCGGGTAAGATAGGCGAAGTCCGTCACCCACGCCTTTTGCACTTGGAGCGCCGCCAATCTTCAGTGATGATAAGTCGCCGCCGCCAGCTGTGTAACCCTGCGCGGCCCCCATGACAGTCCCTACGACACCCTCGAGTGCGCTAGGACCTGAAACGAATGGTGTAGCTGCGATGCGGGCGTTACCCTGATCAGTCGCTGCGTTTACACCAGCTGTGAAATCAAGACGGGTATTCTCTTGTGCATCTTTAGTCCGGTACACGTTACGTGCACCCTTCTGAGCCTCAGCGGCGATCATAGCGTCTACAGACGCACCATCGACACCAGAGGTGCCACCGATAACCTCAGCAGCTGCCATAGCTGCGCGTTTTTCTAAGGTAGCATCAAAGCCTTCTTCAACATTTACTCGAGACTCCTCTACGAACTTGCGGGTCTCTTGAGTGTGTTGGTTAATAGTGGTCTGCCGGGCGATATCGTGAGTAGCTGCGGCTGCGTCATTAGTGGCATCAGCTTCAGCTACAGCTGCTTGGTGAGACATGGCCGCACTAGCTGCGCCTAAGATCGTCATACCGATAGTAACTGGTTCACACATTTAGGTGTTTCCTCATAATAATGAACTCATAGAAATACTCTCCGTTTACACCTCGAGGTGTCTTAGAGAGGAAGATTGCCCCGCACCAGCGGAGCCACCTATGGTGAAGTTCGTTGTCTGCGAATGTGTAGTTCCACAAAGCGTCCTTTCCAGACACTTTATGTACCTCCTCAATGGCACTCCTACAGTTCCTTAAGAATGTCATTGGGTACTTTTCGATCTCTTTGGTGCCTAGCATCCAGATGGAAGCTATAGGAGCATCATTCCAGTCAGCCCCAAAGATACCGACAGGTCTACCGCGCTCAGGCTCGAGTAGCGTTCTAACGTACAGGGAAGATGCACCTGTAGTTATCGCCTCGAGGGGCGTCTTACCCGCTGCCTCAACCTCCCTTACATCTTGGTCGCGTAAGTTTGAAGCAAGGTATGGGATATCCGAGGAGTAGACCTGCCGAAGATAGTTCATACTTAGAGTCTCCGAGTGTATGGTGTGTACATGGCTTCCCATTCCACAGCAGAGAAGTTTGAGGGGAAGGGTTTGTCGTTAGTAACCTTCACGTTGATCCTCAGGTTCTCACCGGGAATAGCCACACGGAACTCACCGTCCTCTGTGTTGACATCGCCAAGTATGTTGTTGCTTGAACCGAAAACATTACCTGTGAACTCTGATGTGTACGTAGTGCCGTTCGTGTCCGTAAACTCGACATTGAAGTACGCAGTGTTCTGATAGAGGAACGACAGGTAGCGCATCTGTAGACGCCCATCCTGAACTGTCTGCTCTCCATCACGGAGGTAAATCGGATTTAGTTCGTATTCAAACGTGTAGGGTACACCTATGTAGTAGTTCTCTGATGTGAGATCGACACCAACGAACGTCGCTGTGTTCCCTGAAGTGGATGATGGCTCAATGATGACGCCAGCATCGTAGTTAGGACTTCCAGTTCTAGTCACCAACTGGACAGTCTCAGAGCCTTGTAGTTCGTAAGGCAGTGTGATTACCGTATCAGAACCCACCAGTGCAGGTGTAGACACGGTTTCATTGGTTTTCCTATCAAGGAGAATACCAACATTATCAAACTCAGCTACAAGAGACCCTTGGAAGTTGATGATCTCAAGGTAAACACCTTCAGTCTTCTTAACGATAAGATAGAGGTCGTTATCTTGGAACTCACCACCGAAGAACTCTGTGTCCTCCGACCACTCCCAGAGTGTCCACGCGCTCTGAACTTTACCTTCGTTGCCCCAATAGTATTTGTAGATGTAGATACCGTTAGGGTCACCCGAGGTGAAGAACGCGACAGCCTCTTCGTTGGTTGAGGTCGTCATCGAAGTTACACCGCTGGGGAGTAACTTAGGGACCTGAACTGTGATGTTAGCTGCCTCACCTACACCCTCGTTGTTGGAGATGTAGTATTCTCTGACAGAAGCGTAGTTGTATGTGTCTGCGTCATCTACAAACACAACATTAGAACCTACGAGCTTTGGCTCGACTACTGTTGAGGTTTTGTACTGAGACGCGATGACCATCTGAACATCACGAGGAGATAGTATCTCAGAATCTGTCAGTTTGAATTGGGTCTTATCAGAGAACAAGAGAAGGTTCTCGTTGAATGGGACCCCGTGGTACATGTTGGAAACCCGGATGTTCGTCGAGGCGACATCAATGGGCTCACTGTCCAGCAGCTGAACTAGGGACTGCCTGTAGAAGGTCTCAAACTCACCCACTTTAGACATCACTACGTTTTCATCCGTCAGGAGAACCATACGGTTCTTGTAGACGAATAAGCTCTGTAGAGTTTGGTTTACAAACGTAGGGTCAGGGGCGCTTTCAGAGTCACCAGCTACCCGCCCAGGCCATGTGGTCTTCTGGAAGGTCCACGTTCCTGCTCCACCATCAACAAGGATGTGGGGCATTGTGGTGTCGGTAAGTTGAATGTTCTCTCCGTAGCCGAACGTCTCTACCCACACGCCGTCATTAAACACTACGTAGTAATCGTCTCCTACCTCCTCTACGTCACCTTGGACGCGCACTAGGCGTCCCTCAGCGTCGTAAGGGGGAAGATCAGAGAATTTACTTACAGTGTCCTTGAAGGCGCGGGTACCTGCATCGCCAAAGCCATCTTTAGCCCTGACAACATCTCCAGTTCCTAGACCTGTGATTGATACGGTAGAGGAGATAGCCACTGCCGTGTAACCAGCGCCACTCAGTGTGGTAGCTAGGTTAGACGCGATGGTGTCAGTGCCCTCAACGCTAGTGTTACTAGTCAGGAAGTTTGCGACCAACGAGTTGTTGATGTACACGGAGTAGTTTTTGTTGGCTACTGCCTGTTTGATGTAGATTGAGGCTGTGGTCTCAGGGTTCAACCTAGAGCCATCCTCAGCTACAGATGTAGTGGTCACTGTCTTTGTTTTGTTGAGGACGAACACCGTGTCGGCAATCGTCAGGCAACGGAAGTCTTTCTCAGGTTCAGATGCGGTCAGGTAGGATTTACCATCAGGGAAGTTAACAGTCTCCTCAGTGCCGTCTGAATTGAAAACTTTAAGATCACCATTAGTGATCGTTACGATATCTGTTCCTTTACCAATCCTGTTGAAGATATGGGTCTTCATTCCGTCTGCTGGGGGAGAGGTGTACAACTTCGCTACATAAGAGGATGGAGGACGTTTCTGTAGACCGTTCACTACACTAGGGTAGGCATTCTTAAGGTCTTTAGCGGAGTTGACTGTGCGAAGCGACGGGGCCTGCTGTGAGATACCGCCGATAAGGTTGGGGATTGAGTCTGATACTAGAGGCATCAAGACCTCCAGTGGATAAAGGAGCGTCTATCAAGAGAGCGGGCCATCGACAAGGAGTCTGTCCCGACGTTGCGCCGAGCATTGGCATTCTCGTCTTGTCTAAGGATGGCAAGTGACTTCGATTCGTCGTCTCTGTTTTGAGCAGAAATAGATTGAGTACCTAGCTTACGCTCTTGGAAGATACGCGAAGCTAGTAGTGTAATGTAACGTCGAGCGGTCTCTGGGAGTACCTCAAAGTCCAACTCATAGATAATCTCAAGCTCAACATTCGATGTGAACGTGAACGTATTCTCGAAATCAGTGGCGTTGTAAAGTCTACCGTCACGGTAGGTGTACGCTTTACCTGTATCGTTGCCAGATGAGCGAACACTCAAGGTGTTACTAGGGAGGGCGATCTCGCTGTCACCATTAGGAGACAAACGTACTCTCTCAGTATTCCAAAAGTAACCTCTGGATTGAACTTGGCGTGAAGCCTCACGGAGTACGATCTGTGCCGTGGAAGCGTCGAGACCTAAGGTTCCCGTGAGTGTGTTCACAGGGTTTTCACCTATGTTCGTCAGCATGACGTTCACAGCATTAAGCTCAGAGGTTGGATTGAGGGTTTCAGCCATAAAAGAATCTCCAAAGAAGAAAAAGAGAGGAACCCGGAGGTCCCTCTCAATTTCAAAAGTGATTAGGCAGTGCCTTCACCGCCGTACAAGCACTCAGGGCGCAGAACACCATGACCGCAAGCCATACGGGTCACCATGAGGGTGCCCTGGCGTTCGATCTGGTAGTCGCTCTCAGAGGCGAGGTCCATCAGGTGGACAGAGCCGAGAGCCTGCTTCTGCATCGCGAGGAAGCTGTAGGCCGAGGCGTCAACCGTGTAGTCGGTCGTGCCAGAACCACCCTGCGAGCCCGGAAGGGTAGCAACGCCGTGGTTCAGCGCCATGTTGTTCGTCGGGACGATTTCCATACCAGCAACACGGAAGATGTTACCGGCAGCTTTCGAGCCTTCGCCGCCGAAGTCGCGGTCCAAGAACGAACCGTCTTTGATGAGGTCCCAGTAAACCGTCGGCGTCACGAAGACGTAGCGGTCCATCTGCGGGATGTTAGCGCCATCAAAGTATTTGGCGGCGTTGTAGATGCCGTCGATGATCGTCGAGATCGTCGGGGTAGCACCGAGCGCTTCACGCTGGGCAGCACCCTGTTCAGTGACCGCACCGGACGTACCGGCTTCAACAGCCTTGAGCGCAATGGCGAACAGGTGCTGGTCGTAGGTCTGAGCGAGAACATCACCCATCTGGACGGTGTACTCTGCGCGAACTTCGTAGTGACGCTTGGCGTCTTCGTAGTTCGACATGAACACATCAGAGACGAGCAGGTCATCAATCGTGATGACTTTCTCACCGTGGTTGACCGACTGACCGAGGATGACTTCACCCGGAGTGTGGTAACCTGCGTCCATCTTGCCGATGGCCGGGAATTGAGCGGAACTCAATATGTTCAGTTAAGGGCGTTAATCCTTAACCCGTCTCATAGAGACAGCTTCATGTTGCCATGAAGATCAGACTATATCTTCACTACGTTCAATATATTCGTAGTGCCCCCCGTTTCGGGTCACTTGACCCTACGGCTTTCGCCTAGTCGTTGAACCTTCCTGTCTTGCGATCAGGCTTGGCTGCTGATTGTCCATTTCAGGAGTTCCCAGCAATTAAAGGGGTTTTATAGCGGCAGTTTCCGATTTATTTACCGCTAGAGATGTTACGGATGCGCTGACGCTCTTTCAGAACGGTTTTCTTGTTGAAAGATGCCAGAACTTCGCCCGACCAGACCTTCAGAAAGAGGCTGTCGGAATCGCCCGGTCCTGCCGGGACACCAGCGTTGGTGCTAGAAAAAGTACGAGCCATAATAATGGTTCCTTAATGTATGAAGATGATTTGTTTGTAGTGCAAATCACCCACAGACTTTAGGAACTCTTGGAAGTTATCCCCGAAGGGGCTTCTTAAAGTATCACTGTAGTCTCATGAGTATTGCGGAGTGATACCAGCTTAGGATGGGGAGCTACCCCATTGGGTTCCTAAGAAGGAATCCCAATAAAGCCCCCTCCCGGTAATACTCAGGTGGGAGGGGGCAAATCTCTGGGTTAACCCGTCAGAGCGCGGGAGATAGTTGATCACCTCTCTCTCATACGAAGAGTTTACTTAGTAGAGTTCTGGTTCCAATGTTTCGGAAACAAAATCCTCTACGTATGAGGAGAAAAAACATATACAATGGTCATGAAGTAACTCCTGAGCGAGTTCTTTACGGTCTTCCATTGGAAGATGCTTAACTGAGGCTATTGCAGCCTTAGCTTCTTCAATACGAACCTTAGGAGGGTTGAGAAGTCTTTCACGCTCTCTCATCTTTTGAGCCAAGTACATATCACGATTATTCTTACGCCACTCAACTTGGCGTTCGTTTATAACTTCTTGGTTCTTGGCTCTATATCTACGAGATGCGTGTACCCTCCGACATGAATCAGAACAATGAATTGCTTTACCGTGTTTCGGAGTAAACGGTGTCCCACAATTCTTACATTGCTTCATTTGTTTCGCCCTCTGTTCTTAGAAGGAGTT
>Ga0181579_10001504_pt1 | contig 19260 bp, 19 predicted proteins | sample 071ome_24_FD_132996 | JGI IMG/M metagenome (GOLD analysis project Ga0181579, IMG submission 132996) | Coastal salt marsh microbial communities from the Groves Creek Marsh, Skidaway Island, Georgia - 071402CT metaG (megahit assembly) | ecosystem: Environmental > Aquatic > Marine > Intertidal... | reverse complement strand
TCTGCCTGGTCCTGGCATCATTTAGTTTTGTCTGCAGCTGCTCGATTTCGCTGCTGAGCTTGTTCAGCGATTCGTCCAGTTTCTTCATGTCTTCCTGGACCAGCTCTATGACGTCGCTGATTGCTGATTTTTCCAACAAGGCCGCCTTGGCAAGGTCTTCCCTGTCCTTGCTCAATGCCAGCTCGGCTTTCTGCTGCCAGTCCTCGGCCTGTTTTGCCAGCTTGCTGTTGCGGCGAACCAGTTCCTTCTTGTCAGCGATGATCCGGGCTGAAGTGCTGCGCACCTCGACCAGGGTCTCCTCCATTTCCTGAATGACCATGCGGATCATTTTTTCAGGATCCTCGGCCTTGTCCAGAAGCGAGTTGATATTGGAATTGATGATATCTGAAAGTCTAGAAAATATACCCATGACGATACCCCTTGGTTAAATGTCATCCAGAATTGCGTTTTTGGCCCGTTCATACTTGGTATCATTGATGATGCCGGTAGCCCGTGCACGATCCAGATCCAGCAACTCCTGCCCAACGGTGGGTTCCCGATTGTCGCGAAACCTGCGGTCAAGGCGGTCATCCTCGGTGTCGTTGACGTAAATACAGCCTGTCAGGGCGATCACCGAAACCATAACCAGAATGAGTCCTTTGAACTTCATAAATACCTCGTTGTTGCGTGTACTGATTAAATTCCTACCTGTACATGCCTTTGCAGGTGTCGTGCCAACTCTAACGATAATTTGTATCTTATTGTTTTTATTGTATTTAATATTTTATGTCAGCCCCTGGCGAACGCATTCATTGGGATAATAACCAACTTGTGGTATTTTTCACCGCACTTGAATTTCCATGGTTTGCGGCATTATGGAAGATATTACGGGCAATGACAGGATGATCGGGGAGTCGGGGAATTTCCTGGTCATGCAGGAACAGCTTTCCCGCCTGGCCCCCCTCAATAAACCCGTCCTGATTATCGGAGAACGCGGCACCGGCAAGGAATTGGTGGCTTCCCGCGTCCACTTCCTGTCGAAGCGGTGGGAACAGCCGTTCATCAAGATCAATTGCGCCGCTTTCAACGAGGCCTTGCTGGAATCCCAGCTATTTGGCCATGAGGCAGGCGCCTTCACCGGGGCAACCAAGCAGCAGAAAGGCTTTTTCGAACGCGCCGACGGCGGCACACTGTTCCTCGATGAGCTGGCAACCACCTCCATGGCGGTACAGGAACGGATATTGCGTGTTACCGAGTACGGGGAAATCGAGCGGCTCGGGGGTACCAAGCCGATCAATGTGGATGTGCGCATAGTCGCTGCCACCAATGTCGACCTGCCGCAGCTTGCGCGCGATGGCAAATTCCGTGACGACCTGCTCGATCGACTCGCTTTCGATGTCATCACCCTGCCGCCACTCAGGGAGCGAATCGAGGATATCCCTGTACTGGCCCAGCATTTCGCCATCAACATGATCAAGGAACTGGGGCGCGAATATTTTCCCGGTTTCAGCAAGACCGCCGCAAAGGCCCTGCTCGAATACGCCTGGCCCGGCAACGTGCGTGAATTGAAGAATGTGATCGAGCGCTGTGTCTACCAATCCGAGGATCCGGATGCCCCCATCAAGGACATCGTGTTCGATCCCTTTGCCTCACCCTACCGGCCGAAATCGTCTTTGGCTTCAGCCACGGAGACCGGCGGCATGGATACAAGGGATTTTGTCACGGCCGAGGATTTTGAAGTCGGCTCCATTGGTTTCAAGCACCAGGTTCAGGAATACGAGAAAAAAATCCTGCGCGAGGCTCTCAAGCAGTGCCAGTTCAACCAGCGCAAGACGGCAAAGCTGCTTGATCTCAGTTATGACCAGTTGCGCGGATACCTGCGCAAGTACGACCTGAATACTTAAGCAGCCTCTTCCTCGAAGACATCCACCAGCTGGCGTCGGCGCCGGATCCGGTAGACGATACTCAGAATGACGGTGGCGATGACGGCGCTCAGCATGGCCATGACCAGTGGTATCAGTGCGCGAATGCTCGTCGTCGCATCGATGGTGACCAGGTCCAGCATGAAAATAATGACAGCAGGCGCCAGGATTTCCTCTTCCGGCAGTACGTACCACGGTGTAAAGATGATAGCCAGAAGCAGGCATTGCAGCAGATATGCCAGCTCGCGCCACAACAGGCGTTTCAGCACTTTCCAGCTGAGGACGCTGAAGATGATGCCGGCGATAAGGTATACCGACCAGGCACTGTAATATTCACCAGGTTCCATGTCTGCCGTCAATCCGCCCAGTCAATGAGATAATCCTCGTACGCGTCCACGTGTACGAATTCTTCCGAGATCACCTTGCCGGTGACCGTGTTGTCGGTGGCAATGATGTCATCCCTGCTGCCGGTTAGCAAAGGATGCCAGTCCGGCAATGGTTTGCCCTCTTTCACCAGGCGGTAGGCGCAGGTACCTGGCGCCCAGTCAAGATCTTCCATGTTGGCGGGGGTCAGCACCAGACAGTCGGGCACCAGAGTCTTGCGCTTTCGATACACGGTGCAGCGACATTTATTCTGGTCAAGATGCTGGCAGACCACGCTGGTGTAGAACACCTCGCCGGTGTCCATGTCTTCCAGTTTGTGCAGACAGCATTTTGCGCAACCGTCACACAATGACTCCCATTCACGGCGCGTCATCTCGGTGAGGGATTTGGTTTCCCAGAACGGTTTTTTCTCAAGCTTCGCCATGGCCGCTTTTCCTAATCACCGTCGAACAACACCTGTCCGCCGATCTCCGGCGGTAGCTGCAGGTAATATCCTTTTTCACGAATGTCCTTCAGAACGCTTTCCGCCCTGGCGCGTGCCAGCTTTTTGCCGGGAGCGATCATGATGGTCATGACTTCGGTGAGGGCGCCCATGCGTGTTCGCAGGTCTTCGGGAATATTCACCTCGCCCGCCTTCCAGGGGACGTAAACATACAGTTCGGGTTCGCGCTTGCCCTTGAAGATGGTGCAGCGGATTGCTTCAGTGTCTGCCATGCTCAGGCCATCGCCTCCAGCAGGCCCGGCAATAGATAAGGTTTGCGCCAGCCCTTTAGTTCGACCGGCAATGCGTCCTCAGCATTGCCCGAATCGTCCTGGAGTACGCTGATCAGCCAGCGCTTTCTTGCCAGCACCTCGACGGGCAACTCCAGCGCCTCTGCCTGTTTCTCGATAAATTGCTGCCCCTTTTTCAGGCGCGACTTGGCCCGGCCGTCAAGCGGTCGCGGCAGCAGTTCGGGCCACTCTGTTTCAGGCAATTCGGCAGCCGCCGTCACCAGCGCGAGAATCTCCCTGCCTTCATGACGCAGGAAATTCTTGCCAAGCTCATCGATACGGGACAGCGCCTCCATATCGCCGGGGCAATACCTGGCAATATCGATGAGGCTCCTGTCCCTGATGATCCAGTTTCGTGGCTTGTCCCGTTTGCGGGCATGCAATTCCCGCCATTCAGCCAGGCGTTTCAGTATGGCCAGTTGCTGGCGGTTGAGCTGCCAGGCGCCCTTGATGTTCAGGTAGAATACGGAAAAATCGCCCTTCATTTCCGCATGGTACTGGTTGAGCAGGTTTTCGCATTCCTCCTGCACCCACTCCAGCCTGTGTTTTTCCGCCAGCAGCCGACGTTGCTCCAGGTAGATCGCAGGCAGACACGCGACGTCCAGCGCCGCATACTGCAACTGGGTTTCCGACAACGGGCGCTGCAGCCAGTCAGAACGGGTCTCGCCTTTGGGCAGGTTTATTCCCTGCATGTGACTGACCAGGTTCTGGTAACTGATACCGAATCCCTGGTTGAGAAATGCTGCCGCTATCTGCGTATCGAAAACCGGCGTGGGTACGAGATCCAGCGCCTTCATGAATACCTGCATGTCTTCGGAGCAGGAGTGGAAAATCTTCGTCACGGACGGGTTGAGCATCATTGCGCGAAAAGCCGACCAGTCGCTGATGGTGAGCGGATCCAACAGGTAGCTGGAGTCGCCCCCGTCATTGACCTGGATGAGGCCGACATGCGGGAAAAAGGTACTGGTACGAATGAACTCGGTATCCATGGCGAGGTGGTCGCACTGCTGCCAGCGCGCGCACAGCGCAGCTAGAGCGGCGTCTCCGGTAATGATCTCATGGGCAGTATTGCCCGGAATATCCTGTGCAGGGTTGGTCCCGGTCATCATGATTCTCGTATTCAGCTGTCGATGACCTGGCGGCCGGCGATTGAATGCACCAGCGTACCACCGTCGATGTATTCCAGCTCGCCACCTACCGGAACGCCATGCGCGATTCGGGAAATCCGCAACCCGCGCTCCTTCAGTGCCGCAGACCTGAGCTGTTCGGCAATGTAGTAGGCCGTAGCCTCACCCTCCACCGTGGGATTGGTGGCCAGGATCACTTCGGCAATATCAGAGCCTGTGACCATGTCAACGAGCCCGCTGATGCCGATCTCATCCGGGCCGATGCCGTCAATAGGCGACAGGTGCCCCATAAGTACATAATACAGCCCCTTGTAGGAGGCGGTCTGTTCGACCGCGAACACATCGGCGGGTGTTTCCACCACGCAAAGCGTCTGTTGGTCGCGCGCGGGATTCTGGCAGATCCGGCACAGGGCTTCCTCCGCTAGCGTACGGCAGCGCTGGCAATGGCCGACACCTTCCATTGCAGCTGTCAGGGCCTCGGCAAGCGCATTACCGCCCCCCCTGTCCCGTTCCAGAAAATACAGGGCCATGCGCTGCGCGGACTTCTGCCCAACGCCTGGCAGGCGCCGAAAGGCATCGATCAACTGGTCTATGAGGGGGCTGTAATTCATTCTGACTGACTAGAACGGGAACTTGAAACCTTCGGGCAGGTTGAGACCCGGAGCCATGCCGGCAAACTGGTTGCGGTTGTTTTCCGCCACCTTCCTGACGGCATCGTTCACGGCCGCAGCGATCAGGTCTTCCACGAGGGACTGGTCTTCCTGCAAAAGTGACGCATCGAGGTTCACCTGCTTCACTTCATGCTTGCCGTTCATGGTGACGCGTACCAGGCCGGCTCCGGATTCACCGGTCACTTCCTTTGCGGCCATTTCCTGCTGCGCCTTTTGCATCTGCTCCTGCATCTGCTGCACCTGTTTCAACAGGTCGCCGAAATCCGTCATGTCGTACTCTTGTCTGTGTATTGCCGGGGGCTGGTGGGTTCGATGCTGTCAGGCTGGATAGCACCGGAAAATGTGTCAACTATCGCCTTTACTGTTTCGTCATTCCTGAATGTTTCAATGGCCGCCTGCAGGCGCTCGTTGTCCATGCGCATCCGCCAGGCCGCCGGTGTTTCGGCATCGATGGGGCCGGGAGCAATGGTGAGCTGCACCTCTTCGCTGAAATAACTGTCCAGGGCGGCATTGATGCGTCGCTGCTGCTCCTCGTTGAACACGGACATCTGGCCTGCATCCAGTACCAGGGCTATCCGGCTACCCTTCACTTTCCTGACCAGACAATTGGCCGCGATATTGCGCGTGATGCCATCCAGCGGCAGCTGGCTGAACACTTCGATCCAGTGCACAGGCCTGAACGCCTTCAGGCTGACCTTTTCAGCCTGGAGGGCATCATCCGGTACGGGTTCAGCAACGGGTTTGGCCGCCTGTTTCCCGGCGGGCTCCTGCGCCGGTGTTGAGTGCGCCTTGTCAGCGGCGGATTCGGATGCCGGTTCGGGTGGCGCCGGTTTGCGGCTGCCCTGGCGCACGGCTACCGGTGTTTCGGTGACTTTCGGTGGCGACGTGTTAGTTTTCGCAGCGGGCGCGTGTTCTTTCGCGGCAGGTGCTGCCGGACGCTCACTCAGTAGCGACTTTTTTTTTACGGAATCTCCGCCACTGCCGGCTGCAGGCGCATTCAATTCGGCGCGCGCAGGTGCAAAGGCGATCATCCTCAGCAGCGCCATCTCCAGGCCGGAACGGGCATCGATGGCAAAAGGCATGTCTTCCCTGCCCTTGAGCGCCACCTGGTAGTAAAGCTGCACGGTTTCGGCGGGTACCTGGCTGGCATGGGCCAGTACCTTGTCCCTGTCGCCCTGTGCATTGTCGATTCCCTCAGGTACGGCCTGGGCGATGGCCATCCGGTGCAGATAGGACTGCAGGTCGGATAATACTGCCGAAAAATCCGGCGCGTGGTCGGCGGCGCTTTCGATGATGCCGAGGACTTTCGCGGCATCCTGTAAAATCAGGGCGTCGATGAGTTCGTGGATAACACCCTGGTCGATGGTGCCCAGGAAGGCGCGTACCTCAGTATCGGTAATATTGCCTTCACAATAACCAATAGCCTGGTCCAGCAGGGTCAGGCAGTCGCGCACACTGCCCTGGGCGGCACGGCCGAGCTGCCAGAGCGCCGGCTCCTCATACGGAATTTTTTCCTCCTCAAGAATATGCTTGATATGCTCGACAAGGCGCTCGGGACTGATGTTCTTCAGATTGAACTGCAGGCAGCGTGACAGCACGGTGATCGGCAGCTTTTGCGGATCGGTGGTGGCCAGGAGGAATTTGACGTGCGGCGGCGGCTCCTCCAGGGTCTTCAGCAACGCATTGAAGCTGTGCCCGGAGAGCATATGCACTTCGTCGATCAGGTAGACCTTGTAACGGCCCCGTGTCGGCGTGTACTGCACGTTGTCGAGAAGCTCGCGCGTATCCTCGACCTTGGTACGCGATGCGGCATCCACTTCGATCAGGTCAATGAAACGACCCTCGTCGATTTCCCGGCACGCGCTGCACTTGCCGCAAGGCTCCGAGGTAACGCCTTCCTCGCAGTTCAGGCAACGGGCCAGGATGCGGGCAATGGTGGTTTTGCCAACACCACGGGTGCCGGTAAACAGGTAGGCATGGTGAAGGCGGTCGTTATCGAGGGAATTGATGAGGGTCTTGAGGACATGTCCCTGGCCTGCCATCTCCCGGAAATTCCGGGGACGCCATTTTCTTGCCAGTACCTGATATGTCATAGGATGCGTCTTGCCATTGCCCTGCGTGCTGGTAACGCCGCATGTGATCAGTGGTGTCAGGCGGCGTCTCTAGTTCTGCTGTATTTGCTACTCGTTGCTGGAGGTACCTCTCGCCAGCCACACCCCGGCACATGAATCAGTCGCTACCGCTGCTCCCTTCCGGGCCTGACGGGGTTCACAACCTATCATTGCGAGGGGACCGACAAGAGATACCACTAAGCAAATCCCGGAAAAGCCCGGGAATCTGGGATGGTAAACGGTTTGACCGGCCTTGCAAAGCCCGCCGCCCAAACCAGCGGCGCATTATGGGGAAATCATGGGTCGGAATCAACCGCAGGAATTCCGCGGCTTTCAGGGGGCCAGTTGCACCGGGCTGACATCGAAACCGGCAGCGCGCAGGTGGCTGATCACGCTGTCGTCACCCAGCAGGTGCGCGGAGCCAACCACCACGAAATAGCGCCCGGAATCCCCATCGGCAAAAGCCTCGATGGTATTCGCCATATCGATATTGCGGCGGGTGTAAAGGGCATCCATCAGGGCCTCCATGTCCGCCCTTTCAGCAGCGGACAGGGCCTGGTCCTCGAAATCGGCAAACAGCATCTCCGTGAGCGGCTCCTTGTCGGCACACTTCCAGGCATTGATCAGGCTTTCGATTTCGTCATTGGCTGTATCGAATGATTTCAGTGTATAGGCCAGGTAGGACTCGGCATTGAGCTGTTGCAGGAAACCGATCTGCTCCTGGATGGATTCCAGTTCGAGGATATCGGCCCGCGCCGGTTTGCGGGAGATGAAGTAGCTTTCCAGGCCATACTGCGGCAGATAACCCAGGGCATTCATCTGCAATCCGGTCAGCATCAGGGTCAGGAACCACGGCTGCATGCTCATGAAATTCTCCGCCGGCAGGCCCATGTTGCCCATGACCCGGCGAAAATCCGCAAGCACGTCAGGGGACACCACGTCGGAAAGGGTCTGGCCCTGCGGCAGCATGCCGCGGCTCTGCATGCTGACGATGACTGCAGGATCAGTGGCGGTATTCGGGTCGACTTCGAAAACGACGTAATCGGCATCACGGTAGATGCTCTCGATCTCCTCGGGCAGCGGATAAAAATCCGGTTTGCCAACATGGATCGAGCCGAACAGGTACAACTCGCTGCCGCTGGCTGCCAGTCCCGGACTTTGCACGCGCCAGAGCATCGAAGAGGTGGGATCGCTGCAGGACTGCGCTTGGGCGACAGAAACCGGCGCATTGGACAGGGTGATCCCGGAGATGCTGTCCCCTGCCAGCCGGGATTCCAGGTCCTGCCAGACTGGCTGCCAGCCCGCACCGGCATTGATGGCATTGTTCAGCTCGATATCGGCGAATGCGTCTTCGACACTGTTCTCGAAGGAGTCCCAGGCAGACCGTGACGTCCAGGCGGCCATGCGCACAACCTGGCTGTCAGGCAACAGGGCGACGCGCTCGCGGAAGCGCAGGCGGAGCTGCGGGTGGAAATAATCCAGCTGCAAGGCTGACTCGTCGGTAGACAGGCGGGCACCCGTGACTTCCATGCCCTGCGAGACAATACCCTGGACCATGATGCGGCCATAGGCTTCCAGATCATCGAAAAATGTTTCAGACAGCAGCCGCAGGAACAACTGCTCATTTGCGTGCAGTCCTATGAAAAGCGGCGAATCGTTGGGTCCCTTGTTGGCGGGGAAATTCGGTTTCAGGACGTCAGGAGCCTGTTCACGGCTGGTGATGATGTCCCAGTCGGGGGCGAAAGCCCCACGCACGCCGATAGCGTCGTTGCGGTAAATCGCCGAGGTACTGATCGCCTGCGCCAGAATGGTTTCAGCGGCAAACAGCATGCAGACGACCAGACAGGCCAGGATTCGGTTGGGCAGTTTCGACATCAGGACATCACACCGGTATGACAGAACCTGCCATTGTAAGAATTATTTACCGGGATGACAGGGAAAGCGGCTGGAAAAGGTGCATCACGGAATACAGGTGCTGATGGTGCAGGCACAAAAAATACCCGTTCTTCCCTGAACAGGCAGGTCCAATCTAGCACAGATCCAGACCGCCGGAATACCCGGCCCAGCATTTTATGTATATAAATCATATTGTTATGACATCATTTGTATCTTGGGCCGATATCATCCTGCGGAATTGATCATGGTCCAGTTGGCTCAGACCATCGGGGCCGAAACAAAAAATACGGTCGGCCTGCAATACGGTTTCAGGCCGGTGCGCCACCATCACGCAGGGTATGCGCAACTGGCGCAGCGATGCATTGACCCGGGCCTCGGTCTGTATATCGAGATGACTGGTTGCCTCGTCGAGCAGCAGCAGTTCGGGTTGCTTGTAGAGGGCCCGGGCCAACAGCAGGCGCTGCACCTGGCCGCCGGACAGCCCTGCCCCCATATGCCCTGTCATGGTCTGGAATTGCATGGGCATTGCGGCAATTTCCCCGGCGATCATGGCCTGCTCGGCAGCCAGCCTGACGCGCTCAAGGTCAGGTGTCATGTCAAAGAAGGTGATATTTTCCAGGAGGCTGCCGGAAAGAAGCGTATCGTTTTGCATCACGGCCCCGATCCGGGACCGGTAGTCCGCCAGGTTGCCCTTATCGACGGGGCGGTTGTTGAAAAGGAGTTCGCCGTCAGTGGGCACAACAAGACTGGCGAGGATTTTCAACAGGGTCGATTTGCCGCACCCCGTCGGGCCGATGATCACGGTCATGCCGCCCTCCACCGTATCGAGCGACACATGGCGAAACAACGGCATCCCCGGCCCATAGCTGAACGCCACATCCTGCAACCTGATCGTAGCCGGCCTGCTTGCGGTTTCCACTGGCAGTACCCGGGCTTAACCGGAGAACTCGGGTTCGGTGAAAGCGATATCGGCGAGGCGCTCGAGATGGACGTCGAGCAGCCGGAAATCAAATCCCTTGTCCAGGAGTGAAAATACGCTGCGATAGAAATGATCCTTGAAACCGATGAATGCCATAAGCATGCCGACGCTCATGGCGCCAGACAGCACCGACAAGGCACCGACATGCAGCAGCAGGATGTTTTCCGTGCTGACAAGGAGGCCTTGCGCGAAACGAATATGGATACCGAGCTTCTGCACGCGCATACCCGACGCGATGGTGTCTGCATAACGGTTTTGCCAGGTGCCCAGCCGTGCCGCTTCCCTGCCAAACAGCTTGATCCCCTGGATGGCCGTTATGTTTTCCATGAAACAGGTATTTTCCAGCGCGCGGTCATTCAGCCACTCCTCGTTGCGCTGGCGTAAACTGCAATAGGAAACCAGGCGCAGCAGGCTGTAGACAACAACCGCTGCCAGGGCGATGCCCGTGAGGACGGGCGCATAGACATACATCAGGACCAGGGTGCCGGCGGCCATCATGCCGTCAATGGTCACTTCGACCATGCCGGCACAAAGGAAATCCCGGACATGATTGAGCGAGCTGAACCGGGATACCGTGTCCCCCAGGTGGCGCCTGGAAAAATATTCCTGAGGCAGGTGCAGCAGATGCTGGCACAGGCGCGTGGCGAAGCTGAAACTGACATTGTTGCCAAGATAGAGCACAACGTGTGCCCGCACCCAGTCAGTCAGCTGCCGGAACACCACAAGCAGGAAAAAACCTGCAGCAAGCAGCAGCAACAGGTCCGTATCCCGGTTGACCAGCACATCATCCAGCAGCAGCTGCGTATAAAAAGGCAATGCCAAGGCAAATACCTGCAGCAGGCATGACAATACCAGCAGTTGCAACAATGCTCCTGCCAGTCCGTCGGCAGATGACCACAAGTCCCGTAACCGCAAGCGTTGGCGGTCATCACGCGGCTGAAAACCCTCGGCAGGACTGAATTCCAGTGCAACACCGGTAAAATGCCGCCCTGCTTCCTTGCGTGTTATGCGTTGGCGTCCAACAGCAGGATCATGGATGACCAGCTGTTTTCCCCTCACATGGGCGAGGATGACGAAATGATCCAGGTCCCAGTGCAGCATGGCCGGCAGCGCCAGTTTATCCATGTCCCCTGGCTCTAGCCGCAGCGGCCTGGCCGCAAGATGCAGTTGTGCCGCCGTGGTGACAACCCACGTGAGGGTGACGCCATTTTGGACTATGGGGCTAAGGTTGCGCAGGGTGTTGAGATCGATTCTGTGGCCGAAATAATCCAGCACCATTACCAAGCAGGCCAGGGCGCATTCACTTCGCTCTGCCTGCAGAGTGACTGGCAGCCGGCCGCTCTTGCTAACTGGCATGCCTGTCAACCCGGTCCGGAAAGAATCCGCAGGGGCTCGAGGAGCCAGGCCAGCAGCGTTCTGCTTTCAAGTACCACGTCGGCCTGGAACTGCATGCCAGGACGCAACGGATATGTGGCGCCAAAAGCATGAATGACCTGTTCGTCGAGCTTGGCGGTCACCTTGTAATAGGGTTCAGCGCTGCCCGCCCCTCCCATATCGGTGGGCATGACAGGAACCCGGGCAACTTCCCTGATGCGGGCAGGCAGCATGCCGTACTTCTGGTAGGGAAAGGTATCCAGGCGTAAATTCACAACAAGCCCTTCCCGCAGGAAGCCCATTGCCCGCGAAGGTATACGCAACTCCGCATCGAGTACGGCGCCTTTCGGCAGCAGTTTCAACAACGGCTGGTTGGCGGCAACAGCATCCCCCTGTTCCACCAGTACTACTGCGACGGTTCCGGCAACCGGGGCCGACAGGCTGACCGCCTCTTCTGCCTGCAGTCTCAGGTTCTGTTTTCGCAATTCAGACAGATTACGCACCAACTCATCCTTGCCCCGGTCCTGCTCAAAGGCCAGCAGTTTCAGCTCCCTCTGCCGGGCTGAAATATCCTCCCGGGTATCTGCCAGTTGCAGGCGTGCCTGCTGCATGACCGCTTCCTGTTTCAGAATTTCCATCCTGGTCTTGTCGAGGTCGCTGTCCGGGGCCAGATTACGGGCCGCCAGGACTCTGAGCCGCTGGTGCTGGGAAGACATCAGGTCCATGACGCCCTGTTCCCCCGCCAACAGGACGGCAAGTTCCCGCTGTCTTTCCTGCAGCCGTCTTATCTCCGACCCTAACTGTTCACGGCGTAGGGCGTACTCCGCGGAACTGGCCTGCAACCGGGCAGTCAGCAGCAATTCCTGCTGCCTGTTTTCCGCCAGCAACTGCCTGGTTACCGGTTGGTCGTTCACTTTCAGTATCCCCGGACGCAGGCTCAGCAAAAACTCCCCTGTTCCCACTTCCTGGCCCGTGCCGGCTGCCAACTGCTCTACCATCCCGCCTACCGGTGCCCTTACCTGAATGGCCCCCAGGTCGGCAACCAGGATTCCCGGCACTACGCTCTTGCGAGGATAACTGCCGGTAACGAGAAAACCGGCACCAGTGAGCGTCATCGCCGCCAATAACCAGACCAGTACTGACAGGCCTGCCGGGGCGAGTCCGGTGCACTTGCCCCAGTGACGCTGGGCCTGGTGAGCCAGGGCTTCCTGCCTGAATAACTTTGCCGCCATGTGTTGCCGTCCCTGGCACCCCGCCGGATCTGCTGTATTTCCAACATAGTCCGGGTTTATGGATTGCGCAAAACCCCGGCTAAACGCGCAAAGGCGGTAGCCCGGTTTTTGACAAATGTGCTATTATTTCGTCCTCATTTGGAACTGATTTTCAGGTTGTTATGAAGAATTTTGCCAAACTCACAATCCTGTTGAGCGCGGTGATGCTGGCCGGCCAGGCCATGGCGCACCATTCATTCGCCATCTACGATTTTGAAACCAAAATTCCCTTTGACGGCGTCGTGGAATCAGTCAAGTTCCGCAACCCGCATATCGAGCTGACCCTGAAAGTCATGAATGCCGCTGGCGAGGAAGAAATCATCCATTTCATCGAAGGTGCTCCTGCCAACATGATGGTACGCAATGGCATAAAGCCGGATATGCTCAAGCCCGGCTCAAGACTACACACTGAAGGCTCTCCCCTGATCGAGGATCCAACAAAGTTTTTCCTGCGCAGCGTTCGGACAGAAGACGGCACGGAATACGCCAACTGAACGGATTCACCCCGGTCACAGGAAAAAGCATTACGCAGTCAAAACGCACTCCCCCATATTGAAATTCAGAAGTTTAGGAACCAAGCATGACTAGCATGAACAAACCCAACCAGCCCTGGGGCAACACGGTCGACGTTGAATTCGAAGACGGTATCGCCTTTGTTTACTTCAATCGTCCCGACAAAAAGAACTGCATGAGCCCGACCCTCAACAGGGAAATGTATGCGACGCTGCATGCACTGGAGCTGGATGACCGTTGCCAGGTACTTGTCCTGACCGGCAAGGGCGAAGCATGGTCGGCCGGCATGGACCTGAAGGAATATTTCCGCGAAACCGACAACGAAAGCGATATTTTCAAGATGCGTATCCGCGAGGAATCGGCTGCGTGGCAGCAGGTAAAACTGCGTTATTACTCCAAGCCGACCATCGCCATGGTCAACGGCTGGGTTTTTGGTGGCGGTTTCACGCCCCTCGTCTCCTGCGATCTCGCCATTTCTTCGGACGATGCGACTTACGGCCTCTCCGAAATCAACTGGGGCATTCTGCCCGGGGGCAACGTTACCAAGTCTGTGGCCGACACCATGGGCCAGCGCAACGCGCTGTACTACATCATGACGGGCGAAACCTTCAAAGGCCAGAAAGCTGCCGAGATGGGCCTGGTCAATGAATCTGTTCCCCATGACCAGTTGAAGACCCGTGTTGTCGAACTGGCAAAGGAACTGATGAAGAAGGATCCCGTCGTTCTGCGCTCCGCCAAGGAGGTATTCAAGCGCGTTCGTTTCATGGATTACGAAACCGCCAATGATTACATCTACGCCAAATCCGATGGTTCCCTGTACCGCAGCGGCGGTGAATTCCGCAGCGGCGCCATGAAGGCCTTCCTGGATGACAAGAAACTGAAGCCGGGCCTGGATACCTACGACAAGAAAAAATGAGTAAAAGCTTCACCAAAAACCGGCCTTGTGCCGGTTTTTTTATTCCTGCTGCAGGTCCCGGTTACAGGGAAACTGCGCCCAGGCTGACCACGTAAGTGAACACCACCACTGCGGTGAACAGCAGGATGAACTTCAGCAAGCCCAGGCGTGAGCGCTTGCGCAGTTCGTACTCCTCACGAATGATCAGGTGCTTGGGAATTTTCCTGGCCTTGAATACCATTGCAGTACCTCCTTCAACTGGCCACATTAAAGCAGGACAACATGCCTTTTCGCGGCCGCAAAAGTGGCAGAAATCTGGCACTTGTCTTCCCCGCACCCTGTGCTATGTTGCTTCAGCCGGAGGAGGTGAAAATGAACGCTATCTGCAAATTCCTGGTGACAATTCTCTTGCCAGCCTGCCTGGTCATGACGGCCCATGCACAGCCCGACACAATACTGATCAATGGCAAAATCCTTACCGTGGATGCCGATTTCAGCATCGTGCAGGCTCTCGCCATCGAGGGTGAGCGTATCGTTGCCACAGGCAGCAATGCAGACATCATGGCGCTTGCCGGTGAGGACAGCGCGGTTATTGACCTTGACGGCGCCACTGTGGTGCCGGGGCTCATCGACAACCATTTCCATTTCCTGCGCGCCGTGCAGCGCTGGCATCGACAGCCGCGGCTGGATGGTATCAATTCCCGTGCCCAGGCCCTGCAGATCCTGGCCGACAAGGTAGCCGAGTTTGAGCCAGGCGAATGGATACTGACCCAGGGCGGCTGGTACCCGGAACAGTTTGCCGATGCCCCCGGCGGGTTCACCCTGGAAGAACTCGACCGTGTAGCGCCCGCCAATCCCCTGTTTCTCCAGGAGCGTTACAACATGGTGTATGCCAACACTCTGGCCCTGGAAGCCGTGGGTATCGACCCTGCCACGGGTGCCCGCCATCCGGCCCCGGGGCTGGCCACGTTCAACCCGCCTTACGGCAGCCTCATCCAGCAGATCGCACCGACCAGCGAGGCGCAACTGGAGCAAAATCTCACGGATTTCATTCATACGCTGAACAGTCACGGACTGACAGCACTGTACAGCCTTGGCCGTGGACCCGAAGGTGAGGACTACGTACTGGAACGGCGTGCCGAGGACGGCCCCCTGCCCCTGCGGATCTGGCATACCCTGACTTACGAGGCGAATGACCCGGCCGGCGCCCAAGCCGCGGTTGCCCTTATCGATGCCAGTACACCCAATACCTTCGATGGCGACTACGGCCTGTTCGGACTGGGGGAGCACATCTACCTGCCGTTTTTCGATTTTCCGTCACAGAATGGCCCATGGCCGGAGGAAATCATGGCAAGCCTGATGGAAATCGCCACGGCGGCTGCCCGCGGCAACTGGCACATTCATGAACACACCATGAGCAACTGGTCCGTGCAGGACCTGCTCAATCGCTTCGAACGACTCAACCGTGTCGTGCAGATGGATGACTTGCGCTGGACCCTGGCGCATGTCTACGACATCACGCCGGACAGTATCCTGCGCGCTAAGAACCTCGGCATGACCCTCGCCGTGCATGGCGTCGGCATGAACGGTGGCGTGCGCATACCCTTCCGCGACATCGCTGACAGCGACATCGTATTCGGGCTCGGCACTGACTCCACCATCGTCTCCCACTACCAGCCCTTCATCACGCTGGGGTGGGCAGTGAGCGGCGTGGACATCGCCGGCAACCAGGCGCTGGACCAGACCCTTACCCGTGAGGAGGCGCTCATAGCCCATACGCGCAACAACGCCTACCTGTTTTTCCAGGAAGCCAACCTGGGCACGCTCGAGCCTGGCAAGTTTGCCGACCTGGTCGTGCTGGATCGGGATTACCTGACCATACCCGATGACGAGATTTTCTGGATTCAGCCGACGCTTACCATGGTGGGCGGACGTGTCGTCTACGAGAAGGAATAATCCTGCATGCTGAACATGGATTTCAGTCAGCGGGTGGCCATCGACACCGCTGCCCTGGACTGGGTGGCAAGCCCGGCCTCGGGTGTCTGGCGCAAGCCACTCGCGCGTGAGGAAGCTGAACGCGGCCACGCCACCAGTATCGTCAAATACGATCCCGGCGCCAGTTTCAGGGGGCATAATCATCCCCTGGGCGAGGAAATACTCGTGCTTGAAGGCACCTTTTCAGACGAGACCGGCGATTTTCATGCCGGCACCTATTTTCGCAACCCGAAAGGATTCATCCATGCGCCCTTCAGCAAGGAAGGCTGCGTCATTCTCGTCAAGTTGCACCAGATGTCACCCGACGACACCACCCGCCTGGCCATCGAAACGGACAAGGCGGAATGGACGGGTATCGATGGCGGCGTTTGCATCCTGAACCTGCACGAGTTTGGCCCGGAACGCGTCGCCATGGTAAGCCTGCCGAAAGGTACTTCCGGTCCCCATCATGCGCATCCGGGTGGCGAGGAGATCTACATCATCAAGGGGGGTTACCGCGACGCATACGGCAGCTACGGTGCCGGCTCCTGGATTCGCATGCCGCCGGATAGTGAACACTGCCCGGTCATGGATGAAGATACCGTGCTCTGGGTGAAATCAGGTCACCTGGCCTAAAGCGCCAGGGCGTTTTCCGGAAGAACCGTTTCGTTGAGAGATATGCCGAAGCACGGTGAATCCGTCATCGGCCTTCCCGCGCAGCCGGCGATAAAGTCACGCCGGCTGATTCTGATCATCGCCCTGCCCTGTACCGGAACCCCCATTATAGGCGCCCAGCATCTTCCCTACCCAGAGCAGAATCAGCAATGCCGGGGTCACCATGACCGTTGTCAGCACGAAGAACAGCATCCAGTTGCCGCCCAGGCCGTCGACGATGGCGCCGCTGCTCGCGGCAAGCGTGGTACGCCCGAAATTCGAAATGGAAGTCATCATGGCGAACTGGGTTCCCGTATAGGTACGGCTGGCGAAATAGGAAATAAAGGAAATGGCGCATACGGTGGCGAAGGCCTGCGTGAAATTGTCGATCAACAGTGTCAGCACGAACAACCAGGGCTCCGGTCCGACCATCGACATGGCGGCGTAAAGCAGGTTGCTGCCGGCCATGGCGATACCACCCACAAGCATTCCCCGGATAACGCCGAAGCGGGTATTGACGAAGGCGCCGACCAGGGAAAATACGATGGTCATGAAACCACCGAAGAATTTCGAGTACAGGGCGATCTGCTCCGTAGTGAATCCCAGTTCCACGTAGAAGACCAGCGACATACGCCCCAACATCGCTTCTCCGAGCCGGAAGCTGAACAGGAACACCAGGATGCCAAGACCCAGCTTCAGTCCGCACCGATGGAAAAATTCGGTAAACGGAATGAACAGGGTTTCCTCGAGCCAAGTGCCTGGGCCCGTTTCATTGCCATCGTGGTCGAAACGCTTTTCCGCCGCCTCCTGCTCCAGGGGCTCGGGTGACAGGATCACACCGATCATCAGCAGCGCAATGAAGAGGGTCAACACCCTATAAACTGCAGGCCATTCCAGCCCGATCGTCTCGCCTCCCAGCCACAGGGCTAGCGTACCGCCGATAAAGGCATATCCGGACTGCCAGCCCGCAGTCGCCAGTGCCGATGCCCAGGGAATCTTTTCGTCCATTTCATCACGTCGGAACAACATGACGCGGTAAGCATCGATGGAGACGTCCTGGCTGGCGGAAACGATGGCGATTCCGAGGGCGCTGGCGCCCACCAGGAACAGGTTGCTAACCGGGTCAGCCGTACTCATGAGGAAGAGCAGCAGAATAATCAAGCCCTGGCAAAACACGATCCATGAGCGTCGCTGGCCCAGCCATTTGTGCAGGAAAGGCAGCCTGACTCTGTCGACCAGCGGCGCCCACACCCAGTTGAGGGCATAGGACGCAGTTACAGCACCGATAAAGCCGATGGCACTGCGGGACAGACCCTCGCTCTGCATCCAGAGTGTCAGTACCGAGCCATGCAGGACCCACGGAAAGCCCTGGGAAATACCGATCAGGTAGACGACGAGAAATCGACGGTCAAGGAGGGTTCTGAAAGATGGCGCGCGGGGCTGTATCACTCTGCTTTACTGGCCGGTAGCTGAAAAGGCAAAGGTACCAGAAAGACACGGCGGTGGCATGCCTTAACCGGGTTGGGCATACGACGATCAGAGCGGATCGGTGATCTCGATTTTCAGCGTACCGAGGCCGTCGATAGCGGCGACAAGTCGATCACCCGGCACCACCGGTCCCACGCCGGCGGGGGTGCCGGTGAAAATAAGATCGCCGGGCTGCAGCAGGAACAGCTTAGAGAGTTCTGCCACGATCTCATGGCTTTTCCAGATCAACTCGGACAGGTCAGCGTCCTGGCGCACCTTGCCGTTGACCTCCAGGGCGATGCGGCCATGGTCCGGGTGGCCGATCGTGCTTGCGGGCACTATGGGTGACAGCGGGGCCGAAAAATCGAAGCCCTTGCCGGCATCCCAGGGGTGGCCGATGCCGCCGGATGCCATTTGCAGGTCACGCCGCGTCATGTCAAAACCGATAGCGTATCCATAAACATGAGCCAGCGCCTCCCCGGCCGGAATATTCCTGCCGCCTTTGCCGATAGCCAGGACCAGTTCGGTTTCGTAATGGTAGTTCTTTGTCCCAGGCGGATACGGCACCCTGCTGTCGAGTGTGACGGCATCTGCTGGTTTCATGAAAAAACAGGGCGGGTCACGATCGGGTGTGGAGCCCATTTCGCGAACATGGGCGGCGTAATTCTTGCCGACGCAGTACACACGGTGGACGGGAAATGTCTTATCGGTTCCGCTGATGGGCACCGCTGTCACGGGTGCCGGCTGATGGCTGTAGCTCACTTTTTTACCTGCCTGTTGCTGCCTGAATAATAACGGTGTTGAAAGGCATTCTAGCTTAGAATATCCAAATCAACGAACAGGCATTAAAATAGCCGCATCATTCCGAACCCGGCCAAACCATGAAAGCAGTGTCGATCAAGAACCTCGTCAAAAAACTGTCCAGCCTTGGCCTCGAGTCACTGGGCAACCTGTATGGCAACAACGCCCCGAAAAGCGAGCATATCGGCAACCTGTGCGAGACCCTCCTGGGGCTTAAGGGCGAGGCTTCCTCGGTGGCGCTGGCAGAAGAAATCATTGCCGCCTACAGAAGGTTCACCCGCGAGGAAAAAAAGGAGTTTTTCCATTTTCTTGAAAGCAGTCTCGCGGCCAGCCCCGCCAAGGTAAACGCGGCCATAGCCGGTTTCCAGGAAAAACCATCACAGCAGGCCATCCAGGCACTGCACGAAGCCAGCGAATCACGCCGGCTGGACCTGTTCAGGGCCCTGAACATGGCAACGGACGGCACCCGCG
>Ga0181579_10001499_pt1 | contig 19285 bp, 13 predicted proteins | sample 071ome_24_FD_132996 | JGI IMG/M metagenome (GOLD analysis project Ga0181579, IMG submission 132996) | Coastal salt marsh microbial communities from the Groves Creek Marsh, Skidaway Island, Georgia - 071402CT metaG (megahit assembly) | ecosystem: Environmental > Aquatic > Marine > Intertidal... | reverse complement strand
GCGGGGTTAAGCCGTGGTTACCGCGAGCGTCGATTGCGGCGCCCTTGTCGAGGAGGAGCTGGACGATCTCGGGGGTGATGCTGAATCTGGCGGCGTGCATGAGAGGGGTCCAGCCGTCGTTGCTGCGAGCGTCGATTGCGGCGCCCTTGTCGAGGAGGAGCTGGACGATCTCGGGGGTGGTGCTGAATCTGGCGGCGAGCATGAGAGGGGTCCAGCCGTCGTTGCCGCGAGCGTCGATTGCGGCGCCCTTGTCGAGGAGGAGCTGGACGATCTCGGGGGTGGTGCTGAAGGCGGCGGCGAGCATGAGCGGGGTTAAGCCGAGGTTACTGCGAGCGTCGATTGCGGCGCCCTTGTCGAGGAGGAGCTGGACGATCTCGGGGGTGGTGCTTTTGGCGGCGGCGAACATGAGCGGGGTCGAGCCGTTGTTGCTGCGAGCGTCGACTGCGGCGCCCGCTTCGACGAGGGATCGAACCCGGGTCAGGTCGTCGTCACGGGCGGCTGCATGAAGCGGAGTGTCTCCGTATTCCTGGGCGCGGAGGAGCCCCCCCCCGCCGAGCAGCGAGGTCAGCAGCACGAGACCGAGCAGGAGCCCTCTTCCGCGGAGAAGCATGATCACCTCCGAGATCCGAAGTGGCCGGAGCCTTGCGCCGGGGCGGTCCCGGCTCGCCCGCCTAGGCTACCGGGACGCGGCTTCCCGATCGAGGACTTCATGGGCGGTCTCCCCTCCGGCCCGGACCCCCTCGACCGATCGACGCGGACCGAGCAGGCGGGGAGGTACGCCGCGCAGTCGAGGAGGTCCGGCGTCGGGTCCTGTCCGCACTCGTTCGGCGCCGGCAGCTCCGGGCTGGGGGAGTCGCTGGGGAAGAGCAGCAGCAGCAGGGCGACCGCATCCGCCAGATTGACGCCACCGTCGTCATTCGAATCGAGCGCCTTGTCACACGATGGCGAGGCGTCCACCCCGAGCGGGAAGAGGACCCGGAGGAGGAAGATCACATCCGCGATGTTGCGGACGCCGTCTCCGTTTCCCTCCCCGCGCACGAAGTCGGGAGTCAGGGCCGGCGGCGGAACGCCCCCGAGGAGCGCGACATATCTCGTGATCAGGTCGGTGATCTCCCCTCCGAACCCTCCGAGCAGCCAGGAGGAGACGATCATGTTCGCGCCCGTGGTGTGCTCGGAGTACACCGTGGTGATCGCGGACACCTCATCCCCGTCCGCCCACAGGCACCGGGCGACGGTCACCTCGGGATCTCCGGGCTGCATGTCGCCGGGTTCGGCGTCGAGCTTGTCGATGGAGTCGTTGCCGAGCTGGTTCGAGTTGTACGGGATCACCCCCGGGAACATCGCGGGGAGCAAGCTGTCCCCCCCCTCCGTCACCGCCCTCATGTTGGTGAAGGTGTCTCCCCCGTCGAACGCGCGGACGACGCCGTCCCGCGCATCGAGGTCGCTCGGCACGGGGTCATGCCCCCAGTGATCGGAGCTCTCGAAGTAGACGGCGATTCCATTCGTCGCGTTCAGCGTCGCGAGCAGATCTCCATCCTCCTCGCTGAGGCGGTTGTCGCTGGGAAAGGAGCCTGAGCACACCCAGATCCGACTGACATCGGACGCCGCGAAGTCGATCTCGAGGGGTGTGATCCGGGCGCTGATGATCTCCAGGGGAGCCAGCCCGAGCTCGAGCAGACCGGCCGTGATCGCCGCGCCGCTGTCGAGGAGCCCCGTGTCCCCGTCCTGCGCATCGAGGTTGAAGACGATGTCGGTGGTGCCATCCGGAATCGTCGTGGGGACCAGGACCGTGCAGTGCGCAGACTCCCCGGGACCTCCGGTGACCGAGCAGAGCCACGCCACCTCGTAGCTGGTGAGACCCGGGGTCGGCTCGGGGACCATGAAGGAGATCGACCCCCCGGGGACGCTCCCGATGACGACGCCGTTCTCGAGGATCTGGAACCCCGAGGTCGCGGTCGGGTTGTCCGGCCATTCGAGGAGGACGGTTCCGGTCACGGAGTCATGGAGGCAGGTCGCCACCCCCGGGTCCTCGCAGCTCTCCTCGACGAGAAGGATGAATTCGGTCCCGGCGACGGCCGTGACGCGGATCAGCACGGTCTCGCCGGCGACCATCGGATGTTCCAGCGCGGCATCGCTCGAGCTCCCCCCCGAGGAGATGCAGATGCCCCCGTCGCCGGGCGCGCAGTCGATCGGGTCACCCCCACACACCTCGTCGAGGGCGAGCAGGGTGTCGGTCCCGTCGGCCAGGGCGGAGCCGCAGGTCCCGATCGTGAAGAGGCCATCCCGCGGCGAGGTGAAGCGGTACCAGACATCCTCGTGGAGCAGCGTCCCGCAGCCGTGCATCGCATCCAGGCTCGCGAGCGCGAGGGAGCCGGCCTCGGAGACGCCGAGCTGCAGGGGTTTCGCCGAGGTGCAGTTGTCGTTCTGCGGGCCCCCGACCCCGGCGATGGTGCACGCGAGCTCGGAGACCTGCGCACCGAAGACGGTCTCGACGCACACCTCGATGGTCGTTGTGGCGCCCGGCGGATACGGGACGCTCCAGGTGTCGACCGTCAGCGGGACTTCTGCGGCCGCGAGGCTCCCATCGATGTAGATGTTCTGCGCTGTCTGTCCGGCGCCTCCGGTCGAGGGTGACCAGCTCACCGCCACGTAGCCGCCCATGTCGACGCTGCTGATGTCGGTGGCCGGGGCGACCTCGAGCTCGACGAGCAGCTCACTCGTGCCGACGGCCGCCGTGGGTCCACCCACTTGAATGTAGTACTGGTTGCCCCCCATCACCGAGAGGCGAACCTCGGCCATCGACGCCGGGGAGCCGGAGGCACCGGAGCAGGAGTCGTCATCCGCCGCGAGGCAGGCCGAGGCGGGAGTCGGGCAGCCGAAGGAGGCGTCGTAGATGACGAGGACCGTGTCACCGACGGTCCCCTGTGCTCCGCAGGTGGTGATGCGGGCCTGACCGGAGTTGGAGGCGGTGTAGAGGAACCAGACATCACGGACGGAGCCGGTCAGGCAGGAGCCGGTGCCGTCGGCGACGGTCCCGACGTTGCTCCACGGGAAGAGGCCTTCGAAGATCGGCTCCGCGCCGGAGCAGGAGTCGTTGACCGGCTGGGCCGAGGCGGCCGAGATCGAGACGAGGAGAGCGACGCTGGTGCGGACCAACCTGCCGAGCTTCATCGAAGCTCCTCCTTCCCGGGTCCGATCGACCTGCGGGGACAGCGCCCCGAGATCGGGAACCCTCACCTCCCGGGGCGCCACCGTGAGCAGACGGGACGAACGGAGAGTCTGGGTTGGAGCCCCGTGATCGAGGGAACCGGGGAGCCGGAGTTCCAGACCCTCTCGGGTGGAGCCTTCCGTGACGGGGCCCTCACATGGAGGACCGGGCGCCGCGGGTGCTTCCAACGGTGAGGACGCGGACCCTGCGGCGGCAGGGGGTCCGAACACCGGGCGGGAGGAAGCGCCGACGACGCTGATACCGGCCCCTAGCCCTCCGGGGTACAAGGGCCGACCCTGCCTCCGGGGACCTCCGCCCCCCCTCCTCCGTCGTCGGGGTCGATCCCTCGTCGGTTCAGGATGAGGTGACGCGTGGTCGGGGCGCAGCCCCCGGCGCGGGGGGCCGGAGAGAGGCTGTCCCCGGTCCACCCGTCTGCCGTGTCCTATGTCCCGAAACAGACACGCGGAACTGCCATCCCGCCGGCGTCGGGGTTAGGGTTATCCGCTCAGGCCGTCGTGCTCGGCCTCTTTATTCGATTCTTTTCCGGAGGTCTCCCCATGCTCCCGTCGCCCCACCCTCGCATCGGACTTGCTCTGGCCCTGCTCCTCACGGTCTCTCTCGTTGCTCCCTCCGCATCGGCTGCTCCCTTCGACGGAGACGATGACTGCGGCGCCACGCTGTGGGTCCCTCAAGACCACCCGACGATCTCCGCCGCGGTGGAGGCCGCGAACCCGGGGGACCGCATCCGCGTCTCCGCCGGCGTCTATGCCGAGCAGGTGATCATCGACAAGGCGATCCAGCTGGAGGGCTCCGGTGCCGAGGACACGATCATCGATGGGCAGAACTCGCTCGACCTCGCGGGAATGGGCCAGATCCGCGTCATCGCCGCGGGGGATGTCGAGATCTCGAACCTCGGGATCGTTCACGCCGGGCGACCGGGGTTGCTGTCCGAGCCGGCGGTCGGGATCTTCGCCGCCTCTCCTGTGGCGGGCGTGACCTACCACATCCATGACAACCAGATCCTCGACATCGGGGATCCGAATGCGGATCCCGCGACCAACCCCGACCTCGGCATCGGCTGGGGATGGGGCTTCCACTCCCAGGGAGGCCTCGAGCATCTCCGCTTCGAAGAGAACGAAGTCGCGGGGTGTTCGTCAACCTGCCTGTGGCTCGAAGACCATGCGGGGCCCACAACCATCCGCGAGAACGACATCTCCACCGGACTGCAGGCCTCAAGCGGTATCTCCTTGAACAACTACTCCAGCACTCCCATCACGACCCCGCAGAAGATTCGTGGAAACACGATCGACATGGGGCTGGAGAATCCCGACGTCATCAACTTCCCGGCCGGGATCTACATCTGGGCCCAGGGGGCCCGGTACACCAATGTTCGAGTTCAAGACAACCGCATCGAGAATGTCATCGAGAGGAAGCGAGGGATCGTTCTCTTCGGGGGAGTCTGGCCGGAGGATGGTCCGAGCCCCGGGGCGGGGCTCCGGGCCCGCGTCGAGGAGAACGAGATCATCGGCGCGCCCAGCTCCAACGGCTTCACCGGCTACGAGGGCATCACGGTGTGGGGGGCTTGCTGGCAGGTCCGGATCGAGGAGAACGAGATCCGTGAGATCAACGATGGCCCCCTTCCGGCCTTTCCCACCGTCAATGGCGGCATTCGCCTCCGTGCCTCGTTTCTCGACGGCGTCTCCTCCCCCGTGGGGATGATCATCCGCGACAATCGCATCGATGCTCAGCGAGGAATCAGTGTGGAGGGGTCGACCAGCAACAGCCTGATCCGGCGGAACCGCATCACGGCGCTCGGTCCGGCGGCGGTGGAGCTGGGACCGGACACCTCCGGCAACTCGGTGAAGCGCAACCGGCTGGAGACCCCGACCGACGAGGGGAACGCGGCCGTCATCGACAATGGAGTGGGGAACACGGTGCGCTGGAACCGCTGAGGGCGGAAGCGGACACCCCGCAGTCTCCCCGTCCCCCCACCCGGACTCGGTCCGGGTGGGGGGACGGTTCGTTTCGGGGGAGCTCGCCGCAGGCGCAGGCGCAGGGCGGGGCGGCCGGTGTGCGCGGGCGGAACCGGCGCATGGAGACTGCGCCTGAAGACTGCGCGTAAAGACTGGGCATGGTGAATTCGGACAGGGCCTCCCGGGCTGAACCGCCGCCGTGGGGTCTACGCCGGTGCCGCCGGCGGCAGTGGACATCGAGGCAAGCTCGCGAGAGACTGCGCGGAGCGGCGGCGCGATCCCGTTTGCCGGAGGCAGCCGCCGGAACCCGCCGCTTGAACCCGCCGCCTGAACCCGATGGATGAGGAGCCCGCGTGCACGCCGTCCCCGGATCCGCTGCACCCGTGGAGCCGACCTCCGCGCCCCGCGGGGCCGGGGAGGAGGCCGAGCGCATCTGGCGCGCCGAGCTGCGCGCGGCGGTGCGTGACCCGGATGCGCTCATCGACCGCCTCGGGCTCCCCGAGGCGTGGCGCGAGGGTGCGCGGCGCAGCCATCGGCTCTTCCCGGTGGTCGCGCCTGAGCCCCTCCTCGCGCGCATCGTGCCGGGCGCCCTCGACGACCCGATCCTGCGGCAGCTCCTTCCCCTCGCCGAGGAGGAGGAGCGCGGGCCGGCCGGCTACTCCCGCGACCCGGTGGGGGAGTCCGGGGCGGAGCGGGCGCCGGGGATGCTCCAGAAGTACCCGGGGCGGGCGCTCCTCATCCTCTCCGGAGTGTGCGCGGTCTCCTGCCGCTACTGCTTCCGTCGCCACTACCCCTACGACGCGGCCCCCGCCGGACCGGAGGCGTGGGAGCCGGCGCTCCGCGAGATCGAGGGGAGCCCCGACCTCGAGGAGGTGATCCTCAGCGGGGGGGATCCGCTCATCCACAGCGACCGACATCTCGGCGCGCTCGCCGCCCGCCTCGCGTCGATCCCGCACCTGCGGCGGCTGCGCGTCCACACCCGCCTGCCGATCGTCATCCCCGCGCGGGTGACGGCCGCCCTCGTCGAGGCCCTCGGGGGGACCCGCCTCGCGCCGACCGTGGTCGTCCACGCGAACCACCCGAACGAGCTCGACGGAGCGTGCTGCGACGCGCTCACCCGGCTCGTGCGGGGGGGGATCCCCGTGTTGAACCAGGCGGTGCTCCTGCGCGGGGTGAACGATGACGCGGCGACCCTCGCCGCGCTCTCCCGGCGGCTCCTCGATGCCCGCGCGCTCCCCTACTACCTCCACCAGCTCGACCCGGTCGAGGGCGCCGCCCACTTCGAGGTGCCGGAGGAGGAGGGGCGGCGGCTCGTCGCGGCGCTGCGGGCGGAGCTCCCCGGCTACGGAGTGCCGACCTTCGTCCGCGAGGTGGTGGGGGAGCCGAGCAAGGTGCCGATCGTCGGGAGCGGCCCCGCTCACGGTGGGGAGGGTGCACGATGAGGCTCGCCCTCTCCCTCGCGCTCCTGACTCTCCCGGTCGTCGTGCTCCTCCCGGGTGTGTGGGCCCTCCCCGTCGGAGGCGGAGCCCCGCCGCTCCCTGCGGACACCCTCCCCGAGGACCTCGGGTCGGGGGCGATCCCCCTCGGGCTCGACGCGCCCCCCCCGCCGCCGCCGGAGAACCCGACCACCCCGGAGAAGGTCGCCCTCGGCCGCGCGCTCTTCTTCGATCCGCGCCTCTCCCGGGATGAGAGCGTCTCCTGCGCGACCTGCCATCGCCCGGAGCATGGCCTCGCCAGCCCGGATGCGCGGGCGGTGGGGCTCGACGGCCGTCGAGGGGCGCGCAACGCCCCGAGTCTCTTCAACCGCGCCTACGGCCGCTCGATGTTCTGGGATGGTCGCACGAGCACTCTCGAGGAGCAGGCGCTGGAGCCGTTCGACAACGCCTTCGAGCTCGACCTGCCGGTGGCGACCGCCCTCGCCCGTCTCGCCGGGGACGCGGCGATGGTCGCCCGCTTCGCGGCGGCGTTTCCCGAGGACGCGGAGTCCCTCACCGCGACGAACCTCGCCCGGGCGCTCGCCGCGTTCCAGCGCGTCCTGCTGAACGGGGACTCCCCGGTCGATCGCTTCCACGCGGGAGAGTACGGCGCGCTCTCCGATGCGGCGCGCCAGGGGCTCTGGATCTTCGAGAGCCGCGGCGGGTGCTGGCGCTGTCACTCCGGGTCGAACCTCTCCGACGAGGAGTTCCACAACACCGGGGTCGCCTACCTCGCCGACGAGCCGGACATGGGGCGCTTCTTCGCGACGGGGAGGGCGGAGCACGAGAGCCGCTTCAAGACCCCCTCGCTGCGGGGGGTGGCGGAGACCGCGCCCTACATGCACGACGGCCGCTTCGCGACCCTGCGGGAGGTGGTCGAGTTCTACGACCGGGGGGGGAACCGCGAGGCGCCGGGGCTCGCCGCGGAGCTCGTGCCCCTCGAGCTCACCGAGGCGCAGATCGGGTTCCTCGTCGCGTTCCTCGAGGCGCTGAGCCCGGCGGGGGAGGATGGCGATGCGGCGGCGGACCGGGTCGGGGAGCCCTGAGGGGGCTCAGACGAAGAGCTCCTCCTCGTGGGGACGGAGCGCCTCGATGATGAAGGTGATGTGCTCGTCGGGGGTGACGCCGAGGACCTCGAGCCCGATCCGGACCTCCTCGCGGTCGACCCCCCGGGCGAACGCCTTGTCCTTCAGCTTCTTCTTCACCGACTTCGCCGTGAGGTCCTGCAGCCGGTTCGGGCGCAGGCGTGCGACCGCGATGATGAGCCCGGTCAGCTCGTCGCTCGCGAGGAGCGCCTTGTCGAGGAGGCTCTCGCAGGTGTAGCCCCACTGGGTGTAGTGGCAGTGGATCGCGTGGGCGATGGCGGTCTCGCCCCGCTCCTCGAGGAGCGCGGTGATCCGCTTGGGGTGCTCCTCCGGCCAGCGCTCGTAGTCGGCGTCGTGGAGGAGCCCGGTGACCGCCCACGACTCCGGGTCCTCCCCGTACTTCTCCGCGAGGGCCGCCATCACGAGCTCGACCGAGCGGACATGGGCGCGCAGCGCCGGGCTCTCCATCATCGTGTCGAGGATCCCCCGCGCCTCTTCGATGGTGATCGCCATCCTCAGCGCCCCCCCGCCATCATCGCCTCGATCTCGTCGATCCCCTTCGGGATCGGCGGCCCGAGGATCTCCCCGCCGCCCGGGGCGACGCGGACATCGTCCTCGATGCGGACGCCGAGGCGCTCGTCGGGGAGGTAGATCCCCGGCTCGATGGTGATCACCGCGTTCTCCTCCACCGGACCGGGCGGGGTCGCATCGTGGGTCTCGAGGCCGAGGTGATGGCCGATGCCGTGGATGTAGGCGTCGCCGAACCCCGCCTCCTGGATGATGGTGCGGGCGGCGCCATCGATCTGGTCGAAGGTGGCGCCGGGGACGGAGGCGGCGATGGCGGCCTCCTGGGCGCGGAGCACGATCGAGTAGATCTCGCGCTGGCGCTCGGTGAAGCGACCGTTCGCGGGGAAGGTGCGGGTGATGTCCGCGCCGTAGCCTCCCTCCCCCTCGCCGAAGCGCGCGCCGGAGTCGATGACGATGAGCTCGCCGTCGAGGACCTCGGCGGAGTTCGCCCGGTAGTGGAGCACCGTCCCCTGCAGACCGGAGCCGACGATGGTGCCGTACCCCGGGCCGCGGGCGCCGTGGGTGCGGTAGCCGTGGTGGAGCGCCTCCTCGATGTCGAACTCCCGGATCCCGGGGCGGATCATCCCGAGCGCCGCCGCGAACCCATGGGCGGTGATCTCCACCGCGTGGGCGAGGCAGGCGATCTCCGCCGGGGACTTCACCGCGCGGAGCTGGGCGACCGCGTCGCTGCGATCGACGATCTCCAGCCCCGGCACCCGCGCCGCGACCTTCTGCGCGATCTCGAGGTCGGGGGAGACCGGCTGGTCGTGGGCGGCGAGGGGGTGCAGGCAGGCGATGGAGCGCTGGCGCCGCGCCGCGCCCTGGAGGAAGCGCGGGAAGGCGGGGGTGCGGAAGACGCTCTGGATCCCCAGCCGCTGGCGGAGCGCGCTGTCGATCCCGGGGCGGTGGCCGTCCCAGCGCTCGACCTCGGGGTCGCGCGGCTTCAGGAAGAGGAGCGCCCGACGGGCCGGGCTCGGGGCCCCCGGGTCGAGGAGGAGGATCGCTCCCGGCTCATCGACGATGCCGGTGAGGTATTCGAAGTGGGCGTGGGGGCGGAAGCTCTCGTGCAGGCTGCCGGAGCCGCTCCCGGCGACGACGATCCCCACCGAGTTGCCGAGGCTCTCGAGGAGGCGAAGGCGGCGCTCCGCGTACTCCTTCACTTCGATCGTGGGGGGCGTGGTGGTGGTCAAGGGTCCTCCTGAGGGTGGGGGATCGGATCGGGTGTCGCGTCCGCGCCGGGCGGGGGCCTCCCCGACCGATCGATCATGCTAGCGGGCGGGCCGGGACGGGCAAGGGACCCGGGCGCGGAGCCGCTTGTCCCGGCGGGGGGGAGGGGGCACGATCCCACCGGGAGAGGAGAGGCGATGTCCGGACTGCACCCCCACCTGCTGCTCGCCGAGGAGCTCGGCCCCATCGACATCCATCTCCTCGATCTCATCCACAAGGGGCGGCTCGTCGGTCGCTCCCGGGTCCTCGACGCGGGCTGCGGGAGCGGCCGGAACCTCGTCTACCTCCTGCGCACCGGCTACGAGGTGCGCGGCGTCGACCCCGACCCGTACCGCATCGGGCACGCCCGGGCCATCGCGGCGGAGCTGCGCCCCGATCTCCCCCCCGAGAACTTCGTCGAGGCGACGATCGAGGAGTGCGGGCTGGAGGAGGAGTGGGCCGACCTCGTCATCTCGAACGCCGTGCTCCACTTCGCCGATGACGCCGCGCACTTCGGCCGCATGCTCTCCGCGACCTGGAGCCATGTGCGGCCGGGGGGGCTCCTCTTCTGCCGGCTCGCCACCACCATCGGGATCGAGGAGGGCGTGATCCCGCGCGGCGGCGGGCGCTACCTCCTCCCGGATGCCTCGGAGCGCTTCCTCGTCGATCTCCCCGCGCTCCTCGACTGGACCGAGCGTCTCGGCGGGGCCCTCGTCGAGCCGATCAAGTCGACGAGCGTTCAGGGGCTGCGGGTGATGACCACCTGGGTGATGGAGAGAACCCTCGGGCCGCGCCCCTGACCGCCCGACCCTCCCTTGTCCCGACCCTCGGGAGGGCCTACCATCGTTCCAGGGCCGGTGCCTTCTCCGAAGATGACCCGGCCGCGCCCCTCTAGGTCGCTCCTCGAGGCAGACCCCGGGATCGATACCCCTCCGAACCCTCAGCCTCCTTCGGGAAGGAACCCTCGATGCGGTTGCCGCCCGCCCGCCTCGTCATCCTCACCGCCGTGCTCCTCCTCCGAGGGGCGGTCGCGCCCGTCGACGCCTCCGATCCGGTGCCGTCCGGCTGGGAGTCCCAGCGCTCTCCGATCACCGGCCTCCTCACCTACCTGAGCGGACCGGAGCGCGGTGATCTCCCGGTCCCCGCCAGCGAGGATCCCCTCGCGATCCTCCGCAGTCACGGCGCGCTCTTCGGGGTGACCGACCCGGAGGCCCAGCTCTCCCTGATGTCCGCCACCGCCTGCGTCCTCGGGGAGCATCACCACCGGTACCAGCAGGTGCACCGCGGCATCCCCGTCTTCACGGGACAGCTCATCGTCCATCGTCACCCCGACGGGACCTTCTCCGCGGTGAACGGAGACTTCTACCCGATCCACCCCGACACCCCGGTCGACCCGCTCTTCACGGCCGAGGATGCGCTCTTCCTCGCGGGAGGAAGACTGGGAGTGATCGAGGATGTCCGGGTGCTCCCGTCGCTCGTCCTCGTTGATCCGGGCTGGTACGGGGATCCCCCGCAGGGCGTCCGTCTCGCCTGGAAGATGGTCGTCCTCGATGCCGAGGAGCGCGGGGAGAACGTCCTCGTCGATGCGATCACCGGCGTCGTCCTCGATCGCTGGGTCGCCTTCCCGAATGTCATCGATCGGCAGATCAGCGACGGCAGCGGCCAGGGCGGGGGGAACGGACCGGTGGTCCGCTCGGAGGGAGGCGCGCCCACCGGCGATGCGATCCTCGATGCGGGCTACGACTTCGCGGGGGACACCTACCGCCTCCTCTTCGATGGCTACGGTCGCGACTCCGTCGACGGCGCGGGGATGCCGCTGCGGGTGACCGGACACTGGGAGCACGCGATCTGCCCGAACGCGACCTGGAACGGCTCCCGCGCGCGCTTCTGCGACGGGCTCCTCACGGATGATGTCGTCGCCCATGAGTTCTTCCACGGGGTCACCGGCACGAGCGCCGGGCTGATCTATCAGAACCAGCCCGGCATGCTGAACGAGTCCTTCTCGGATGTGTTCGGAGAGCTCGTCGACCTCTGGAACGGGGATGCCACGGTGGCGGGCGCGATCGGGGGCACTCCCGCGTGGCCGATGAATCCGACCGGCGGCGGGGTCGATGCCCCGAACGACCTCCGCAACTCGTGCGGCGATGCCTCGGTCCGCTGGCGGATGGGGGAGGAGACCTCCTTCGGCGCGATCCGGGACATGTACTTCCCCGCGTGCCACAACCACCCGGAGAAGGTGAACGACGCCCTCTACCCCTGCGTTCCCGGCTTCGACCGGGGCGGGGTGCACATCGGGAGCGGGATCCCGAACCACGCCTTCGCCATGCTCGTCGATGGGAAGACCTACGACGGGACGACGGTGAACGGCATCGGGGCGATCCGGGCCGGCGCGATCTGGTTCCGGGCGCTCACCGTCTACCTGACTCCGGCGAGCTTCTTCTTCGATGCGCACCCGCTCTTCCTGCAGGCGGGGAGCGACCTGCTCGGCTCCTCCATCGGAGACCCGCGGACGGGCGGGGTCGCCAGCGAGACGATTTCCGCGAGCGACCTCCTCGAGCTCGAGGCCGCCCTCCTCGCGGTGAACTTCGCCGCCCTCGATCCCTGCGGGATGAACGGACCGCCCCCCGCCAACGACGAGTGCGTGGATCGGATCGCCATCGGGGCGGGGGTCACCTCCTACAACACGATCAACGCGACCGACTCGGTGGCGCCCTACCCGGATGGGTCCCTCTGCGCCCTGAACTCCCTCGGAGGCTTCTATCAGGACATCTGGTACACCTTCACCCCTCCGGTGGACGGAGACCTCACCCTCTCCACCTGCAACATGGCGAGCTTCGACACCGACCTCGCGATCTACACCGGGGACTGCGGGTCCCTCGTCCCCGTGGCATGCAACGGAGACACCGGCGGGTGCGGGTACTACACCTCGCTCATCTCCCTCTTCCCGGTGACGGGCGGAGTCGAGTACACGATCCGGGTCGGGTCCTGGGGGACGATGGCCGCCTACACCGGCGACCTGAGCCTCGACTACATCCCCTCGGTCGACATCTGCGACAACGGGATCGACGATGACTTCGATGGCCTCGTCGACTGCGCCGATGGGGACTGCGTCAGCGATCCCGCCTGCCTCTGGCCGGGAGACGACTGCATCGCGCCCCTCCCCGCCACCCTCGGCGCGAATCCCTTCGACACCTCCGGCGCGAACATCAGCTTCGAGGGGGTGGAGGCGGGGGCCTGCGCCGGGACCTCCTTCGGCTCCTTCGGGGGTGGGGACATCTGGTTCTCGTTCACCCCCGGCGACAACGGAATCCTCACCGTCGCGACCTGCGATGCCGCCTCCTTCGACACCGACCTCGCGCTCTTCGTCGGGGGCTGCGGCACCCTCTCCACCCTTGCCTGCAACGGGGATGGGGCCGGCTGCGCGGGGGGGAGCTCGGTCCTCGAGGCGGTCGTCTTCGCCGGGGTCGAGGTGCGGGTCCGGGTCGGCGGCTCGGTCGCGGGGCAGGCGGGGACCGGCGTCCTCAGCCTCTCCCTCTTCACGCCCCCCGAGGACTGCACCAACGGCATCGACGATGACTTCGACGGCTCGATCGACTGCGTCGATCCGGACTGCTTCGGCACTCCGGCGTGCGTCTGCGAGCCGTTCCTCGGGCTCGTGTGCGAGCAGGGCCCCGGGCTCTCCGCCGACCTGAGCTGGTCGAACGGAGAGGCCTACGACACCATCGTGCTCCGCCGGGATGGCGGCGTCCTCGCCACCCTCCCCGGCTCCGCCACCGCCTACAACGACGCCACCGTGAGCGCCGGGCAGCGGGAGTACGAGCTGATCGGCCAGTGCGGCACCCTCTCCACGACGATCGCGTGCGCGGTGATCCTCATCGAGCCGGTCTACTTCACGATGGTGCCCGGCTCCCCGACGGTCGAGGTGCCGGTCCAGGGCGGGGCGGCGAGCTTCGCGGTGGGGGTGACCTTCTCCGAGGACCCGTCGAGCCCGACCTTCCCGAGCCCGACCCAGGGCTTCAGCCTCGGGGTCGCCCACGATGCCAGCCTCGCGACCGCCACCGGAGTCGAGCTCGTCGGCTCCCTCGCCGCCCTCGACGGGGGTGCGGGGCCGCAGTTCGCGAACCTCGGACTCCCGTCGGGTGGTTTCACCATCGGCGTGGTCTACAGCTTCATCGGCCTCGAGACGATCGCGCTCGCGGCGCCGGAGGAGCTGCTCCGGGTCACCTACGAGACGGTGCCGGCGAGCTTCGACGGCTTCGCGGCCCCGGTTGTCGCGAGCTGGAACATCGCCAGCGGCCTCGGATCACCGCCGGTGGAGACGACGATGGTGGTGGGGGGGGCCTCCCTGCCGGTCGGGGAGGGGCCGGGGACCGTGACCTTCAACCCGCTCCTCGGGACTCCGTTCCTCCGGGGGGATCCGAACCACGACGGTCAGGTGAACATCGCGGACGCGGTCTTCTCCCTCGGCTACATCTTCGGCACCGCCGCGACCTGCATCGACGCCATCGATGTGAACGACAGCGGCTCCGTCGACATCGCCGATCCGATCTACCTCCTCGGCACCCTCTTCAACGGAGGACCGCCGGTGGCGGCGCCCGCCATCGAGTGCGGGATCGACCCGACCGATGACCCGCTGGATTGCGACAGCGCGCCGGCCTGCGACTGATCGGTCCGGCGGGAGCTCACCGGGCCCCCATGGAGCGCGGCCGGTCCCCCGAGGGGGGACCGGCCGCGTCTCCACTTCCGTGACCCGGTTCGCCCGTCCCGGGCTCCTCCGCCGGTGCGACAGCGACGGGGCTCACCCCGCGGCGGGCCACATCGTCGCGAAGACCGCACCGGTGGCGAGGGCGTAGAGGAGCCCGTCGAAGATGAACTTCACGGTGATCCCCCAGCGCAGCCCCTTCCAGATCGACTCCGGCATCGCCCCGATTCCGTAGACGGCGAGGGAGAAGGTCGCGAAGCGACGGAAGACCTCCTTCGACTCCGCCCCCGCCGGGGTGGCGAGCCCGATCAGGTAGGCGCCCACGGCGGAGACGAGGAGGATGTAGGCGAACCAGATCCCGAGCTGCCGCCCCATCCGGACGGGGCCCGGAGGCATCACGGTGATGAAGCCGACCGGCCCCTCCTTGAGCTTCGCGATGTGCTCCGGGGTCCCGTACTCCTGCATCGAGTTGCAGTGAGGGAACATGTAGTGGCCCGGGCCGACCCCCCCCTCCCGCATGCTGGCGAGGATCCCCGCCTCTCCCTCGAGCCGACCGTAGTCCGACCGATGCAGCGGCAGGACCATGTGCACCAGGGAGCTGACGAAGAAGACCGCGATCCCGGAGACCAGAATGGGGAGCCAGAGCTCCGAGAGACCGACCATGAGGACCCCCTTCCGCGCCACACCGGCATGGTGTGTCCGCGCCGGGAGATCGTAGTCCGAGGCGGGACGGGAGGGCAAGGCGCGGGGAGGGCGGCGGGGGGGGAGAGGCGACCTTGACCCCCTGCGCGGGAGGGGACTAAGGTACCCGGGTCATCCCGACCCCACTCCCCTCCGAGAGGACCTCCCATGACCCCCCGCATCCCCGCGCCGCGGCTCGCGGCTCTCCTCCTCGTCACCCTCCTCTTCCCGATCGGTTGCACCTCCGAGACCGCCTCCGTCCCCGCGGAGAAGAAGGCCGAGGCGCTCCGGGTCGCCGTGATCCCCAAGGGGACCACCCACGAGTTCTGGAAGTCGATCCACGCCGGCGCGATCCAGGCGGAGCGCGAGCTCGAGGGCATCGAGATCGTCTGGCAGGGACCGCAGCGGGAGGACGACCGCGCCCAGCAGCTCGCCCTCGTCGAGAACTTCACCGCCACGGGGATCGACGCGATCGTCCTCGCCCCCCTCGACGACCGGGCCCTCGTCGCGCCGTGTCAGCAGGCGATGGGGATGGGGATCCCCGTCGTCGTCATCGACAGCGGTCTCCAGGGGGAGATGGGGAAGGACTTCGCGGCCTATGTCGCGACCGACAACTACCGCGGGGGCCAGCTCGCCGGGGAGAACCTCGGGCGGATCCTCGAGGGGCGGGGGAAGGTCCTCCTCCTCCGCTACGATGAGGGCTCCGCCAGCACCGAGCAGCGGGAGGAGGGCTTCGTCGAGGCGATCCGGAAGTTCCCCGGCATCACGCTCATCGACCCGGAGCGCTACGCCGGGGCGACCCGGGACAGCGCCCAGCGCGAGGCGGAGAACCTCCTCGAGTCCGGGAGCTACGACGGCATCTTCTGCCCGAACGAGTCCTCGACCTTCGGGATGCTCCTCGCCCTGCGGGCGCGGGAGATGGCGAGCAAGGTGCGGTTCGTCGGCTTCGACGCGAGCCCGGGGCTGCTCGATGCCCTCCGGGTCGGACAGATCGACGGCCTCGTCGTCCAGAACCCGATGAAGATGGGCTACGAGGGGACGAAGACCGCGGTCGCCGCCCTTCGGATGCAGCCCTTCGAGCCGAGCGTCGACACCGGGGTCGCCTTCGTGACGGCGGACAACATCAACGACCCCGAGCTGCAGCCCTTCGTCGCTCCGCCGCTCTCCGAGTATCTCGACGAGTGAGCCCCCCCTCCGCTCCGGAGGGTGAGGCCCTCCTCTCGATGCGCGGCGTCCACAAGGCGTTCGGGGCGACCCGGGCCCTCGTGGGCGCGGACCTCGACCTCGCCCGGGGCGAGGTCCTCGCGCTCATCGGCGAGAACGGCGCGGGGAAGTCGACCCTGATGAAGGTCCTGGCCGGGGCGCTCCTCCCCGACGGCGGCTCGATGACCCTCGAGGGGCGGCCCTATCGACCGGCGGGGCCGCTCGAGGCGCGCCGGGCCGGGGTCGCGATGATTTACCAGGAGCTGAACATCGCCCCGCACCTCACCGTGGCGGAGAACATCCTCCTCGGGACCGAGCCGCACACCGCGGGGTGGCTCCACCGGCGGGCGCCGCGGGAGCGCGTCGTCGCCGCCCTCGCCCATCTGAAGCGGCCGGACATCCACCCGGACGCTCCCGCCGGGAGCCTCCCTCCGGCGGCGCGTCAGCTCGTCGAGATCGCCCGCGCCCTCGTGCAGGACGCCCGCGTGATCGTCATGGACGAACCCACGAGCAGCCTCGGGGCTGCCGACATCGAGCATCTCTTCACCGTGATCGAGGGGCTCTGCGCCGCGGGGATCGGGGTCGTCTACATCTCCCACTTCCTCGAGGAGGTGCTGCGGGTGGCGGATCGCTACGCCGTGCTCCGCGACGGCGCGCTCGTCGAGACCGGCGCGGTCGCCGGGGTGACGGTCGATCACCTCGTCACCACGATGATGGGGCGTCGCCTCGACGAGATGTTTCCGCGGGTCCCCCGCGAGCGCGGAGACCCCCTCCTCGAGCTCGACGGCCTCGGCGGGGAGCCGCTCCCTTCCGGCGTCGACCTCACCGTCCATCGAGGGGAGATCGTGGGGATCGCGGGGCTCGTCGGCTCCGGCCGGACCGAGCTCCTGCGGACGATCTTCGGGCTCGACCCGGTGCGCTCCGGGCGCGTGCGCGTGGGGGGGTGCGCGATCCTGCGCCCGACCCCGCGAGAGCTCCTGCGGCGCGGGGTCGGCCTCGCGAGCGAGGACCGCAAGGAGGAGGGGCTCGCGCTCTCCCGCTCGATCGCGGAGAACACGACCCTCTCCCGGCTCGATGGCCTCACCTCCCGCGGGCTGATCCACCGGGGAGCGGAGCGCACCGCGGTCCGGCGATGGGTGGAGCGCCTCGCCGTCCGCTGCGAGGGGCCGGACCAGCCGGTCGAGTCCCTCTCGGGGGGGAACCAGCAGAAGGTCGCCCTCGCCCGGCTCCTTCATCATGATGTCGACCTGCTGCTCCTCGACGAGCCGACGCGGGGGATCGATGTCGGCTCGAAGGCGGAGATCTACCGCCTGATCGGCGCGCTCGCGGCGGGAGAGGGGGAGCAGCCCCCGAAGGGAGTCGTCGTGGTGTCGAGCTCGAACCCCGAGCTGCTCGGGGTCTGCGACCGGATCGGGGTGATGCACCGAGGCCTCCTGGGGCCGCTCCGGCCCGCCGAGGAGTGGAGCGAGCACGCGCTCACCGTCGCGGCGGTCGGGGGGAAGGAGTGATCGGATGAGCGGGACCTCCGAGCCCCAGCGGACCCCCGGCGCCCTCGCGCGACAGCTCCGAGGGGCGCTCGCGCCCTTCATCGGGATGATCGTGGTCGGAGCGGTGTTCGCGGCCTTCGCGCCGGAGAACCTCGGCCCGAAGACCTGGCGCCTGATGCTCGTGCAGACGGTGCCGGTCGGGCTCGCGGCTGCGGGGATGACCTACGTGATCATCTCCGCCGGGATCGACCTCTCGGTGGGGTCGGTCATCGCCCTCGCGAGCGTCACCGGAGCGCTGACCCTCCACGGGGGGCACGGGGGGGAGGCGGCCGTGCTCGCCGCGCTCCTCACCGGCGCCACCTGCGGCCTCTACAACGGCCTCCTCATCAACGTCCTCCGCCTGCCCCCGTTCATCGCGACCCTCGGGACAATGGGGTTCTATCGCGGCATGGCGAAGTGGCTCTCGGGCCGGGCGGCGGTGCGCCCCGACGACCTCGATGGCCTCGACCTCTGGCTGCGCCCCTACCCCGAGCTGAGCGGAGCCCCCGCGTTCCTCGGGCTCCCCATCGGAGTCTGGGTGCTCCTCGGGGTCACGGGGGCCGCCGCGCTCGTCCTGCGGCGCTCGGTCTTCGGGCGGTACACCCTCGCCATCGGCTCGAACGAGGCGACCGCCCGCCTCTGCGGGATCCGGATCGGTCGCACCAAGCTGGGGATCTACACCCTCGCCGGCGCCCTCGCCGGGCTCGCCGGCCTGATGACGATGGTCCGCCTGACGGAGGGGGATCCCACGAGCGCACTGGGACTCGAGCTCGATGTGATCGCCGCGGTGGTCATTGGCGGCGCGAGCCTGTCGGGGGGGCAGGGCTCGGTCCTCGGCGCCTTCATGGGGGCGCTCCTGATGACCTTCCTTCGCAACCGCTGCACCGCCATGGGCCTCCCCAACTACGTCCAGGAGATCATCGTCGGGCACATCATCATCGGCGCGGTCGCCGTCGATCAGCTGCGGCTGCGACGACGGGGGAGCTAGCCGCCTCGGTGCCCCCCGGGGCCGCTTCGGATACTCTGGGCTCTCCGTCGGGGCCGCCCGACCCGAGCCTCCCGCTCCGTCGCTCCGAAAGGACCCCGCCGTGCAGATCTGCGTCTACCTCTCCGCCAGCCTCGAGGCTCCGCGCCCCTACTTCGAGACCGCGCGCGCCGTCGGTCGTCGGATCGGGACCGGGGGGCACGGGCTCGTCTACGGCGGGGGGAACATCGGCACGATGGAGGAGGTCGCCCGGGGCGCGAAGGAGACCGGCGCCTCGGTGGTCAGCGTCATCCCGAGCTTCTTCCATGAGGACGGGCTGACCTTCGAGGAGAGCGACGAGCTCATCGTCACCCGCGACATGCAGGAGCGTCGACGGATCATGATCGAGCGCTCCGATGCCGCGATCGCCCTCCCCGGAGGATTCGGCACCCTGGAGGAGCTCGCGGAGTTCCTCACCGCCCACCAGCTCGGGTTTCACGAGAAGCCCCTCGTCATCGTCGACCTCGATGGCTTCTGGTCCGGCTACCTCACCCAGATCGAGCGGATGCGCGAGGAGCGGATGATCCACGATGTCCACAAGGACCTGATCCGCGTCGTCGAGGACGGCGTGGCGGCGGTGGAGCTCCTCGAGCGGCTCGACGGGGCGGAGGCATGAGCGGCGGAGGCATGAGCGG
>Ga0181579_10001498_pt1 | contig 19289 bp, 17 predicted proteins | sample 071ome_24_FD_132996 | JGI IMG/M metagenome (GOLD analysis project Ga0181579, IMG submission 132996) | Coastal salt marsh microbial communities from the Groves Creek Marsh, Skidaway Island, Georgia - 071402CT metaG (megahit assembly) | ecosystem: Environmental > Aquatic > Marine > Intertidal... | reverse complement strand
TTCTTATATTATCTTTTATAGTCTTTTATAAATATACATTGTCTTTTTGTATATATTTTTTCGTGAATCACTCGAGCGTCATATTATTCCAATATTACGATAAAAATTCCTATTGATCAATCGCTTTTTCCCACTTCTCAACAACCCCGAATCGGATTAAGCTTATGCCATGCAAAATGATCCTGTAAGAGCACGTCTGGTGGACCTAATTGCCCATCGAGACCCGCCAACCGACTTGAAACGGGCGTCGCTCGCCTGTGGCAAGAATCACGCTTATCTCCATCAATTCGTACATCGGGGCACGCCACGTCGCTTACCCGAGGATGTACGTCACGCGCTCGCCTCGCATCTCGGCGTGGATCAGTCGGTGCTTCGAGACGCGGATCAACTTCCGCCCCCGCTCGACCCGCATCCAAACCCTCCCGGTCAGGTGGGGACGCTTGGACGCGGCAAGCTTCGGGACGATGATGATCAAATATTCATCGCGGAACTTCGAACCTCCAATATACGGACCGGCATGAATCCCGCCACGCCGGAGTCAGATGCCACGCGTTGGAGCTTCCCACTTGGTTGGATCAAATACGCCCTGAAAGCGAATGCCGAGTCCTTGCGGATGGTGAGTGTCGACGGCGATTCCATGGAACCGGACTTTCGCTCGGGCGATCATCTCATGATAGACACGGATCGGCGGGCACCCTCTCCACCAGGCGTATTCGTGATGTTTGACGGCGTGGGGCTTATCGCGCGGTCGCTGGAGTTTCTTCCCAACAGCGATCCGGCCATCGTGCTTATCCGATCTCCCGGCCAAATGGCCAGCGATGTCGAGGTTCCGTTGGATGAGATTCAGATCATCGGCCGGGCGATCTGGCACGCGCGGCGTCTTTGACGGATACAACCCATGTGGCACTTCAACGCCGTTGACGAACTGCGCCATGAGCATCTGCTGGGTTTACGGCGGGAGGACCACCCCCCGCGCCTTCCGCCCACGTCACCCAACCGACGACGCTATCTGCTCTCGGTCGCGCGGCGGTTTTGCAAATGGCGAGATGGTGAGGATCCCCGGCGAGTGACGCTCAGCGCTCTCGAGGCAGCGCGTGTCGAGCAAGAGATGCTTCGCGATCTCGTTCCCATGGAAACACCGTCCCAGGCTCATTCGCCAATCCGTCCCTCATGGCCGGATCATGGCACCACCAGCGTCGCCGAGATCTAAGTGCGCGGGAAACGCAGGGGTGCGAAAAACCCGAAACGACGGTTCTCGGAGAAAACACCGCCGCTGGATGTCATCATCGAGCATATCGGCGCCAAGGGTGACGGCGTCGCAACCGCGACCTTCCGATCATACCACGAGGACCGAAGCCGTCCGGTCTTCATTCCTCTGTCGTTGCCCGGTGAGAAGGTATCGGCGCGCGCGTTGCATGACGTCGGTGAAGGCGTGGCCTGCCAGCTCGCCGAGATCATCGAGGCGTCACCGGATAGGGTGGAGCCCGCCTGCGGTCACTTCGGAGCATGCGGCGGATGCGGGTTACAGCATTGGGCGCCGGCTCCCTATCAGCGCTGGAAACGGTCGCGGGTGATAACGGCTCTAAGTCGGATCGGTCTCGAGGCGACGGAAGTCGACCCGCTTGTTATCGCCGCTCCCGGGTCACGAAGGCGCGCTGAGTTCGTTATGCGAAGGCTTTCCGGCGGGACGGTGATCGGGTTTCACGAGCGTGGCGGGAACCATATCGTCGACATCGCGGAATGCCCCATTCTCGAACCCGAACTACCACGGATCGCGCGAAGCCTTCCGCCCATCTCGAAGGAACTACTGGCTCCTGGGGAAAGCGCGCGCGCAACATTGAACCGACTGGATTCAGGGTCCGATCTCCTGCTCACGCTACCACGCGAACCGGGACTTTCAGCACTGGAATCCCTCGCTGAAATCTCGGAGAAACTTGATCTTTGCAGAATCTCGGTCAAGACGGAGAAAGACGGCGCTTCCGGTCCGGTGGTTCCAGTTTTGGAGCGAAGACCGGCGATGATCCGTTTTGGCGATGTTGAGGTAAACCCACCACCCGGCGCCTTTCTACAAGCGACCTCGGGCGGAGAGAGAGCCATCGTGGATGCAGTCCTGGAGGGAGTGGGTTCGTCCTCCAACATCGTCGAACTACACGCGGGATGCGGAACCCTCAGCTTCAACCTGACACGTCGTGCAAAGGTCCACGCGGTGGAAGGGGACCCAACGGCCTCCGCCACGCTTGAACGTGCTCTGAATCGCTATCGTCTACGGAACCGTTTCAGCGTTGAGACCCGCGACCTGGCGGACCGACCACTGGAAGCGGCGGAACTGGTTGCCTACGATGCCTTGGTATTTGACCCGCCGCGCGCCGGCGCGCGTATTCAGGCGGAGCGCATTGCCACCGGCGGGCCCGACCGCGTTGTCGCCGTTTCCTGCAATCCCGCCACATTCGCGCGCGATGCCCGTATCTTGGTCGATGCGGGATACAAGCTCGCTCGAGTAACTCCGATTGATCAATTCCTTTGGTCTCCACATGTCGAATTGGTCGCCTCTTTTTACAGGGGTCGAGCGGCATGAGCGATGGTACACGCCTGCGCAAACGCTCCGTGCGGATCTCGGGACACGCCACCAGCGTATCACTCGAGGAAGAGTTTTGGATCGCCCTGAAAACGCTTTCCGGCAAGCAGGGTATGTCGATGAACGCACTGATCACGGAGCTCGACAGGGAGCGTACCGGCAACCTGTCCAGCGCGATCCGCGTTTACGTTCTGCGCGAGATCGTCAAGCAAGCGTGATCTATCAGGCTATCGAGTTTAGCCGCATTCCTATTTCAGCAAACCCTTGAGAATACCCTTCAGGGCATCACGCGGCTTGAGGTCCTCCAATGATGGAATGGGAGCGACCTCGGGCTTGGCTAGTTCGCCTTCGGTTACCGGGACGGACGGCGCGGCTTGTGGTGTCTTGCCGCCAAACTGTCGCAAGATCCCGCGCTGAACCACCCGCTGCAAAACATAGGCTTGAAGTTTCTCGATATCCAAGACCGTGCGCGGATTGGCGAGCGGGCCGACATGACGAACACCAATCGGCGGCGAATTCGGATGCTCGGCGAGCCAGAAACGAGACGACGCATCCAACTCCTGAACCGGCAAGTTTACGGTCACTGTCGTCTTTCCGGTTGCCGTTTTCGACTTAAGCGCTAGGTCATCCGAGCGCAAAATACCGTCGGTTATCGTATAGGTTCCCGTCAACTCGTCGATCGGGGTCGCGCCCCCATTCATCGCCCGTTTAGCCAGTTTCAGAAAGTCCAAGGCGCCGTCGAGTTGTTTCAACTGATCGCTGACCGCCGGCAGATCGATCCCCTTCACCGATCCATCATGCATCCGTATCTTCCCACCGCCGTTAAGAGTGGAGATCATGTCGTACTCGGATACCCCGCGCGTTGAGAGGCTGGTTTCGTAGTCGAGAATTCCACTTACCTGGCCTTTATTCGCGACGGCCAGGGCCGCCGCACGGATGTCGGCGTTGTCGATCTTGAGCGCCATTTCCGCCGCTGGAACAGCGAGCGCATCCAGCCGGCCAGAGCCCGCGACATGGCCGCCGAACAGCCCACCGCCGAACTGGCTCACGGTCAACCGCCCCCCCGCAAGCGCCGCCTTGAGTGCAAAACCATCAATGACATAGGCGGAGTAGGTGACTTTACTGGCTTTGACATCGACATCGGCGTCGAAGGCACGTAACGCCCCTAAATCGAAACGCTCGCGCGACCACTCCCGGTCGCCGGAAGGCACTGGGACCGCGACGACCGCTCCCTTGGGTTTCGCGGCATCGGCGGCAAGCCATGGGTCGACGGCAAGGTGATCCGAGGTCAAAGCGATCGAGAACGTGGGGCGATCCGCGTCCAACCGCGCGCCGCCATTTCCAATCAGCTTTGCGGGCCCCGCCCGCACCGAAAGATCCGAGACGGTCAGTTGCCCGGCATCCCCCACGAGATCGAAACTTAGTGCGAGGGGACCGAGGTCCCGGCGCGCTGGCTTGAAGGTCGGGGCGCCAACGCGGATCAGCTTAACAATATCCGGATGATCAACTGATACACGAGCCCGGACCTCGGGCTTCTCCGTGAAAGCCTTGAGTTGCCCCTTAATGGAAACGCGACTGGCGGCAACATTCATTGTCGCGTCCATTTCAATATTCCTGTCGGCCGTTGTCAGGATCGAGGCGGTCACTGTTCCAGAGCCAAGCTTTAGTTCCCGGGAGGATTGGCCGGCGCCGGCCAACGCCAACAAATCCTCGACACGGGGATGATTGAGCTTAACCGCGAGATCCAAACCGATGGGCGACGCCAGCGGTTGCACCACGCCCTTTGCCTCCAATCGGCCATCGACTACATCCAGCACGGCATCCAATGTGAGAGATGCCGGAGAGCCCAATATCTTGGATTTCAGTCTGAACCCGCCCAGCTTTTGGACGGCATCATCAACCTCAAATCCGGCCAGACGGGCAAGCGAGGCCGCGGATTTGGCTGAAATGCTGACATCGATATCCGTGCTCGGCGCCGCGACGGTTCCCGCGAGTTTTCCCGTCACCTTGAGCCCCGCGCCGGCGACATCCATTATCGACAAATCGCGTATCACGATCTCGCCGGATTGAATCGTTGCATCCAACGCCGCGCCGCGAAACACGGTATTGCGGTATCGTGCTTCTCCGACCTTGATGAGTAGATTCGCGTCGAAAGACGCCAGCAGCGCCGTCACTTCGGCGCCCATATCGGGCGCGGGCACGCCTTGCGCGCCGGTTTGGGCAACCGGCGCTGTTTTCGCCCCGGCGGGATCGTCTTTCGGCAAGTAGGCGTCAAGGTTCACCTTGTCGACCACCAAACTCAACCCGAAGGCGGGTCTATCCCGCGGCACCAGGGACAGCCCACCGCTAATCCTCGTATTGTCAATGTCCACCGTCCAGTTGGACAGCTCAACCTGCTTGGGCGAGGCGTCGATGTCAGCGCCAAAAACCCCTTTGCGCAACCGGTCGGCGGCGACCCCGTCCAAGGGCACCTTCATCCATGCGAGCGCCGCGCGCAGATTGTCGGACACCACATCCCCGCGCCCGACAAATCTGGGCACGCCTCCGTCGGCGTATACGGTGCCGGTAACGGTCGCGTTGGTGCCACCCGGTAGCTGGGCGGTCAGGACATCGACGGCAATCGCCCCTTGATCCAAAAGGCCTTCGAGACGAATTCGCCGGACCGTTCGCCCGCCGTAATCGACGGCATCGGCGGTGACCACCACCTTTATCCGCACGTCTTGTGGGAGCGTGAATTCACTCTGTTCAGCAGGCGCCGACGCGGTACCTTGAGCAGACGGAGTTGTCGATGTTTGCGACGCGGATCCCGCGAACACGCCGAACTTGTCGAGATCGATCCGCCCCAGCGTCAAGCCGATATCAATGGCGGGTTTCGCGGATAGGTCACCCGTGACGGCGCCTTGAACACGCGCGTCCGCCAGATCAATCGCAAGATCGGATACCTCGAAACGCGCGGGATTGCCCGAAATCGTCGCGGCTAGATTGAAGGGTTTCGCCAATACCGGCGGGAGAGTCGACGGAATACCCAGAGCCTTCCCGATAGCCCCCGACGCCGCGCTCAGATCCCCGACCGTCGCGGCGACCTTGCCTCTCAATGACGGGCCCGCGTCGCCGTCAACCGTCCCCTCGAATGACACGTCACCAGCGATTTCGGGAAGCGCCAGCGTCAGTTTCAGGGGGGCTGCCCGCCCCGCGTCAATCCGACCGAGAGAAGCATCAAAGCGCGTCTTCAGCCCTTGATAGACCAGCCCACCGCTAGCGGAAAACGGACCGCTTAGCGATGTCGCGGCGATGGTCGCGTCGAGATCCTCGATCCGGTGTGTCTTGCCGCTGACCGCGTCCCGAAAAATCACGCTGGCATCGATAATCTCGGCGCTATCCAAACGAATATCCACGTTCGCGCCTGTTTGGGAGGCGGATTTAGGCGCGGCGGCGCCGGCGGCGCTCGAACCACCGGTCAGGTTCGGGAACTCCCAATTGGCACCGCCATCGGCGCGACGCTCCAACGAAATCACCGGACGGATCAAGGTAACCGAGGAAATCTTGATCTCGCCGCTCATCAACGGTCCGAGCGCGACATGAACCTGTAGAGAGTCTAGACTGATCATATCGGGATCTCTGGCCCCGTCCTGGTTCGCCAGGCGAACACGCGCGACCGACAATCTCGGCGAGGGAAGGATCTGGAGCTCGATCGCCCCGTCGATGGAAAGCTCGCGTCCGGATTTCTCTTCGACCGCCGCGGTGATTTCCGGCTTGTACGCGTTCCAATCGACAAAACCAGGAACGATCAGCACCGCTATAACGGCGACAACGATCAGTCCGATCAGGAATCCAAGGATCTTTTTCAACCGTCCCTCCGATGTTCGGAGCCCCCATCCGCCCCCTGAACCACTCCAAGCACAAACACAACCGTGGGGCTATCCCGTACCATTGCGCCCGCATTTCCCTACCAGGTCGCCGACGTTGCAAAGTTTCGGATATAATTATGTCAGCTTTTTGATTCTTAAAGGCGTCCGCCAACCGTCAAAGAATCTTACATACCTCGGCGAACTCGAATCTCGGGGCCCGTTTATACGTCCCATCGCGTTTTCCATATCCGAGATTGCAAAGAAAGTTCGAGCGCACGGAGGTATCCGCGAAAAATTCCCGGTCCACCGCCGCGTTGTCAAATCCCGACATCGGCCCGCAATCCAAGCCAAGCGCCCGGGCCGCGAGAATAAAGTATCCGCCCTGCATGGAACCGTTCCGGAACGCCGCTTCGGTAGCCATCTCGGGGTTCTCTCGGAACATCCCTCGCATGTCCTTGTACGGAAACAGACGCGGCAAATGCTCCCACGCGGCCAGATCATGACCGATGATCGCGGTAACCGGAGCGGTCATGGTTTTCTCGACATTGCCGGAAACAAGAGCCGGTCTAAGCCGCTCCTTCGCCGCGTCGGTCTTGACGAAGACAATGCGCGCCGGGCACATATTCATGCTGGTGGGGGCCATCTTCATCAGGTCGTGAACTTGCGCGAGCAACCCGTCATCCACGGGACGATCGGTCCAAACGTTGTGGGTGCGCGCTTGTTCGAACAACAGATCCCGGCCGCTCGCGTCAAGCATGCCGGACATGGCGATATTCGCGTCGGTTCGTCCCGAGCCAGTGACGTCGCTCATCCTACCTTCCCCTTGGCATCGCCCCCGAGGGGCCAGTAAAATCCGCCTCTGGCTTTAAAGGGCCGGCGGGAACGAGTCACGGGATTTCGATGGGTCTGGAGTCCAGCGAGTCCCAATAGTCGAAAGGGTCCACATGGACTTTCTACTGCAATACATTCCCGCCGAACTCGGCCCCGTTGAGGCCATCGGTTTGATCGTTTTCAGCTACATCACATCAGCGGTTAGCGCGACCTTCGGCCTTGGCGGCGGAGTGATGATGCTGGTCGCCATGGCCTCGATCATGCCCGCCCTCGCGGTCATCCCGGTACATGGGGCGGTTCAAGCCGGATCAAACGGCGGACGCGCCTGGATGCTGCGCGAGCACATCAACTGGTCGATCTTTAAGTACTTCCTGATCGGATCAGTAATCGGCGCGGCCGCCGCCTCTCAGATCGTGGTCGCCTTGCCTCGCGACGTCCTGCGACTGATTCTTGGCCTTTTCGTGTTGTACATCGTCTGGGGGCCGAAACCGAGCAAGCATGAAATCGGCGACGTCGCTTATATCCCGGTCGGGATCGGCACCACTTTCGCCAGCATGTTTGTCGGCGCCACCGGGCTGTTGATCGGGGCCTTCATGCCACCCGGTAAGTTGGGGCGGATGACCACGGTGAGCATGCAAGCGGTCTGCGCGATGCTTCAACACGCGCTCAAGATCGTGGTTTTCGGCCTGTTGGGCTTCGCCTTCTGGGAATGGCTGCCGCTGGTGATCGCGATGATCGCCACCGGTTTTCTCGGCACCTTCACCGGCAAGGCACTATTGGAACGGATCCCGGAAAAGGCGTTCGGCTATCTGTTCAAGGGCCTGCTGACGATCCTGTCGATACGCTTGATCTCCCTAGCCGCGCTCGAGCTGTGGGGCGGGACGACCTATCCTAATTGAAGATCCCCTCAAGCGGGTTCAACCGAAAGCCGAAAGTCGGCGCGACGCGGAGAGAGGTAAGGTATCGGCGCTCGTTCGGACCTTCCGGATCGTTTGTCGGGAACATGTTCTCGAAAGCCATGCGGACCATCTTCTCGTAGTTCTGGTCGCCGAGGTTTTTCGGCGCCGGACCCTCGACCAGAGTGCCGGCAAGCGGTTCCTCGTTGGAACAAAACACGCTGTGGATACGCATGGCGCCGGGCGCGCGATCGGGTTTCGGCGGCGCGGCGTCGGCCTTGCAAACGTCATATGCCGAAACGTTGATCGCCGGATCAAAGACCATGACCACGCGGAAATGCGGCTGTCCGGCCGCGGAGTCCAACTCGGTGAACTCGACCGTGCTGCGGGTCACCGCGTCCTTGGCGAAACGCGCGGCGACCGCGGCGGTCTTGAGTTCGCCTTCGCTGAAGGGTGAGTTAACCGCGCGCACCAACACCGGCGTCTCGCCGCCAGCATAATTCAGAAAATCGCGTTTGGACTCGTTGGCGACGCCGGTATAGGTCTCGTTGACCGTCACGCAACCCGCTAAAAGCGCCAGCGCGCCAAGCCCCGTGACCTTTAGCGCCTTGCGAATCATCGGAACCTCCCTTTGATGTCTTCCTCGGCGCCTGACCGCGCCTGGGTAATAGATGGGAAAGATTCATGCGTTTGCCAACGCAAATCGACCACCTCGCGCATTCGTCACGCGCATGTCATGGGATTTGTCACAAACAGCCGGAGATCCGGACCGCCGTCACGCATTTACCGTCCCAATCGGCTAGGATATCTTCGCCGCGAGGATATCTGGAGGTGCATGCATGGCGACGGCGGAAGAGGTTTTGCGGTTCTGGTTCGAGGAGATCGAACCCGAGCAACAGTTCAAGAAAGACCCCGCGTTCGACGCCCTCATACGCGAGCGCTTCGGAGAAACCTATACGGCCGCGGCGAGCGGCGCGTTGGACCATTGGGAGGCGGAGCCAAGCTCCTGTCTCGCCCTGATAATTTTGCTGGACCAGTTCTCCCGCAACATGTTTCGCGATACCGCGCGGATGTATGAATCCGACCCCAAGGTGCTGGCCATCGCCAAGCGAGCGGTCGCCGATGGCGGTTACAAGAGCTTGCCCCAGGACCAACAGCGTTTTCTGTTCCTACCATTAGAACATAGCGAGGAGTTGGAGGATCAGTACACTTGCATGGCGTTGATGGATACCCTCGACGACAAGAAAAATCTTGAATACGCAAAAAATCACCTGGTGATTGTCGAGCGCTTCGGGCGCTTCCCGCACCGCAACGAAATCCTCGGCCGCGAGAGCACCGCCGAGGAAGTCGAGTTCCTGAAACAGCCAGGCTCTTCATTTTGATTCTACGAGACGAATTCCAAGCTCCATATTGAAAAGGCGACACCGTGACCGAAAAACCCCATGTTCTGATTCATTCCGCCTGGTACGAGCCGGCGATGCGGCGCTTGGATGAGCTTGCCGTTACCCATCATCTTTACGAGGCGGAGGATGAGGCGACGTTCCTTACCGAGATCGGGCCGAAATGTTCCGTGATCGGGACAATGCATTACTGCCCGGCCTCGCTCATGGATGCGGTGCCTGACCTGAAACTGGTGCTGAATTTCGGTGTCGGCTATGACGGGGTCGACGTTGCCGAGGCAACCCGGCGCGGTGTGAAGGTGGTCAACACGCCGGCGGTGCTGAACGATTGTGTCGCCGACATGGCGATGGCGATGACGCTCGGCGGCCGGCGCCATCTGGTGCAGGCCGACCGCTACGCCCGGGCCGGACGCTGGCCGATCGAGGGGGATTATCCCTATACCTTGAATGTGCATTCCACCAAGGTCGGGATCCTCGGCATGGGCCGGATCGGCATGGAGATCGCCGACCGCTGCAAGGCCTTCAAGATGGACATCTCCTATCACCAACGCACCGAGCGAACCGATGTTCCGTATCGCTATTACGGCGACCTCGTGGCGATGGCCCGCGATGTGGACATCCTGATCGCGATCATCCCCGGCGGCGACGCGACCCGCGGCCTGATTAGTGAAGCGGTGATCGAGGCGCTTGGCCCGGATGGTCTGCTGGTGAATGTCGCGCGCGGCACCGTGGTCGACAACGACGCACTCGCTCGCTGTCTTGTGGACGGACGGCTCGGCTACGCGGTGATCGATGTCTACCCCGACGAGCCGAATATTCCGCCGGCCCTGTTGGAGATCACCGACAACCTCACCCTCACCCCGCACATGGCCAGCGGTACCCACTACACCCGCAACGCCATGGGCATGGTGCTGTACGACAATCTGAAGGCGATGATCGAGGGCAAGCCGCTCCTGACACCGGTGAACTGACGCCAGCACGGAGGAAAACTCCTGACAAACCGACCGCCACGCGCGGGCGGATTCGGTTTCGCGTCAGGACACGCGAAACCAAATCCATCCGTAACGTACCCGTAACATCTTTTGTTTAACTCAAGATCAGGAGATCGACCGCGACCCGCGCGGCGGGGACGTGTGGGCGGGCAAACAACGTGGAGAGTTACCGTGCCGGAGAAACATCTACCACTCGACATAATGACCTGGGTCGATGCCGATATCGAGGACACGTTGCTCGAGGAATTAGAGATGGAAATCGACGATCAGCGAAGCGCGCGGTCGTCGATGAAAAATATAGATGGCTCGCCGGTAGAGACTCTTAATCGGCGATCTTATCTGAAGTCGCTCCTGCATTTGCAAACGGAGTTGGTCAAACTCCAGGACTGGGTTATCCACACGAACCAGAAAATCGTGATCCTGTTCGAGGGACGCGACGCGGCTGGCAAGGGCGGCGTGATCAAGCGGATTGTCCAGCGGCTCAACCCGAGGGTTTGCCGCGTGGTCGCGCTACCCGCCCCGAGCGAGCGCGAGAAATCGCAATGGTATTTCCAACGCTATGTCACGCATCTACCGGCGGGCGGCGAAATCGTGCTGTTTGATCGCTCCTGGTACAATCGCGCCGGCGTCGAACGTGTCATGGGCTTCGCGACAGAGGATCAGGTCGAGGAATTTTTTAACGACGTGCCGGAACCTTCCGACCGTCGGGCGTGGGCGCCGCCCTCGAAGGCTTCAAGTTCGATGGCCTCGGCAACGGCCCGACCGAGTACCGGGCGGCCGACCATCAGTGCTTCAAGGACGTTCTGGTCGTGAAGGGCAAGGAAAACCCGACCTCCAAGTTCGACGTTCTCGAGGTCGTCGAGGTGACGCCGCGCGCCCAGGTCGAGTATCCGGCCTCGATGCTCGGTGGAGAGCTTGGCCCGTATAACGACGGCGCCTAGTCAACTATCCTCCCAACGCCGCTCCCGCTTCTATTCATCAAGCGGGAGCGGCGACTTTTCCCAGCGGGAATCGGAACCATGGACGCGATCTTTCTGCAGATCCTCAACGGCCTGGACAAGGGCGGTGCCTACGCACTGATCGCCTTGGGCCTGACGATCATTTTCGGCACGCTCGGCGTGGTGAATTTCGCCCACGGCGCGCTTTTCATGCTCGGCGCCTTTTGCGCGGTTTCGGTCAAGGCTCTTTTGAGTCTTGAGAAAGTCGCGTTGGACCCAGACAAGCTCACCGCCTGGGGCACGCCGATGGAGATCCGGGTTCCCTATGTCGAGCATTGGTTCGGAGACTTCGGCGGCGCGCTGCTAAACTTCTCGGTTCCGGTTTCGATTCTTATCGCGATCCCGATAATGCTCTTGGCGGGCATCGCGATGGAACGCGGACTCATTCGGTTTTTCTATAAGCGACCCCATGCTGAACAGATCCTTGTGACCTTCGGCCTCGCGATTGTTTTGCAGGAGATTGTCAAAAGCATCTTCGGCGCCAACCCGATCCCACAGCCCGCCCCCGAGATCGCCAAGGGAATGATTGATTTCGGCATTATGGTCGGATTCGACGCGGGTAACGTGGTGTATCCCGCCTGGCGCCTAATCTACTTCCTGTTCTCGGCCGCGGTGATCGGCGCCGTCTTCGCCTTTCTTCAGTTCACGAGCTTTGGCATGGTGGTCCGCGCGGGCATGGTCGACCGCGAAACCGTCGGTCTGCTCGGCATCGACATAGACCGGAGATTTACCATCGTGTTTGGTATCGCGGCCGTGGTCGCAGGTCTCGCGGGTGTTATGTACACGCCGATCCTGAGTCCCGACTACCACATGGGCATGGACTTCCTGGTGCTCAGCTTCGTGGTCGTGGTCGTCGGCGGGATGAGCTCTCTCGGCGGCGCCGTGGCCGCCGGTTTTCTCCTTGGCATTCTCCAGAGTTTCGCCTCCATGAACGAGGTGAAGAACATCCTGCCCGGCATCGACCAGATCATTATCTATCTCATCGCCGTCGTGATCTTGCTGGTTCGACCGCGCGGCCTGATGGGACGCAAGGGCGTGATGGAGAACTTAGCCATGAACTTCCTGGCAATGTCCCGAAAAGACCTGATCCTGCTGGCCGGTTTCGCCGTGGTGGTTCTGGCGGCCCCGATCATCTTCAATCCAATTGGCGCGGGCTATCCGGACCTGCTGCAGAAGTTCGCCATTTTTGGGATCTTCGCTCTCGGGTTTAACATCCTGTTTGGCTTGACCGGATACCTATCCTTCGGCCACGCCGCCTTTCTCGGGGTTGGTTCCTATACCGCGGTCTGGACCTTCAAGCTGCTGACCATAAACCCAATCCCGGCGATCATCTTCGCAACCGTGATCGGTGGCTTGTTCGCGACCGCGATTGGCTACATCTCACTGCGTCGGACCGGCATCTATTTCTCGATCCTGACCCTCGCCTTCGCCCAGATGAGCTACAACCTCGCCTATTCGGTCCTAACGCCGATTACCAATGGCGAGACCGGATTGCAGCTTACCCAAGCCGATCCCAGGATCATTGACGTCGCGTTCGGTCGCGACTACGGCGCGGTTCTTCCATCCTCCGATCTTTTCGGCCTCAACATGACAGGCTATCCGGGCTTCTATTTCTGCGGTGTCATGCTGATCATCTGCTTCGCCATCGCGCTCCGGATCTCAAACTCCCCCTTCGGAATGATGCTGCGCGCGGTGAAGTCAAACCAGAACCGGATGAACTACACCGGTCTTAACACCAAGCCCTATGCCTTGGCCGCCTTCGTGATCTCCGGCATGTACGCTGGTCTCGCCGGCGGCCTGTTGGCGGTCACCGATCCGCTCGCCAGCGCGGAACGGATGCAGTGGACCGCATCGGGAGAGGTGGTGCTGATGACCATTCTCGGGGGAACGGGCACGCTCCTCGGCCCGGTGATTGGCGCCGCGGTCGTCAAGTATTTCGAGAACATCTTTTCCGCCTTCAACGACGGCATCCTGCAGGCCGCCTTTGATTTCCTCCCCGGCCCCCTTCAGCAAGCGGCCGTCGCGGTCTCCTCGCTGTTTGTCGGTGAAGGCTGGCATCTAACCCTTGGGGCGTTGTTCATGATCATCGTGATCTTCTTGCCGGGCGGCCTGATTGAGGGCATTCGGCGGATACGCAATCTCTTCGCCGGCGGCGGCAAGCGCGCCGCGGCTCCGGCGGAATAAGGGAGGACGTCTTGAGCATTCTGTCCGTCCATGATGTCAACAAGCGTTTCGGCGGCCTCAAGGCCCTGGACGCCGTCAACCTGGAAGTCGAGGAAGGCACGGTCCACGCGATCATCGGGCCGAACGGCGCCGGCAAATCGACGCTTCTGAATTGCTTCGTCGGACGTCTGGAACCGGATACGGGTTCGGTGATGTTCGATGGGCGATCATTGCTGGGAATAAAGCCTCACGAGATTAACCAAGCCGGGGTGAGCCGGGTTTTCCAGACGCCGGAAATCTTCAGCGATCTGACCTTGCTCGAGAACGTCATGATCCCGGCCTTCGCGAAACGGGACGGCGCCTTTTCGATGAATGCCTGGGGCGCGGTATCGGACGAGGCGGAGATACGTGACAAAGCCATGACCATGCTGGACGACGTGGGTCTGGCGTCACAGGCGATGGGAATTGCCGCCCAACTCTCCCGCGGCGATAAACGGCGTCTCGAGCTGGCCATGTGCCTTGTCCAGTCCCCGAAACTTCTACTGCTGGACGAGCCCACCGCCGGCATGGCACGGGCCGATACCAACAACACCATCGAATTGATGAAAACCATCGCCTCGCGTGGCGTCACGATGGTGGTGATCGAGCATGACATGCACGTGGTTTTTTCGCTCGCCACCCGCATAACAGTGCTCGCGCAGGGAGCTGTCATCGCCGAGGATCTCCCCGAGAACATCAAGGGTGACCCCCGGGTTCAGGAAGCCTATCTCGGCGGAGCACATCTGTAAGCGCAATCTGGCGCCGGAGATCGCAATGAACACGTCAACCGAACCCGACAACAAGTCATCGGACACGCTCCTGGGCGACACCGCCTTCGAGGGCGCGGCTTCGGGCAAGAAACCGACGATGACCACGGGTGGGCAACCCGCGTTCTTTTCATGCTGGGACATTCACGCCTATTGCGGAGAGAGCTATATCGTTCAAGGCGTTAGTTTCGATGTTCGAGAAGGCGAGATTGTCGCCTTGCTGGGACGCAACGGCGCCGGCAAGACCTCGACTCTTCGGGCCATCGCCCGCGTCGACGATCCCGCGCTCAGGCAAGGCGAAATCTGGCTCGATCACCAGCCGCTTCACGACATGAAGGCGCACCAGGCATCGCGCGCCGGTATCGGACTGGTGCCCGAGGACCGGCGGATCATCCAAGGCCTTACGGTCGAGGAAAACCTTCAACTCGCCCAGATCGCACCACCAATCGGCTGGTCGATCAAGCGAATTTACGATCTGTTCCCGCGCCTCGGCGAGCGCCGCAATCAGGAAGGCACGACCCTTTCCGGCGGCGAGCAACAGATGCTGGCGATCGGTCGGACCCTCGCCCGCGACGTCAAACTACTGCTGCTGGATGAGCCTTACGAGGGTCTCGCTCCGGTCATCGTGCAGGAAATCGAGCGGACCCTGGAGCAGATCAAGAAGCTCGGCATGACCACCATCATCGTCGAGCAGAACGCGATCGCGGCGCTGCATCTGGCGGATCGCGCGATCATTCTGGACATGGGCCAGGTGGTTTTCGACGGCGTCTCCCAGGAGGTGCTGGATAACGCGGATCTTCGCCAGCAATACCTCGCGATCTGATCCATCGCGGCGCCGGAGCGCATCTCGATGTTCGAGGACCAACAAGCCTCCATTTCCACGCTGACCCTCAGCACCAAGGTCGAGGAAGAATTCGTCTCGCCGCTGACCGCTATCCGGGGCGCCTTGGAGATCCTACGTGATTTTCCGGATCTCGCCGCCGCCGAAAGAAGGCAGTTCGTCGAAACCGCCCTGAGCGGCTGCGCCAAGTTGGAAAACGGCGTCAAACAACTTGCGGAAACGGTCTACGACGCCGGCCGGTCATCCGCGCCGAAGCCTTCGCAATCGCAAGCCGAGGCGCCGGCTGGAATACCGGAGACCTCTTCTCACACGTCACCAGTGCCCAACGACAATCGAATCCGTTTCCTGGAAGATCTCGGCATCGTGGAAGTTGACCTCGCGAACCTGCGATTTCGTGATTCGGGCGAGGTAAACGCCTTTTATGACGTGGTGGACGCGCGGGTCGAGAAGACTCGTCGCAAGTGGTTCTTCATCGTCGACTACACCGCCTGCGCGATCTGGCCGGAAGCCTGGGTCGCCTTCGCCCACCGGGCCAAGAAGGTTAACGCCACCTACTCGAACGGAACGGTACGGTTCAGGTCGACCAGGATCAACGGTGGAACCTTCTCCGATCGCTCGGAACCGACGGGTTCGGAATCCGACTACCTTGCCTCCCGGGATGCCGCGCTGGCCCGCGTCCACGAGTTACGATCCGCGGCACGCTAAGCACTCCGACATCGCGTAGGCACCAAGATTACACGTGCTCCGTGCGCGTTAGGCGTCAAGGGTGCGGCCAACGATACGGGGCGCACCGCTATCCACGACAGGGCTGATCATTTCTCCCGCGCCATCCGGTCCAAGGACTCACCAAGCGCCTGATCGAGAATTCCGGCGGCGGTGTCGATCTCCTCGGTGGTAACGGTAAGCGGCGGTGCGATGCGCCAGACCGAACCGCGTTCTGGACGACGGCGAATATTCATCGACAGGCCAAGTTCAAGACATCGCTCGGTGGTAATCGCGCCGAGCTTGTGATGCGGCACCCGGCCCTCGCGATCCTCGACCAGCTCCACGCCCAAAAGCAAGCCTCGGCCCCGAACATCGCCGATCACTTCGTATTTCTGTTGTAGGTCCAGCATCCGGTCACGCAGATAGCCGCCGACCTCGCGCGCCCGCTCGATCAGATTCTCGCTTTTCAAGGTCTTCAAAACCGCCACGCCGACCGCCGCCGGCAAGGGATCGGAAACATGACTGGTGTAGTGCGAGAAACCACGCTCATACGCCTTTGCCTCGATCGCGTCCGAGGTGATGGTGGCGGCGAGCGGAATTCCGCCGCCGAGGGTCTTGGAGACGGCCATGATGTCCGGCACCACGCCGAGCCCGTCGGCGGCGAACCACTCGCCGATGCGTCCGAAGGCGGTTTGCGCCTCGTCGAAAATCAGCATCAGACCGCGCGCGTCGCATTCTCGGCGCAGCGCCTCGAAATAGCCTTCCGGCGGCACGATCACCCCACCGGCGGACAGGATCGGCTCGGCGATGACCGCGGCCGGCGCCCCGGTCCACTGCATGTCGATCATCCTGAAGCCGATCTTCATGCAGGTGAGATCGCAAGCGTCTCGGCAATGCTCCACCGGACAGCGATAGGCATTGGGCTCGGGGATCGCGTAGACTCCCGGCAGGCTCGGGCCATGATTTTTGCGGTCGCTGGCCATCGAAACCGCCGCGCCCCCACCGCCCGCGCCATGCCAGGACCCGCCGAGCGCCACCGTCTCGTAGCCGCCGGTGGCGAATTTGGCGAGTTTCAGAGCCGCCTCGTTCGCCTCGCCACCGGTATTGACGAACATCGACTTGGACAGCGGCGCCGGTAGAATCTCCGCCATGTCCTCGGCCAGTTCAGCGACGGTGTCGGGGATCATGCCGCTGAACAGATGGATCGCGTTGTCGGCGCTGCTTTTGATCGCCTCGACGATGGCCGGATGGTTATGGCCGAGGGTCGAGCACATCTGACCGGAGGTAAAATCCAGGATCGCCTTGCCGTTCCGGTCCCAGACCCAGGATCCCTTGGCCCGAACAATGATCTCGGGAAAGGATTCCGATGTGTAACGGATCATATGGTCGCCTAGAGCGGGTTGGTTCGCGAAGGGCATGGAGGGTCTCCGAAACAGAGCGATGATGCGAGTGTGCCTGATTTCCAGTGCTTGGCAATGGGGGAAAGGCTCTTCGACCTAGCCGCCCAGTGCTCCTTTCATCGCCGCGAACAAATCCACCGACCGCCGCGCTTCCTCCAAGGTCAAGTCACCGAAGGCGAAGCGGCAGAGGAAGTAGTTGATGCCCGCCGCCTCCGACTGTTTCCGGATGGTCTCAGCGACCTCCTCCGGGGTGCCAGCGATGGCCTGGCCGGCCTCGATCAGTTCGTCGAATGTCTCGGGAAAGGAAACCCCCACGGGCGCGGAACCATGGCGATCCCAGAGCCTATAAAAGGCGGCGCGCCAAGGCTTATAGGCACGACGCGCCAACGCCAACGCCGCCTCCCGTTGCTCCGCGACCACCACGTGCCGTGTCATCCCGAGGCGCGGCAGGTCCGCCTCCGGGCGCCCCGCCCGTGCCCAGGTCTCACGATACCGGTCGGTTACCGCGCGAACCTTTTCCGCCGCCTGGTTGGAGATGATGTTGATGGCGTTCTCCGCGGGCCAGACCGCGCTGTCCGGCAACCCGACACCCATCCACAGCGGCGGGTGCGGATTTTGAACCGGCTTCAGGACCACGGGCATGGCCTCGACATTGTAGTAGCCACCCTTGAAGTTGAGATCACCGCCCTCCGCGCCGAGAGCCAGGCCTTGCCGGATCAGATCGAAGGCTTCGCGATACATCGCCGGCGCGTTTTCCGGCGAGATCCCGAAATAGGCGTTCTCGATTGGCGAGATGCCGCGCCCGATGCCGAGATCCAGCCGCCCGCCGCTCATCTGGTCGAGCATGCAGATCTCTTCCATCAACCGGATCGGGTGATACATTGGCAGACAGAACACCATCGCGCCGAGCCGCAGCCGCTTGGAGCGCTGGGCCGCCGCCGCCAAAAACACTCCAGGCGAGGGTGCCGCGCCAAGGTCGGTCGCGTGATGCTCCGCCAAGTGATATCCGCGAAAGCCGGCCGCGTCGTAGGCCTCGATCAGCGCGAGGCGCATCTCGTAAAGCTTGGCGAAGTCACCGTTCCCGTGGTCCAGATGATCGAATACCCCAAACTCCAAGATCGCCTCCCCCGTTGATTCATCACCCGCTCATATATCATGCCCAATCCGTTCCCCGAACGACCGGCTGTCATTCCGGTGGGTCGAATTGCTTTCCACCACCGGCTCCCTACTATGTAGCGAAGATTGAACAAACTGGACGGAACCCATGGCCGACCCCATCGAGCTCGAGGTTTTCACCGACTATGTCTGCCCCTGGTGCTATCTCGGCGACAACCGGGTGAAGAAGCTGAAGCGGGAGTACAACATCACCGTCAAGGTGACGCACTTCCCGCTGCACCCCGAAACCCCCGCCGAGGGAAAGTCGCTGGCCGACCTGTTTGGCCGCGGCCCCGAGGAACTGAAGGCGCGGCACGAACAGATGCAGGGCCTGATGAACGCCGAGGGTCTGCCCTATTCCCAGCGCAGCCACACCTATAACAGCCGGCTCGCCCAGGAGATCGGCAAATGGGCCGAGACCCAGCCCGGCGGCGAGGCTATCCACGACAAGTTCTTCGAGGCCTATTTCGTCGAGCGCCGCAATGTCGGCGACGTGGAGGTGATCATCGACGTGGTCAGGGCGGCCGGCCTGGACGAGGCCGAGGCTCGGGCGGTCATCGCCGATCGCCGCTTCAAGGAAGCGGTGGACGAGGATTGGGCCAAGTCACGCGCCATCGGCGTCTCCGGGGTGCCGACCTTCGTTTCCGACGGCAAGGGCGTGGTCGGCGCGCAACCCTAT
>Ga0181579_10001496_pt1 | contig 19297 bp, 12 predicted proteins | sample 071ome_24_FD_132996 | JGI IMG/M metagenome (GOLD analysis project Ga0181579, IMG submission 132996) | Coastal salt marsh microbial communities from the Groves Creek Marsh, Skidaway Island, Georgia - 071402CT metaG (megahit assembly) | ecosystem: Environmental > Aquatic > Marine > Intertidal... | reverse complement strand
TTGGCAGCCTCGCGCTGCTTGTATCTGAGAGATCTCTATTTGATCATTCTTTTTGGCGGATGGTTTTATCCCGCGATAACTAACAATTAAGACCTATCGGAATCGCGGGATAAAACCGCTCCTACACCATTGGAACTAGAAGGCCAGAAAGTCTCGAACGAGATTAAACAGCTCATCGGATTCCACCAGGAAGGAGTCGTGACCCAGGTCTAGATCTAGTTGCGTATAGGTAGCTTGAACGCCTTGTTTCAACATAGCTAATACTATCTCCCGATTCTGCTCAGGAGGGAATAGCCAATCGGAAGTGAAGCCGACCGACAGGGCCTTGCATTTCAAATTTTGGAAAGCCTTGTCCAAGCTTCCATAAGAGTGGGCCAGATCGAAGTACCCTAATGCTCGAGTGAAATACAGGTAGGTGTTGGCGTCGAAGCGATTGATGAAGCTCTCCCCTTGGTAGCGCAGATAGCTTTCCACCTCGAATTGGATGTCGAATGAGTAGCGATTGCCTTCCCCCTGCGGGCGGCGCCGGCCGAATTTCCGCTCCATGCCGCGATCGGATAGGTAGGTAATGTGGGCCATCATGCGGGCGATGGCCAAACCGACGTCGGGCCCTTCTCCCTCGGAGTAGTTCCCTTGCAGCCATTTAGGATCCTGCATAATGGCTTGCCGCCCGACTTCATCGAAGGCTATCGCTTGGGCGTTTTGCCGCCATGTCGTAGCCATAGGAATGATACGCTTGACGAAATCAGGGTATTCAATTGCCCATTGCATTACCTGCATGCCGCCCATGGAGCCTCCGATCACGGCATAGAGCTCTCTGATGCCCAAGCTATCCAGCAGAATCTTTTGCGAGCGAACCATATCGCGAATCGTGACAAAGGGGAAGGTCAAGTTGTAGGGCTTGCCGCTATTCGGATCAATGGACATGGGCCCCGTCGATCCTTGGCAGCCGCCAATGCAGTTAGCGCAGAGCACGAAAAAGCGATTGGTATCGATGGGCTTGCCCGGACCGATCATGCTATTCCACCAGCCCGGCTTGCGGTCGTGCAGCGAATGGACGCCGGCACAATGGTGATCTCCAGTAAGGGCGTGGGCCACGAGAATGGCGTTATTCTTTTGGGCGTTCAGTTCACCGTAAGCCTCATAGCGTAGTGAAAATTCGGGGATCGATTGGCCGCTCTCGAACTCGAACGCTTCAGAGTGATGGAAGTCCTTGGGTGAAACTAATCCGATTTCTCCGTCGGTAACCTGAATAAAATCTTCCTCTGCGTGGTTCATTGAGAATCGGGTTTTAAGCAACAAGGGCAGGGCTGAAGAGTCATCCTATCGAGAGCCCCGCGTCAAGCGGGACAATCCGATATGACAAAGTATCGGTTCAGAGATTGTCTGCCAAGTCGGTTTTACAGGTTTCAATTTAATTAAACGAGAGCGGGTTTCGGTCCCGTTGCCCAGGAGCAAGTTCCGAGGCATTCCTTTAGGTAGGGAGGACCGTCTCGGTCCTTCCTACCTAAAAGCCGAAGCAACAGCCTGCCCTCCCGCTCAGCGCATATACGTCAACTTAGCCCAAAGAGCAGAGGTTCCTGTTTCATTGGCGGATTGTAGGAACTGATTTGTGCCGCGATCTCTAAAGGGTTAACCATGAAAGTATTGCGGGTTAAACCCGCTCCCGCGCTTAGCTTTCTATGAGACCGACACGGATGGGCGCATTGCGGTTTATCAGCCCGGCTAACTATTCCTCGTCCAGAAACTTGACGGGAATATCGGCGTTGTGGAAGACGTTCTGGACATCATCCAAATCATCCAGGGCGTCGATTAGGCGCATAACTTGTTTGGCGTCCTCCTGGTTGGCAATCGGAGTCAAGCTCTCGGGGAGGTAGGCAAGCTCAGCGTTGTCAGGTTCGATATCGGCCTGGGCGAGGGCTTGGCTAACGTTGTCGAACTCGGCCAACGGCGCGAGTACTTCGAAATACTCTTCCTCAATTTTCAGGTCTTCAGCGCCGGCATCGAGGGCGACCTCCATCAAGGTCTCCTCGTCGGTTTTGTCTTTGGAAATGATAAATTGCCCATTTCTTTGAAACATGAAGGCCACGGAGCCTGCCCCGCCGAGGTTGCCGCCGTTCTTGGAGAAAGTTGAGCGGACTTCGGATGCGGCTCGGTTTTTGTTGTCGGTCGTGACCTCGACGACGACCGCGATCCCGTGTGGGGCGTAGCCCTCGTACACGAATTCCTCGTAGACGACTCCCGGAAGCTCGCCGGTGCCCTTTTTAATGGCCCGCTCTATATTTTCGGCAGGCATGTTTTCCGCTCGGGCTTTGAGCAGCGCTGTCCGCAATTTCGGATTCATGTCGGGGTCCCCGCCCCCAGCTTTGGCAGCGAGGGAGATATCTTTCGATAGGCGACTAAAAATCTTGCCGCGCTTGGCGTCAGCCGCGCCTTTCTTGCGCTTGATAGTCGACCATTTGCTGTGTCCGGACATGGGCTAAGTTAGGAATTAGGATTGAAGAATGAAGAAATGTTTGGGGCGACGATTCCCCGGATTATCCTTTTTTGCGCCGCTTCTTTTTGGGAGCTTCCATGGCCTTTTTCAAGGCGGGTGGAAGCTCTATTTCAAAGTCGTCTTTCTTCCGATTTATCATCCACTGCTGGCCTATAGTAAAAACATTATTGACGGTCCAGTAGAGCACGAGACCGGATGCGAATGTGTAGATGATGGGGAAAAAGATGTAGGGCATGAACTTCATCATCTTCACCTGGGCATTGTCTACGGAAGGAGTGGGCATCATGCCCATCTGGATGACGAGCGAAACAAGGTAGATAAAGGGCAGTATGTTGAACTGGTCGCCCATGAAGGGAATACTAAATGGCAGCGTGAAAATGCCCTCTTGCATGGAAAGGTCGGCTATCCAGATGAATTCAGCCAGCCTCAATTCCGCAGCGCTTCGCAGCATGTAGAACAAGCCGAAGAATATAGGAATCTGAATGAGCATTGGCAGACAGCCTGCGACCGGATTCACTTTGTTGAGCCGATACATGGCCATCATCATCTCCTGCTTTTTTTGGGGGCTGTCGGCGAACTTCTCGTTGATCGCCTTCATGGGCTCTTGAAGCTTGCCCATCCGCTTCATGGAGCGGGACGAAATCAAGTTGATCGGCAAAAAGATTATTTTAATGGCCAGAGTGAGAAGGATGATGGCGACTCCGTAGTTATGGGAAAAACTGTAGAAGCCATTCATCATGGTCAGCAGGAGTTTGGAGATGGCCCCGAAAAAGCCGAACTGCATTCCCTCCTCTGTATTTTCTCCCACTCGGGAGACGCGATCGAATTCCTTGGGGCCAATGTAGTAGTCGAATTCGAAAATCTGCGTGTTTTGGGGGGACAAGGTGAAGCTATCCATTTTAAGCAGCCCGGTCATCCCGAGCTGCGGTCGGGACTGATTGGGCAACTGGGGAAATTCGACGGGTTGGGCGAAATAGCCGACCCCGCTTTGACTGGGCTTCAATATCGTTATGAAGAATTGGTTTTTCAGCGAAATCCAATCCACGCTTCGATCCTCGGCAATGTAGTCCCTGGGCTCGGAGGAAAAGAACGGTATGCTGCTGCCGGTGAACTTGCTCTGAGCTAGAAACTCGGTGTCTTCGCCATCGAAGTAGCCGAAGGTGAGCAGTTGGGCGTCTTGAGGGCCTGAAGGAGCTACCGTCCCGGCATTGAGGCTAAAGTCGCTGATGAAAAGAGCTTGATCGGTGAGGTTGCGAAACTCGAGCTCATGCTTGATTAGGTAGGCCTTCTCTTGGCTAGTGTCCTCGTGGATGGTGTAGCGACGGGTCACCTGATAGTTACCCTGCACCACTCTGCGGAATTCGACTTTGTTGGGATCGCTGCTAGGCTCGACCAATTGGAATGACTCTGTCTTGTCGAGGCCGAGCAGTCCGGTCAGCTCAAGTGCTGGTCCAGATCGCTTCCCATTCATTTTGTAGGGAGAGGGGTCGTCGCGGGAAGTTGCGAATTCCTTGAGCACGATTTCCTGGATAGCCCCCCCGTAGTTGGTGAAACGGGCTTCCATTAGATCGTTTTCCCGAGTGACGACGATCTCGTCCAAGTTGCCATCCAGGCTTTCCAAAATGGCGGGCCCGGTCTTGGGTTGTTGAGACGGGCTTGCGTCGACAGGAATGGCCCGACCAGTTTCGCTTGGCCCAGTCGATTGGCTTGCTGGGCGTTCGGATGCTGGGGAATCGGCTGGAGATTCGGCTTTGGGATCGGATGGCGGCGGGGCCTGATAAAACATCAGGGCGAAGGCTGCGAAAAGCAGTAGCAGTCCAATTGCAGTGTTCTTCTTATCCATCCGGGATTGATTTAGTCTGGCTGTTTCGCATACTGGCGAAGATCGGTCATAAAAGAGTGTGGAATTCGGCAGGCAAGCAGAATAAGAGGTCCCAACGGGAGTTCTTCTTGTTTGAACGACGTCATGGTTTCGGCCGTATCACCCTCAGGTACTTCATGGCCTGAAGGAAGCGATGCTCCAATTCCTGGAATGAGGCTGTCGTCGAAGGCTTGCGGATGCTCAGCAACAAATCAGATCCGACTCGAAGTTGATGGCGATTGGTCCGAAAAAGCTCTCGGTATTGCCGCTTTGCTCGGTTGCGAGCAACGGCGTTGCCGACGCGCTTGGAGGCTGATATCCCAATTCGGGCGGGAAGATCTCCAGTCTCGGGCAAGGCGAAGAGAATAAAGTAGGGGCATCGGTAGGGCTTACCCCTTTGGCGAACCCGAACAAAATCCCGATTTCGCTTTAGTCGGCTTGATGCGGGTAGAGTCTGCTTCGGAGACATGGCAGGCTCTCCGAGTTGGCGTTTAGACAGATTAAACGTTGACTAGGCGTTTGCGTCCCTTGCGTCGACGGGCGTTGATAACAGCCCGTCCGCCGCGAGTACCCATGCGGGCCCGGAACCCAATCTTGCGGACTCGTTTCAAGCGATGTGGTCTATAGGTCGGTCTCATGACAAGAAAATCGAAAAAAGAGGGAGAAAATGGGAATACGGGAGGGGCGTTGTCAAGCTTGGAAGGAATAAGTTTCGTTATCGCTCAGCAGACGCCTTACCCGACACTCGACAAACGGCTGTAGACCTCGAGGTAGCGCCTTTGGGTTCTTTCGACGATTTCGGCGGGCAACTCGGGGCCGGGATCGGTCTTGTTCCAATCCAAGGTTTCCAGATAGTCGCGAACAATTTGCTTGTCGAAGCTGTTGGGGGAGATTCCCTCTCTCCATTCGGACGCCTCCCAGTAGCGCGACGAATCTGGAGTGAGAGCCTCGTCGATCAAGTAAAGCTTCCCGTCACTATCAAGACCGAATTCGAATTTAGTATCCGCTAGAATGATACCGGCTTTACTCGCCAATTCGTGGCCGAATCTGTATAGCTCCTCGCTCTTCATTTTCACTTGATCGAACACTTCGCATCCGACGATGTCGCGAGCCTCTTTTTCGGTTATGGGCAGGTCGTGGCCTGCTTGGGCTTTGGTCGTGGGGGTGAAGATTGGCTCGGGAAGCTGGGAAGCCAAATTGAGTCCTTCCGGAAGCGGAATGCCGCACACGCTTCGAGATTTCTGATAGGAACCCCAGCCGGATCCAGCTAGATAGCCACGAACAACGCATTCGATTTCCAGGGGTCGCAGTTTCTTGACGGCCATGCTTCTCAATTGCCCATCCGCGCTTAGGCCAAGCTGGTCTTTGAGAAACGCGTCCTCATTGGGGATGAGATGGTTGGCTACGATGTCCTTGGTCTTCTCGAACCAAAAGCGGCTTAGTTGGGTTAGAATGGCGCCTTTGCCGGGAATACCGCCCGGCAGGACGACGTCGAATGCTGAAATTCGATCAGTCGCGACCAAGAGAATGCGGTCCCCTAGATCGAAGATTTCCCGTACCTTACCTGAGGCGATCTTGGGCGCCTCAATCGATTCGCGCAGTTCCCTGATTGGGATTTTGGGGAGAGCCAATGCTAGTGCGTCGCCGGAAATCATGGGGAGACTTTAGAAAGACAAAAGGACTCGGAAAGCTTTTTCGCAAGAATCGCTTGGCGGCAAGAGTCCGCTAAAGCTCGCCTGGAGGTCGAGCTCCACCTTAACGCATGTGGTATTACCGGGTGGAACGAGACAGCCTGCCTCGGCGAAGCTCGAAGCGAAGACGGATCCCGGCGCGTTTAATCCATTAGAAATCCAGTTGAGTTGACTGCAATACGCGACTGCGGGACCGCCGAACGATATGATTGTCCAGCCAAGTTAAGTCAATGTGGCCGCTCGGAGATCGTCCGCTACCACAGACCCCACTCTGTTAATTAGATTGTGTTCGCTATTTCAGCAAAGGGGGAAGATAATCGTCGTATCGATCGAGACTGAGGTCCCAGCCGGTTTGGGCTTTGGTTTGCTGGATGAGCCGCGCTGCTGAGCGGTCTTGGTAGCGGTAGGCCAAAACGGGCGAATAGGGGGCGACTTGAACGTTATCAGTAAGAACTTCAATTCTGCCAGTGAGACCGTTAACGATCCAGAGTGTGTCGTTGTCGTACCGAGCCGAATCATTGTATTTGATTTTCCCCGACTCATCGGCCTGGCCGATAAGATTCATGGTTCCCTGCATCGCCAGCTCGTATAAGGTGGAGAAAGCCCTGGCTTCATCGACGAGATTGGTTTTGGAGGCGGCCCGAAAGTGTTCTGTCAACTGTACTGAGGGAGATATTTGCTCGACCGATGAGAGCCATAGGCGCTTATCGATCCCATTCGGCGATATTGACTCGAGCGAGGCTTTCTGGATATCGAGCGATGGCGTCAAGGGAAGGCCCCATTTCCAAGGATTGAGTTCCATGAAGGCGATGAGTTGCTGTTGCCAGTAGGCTCGAAACGCGGGCGAGAGTGTCCTCAGGCGGGTGAGCTCGTCGATCAACTTGAGGGGAGCGAATCGCTCGCTTCCTGCAAGAATGCGCATCAAAGATAGCCGAAGCGATTCCTGAAAATAGATGGATTCCTTCGACAATTCGGAAGGTTCGTAGAAGAAGCCCCAAAATGTTCCATCGGGATGGCTCAGAAAGTTCATTTCCAGGGCGGTTTCATCGGCCGAGCCATTCTCTTTGAATCCCCAAACCTTGAAGCTGAAATTCACGCCAGTTTTTAGCCCGGCAGTATCCCCTTTGCGAACCGGCTCTTTGAGGAAGACTGAGTACTGGCTCCTCGCGATTGGAGCTCCTTCGAAGTACTTTACCTTCGATTCGTAAATAGATGGGAAGTCAGTGTCGTTGATAAGACGTTGTAGAAAGGCTTTCTCGGGTTCATCGAGCTCGATTTCCGCGCTGGCGAAACTCGATGAGCGATTCAGTTCAGACCAGCCTTCGGCGCTATCGGGAAGAATCAATGCATTTAGAAGCGAATCGTATTCGTTTTCCAATCGCAGTATGCGACCAACATTTCTTCGCCCTTCAGGAGGAAGCGTATCGAAGTTGTATATGGCCTCGAGGGATTGCAGATAGGATGGCAAGTCTTCAGCCCCGTTGATCGACTTTTGGGCGGCTTCCATCGTATCTCGCTTATTTTGAATCGACCGCAGGGAATTTTCAATACGTTGTAGGCTTTGTAGTTGCAGGTCATTCGGATCCAGCTCGGGATATTTCGATAGGAATTCCCTTGCGTTGGATACGGATTCGACGACGGCTCTAGATTGAGATTCGAATTGCCCGGCGTCGACGGCAGCGTTGGCTCGCGTCAAGCTGTTTTGAGCTTCGTCCACATAGGCTAGCAAGGCGCTTTTCCGGTCGGATTGAATTTGCTCGATTCGGTCCAGCCGCCACGTTTCGAATGCGGAAATACGACTCGCTATGTCCTTCGGCTCGGGAATGTCCAGCGATTCGCGAGTCGATTCCGCTTTTTCTAGCAGCGTTGTAATCTCTCCCGCATTGGGGTCCACTCCGCGCATCGATTTGATCTCGTCTAGCCTGTCGGCGATCTGCGAATACACTGTCTGGAGCGATTGCTGTTCGCCTATCCAGTTCTCGAGGCTAGTGGCGGCTAATTTGAGAGTATGGTCTTCCGGAGCGCTGGCGATAAGCTCGCTCCAGTCGCCCAAAGCAGATTGGGCCTGGGATATGTTCTGGCGAGCGGCCGCTTGGTTGATCGCTGCAGTAGCCGTTTGCAAGGTTTCAGCTTGCCGCCGATCCTGGACCTGCGTGTTCACGACCCAAACGATTGCCAGTATCGCCGCGATACCTCCTCCGCTGATAATCGCGTATTTCGGAGCCCTTTTTCGGTTGGCTTCCGATAGGGCTGTCCGAATCTCTTCCTGCAGTTCGGCAGGTATGCGCCGCCCCATCTTTTTCGCTTGGGATTGCAGGGATTTTAGACGCTCCTTAGCATCATGAACAGTCGCTTTCTTTCGCCCGAAACTGATGGAAACCCCCTGGAGCAGCTTCCTAAGATCGTCAATGGCATTCTGTAGCAAAATATTGGATTCAAATCTCGCGCGATGATGGGATATTTCTGTCGCGACTTTACCGTAGGCGTCGCGCAAAGCTGGCTCGATTTTCGAGCGCGTATCATCGAGGGTTAGGTCATAGTCGCAGCGAAGATAAGCCTTTTCCAAGGCTTCTTTTTCTTCTTGTGACTCCGATGATTTAGCCTGTTCGATGAGGGCGTTGACAGCCTTCGTCGCCTCAGCCCGCCTATGAGCGGCTATTCGATTGAGAACTGTTGCGCATGGACCTTCGGTATTTGGAATCTCGAGACCTGATTCTTGATAGCGGGCAGCTATAGCTTCGGGCTGCTCTGCGGGCACGAGCTCTTGAATCGAAGTGGCCAATTCCGACTCTGCCTGATTCAATAATTGGGCCTTAAGACGCTCGGACTCACCGGTCAAGCTGGGGTCTTGGTCGCCGAACTGTTGGGCCAGGACATTGGCAATCCTAAAGGCTTGAAGCGTTTGCTTGGACCGAGCCTGAGCCCGGTATTCGTTCTGAAGCCAGGCCTTAATATCCTCGACCCCTGCGAAACGGTCTCGCAAGGCCTTAACTTTGCTGGAGTCAATCGTTGGTGGCGACTGCCATCTCAGAAGCTGGCAACGCTCTTTCCATTGTGCGGCTTCCGGGAAATCCAATTCGTCGAGAGCGGCCAAAGTGTTGGGTTCAGCGTGCCCTAGCAGGTAGGCTTCCAAGTCGGATTCCGCCTCGAGGCATTGGTTTAACCGATTCGCGTAGAAGCCGATTTCGGTGGCATATTGCCAGGCGAGACTCGCGGTTTCCAAACCGTTGGATTCGCCCTTCAAGGCGGTTCGGATACGGTAGACAAGTCTGAATGCTTCGGGTCGCATGTGGTTTTACAAAAATTCGGTCGAGTAAGCTGTCGGTTTTGAACAGAGAATACAATCCATTCCTCCGGCAAAGATGGGCGAGGTCTCGATCATGGGGTATGGGTATCGAAAATCACCAGATACCAAGAAGTTTGCTTATCGATTTCCTCGAGGGCGCTTTCGGCCGAATCGATCGCTTGGCTGAGGCGCTGAGCCCGCTCGACTGCTCGCAGCGTCTCGGGCCGGAACTCGGATTGGAAGCGGACTAAGGATCGTTTGCTGTTGGCGAAGCGCTCTAGATTGAAATTGATGATGGTTTCCTTCATGAGATCGCCTCGTATAAACGTAGATCTCCATAAACTTGTGATTGTCCGTAGCTGGGATCGATCGTCCTCTGACAAAGGTTCGGCCTTTTCAAAAACATCGTAGATCGCCCGAGCTGCTGCGATGGCGCTTTCATGCGATTGACTGGCGTCTGCGAGGGCCTCTCTGAATTCAGGGCTGGATCCCATCGAAGCGGCGCGCGGGAGCATGTAGACCTCGTAAAGACTTTGCAGATGCCTCTTGATATCGGTTTCGCCGGGCGTGGCCAGGACGCCGAAAGAATTGATGGCGGCAAAGCCTTTACTTGGTTCTAGGCCGAAAGCGGATTCCAGGGCCTGAATGTCCGTTTTGAGGGTATCCTGGGTCAGTTGACTTAATTCCTTTTGAAATTCCTCGGCCGCGGAAACGGCTCCCAACCCCTGCTGAGCGAGCTGGTCGCGAACCCGGCGTCGAGCCGATTTAAGGCCTAGAATTGCGTCCTCTGGGATAAAGCGATCGGGCAAGAGGCGCTGAGCGAGCGATTGAAGAGCGGGCGTTTCCTTCGTCGATAGGAGAGCGATATCCTTCAAAGGGCTGGGAACGAGAGCGCTCGGGAAAGCGGGCATCGTTGTTGCGATCATGGTATTCAGTTGGTACTGGAAATCGTTTTGCTCGACGACTCCGTTTGGTAAAGGGACAAGCGTTTGGGTATCCTCGACCCCGTCCCGTATAGCGGCCAGGGATTGAGCGATTCGCATGGGTTCTTCGTCGCCTGATTCAGCCAAAAGCTGCCCCAAGGTTAGGGCTTCGTCTAGGTTTTGATAAAGAGAATCGGAGTTTATCAATGCCTCCCATCGATTGCTGGCGCCGCTTCGATCTTGCCGGGGGGTTGATGTTGATGGGGCAGATTTCCCGGCCTCGAGCGAAGTAGGCATGGGACTGTCTTCGGAGTTGTTCAGGTCGAGAAGCAAGTAGCTAGCAATGCCGCCGCAAAGGAGGGCGAGGGTGGCTAGCGAAAGGTTCAAGCTTCGCTTGAGCCGTTTCTGAGTCCACTTTTGCTTGGGGCGCTTTCGGTCTTCGGGCCGAAGCTCCTGTGGAATTTCAACTTTGGGAGCGGAAGGGACAATGGGCTTGATTTCGGGCTCGGGAGGATGGGCGTCGTTTTCTGCTTCGGTAGTTGGTGGACTAAAAAGTGTAGTTGGTTTCTCAATTCGAGATGCCCGTACAGATTCGAAATCGAAGGGGAGAGGGCGATTTTCCCAGTTTCCTATCCAAAGGAAATCGTCAGGACGGTCGGAGCTCAGAATGAAGCTCGTAAAGGCGATATCCCAGCGGGAATCAGCCGGCAGCTTCAAGAGGTCGTTGCGATAGTGCAGCGTTAATTCCCTCTCCCATCCGACCTCTATGGTATAGGCTTTTTCTGTGGGATAGCCTTTCTCTATGGCAGTAGAGAATGAATCCGATTTCGACGACGCCTTTGTATCAAGATTCTGGATGGAAAACGTGTCTTGTTCGGCTAGGATCCGGGGCGGCTCTTTCCAGGAATCTCTCCAGCCACTCCAGAAAAGGAGCAAGGTGGCGGGGTCTGGAAGGCGGGCCGCTTCTTTCTCGAAGAAGACCAAGTGGTGAGCGATGTGATTATTGCGCTTGGAGTAGTCGGCGCCAGCGTCGATCAGGCGAGAAAGAATATGATAATCGCCGCTACGAAGCGAGATACGCAGGTGCCTGGCTATCCATGGATTCTCGCGACCAGAAAAGTGTTCGTAGCGGCTTAGGCGTTCTAACTCCATAGCCAAATCCGGAGGGAGATCGCGATCGCGAGCGACACAGCAAAATCCGGATTTTCCGGGTTCGAGCCCGCGGCGGGCGCTGGTGTGTATGTACTGCAGCGGCACGAATCAAATGATCGATTGAGGATTGGACGTAGGCGGGGAAAGGACATTGGCGGCGGTCAAGCTAAGGGCCCACAAGGTGGGAGCGGTAGCCAGTATCGGCTTTAACCGCTGGGGATTGGGGGCGAGTTTGCCGGCCAAAGGACCGTCCCCGATTTCCTTGGGGGAATGTCCAAAAGAAGAGACGGGGAAATAGCGGACGCGTGTTGAGATAGAGTCCGCGTTGGCGACAATCGTCGGGCAGTACTCCAAGAGAAGGTTTCTGGTCGATTCGCTATTTCGCTCCATTTCCTCCTCGGTTATTGGCCTGTCTTCCGGTAGGGAAAGGGAATCTTCTGGCAGGATTGATTTCCAAACATCGCATTTGCCCACAATCACAGCGATTGGTGTATCCACCAATTCATGACTGTCTTTCGCTTTTAGTTTTTTGACGCGGATGCCCATCTCCGCCAGAATCGTATCTTGCTCGTCGGTCGCTTGGGAGCGCAATTGCGGATCGCGCTTGCGGCGAAGCCGTTTACGAAAGGCTCTATTTGCGGTAGGATCATATAAAAAGAAGAGGACTGAGGAGGCGGCTACATGAAGCGCGCCAGGTGAATCGTCTAAGCTAATGGTGGGTTTGAAATGCTCGCCAGCATTGTCGTAAAATACGAGAGCGACGCGGCGCCTAGGATCGCCGCTTTTGCGCAAGTGGTAAACAAAGGGCCTGGGGAGAGCCACCGTTTTTCCGTTACGGGGCAGCTGCTCGTACATCAGACCCTCGAAATCGGTCTTGGAGATGAAAGCATCTTCCGGCGTCATAGCGGAGAAAAGCCGGTTTTTCATTTCATTCAGGCGGACATTCCCGCTGGGATCCCCATCTTGGAGGATGCAGCCGAAGTGCCGCATGAGTTCTACGGGTAGCAGTTGGAGTAGAGTGGACAAGTAGTAGGATTTTCCGCTACTCGGGGCTCCGACGAGGGAAAAAATCAAATGGTTTTGACTGAGGAACGACGAGGGCAGCCTACCGCGGCAGTGGGGGCAGGCGAGCTCCAGGCTGACGACTCCTCGCTCGTCCAGGGCTTGACCGAGTTCGTTGAAGCGGCTGGCGACAAATCGCTTCTTAGCATGGGGACCCAATTCGGGGTCTCCTGTGAGGTCGTCATGAGCGGCTATGTTGAGGACATCTCCTTTGGAGAATGTTTTCCAGCAAATCGGGCAGGTGGGCTCGCCATTGTTAGGGGCTACAGTAGCGGCATCTCGCCCGTAGCCAATTGGGGGATGGGAACTGGGAGCTTCATCGGCTGCTCCCTCTTTAGGTAGCAAATTGATAAGCTCTTTTAGCGGAAAACGAACTTCCGAGCTCCCGGGCAGGACGACGTACTGGCTTGTCGGCGAGAAGCGATTGAGCAGGGCGGCTTGGTTGAGCTCTTCCGGCCGCAGTTGCAGCCGCAAGCGGTCACCGTTGACGGCTTCCACACTCCAATCGTGGGCGTCGAAATCTTTTCCGAGATCGGGTGACTTCGATGATATGGAAATGATGAGGAGATGTCCTCGCAGACTGAGGGCGTACAGGCGATCCCGGGCGATTTTGTTTCTGTGGTCGATAGGCTCGCCATCGAGGAGGGGAAGACTCTTTGGATTCAAAGAATCGATATAGTACTCACCCTTGGATTTTGAAATGCGACAAAGAGGGGTCGTCGCTCCATTGGCGGTTTTCCCATTCAAGGTGGCCGGAAAATTGGAAACGCTGGTGATCGTCCGATTTAGACAATCGGCAATCGTCAAAGAAGCGGAGCTCCGGAAGAAATCGAAAAGTCCCATAGAAGGCGAGATAGCTAGCGTTGGCCCAAGGCGTTGGCGGGTATTGGGTAAAGCGGATGATAGGGCAAATGGCAAGGTTGCGAAATCCGCTCTTGGATTGTCTCCCGATGAAATCGAGGCAAAAGCTGTATGAATAAGCAAAAAAGCCTTGCATGAGCGAATCGAATTTCTACTTTCTGCGGCTCACTTATCCGTCCCGTTCGTCTAGTCAGGCCTAGGACACAGGGTTTTCATCCCTGCAACAGGGGTTCGAATCCCCTACGGGACGCCAAGTACTACATGGATCGGTTTCCGTTCCCGGGACGCGGTCCTTTTGCGAATAGCGATTCCGCTGGGGATTTGAACCCCGAGAAGGGCGTTCGACGAAGCGTAGCGAAGATGGGCAGCCCGCAGGGCTGTCGCGCAGCGATTCGGCGCAGCCGAACCAATCTTCTACGGGACGCCAAGTACTAAAAGGATCGCTTTCCATTCCCGGGACGCGGTCCTTTTGCAGTGAGAGCTTTCGTAGTTAACGAGCTCTTTCGGTCAGTACAGCCGCGGTCCGCCGTCTGATACGCGATCGAAATTGAGTTCGACAGAAGCGCTCTCCAATTCAACGAGATCTAGATAGCTTCCCGTCAGTTTTTTGACATATTCTCGTCGGGCTAGCGTCTTGATGATTGCCTTGGGATCGCCATCATAATGACGGAAGAACCTCTCCCAAAATTCGATATCGGAGTCTGTCCAAGCCGTTGCTGCCAGTAGGGCATCAACTACCTCATCGCTAAGGCCCTCCCCGTATCCCGTGGCTATCCAGACTTCGACGAGGGTCTCGATAAGCTCTATTTCCCAAGCGGGTTCGATAACATAGTCCTCATCTCGCATGGGCTTTGAGGCGGTGGATACGGTCGGCGAGCGAAAAAGATTCGCTTCGAGCTCCTTCAAGTCCCTCTTCAAATCTTGGAAGAAGTACCGATAGTCTCCCATTTCCATGGAGCAGATGCGTTGGATGAGGTCGTAGTCAGGAAGCAGCGAATAGAGTCCATCGGACTGGAGACGTCGTTCGAACTCAGGGGCAATTTCTCCGAGAGCATCGATTGACCAAAAGCTCATGAACATTTCTCGGGGGACGAATCCTTCGATAGAAGTGAAAGCTTTCTCGGCGATAGCCACCTTTTTTTCTAGAGAGGACTCATTGCGGATCAGGTTTCCATATTCGCTGAATGTGGTAGCGAAAAGGCAGCCTAGCTGCAAGCTGACGATGAGGGCTAGGATACGCATGTTTTCCCTATCGGTACAGGTTCGACTCGCTTGAGCAGGGGAGCCTCTGCTTGGGCAGCGCTTGAACTCCGTGGGGCGCGGTAAATGGGATTGATCCTGGGGGCTAATAGTTCTCAACTAGATTCGAACTGCGCGATGGCCCTACTAGAACTCAAAAATCTGGAAAAAGTCTTCTCAGGAAGGGAGGGCAAAGGCGTTCGCGCCGTCAAGGGGATCGACCTGGGTGTGAACCAGGGCGAGTTCATGGTGCTCTTGGGTCCATCGGGCTGCGGAAAGTCGACGACGCTTCGCATGATAGCGGGGCTTGAGGAGCCCACGGACGGATCGATCGAAATCGATGGAAAAGTCGTCAATGACCTGGATCCGAAAGACCGGGATGTGGCCATGGTATTTCAAAATTTCGCCCTGTACCCTCACATGACGGTGTACGAAAATATGGCATTCGGCTTAAGGCTGAGGGGGCATGATAAATCCGATATCGAAACCAGGGTCCAAAAAGCTGTTCGGATACTGGAGCTAGAGGGCCTGTTATCCCGCAGACCCAAAGCTCTGTCTGGCGGGCAGCGCCAACGAGTTGCGGTAGGGCGGGCTATTGTCCGGGAACCCAAAATATTTCTCTTCGACGAACCGCTATCCAATCTTGACGCGAGAATGCGGGCATCGATGCGGATGCAAATCTCCCGACTGCATCGCCAATTGGGCACGACAATGGTTTACGTTACCCACGACCAGATGGAGGCCATGACCATGGGCGATCGCATTTGCGTTATGAAGGACGGGGAAATCATGCAGATTGATACGCCAATGAAGGTCTATGACGAGCCGGCTAATACATTCGTGGCGAGCTTCATGGGCAATCCTCCCATGAATCTCGTCAATGGAAGATTGACTCGTTTGGGTGGTGAATGGCGGTTTCGCGAATCCGAAGAGGAAGCCGGTGGCGGCTTTGAAGTTCCCTTGAGCAAACGGCTGAGCGACTCGCAGCGTCCAGCGAAGGATACGGAAGTCATTATGGGGATTCGGGCAGAACATATGACGCTGTCGCCATTGGGCCGAGGCGCTCAAGGTGGCGAAGAAGACCATGTTTCCGGGATCACCCAAATGGTTGAAACAATGGGGTCCGACAGTATCGTCTACTTCGATACAGGCCTAAATGAAATGGCGGTAAACGTTAGGGCTAAAAGAACGCCTTTTATTGGGGAAGAGCTTCGATTGAAAATCGATGCGGAAAAGATCCGCTTCTTCGACATACAGACAGGGCAAGCGATCCGGTTATAGTCGACTTAGGGTGTGAGTACTGGAGGATCGAGGCGGACCTCCCTACCTTGAGGGACACGGTCGATTGAAGATAATCGGCCCTGACTGAAGGGCGGATAAAAAGGAGGTTGGCGTGGAATGTCCGCTAGCTATTGGGCGTCGGGAAGGCGTTTCTCTCGGCTTCCATTCCTTTTTCAAGCAACTCGGTTATCCGATCTACGTCGTACACGCTGCCAGCCCAAGAGCCGCCGCTCGCGTTCTGCAAGGCCGCCCAGAGCCGCGTATCTTTGGGTACTTTAGGATCCGGTATTAAATCGGGGTGTTGGCCCCTGGCGCTTAGTTCTTCGGAAGAAATCGATACAATGTCGATGGACCCCTCCAGGTTGATGGTGTCGATCTCAATATTGATCGTGTCGCCATCGCGGATACAGCCGATCGGACCGCCGGCCCACGCCTCAGGGCTAACATGCCCAATACAGGCTCCTGTGGATACGCCTGAGAAGCGGCCGTCGGTAATCAAAGCAATCTTGTCGCCATCTTTGACGTGCTTGAGGGCGGAGGTGATCTGGTAGGTTTCCGGCATGCCGCAACCCGGCCCGATTCCGATCAGCACCATGGTATCCCCGGGCTGAATGGCCCCGCTTTTGATAGCTTGGATCGCGGCGGGTTCGCTAGTCATTACCCGGGCGGGTCCGCGATGCCTGTAGATACCGTCGGAATCGATCCGCTTGGGCAGAATAGCGGTACTCTTGACCAAGGCTCCCTCTGGAGCCAGGTTGCCTTTGAGGAAGGTTACAGTGCTGGTGAGCCCCCGCGATTTCGCCATTTCGGGAGGTATGATTACTTCGGAAGGATCAATGCCATCTAGCTGGGTAAGCTTTTGCTTCAATCGCTCTCGTCTCTCGGAGGTTTCCCACCACTCAAGATTTTCGCCGAGCGACTTTCCGGTCACCGTTTTGGCATCGAGCTTGAGTAATCCGAGATCGCGGAGGTGAAGCATGACTTCCGGCACGCCTCCAGCGAGAAATACTTGTACAGTAGCGAAATACTGGGGTCCGTTGGGCAGCGAGTCGACGAGGCGAGGAACTGATCGATTAATGCGGGCCCAGTCTTCAACGGTGGGCTGGGTCAAGCCGGCGGCGTGAGCTATTGCTGGAATGTGCAACACGAGATTCGTAGAGCCCCCGACAGCGGCATGCACGACCATGGCATTGTAAATGGAGTCGTTCGTGAGGATATCTTTGGTTGTTTGTTCCTTGGCTTCCTGGGCAATCAGGGCCATCGCAGAGCGTCGGGCTAAGTCTCTCCAAATTGGGGCGCCACTCGGGGACAGGGCAGCATGGGTCAGTGAAAGGCCGAGCGCTTCGGCAACTACCTGGCTGGTGGCAGCGGTACCCATAAACTGGCAACCTCCACCGGGGCTACCGCAGGCCTTGCATCCCATCTCGGTTGCGTAATCAAAATCGATTTCGTCGCGGGCGAATCGGGCGGCCAGTGTCTGTACCTTGCCAGCGTCTTCGCCCTCTTCGGCCAGAAGCGTCACGCCGCCAGGCACCAGAATGGTGGGCAGATCCGGTGTTCCGGCGAGGGCCATCATCATGGCTGGCAACCCCTTGTCGCAGGTCGCTATCCCCATTACCCCGCGGCGGGTGGGTAGCGAGCGTATTTGGCGTCGGAATACAGTCGCGGCATCGTTTCGATAGGGCAGACTATCTAGCATGCCTACTGTTCCATTGGTTCTGCCGTCACAAGGATCGCTACAGAAGGCGGCGAAGGGAATCGCTCCCTCGCCAGACAAGGTTTTGGCCGCTTCCTCAACGAGGAGGGCAATCTCCCAATGGCCGGTGTGGTATCCAAGCGCGATCGGAGAACCGTCTGGTGCTCTGAGGCCGCCTTGAGTGCTAAGGATGAGGAACTGCTTGCCCACTAAGCGCTTGGGGTCCCAGCCCATGCCAGCATTTTGCGTCCAGCCGAATAGGTCGCCGCTAGCCATGCCTCTTAACAGTTCGGGCGTCAACGGCAGGCGGCCGGACGGGCCGGGTCCGTGTGTTCGCAAAGTATAGATCTCAGGATCGGAAGAGTCGAGAAGGTCGTTTTGGGGAGCCATTCCCGTAATCGGAATCCAAATTTGCGGGAAGGCAATTCCCGAATTGGATGAACGCGTGTCTTGGTCTGGGCTACCGTTCGCGTAGAGAGCCTGATGCTATTTCCTCGAGGAAACTCTGGTAGGTTTTACGGATGCCATCCTCTAGCGGTATGACAGCCCTCCAGCCTGTTTCGGAAATGAGGGATACGTCCGTCAGCTTCTGGGGGGTGCCGTCGGGCTTACTGGCGTCGGTTTCGATGACCCCTGTAAAGCCCACCGCGGCTTTGACCATTTCGGCCATTTCCATGATGGAGTGGTCTACGCCGGTGCCGGCGTTAAGCAAATTGGGAGGATCCTCGATCTGCAGGCAGTGGACGATCGCTCGGCCGAGATCATCTACGTGCATCAGCTCCCGCCTAGGAGTCCCGGTACCCCATATGGCGACGCTTTCGGCACCGGATTCCTTGGCCTCGTGGAAGCGCCGGATCAGGGCTGGCAGCAGGTGGCTGTTCTGCGGGTGGTAGTTGTCTCCCGGCCCGTAAAGGTTGGTGGGCATCAGCGAGTGGAAGGCGACTCCGTACTGCTTGCCGTAGTACTGGCACAGCTTGAGTCCGGCGATCTTGGCGATGGCGTAGGCCTCGTTAGTCGGCTCGAGCGTGCCGGCTAGTAGAGAGCTTTCCTTCAGAGGTTGGGGGGCCAGTTTGGGATAGATGCAGGAGCTTCCCAGGAAGAGGTACCGCTGGACTCCGGAACGATAGGCCGCGTTGATCGTGTTGGCGGCGATGGCCAGGTTCTGGTAGGCGAACTCGGCGGGGTAGGTATCGTTAGCGTGGATACCGCCGACGCGGGCTGCCGCCATGACCACCACTTCCGGGCGCTCGGCTTGGAAGAATGCCTCGACTGCCGCCTGGCTGGTCAGATCGAGTTCGGAGCGGCCGGCAGTCAGGACGTTTTCGTAGCCAAGTCGACCCAGCTCGCGAATTGCCGCAGAACCGGCCATTCCCCGATGGCCGGCGACGTAGATCTTGGAGGATGGAGTCATGGCGAATCGGCCGCTCTTCGTTTATCGGCCGAGGGCGGAGTTGATTTTCGCTTCCTCTTCGGCTAGCTTGAGGTCGGCGTCGACCATGATGGCCACCAACTCCTTGAACTTCACCTTGGGCTCCCATCCAAGCTGCCTCTTGGCCTTGGCGGGATCGCCGATCAGCAGGTCCACTTCCGCGGGACGCTCGTAGCGCTCGTCGTAGTCGACGTACTTCTCCCAATCCAGGCCCAGCCGGTCGAAAGTCTCGACCACGAACTCCTTGACCGAATGGGTCTCGTTGGTGGCGATGACGTAGTCGTCGGGCTCGTCCTGCTGCAGCATCAGCCACATCATC
>Ga0181579_10001495_pt1 | contig 19297 bp, 18 predicted proteins | sample 071ome_24_FD_132996 | JGI IMG/M metagenome (GOLD analysis project Ga0181579, IMG submission 132996) | Coastal salt marsh microbial communities from the Groves Creek Marsh, Skidaway Island, Georgia - 071402CT metaG (megahit assembly) | ecosystem: Environmental > Aquatic > Marine > Intertidal... | reverse complement strand
TTCTTGTTTTCCCCAAAAAGAAAACCGGCGCGCCCATCGGGACGCGCCGGCTTCCTGAAGCCATATGGCCTCGCGCTTTATTCCTTGTAAAGGATCTTGCGGATGGTGTCGTAAGGCACGGTCATCTTGCGCTTCTTGGCATCGTCCCAGGTCGAGCCGTTAACGGTGGCAAGCCACGCCTTGGCGTAGTCGCCTTCCAGCTCCATCTTCTGGACGCCGGCCGCGAAAATCTTCGCATTGTCCGCATTGGCGATCTTGCGCAGCGTCTTGCCGCTCTCCTTTTCGAACGCAAGAGCATGCTTCATCACGAAGTCCTTTTCAGACTTCGACAGGCCCTGCCATTTCTTTTCGTTCATGACCAGCATGGTCGAGGAACGCCAGAAGCCGGGGCCGACGCGGTATTTGATATATTCCTGCCAGCCATATTTGGTGACGGCACCTTCCGGCCAGGCAAGGCCGGTGACAACGCCGCGCTGCAGCGCGGTGTAAACATCACCCGGCGAGATAACGACCGGGGTCGCGCCCATTGCCTTGAGTAAAGGGATGTAAAGCGCGGTGGCGCGCATCTTCTGGCCGACCAGTGAAAGACCGGTTTCCTTGGACAGTGCCGGCTTCTTGGTCAGATAGACATGAAAGTTGGACCCGCCCCAGAACGGCCAGGCGATGATCCGGGCGCCGATGCCCTTGATCCAGCCTTTGCTCATTTCGGCGATACCGCCGTTCTCGCGGATTTCCCACGGAGAGCGGTTGGCGATCGCGGTGACCCGCGATTCAGGCACCTGACCGGCATAGTAGGAGCTTGGCGAAATCAGCAGGTCGATAAGACCGCGCTTGATGAAGCTGCCCTGCTGTTTGCGCGGGGTGACTTCGGGGCCGCCTTTATACTGAAGGGAAATCGCGCCCTTCGCGGCGTTGACCGGCTGATGGAAATCGCGGAAATAGGTTTCGATCTGATCATGGTTGCGGGGCAGACCCGAAACCACGGACAAAGTCTTTGCGTCGACGGCGGGCGCCGCGTAAATGAACGCGGTGGCCGCAAGCGCCGCACTCGACGCCAGAAGCTTGGTAGTCTTCATTTATAGAACCTCCCAGAGTTTAATCTTTGACATAGGCTTGCGAAACACGTCGCATTTCGATTCGAACAGTCATTGCACTGAATCGACGCCGTAAAATGGCATTACTGCCGTAAAATCGCAAGCGTCCAGTCGGATGGCTTGCGTTACGGCTAATGTCGTCAAAGGGGTTGTCCTGTTGTCATCGTTCCGTCATCCTGCAGCCACTATCAGGCTTGAGACCGGCCCAAAAAACCGGCTTTACAGGGAAGGGATTTTTCGTGGCCATAATCGTGCAGGGATATAATTTCCTGATTCGGGCGTTGGCGGTGATCTCCGGTGTGCTGATCTTCACGTCATTCGTCATGATCTGCGTCGATGTGTCGATGCGGATACTCGGGTTCAACCCGCCGATCTTCACGATCGGGGTCGTTGAATACACATTGCTCTGGTTCGCCATTCTGGCGGCTCCGTGGATAACCCGGTTGAAGGGGCATGTCTTTATCGACGCGGTGACACAGTTTCTGCCCGCAATCGTAAAGATGGTGGTTGCGAAAATCGTCTACGTCATCTGCATTTTCTCCTGTCTCGTTTTTGCCTGGTATTCCTGGGACAATTTCTGGGTCAACTGGCTGAACGACACGATCGACGTGCGCGGCGTCGACTTGCCGCTTTGGTTGCTGTTTATGCCGATGCCGCCCTGTTTCATTCTGGTGGCGATTGAATTCGGTCGCTTTCTGGTGGGTATCGACGATATGTATTCTCATTCTATTGAAGAGCGTGAGGGGGTCTGACCATGGAATGGTATTGGGCTCTCGCCACCCTGATCGGCTTTGTCATTTTCTTCATGGCGCTTGGTGTGCCGGTCGCGTTGACCTTCATCACAACCAACATCATCGGCGTCATGATCTTTATGGGCGGCGAAGCCGGGCTGCCGCAGATCGTTGAAAATTCAACCGCATTGATAACGCGCTTCGCCCTCGGACCTGTGCCGATGTTCATCATGATGGGCGCGCTGTTCTTCCATACCGGGCTCGCGATCAGAGTGTTTGACGGGTTGGACGTGCTGTTCGGAAAATTGCCCGGACGGCTTTGCTTTCTGACTGTTGCGGGCGGCGCGATGTTCTCGACTCTCACCGGGTCCAGCATGGCCAATACGGCGATGCTCGGCTCCCTGATGGTCCCGGAAATGCAAAAACGCGGCTATAACTGGCGCATGTCGATGGGGCCGATCCTGGGGACCGGTGGTTTGGCCATGATCATCCCGCCGTCGGCGCTAGGCGTGCTGCTGGCTTCTGTCGCCAATATCGATGTCGGACGGTTGCTGATTGCCGGTTTTCTGCCCGGTTTCATATTGGCCGGCCTCTACGCGATCATGATTTTCGGGCAGTTGAAGCTTAATCCGGAATCCGCACCGGCCTATGACGTTGAAATGCCGCCAGTGGCGGAACGCATCAAAATCGTCTGCACCAATATCCTGCCGATGGGTCTGGTGGTGTTCATGGTTGTCGGCTTCATCATTCTGGGTCTCGCGACGCCGACGGAGGCTGCGGCTTTTGGCGTTCTCGGCGTCATGATCCTGGCCGCCGCGTTTCGCGTTCTCAGCTTCCAATCAATTTTCACCGCGGTGCAGGCGACTGTGAAGGTCGGTGCCATGGTGTTTTTCATCATCATGAGCTCGACCGTCTTCAGCCAGCTTCTGGCCTTTTCAGGGGCGAGCGCGGGGCTGCTCGCCTGGGCGACCAGTTTCGATATTTCGAAATACTGGATCCTGCTGGTGATGTTCTGCATCCTGATTACGCTCGGCATGTTCATGGATGCGACGTCGATGATGCTGATTACCGTGCCGATCTTCTTTCCGTTGGCGCATCAGCTTGGCTTCGACCTGATCTGGTTCGGGCTGTTTGTCTTGATGACCTTTGAAATGGCGGGTACGACGCCGCCCTTCGGGTTATTGCTCTATGTCATGCTGGGTGTGGCGCCAAAGGGAACAACCCTGTTCCAGGTAGCGAAAGCAGCCTTCCCGTTTCTGGTTTGCGATGCGATCCTGATCCTGATGATGGTGGCGTGGCCGGGAATTGCCTTATGGTTGCCCGGACTCATGTAACCGAACGGGAAGAAATTTTCCCAAGAAAGGGAGGCTTAGGCCTCCTTTTTTTGTTGGGCTACCGGCCTTCGCGCCGCCAGGCGAGGAGAAGCGCCCCCAACCCGGCCAATAGGACAAGCAACCCGGGAAATAGCGGGATTTCATTGACGTTGCGGACGGTGTAGTTGCGGTTGTCCAGAATACCGAACCAGTCGTCACCACCCGCAACACGCCCGGGCCGCACTCGCCTGAGTGAGGGCGGCCCGTCCCGCCACCACGCGATGCCGCCGCCCAGCTTTGCCACCAACGGCGCGAATTTCTCCGCAGTCGTCCGCATATCGGCGAATTCCAGCGGGTTGAGCGTGCCCACCGCAGTGAGTGTCACGCGATCACCATCCTTGATCCGGTAAACGCCGGTTTCGGGCGCGGCGACGAATCCCCGTGCCCGTCCGCCGATGCCTTCCGTCATCCGGATATTCAGTTGCCGCCCCGATGGGGTCGTGACCTCAACCGGGTCGGGGTTGGGCTCCACGCTGCGCCGTGTAATCGCCAGGCGGTCGCCATCGACCCGGGCGCGCAGGCTGTTTTCCTCCAGCTCGGGTTCCTTCATCAGCCAGTGCGCGATGCGCCGCAGCAGTTCGCCATGGGGGCCGCCGCCATTATAGCCGCGCGCCCACAGCCATATGTGATCGCTCAATAGCTGCGCGACACGCCCCTTGCCGACGCGATTGACCAGCAGGATGGGCCGCTCGCCATTGCCGCGCATCAGGGCATAACCTGCGCGTTTGCGGACTTCGATCTGCCGGAACCATTTGCCCCAGCGCGGCAGTTCTTCGCCGATCCCGGCACCGGGCAGGTCGGCGGTCACCGCATGGCGTTCACCGGTCGTGGTCAGTTGGGGGCGAACCGCGCCGGCATAGACCCGGCCCGTGGGTTCGCCCGGCAAAATCTTGCCGAGCGGCGTCGCATACAGCGTTTCCATACTGGCGAATTCCGGCCCGGCGGCTTCCAGGATCGCGCCGCCATTTTCCACATAGCGCCGGATGTTATCGATATAGACCGACGGTAGAACGCCGCGCCGGCGATAGCGGTCAAAAATGATGAGGTCGAATTCCTCCAGCTTTACCTCGAACAGTTCGCGGATGGGAAAGGCGATCAGCGACAATTCGCGGACCGGTGTCAGATCCTGCTTTTCGGGTGGCCGCAGAATGGTGAAATGCACCAGATCGACCGACGGATCGGCCTTCAGCAGGTTACGCCAGGTGCGTTCGCCGGGATGCGGTTCGCCTGAAACCAGCAAGACGCGCAGCCGTTCCCGCACGCCATTGATCGACACAACAGCGCGGTTATTGATTTCGGTCAGTTCGCCCGGCGATGTCCTGACTTCCATCTGGATTATGTTTTCACCCGCGTGATCCGGCGTGATCCTTACGATTTCCGGCTGGCCCGGGCGAACGGTGATGTTGCGCGGCGGCCCGCCATCTTTGGTGATGGAAAGAGGTATAGGTCTGGCATTGGGTCCGTTATCCTCGACGCGGATGCTGATCTCTGTTTCCTTGCCGACGATGCCGAATTTGGGTGCCTTCTCAACAACAAGCCGGCGGTCGAATTCGCCACGCTTGCCGGTCAGAACCACATGAAACGGGCCTTTCAGCCCGCGAGAGGCCGGGTTGTCGGGAATATCATGAACCTGACCGTCGGTGATTACGATTGTGCCGGCCCGGCGCGACGAGGGTATATCCGCGGTATTGCCGATCAGCGACCGGAACAGCCTGGTGCCATCAACCCGGTCCGCATCCGCGCTGCCCGGCCCGCCGGCGCGAATAACGCGGACTTCCAGATTGCGCATGTTACCGGCGGTCTTGCGGATATGATCCAGCGCCGCGCGCGTGACTTTTTCCCGGTCTTGCGTGTTCTGGCTGGCTGATTCATCGACCAGCACTAACAGCACGTCATTCTGCTTTTCACGTTCTTCCTCGACCGCCACGGGGTTGGCCAGCGCCAGCAGCAGCACGGCAAGGGCGATCGCCCGCCAGCCAAGCCCCGAGGCGCGGCGCCAGGCGCCATAGGCCAGCGGCAGGAGCGCTGCCACGGCAAGAGCCAGTACAACGGGCCAGGGAAACAGGGGTGAAAATTCGATAGAGATCATCGTTGCCGTGCCCGTCCGCCGCCGCTACTGACCCAGCCGCTCGATAATCGAGGGCACGTGAACCTGATCGGTCTTATAGTTTCCGGTCATGGCGTACATGATCCAGTTGACGCCGAACCGGAAGGCGTATTCGCGCTGTCTTTCTCCGTTCGGCACAACCGGAAACATCGGCAGGCCGTTCTTTTCCCGCGCCCAGGCGGCGGCCCAGTCATGACTGCCGATGATGACCGAGGAAACACCGTCATTATGCCGTCCGCCGCGCCGCTCCACCCAGACCGTTCCCCCGGTCCAGCGGCCCGGAAAATGATTGAGCAGGTAAAATGCCTTGGTCAGCACATGGTCGTTCGGGACCGGGATCAGGGGCGGGATATCCAACTCACCGATCAGATTGCGGAGCTTTGCCGTCGCCGCGCCGCCCGATCCCATAATGCTGGTATTGATGCTGCCTTGTTCGCGCGTGTCGAACAGGATCGTGCCGCCGGTCCGCAGATAGGCGTTGAGCTTCGCAATCGCGCGATCCGATGGCGGGCGCTGTCTCTGCGATACCGGCCAGTACAGGACCGGGATCAAGGCTAGCTCATCCCGTTCGATATCGATGGCGAGCGGCGGGCCGGGCTCGACGGAGGTGCGTCGCTGCAGAACGGTGCTTAACCCTTCCAACCCGGCGCGGCTGATCGAATCGATGGTCGAATCGCCGGTCACGACATAGGCGAGATGCGTTTGCAAGGTGGCGCGCAGCGCAAACGCGTCTTCCTTGTTCTTTGGCTGCGACGTCACGGTCTCCGGTTCGCCGGGGCGCGGATTGATCTGGGCGGAGGCGTCTCCCGCCGGCAGGGCGAGGAGTATCCCCAGCAATATCGCCGCCGCCGCACCGCCGCGTTTCAGCCGCACCGATCCCGGCCGGATACCGCGCAGCAGATAGCTCACCGTCAGGTCGAGGATCAGCAGCAGAACCGCGGCAAGTAAAAGCCAGGGTTTGATCTCCGTTCCCGGCTGAACGTCATAGCCGCGTGCCTCCACGCCATTGGGGATATCGCTGATCGCGGCAATGCCGTCGGTACCCGACGACACATTCAGGGCGCGCCGCGCGCTTCCCTTGCCGTAATAGCCGGGTGGCGAAAGGTGAGAGGGCCGGGCCTCCACGAAGTCCGCGCCCCTGATGGCCGCCGCTTCCGCCGGCGGCGCGCCAAGCGCTCCGAACCCGTTCATGGTGCGCAATGGCGGATAGACAATATCGCCTTCCTTGCCGGCGACGCCCCGGCTCAGCCCGGCAACGCGTTCCAGCATCTGTATAAAAAGTCCGGATAGCGGGAGGTTCGACCAGTCCGTATTGGCGGTCACATGGATCAGGACGACCCATCCTTCGCCGCGCCGTTCGGCGGTTACCAGGGGGGTGCCATCCGACAGCCGCACCCAAGTGCGGTCGTTAAGATCCAGTGTCGGTTCCGCCAGAATCTGCTTTTTGATCCTCACATCCGGCGGGATTTGCAGGCCGTGGAACGGGCTGCCCTCCTCAAACGGCATCAGGCGCGCGGGCTCGCTCCATGACATGGCGCCCCCCAGCTCGCGGCCGGTATTGCGAAGGCGGACCGGCGACAGTGCGTCGCCATCGCGCTTCATTCCGGGCCCCGCAAAGCGCAGCAAGACGCCGCCTTTCTCTATCCAGCCCAGAATGCGTTCCCGCTCGGCGCCGGTCAGCTTGACCGCGTCGGCCAGAACGATCATCGCCTGTTCGGCATCCAGAAGCTGATCCGGCGTTCCCCGGCGGACATCGCTGAAGGGTTCCAGCGCGCGGGCAATGTAATAGTCGCTGCTCAGAAGCGGCTGCGCTTCCGACCCGCCAAGGGCCGAAACGATTCCGACCGGACGGCGGCGCCAGCGTTCATTCATCAGGAACGCGGCTCCCGCGCCTGTTTCACCCTCAATCGCGATCCGCGCCGCGCGGTTTCTTATGTCGCTCGGAATCTGAAAGGACACCTTGGCGGATGAGTCGCCATCCTCAAATACCGCATCGGCGCGCCCTAATAGGCGCCCCTCGTCGTCATCCAGCCGTACACGCAGTTTTTCTGCGCCAGCCGACCCCGCCCGCAGCACGATCGTGGACAGACCGTCGATCTCGCTGACCGGCGCCTTTACGAGATGCGCTGTCGCGGGACCGCCATGCCGAAACAGCTGCAATGACCCGAATTCCTGAAGCCGCTGCATTAAATCGGTCACATCGTTATCGCCGTGTCCGTCCGAGAGATAGGCGACATGGGCGGATCCTGTCACGGAAAGTCCGGCAATCGCCCCCAATGCCGCGCGGCGGTCGGTTTTCCAGGGGAGCGGCTGCAGGGTGCGTAATGTCTGGCGTGCATCCTCCGGGCGCAAAAGGCCGGTAGGTTGGACCTTGCCCTCAATCGCATCCGGCGCGGTCGCCAATATACTGGCGGTGCGGCCTTCCCGTTCCGCCTGATTGATCAGGGACCGTCCCGTCTGCTGCGTTTTCTGCCAGTTCGGCGCCGCTGCCCATCCGTTATCGACGACCAGGATGAGCGGGCCCGTCCCGAATATCCTTTCGCCCGGGTTCCAGAGCGGGCGTGACAGACCAAGAATGACGAGCGCGGCAATGAGGAGCCGCAACAGCAGCAGCCAAAGCGGCGTTTGCGCGGGTGTTTCTTCCTGCTTCTCCAGCTTGAGCATGAAGCTTAGCGGCGGAAAGGGTTGAACCCTGAGCAGGGGCGGTGTGATTCGCAATATCCACCAGATGACCGGCAAGGCCGTCAATGCCAGCAATATCCAGGGCGAGGCGAAGACAAGAGAGCCGAGCTCAAGCATGGCGGCGCAATTCCCCCTGTTCACCGATCGCGTTGAAAAGCGCCAGCAACGCCGTTTCGGGCGGGTGGTCGGTGCCGTGATTGGTGCAGCTCCAGCCCGAGGCCTGCGCGATCGAGGCTACGGCCGCGCGATGATTCGCCATCAGCTTGTTGAACTCGCTACGGACGGTTTCGACGCGCCCGATCATTAACGATCCTTCGCCTTCCAGGCCATCGAACCGGATGCGGCCGGAAAACGGCAGGGTCTGCTCCGCCGGGTCGAATATTTGAAGTAAATGTCCCCTTATGCCTTGCGTGGCGTACCAGCGAATTGATTTTTCAATCTCTTCCGGAGGCGACAGGAAGTCCGAAATTATCACGATATGCGCATAGCGCGGCAGGTCCGCTGACGGCGGCAATGCCTCCGCCTCCGCAGCGGGCGGGCGGCCCAGAATATCCGCCATACGGTCAAGCGCGGGCCGGTTTGACATAGGCGGCATGTCGGTTCCCATCAGGGCGATGCGCTCTCCCGCCTGGACCAGCAGCGACCCCAGCGCCAGCATGAGGACCGCCGCACGCCATGATTTGACCGGGAGATCGCGGTTAGATTTGAAATCCATCGACGGCGACCGGTCCAGCCATATCCAGACGCTTTGGGCGATTTCCCATTCATTTTCGCGAATAAAGGCCTGGGTGCGCCGGGCCGTTTGCCGCCAGTCGATTCGTTGAACCGTGTCGCCTTGCTGATAAGGGCGGAATTGCCAGAATGTATCGCCTTGACCGACCCGGCGGCGGCCATGCACTCCTTGCATGATCGTCGCCGCGACGCGCTCCGCCGCGACCTGAATTGCGGGCAGCGCGGCCGCCGCTTGTTCAGCGTCCCTTCTGATGATTGCGGCGGTATCGGCGGGCATCGGCGCGGTTCAGTGCGAATTACGCAAAGGGTTGGCAAAGATTACCGATCACATCGTCCACCGTGATCCCATCGGCGCGTGCGCCAAAGGTGAGGGCGATGCGATGACGCAGTACCGGTTTGGCGAGTTCCACCACGTCATCGATGGACGGCGCGTAGCGGCCTTCCAGCAGTGCCCGGGCACGCACCGCAAGCATCAATGCCTGGCTGGCGCGGGGACCCGGACCCCACATGACCTGTTCCCGGATTTCCGGGCGGGCGGATTCTTCCGGTCTTCCCGACCGGACCAATTCGAGGATGGCTTGCACGACGCTGTCCCCGACCGGTATCTGGCGGACAAGCGCCTGTGCCGCAATAAGTTCCTCCGCCGTCAGGACCTCGGCCGCTACATGGGTCTCATTGCCGGTGGTTTTCAACAGCACTTCACGTTCCGCATCCGCGGTGGGGTAAGTGATGTCGACCTGCATCAGGAACCGGTCGAGCTGCGCTTCCGGCAGGGGGTAGGTGCCTTCCTGTTCGATCGGGTTCTGGGTGGCCAGCACGTGAAAGGGTTTGGGCAGATCGTTGGAGGCTCCGGCTATGGAAACACGCCGTTCCTGCATTGCCTGCAGCAGCGCTGATTGCGTGCGCGGGCTGGCGCGGTTGATTTCGTCGGCCATCAGAAGCTGGCAGAAAACCGGCCCCTTGATAAAGCGGAAGGATCGCTTGCCGTTTTCGTCTTCATCGAGAATTTCCGAGCCGACGATATCGGCCGGCATCAGGTCCGGCGTGAACTGGATACGTTTGTCATCCAGCCCCAGTACGGTGCCAAGCGTGTCCACCAGCAATGTCTTGCCGAGGCCGGGGACGCCGATCAAAAGCATGTGACCGCCAGCGAGAACCGTGGTCAGCGTCTCCGCGATGACCCGTTCCTGTCCATAGATCACACGGCCGACGCTTTCGCGCACCTGACCCATACGGCCGCCGAAGGCCTCTATTTCGGCGGCGAGATGCGACGGCGGCGCGGATGCTTCGTTTGCCCCTTCTGCGGCAGATGGGTTAAGAGAAGAAGTCTCTGTCACGTTTTCCTCCAAGGTCGGGAGCGCCTCAACATGGAAAAATCTATCCTGGCGGGGTTGAATGAAACGGCTTCAGGAAAATCCTCCGAAGGCCAACAATTCTGCGGCGATATCGACATGCGGATCGCCCGCGACGGGACATGGTTTTATCATGGCTCACCTATCGGCCGAAAACAAATGGTAAAGCTGTTTTCCACAGTCCTGAAACGGGACGAAACCGGGGATTTCTGGCTTGAGACTCCGGTCGAAAAATGCCGGATAAAGGTCGATGACGCGCCATTCGTCGCGGTGGCGATGGACGCGACCGGAACAGGCCGTGATCAGTCTCTTGTTTTTAGAACCAACCTCGAAGACACCGTCACGGCCGGCCCCGACTTCCCGATCCGTGTGACTATTGATCGGGACAGCGGTGAACCGTCGCCCTATGTTCTGGTAAGGGACCGGCTTGAAGCGCTTATTGCCCGGGCGGTTTTCTACGACCTCGTCGAGCTTGGGGTCGAGGAGATGCGCGCCGGCGGGCCGGTTCTGGGCGTCTGGAGCGGTGGCGTGTTTTTTGAACTGGGTTATGTGAACGGGCATGGTTGATTGCGGCCACATACGGGACATTTTCCCCGGTCCCGGAATGCATCCGCCGGGGTCTGGGAAGGATATGGTTTGGCCCGCGCCAAAAGTGAATGGCGAAAAAACCATTCGCTCCGCTGCCGTTCTGGTGCCCTTGATCGATCATGCGGACGGCTTGACGGTTCTTTTGACCCAGCGGACATCTTCGCTGCCAGATCACGCGGGGCAGGTGGCTTTTCCCGGCGGTCAGGTGGAACCTGTCGATCAGACGGCCGAGGACACCGCGTTGCGTGAGGCGCATGAGGAAGTCGGGTTGCATCCCCGTCTGGTTGAACCGGTGGGGCGGTTAAGCCCACGTGACACAAGGACCGGTTTTCGGGTGATGCCCGTGGTGGGGCTGGTCCGTCCGTCTCTGGAGACACGTGCTGACCCGGGGGAGGTCGAACATATTTTCGAAGTGCCCCTTGCCGAAGTCGCCGATGGTAGCAATTTCAAGCTGGAACCGGTCGAGACGCGCGGCGTGATGCGGGAATACTGGGTGATGAAGCACGATTCCTTCTTTATCTGGGGGCTGACAGCGCGGATACTGCGCGAACTGTCGATAGTATTGAGGCAATCATGATTCGCGTTTTGTTGTTGACGGTGGTGCCGTTATTTCTGCCCGCCGTGACGTATATTCTCTGGCGAACCTTTGCGCCGGTCCGCTATGGCGGTTCCGCCGCGATTGCAAAGGATGAGTGGGAACCGCTGCCCTGGCGGTGGCTGGTCCCCATCGGCGTGTTCCTGATGGCGATCGCTATTGCGATTTCGATTATTTTTCCAGATTTGCTGGCGGACACCGGTTCGATTCAGCAGGGTTGACCGCGATCATGACGGATTTGGCTCCCTCCGATCGGCTTGAACCGCAAGGCTGGATGATTGCCGCGCCTGTTGCGCATGTGATGGAAGCGCTTTCCGGTGGGGGGCATCCCGCGCGGTTCGTCGGCGGTTGCGTGCGGGACGCGCTGATCGGCCGGCCGGTGCGCGACATTGATATCGCCACGCCGGAGCCGCCGGAAAATGTCATGCGGCTTCTTGAGGCCGCCGGAATACGGGCTATTCCCACGGGGCTCAAGCATGGGACGGTGACCGCGGTTTCCGAGGGACAGCCGTTTGAGATCACGACGCTCCGGGTCGATGCCGAAACCGATGGGCGCTGGGCGCGGGTGGAGTTTACGGAAGACTGGCGGGCAGATGCGCGACGCCGCGATTTCACCATGAACGCGCTCTATTGCGATCCGGATGGCGCGATTTACGACCCTGCCGGCGGCGTCGACGATTTGAGGGCGGGGTGCGTCCGCTTTATTGGCGAGGCATCGGCCCGTCTTGCGGAGGATTATCTCCGCCTGTTGCGTTTTTTCCGTTTCTCCGCCTGGTATGGCAAAGGTACGCCCGATGAGACCGGGCTTGCCGCCTGCCGCGCCGCCGCGCCGCATCTGCCCGAATTGTCCGGCGAACGCGTTTGGCAGGAATTGTCGCGGCTGCTGACCGCCCCGGATCCCGCGCCGACGCTCGCTTTGATGACAGCGCAGGGCATACAGCCGCATCTATTGCCGATTGAGGGCACCGAACAGATGGATGCCGACCGAGTAACCGCCATGGCCACGGTGGAAGAAAACTATCAGGCCGCCCCGGATGCCATTCGCCGGCTGGCGGCCTGGCTGAGCGCTGCGCTAGATGGCGACGACAAGAAAAAGCAGGATTCCGTCAGAAAGGTCAGCAGCCGGCTGGTGCATTCCAATCAGGAACGGGCGCGGCTGAGAAATCTCCTGCTGCCGGAATATCGGCCCGGCGCTGACATATCCGCGGCCGAAAACCGGAAAATTCTCTATTGGCTTGGCGATGCCAGCGCCTTTATCGATCTGGTGCTGTATCGCTGGGCATTGAACGGCGGGGATAATACCGCCTGGGGCACGACCGCCGATCTGCCCCTCACTGATCCGCCGCCCGCCTTTCCACTTGGCGGGGACGATGTCATGGCGCTTGGCATCGCACCGGGGCCGCGTGTCGGCGAACTTCTGGCCGCCGTTGAGGAATGGTGGGTCGATCGCGATTTCGCGGATGACCCGGATGCGTTGCGTGAGCGGTTAGGCGCGCTCGCGGCGGGTTAAGGCCATTTCACCTCCGGCGGCATCGACATCAGGATTGCCTCGGTGTTGCCGCCCGTGCGCAGGCCGAACTTGGTGCCCCGGTCGTAAAGCAGGTTGAACTCCACATAGCGCCCGCGCCGGATCAGTTGGTGTTCGCGCTGTTCCGCCGTCCACGGCTGGTTCATCCGCGTGCGCACGATTTCGGGATAGGTTTCCAGAAAAGTGCGCCCGACATCCTGGGTAAAGGCGAAATCCTTTTCCCAGTCTCCCGTGTCCAGATAGTCGTAAAAAATGCCGCCCGCGCCGCGTGGTTCTTCCCGGTGAGGCAAGTAAAAATACTCATCGCACCATTTCTTGAACCGCTCGTAATAATCCTCCCCATGACGGTCGCAGCAGGATTTAATCGGCGCGTGGAAAGCCTCTGCCGCCTCGTTATCCGGATACATCGGGGTCAAATCCATACCGCCGCCGAACCACGCCTTGCTGGTGACGATAAAGCGGGTGTTCATATGGACAGCCGGAACCAGCGGCGAACACATATGGGCGACCAGTGATATGCCGGATGCCCAGAAGGCGGGGTTTTCCTCCGCGCCCGGTATTTCCTTGCGGAATTCGGGAGAAAACTCGCCGTGAACGGTGGAAATATTGACGCCGACTTTTTCAAAGACCCGGCCCCGCATAACAGACATGACGCCCCCGCCGCCGGCGTTGCCGCTGTGACCTGTGCGATCCCAGCGCGTGCGTTCAAAGCGCCCCGGCGCGCCGCCATCGTTCGGCGCTTCCACCGTGTCTTCCAGATTTTCAAATGCCGCGCAAATCTGGTCGCGCAAGCTTTCGAACCAGCTGGAAGCGGTTTTTTTCCGGTCGTCAATCGTCACGTTCATTCTCCTTTCCCGGGATAGGCGGGTATCCACCGGTTTGGCGCAATCCTTCGCCCAATGCAATGGCCGCCGCCGCCGCGACGTTGAGCGAGCGTCTGCCCACCGCCATGGGGATCAGTATGCGCGCATCGGCGTCATTGTGTACCTGATCCGGCACCCCCGCCGATTCGCGGCCCATAACAATCGTGTCGTTTTCGTCAAAGCGGAAATCGGTCAGTGGCGTGACGGCCTTCGTTGTCATCAATATCAACCGGCCCGGTGTTTTGGTGCGGAATGCCTCCCAGTTCGGATGCCTGACCAGACGTGCATTATCCATATAATCCATGCCCGCGCGCCGCATGCGCCGGTCATCAAGCGGAAAACCGCAGGGTTCCACGATATCGACGGCCACATCCAGGCAAGCGGCAAGGCGCAGGATCGTTCCCGTGTTCTGTGGGATGTCGGGTTGATAAAGGGCAAGACGCATCGGGCTGGACTTTGCATATTCGCGATTATCTATTATACCCCTTGGCCGGAACACCGAACGGTGTGACAAGGACCTGTTTGCTGCGGCGTTACGCCGCAGTTTGTCCGTCTGTCGGGGCGCTATTGAATAGGGGGCGTTTTCCGCGCGCGGAAGAAAAAAGAGGGAAAATATGGCGAGTTCTGCTGAAAATACCGCAGCGGGCCACGGAGAAGACGGCGAAACAAGGCGCGACTTTCTTATGTTGGCGACGGGGGCATTCGGTGCCTTCGGTGTCGGCGCCGCTGTCTGGCCCCTGATTGATCAAATGAATCCAGCGGCGGATACGCTGGCGCTGTCCACAATTGAGGTCAATCTGGAACCGATCCAGGAGGGGCAACGCGTCGCTGTCAAATGGCGCGGCGTGCCCGTTTTTATAACCAAGCGGACACCCGGGCAGATCAAGGAAGCACGTGACGCGGACAATGCCGATGATCTTATTGATCCGGAACGGGATGCGGATCGGGTGAAGAAGCCCGAATGGCTCATCGTCATCGGGGTGTGCACCCATCTTGGTTGTATCCCGCTCGGCAGCAAGCAGGGCGATAAAAAGGGCGAATATAAGGGCTGGTTCTGCCCGTGCCACGGATCGCATTACGATACATCCGGCCGGATTCGCAAGGGTCCCGCGCCGAAGAACCTTCCGGTTCCGGAGTACACATTCCTCTCCGACAATTTGGTCAAGATCGGATAAGGGAGCGCGAGATGAGCAAACCGGAAATTACCAACCCGATCATGAAATGGGTCGATGACCGCCTTCCGGTCTTCACCTTCATGAATCATGAGCTTCATGAATATCCGACGCCAAAAAACCTGAATTACTGGTGGAATTTCGGCTCATTGGCCGGGATTATTCTGGTGATGATGATCGTCACCGGGATTGTGCTGGCGATGCATTATACGCCGCATGTGAATTACGCCTTCGAGAGCGTCGAACGCATCATGCGCGACGTGAATTATGGCTGGCTGATCCGGTACGTCCATATGAACGGGGCGTCAGCCTTCTTTATCGTGGTCTATATCCATATTTTCCGCGGGCTCTATTACGGTTCCTACAAGGCACCGCGCGAGTTGCTGTGGATGCTGGGCGTGGTCATTCTGCTTTGCATGATGGCGACCGCCTTCCTGGGTTACGTGCTTCCCTGGGGGCAGATGAGCTTCTGGGGCGCGACGGTGATCACCAACCTGTTCTCGGCGATTCCGCTTGTCGGTGAGCCGATCGTTACCTGGTTATGGGGCGGCTTCTCTGTCGATAACCCGACCCTCAACCGGTTCTTCAGCCTGCACTACCTGTTACCGTTCGTTATTGTCGGGGTCGTGGTATTGCATGTCGTGGCGTTGCACACCCACGGGTCCAACAACCCGGTCGGGATCGATACCAAGGGCGACGACGACCAGATTCCGTTCCACCCGTATTACACGGTCAAGGATCTGTTTGGGCTGGGGGTCTTCTTTGTGGTGTTCTTCTGGTTCGTGTTTTACGCCCCGAACTATCTGGGCCACCCGGATAATTACGTTCCCGCCGATCCGTTGCAGACGCCACCGCATATCGTGCCCGAATGGTACTTCCTGCCGTTTTACGCAATCCTGCGGTCGATTACTTTCGATATCTGGTTCCTGGAAGCCAAGCTGCTCGGCGTGATCGCTATGTTCGCGTCGATCGCCGTACTGTTCATCCTGCCCTGGCTGGACCGGTCACCGGTGCGCAGCGCGCGTTACCGCCCGCTATATCGCCAGTTCTTCTGGATACTGATCATTGACTGCATCATCCTGGGAATTGTCGGCGCGAACTCGCCGGATGATCCGGTGTTCAGCGGTGCGGCATGGTTCCAGTATATCCATTTGGGCATCATCTCGACGGCCTATTACTTCTTCCATTTCCTGATCCTGCTGCCGCTGCTGAGCATTTTTGAGACGCCCAAGCCGCTGCCGGCCAGTATCAATGAACCGGTGTTGGGAGGCGGCGGCTCATCCGCCCGGCCAGCCGGCAAGCCGATGGAGAAAGCGTAATGCGTAAAGGGTTGATCGGAATACTCTCCGCGGCGGTATTGGCCATATCGGGCGCCGCTTATGCGGCCGGGGGCTCAGTCGAAGCACCGGCACAGAACTGGTCCTTCAAGGGATTGTTCGGTACCTTCGACCGGGGAGCGCTACAACGTGGTTTTCAGGTCTATGACGAGGTCTGTGCCGCGTGTCATTCCCTGCGTCTCGTGGCGTATCGCAACCTGATGGGTATCGGACTGACTGAAGATCAGGTGAAGAAGATTGCGGCGTCGAAAACCGTTATGGACGGTCCCAATGACGAGGGCGAAATGTTTGAACGCCCAGGCAAGCCGTCTGACCGTTTTGTCAAACCGTTTCCTAATCAGCAGGCGGCACGCGCCGCCAATAATGGCGCCTTTCCGCCGGATTTGTCGTTGATGGTAAAAGCCCGCGTTGGCGGCGCGGATTACCTCTACGCGGTGATGACAGGCTATAAGGACGCCCCGAAGGGAACCGAGGTTCCTGAGGGAATGTCCTATAACCAGTATTTTCCCGGCCATTTAATCGCGATGGCCGCGCCATTGGCGGAAGATGGGGTCGAATATGCCGACAAGACCAAGGCGACCGTCGATCAGATGGCGCGCGACGTCACGACCTTCCTGGCATGGACTGCGGAACCCGAGCTTGAGGACCGTAAGCGGATCGGCATCAAGGTGCTGCTGTTCCTGATCATCCTGACCGGTATGCTGTATGCCGTGAAGCGGAAGATCTGGGCCGACCTTCACTGACCGGTCTTTACACAGGCACAAAAAAACCCCGGCGGAAACGCCGGGGTTTTTTCATGTTTGTGAACGGTTCCTGCCCGCTCCCCCTCCCGGCCACCCAACACGATTTTCCTTGGGGTGGCCGGGAGGGGGAGCGGGCAGGTGCCGCATTCAATAACTACCCTACATTCGCGCCGAAGTGATCGAGCGTCCGCTTGTGGGCGCGTTCGCAGGCGCCTTGGTTGTAGCTTTCGCGGTCGTCGCAGCAGAAGCCGTGGCCGGATTCGTCATAGACATAGCAGGGGATGTCCGGATGGGCTTCCTTGATGTCGTGAACTTGGCTGAGCGGGATGCCGCCGTCATTATCGCCGAAATTGAAGATCACCGGCACTTTCGGAGTGTCTTCGCGCTTGGCGTGGATGCCGCCGCCATAGAAGGTCGACGCCGCCGACAGGCCGTCGCAATGACACGCCGCCAGCCAGCTGACATAGCCGCCAAAGCAATAGCCGACGATGCCGACCTTGCCCGCGTTCGCCGCTTCGTTTATCGCGGCCTGAACATCGGCCTGGATACCGTCGTCATTCAGGCTGCCGCGGGTTTCACGGCCTTTCTGAAAATCGTCCTGGCCGTAGCCCAGCTCAAGACCCTTTTCGACGCGGTCGAACAGAGCCGGCGCGATCGCGACATAGCCGTTCTTGGCGAATTCGTCGGTCACGTTCTTGATGTGCTGGTTAACGCCGAAAATTTCCTGAATGACGACAACGCCGCCCTTGGGTGTGCCTTCCGGTTCCGCCTTGTAGGCGCCGAGCGTGTGGCCGTCGGCAGTCGTCAGTTCGATATTCGTCCCCATATGTTCCTCCCTTGATGGAAACAGCCGGCCCGGATGGCCGACTTGCTGGAATTAAACGCGAGAAGTTTTAAACGCTGATGTCGGTGGGCGCAACGCGGCGCGCCGAATGAATCCCGGTCATACGTTGAAGCGGAACAGCATGACATCGCCGTCCTTGACCAGGTAGTCGCGGCCTTCCTGGCGCATCTTGCCGGCTTCTTTCGCGCCCTGTTCGCCCTCGCAGGCGATATAGTCGTCATAGGCGATGGTTTCCGCACAGATAAAGCCGCGTTCGAAATCGGTATGGATAGTGCCCGCGGCCTGCGCCGCCCTGGTGCCCTGGCGAATGGTCCAGGCGCGCGATTCCTTGGGTCCGGCGGTAAGGAAGGTAATCAGTCCCAGCAGCTCATATCCCGCCTGGATGACCCGGACCAGACCGGTTTGCTCCAACCCCAGCGATTCCAGAAATTCCGCCCGTTCTTCCGGGTCGGTAAGCTGGGCGACTTCCGCTTCGATAGCGGCCGATACGACGACCGCGAGTGCTCCTTCGTCAGCCGCGTAGGACGCGACCTTCTCTGAAAATTCGTTTCCGGTGGCTGCGGAGTCTTCATCAACATTGCAGACATACATGACAGGTTTCGCGGTCAGCAGTTGAAGCTGGCGGAACAGGTCACGGTCATCGTCCGCGACTTCGATCCTGCGCGCCGGTTTGCCATCGCGCAGCGCCTCAATCGCGTTTTCCACCAGGGTGAGCGTCGCCTTGGCTTCCTTGTCGTTGCCGCGCGCCTTCTTGGTCAGCGCATCGACGCGTTTTTCAAGAGATTCCAGATCAGCCAGCATCAGCTCGGTGTCGATCGTCGCGATATCGTCGAGCGGATCGATCTGGCCCGATACATGGGTGATGTTTTCGTCTTCAAAACAGCGCACGACATGTACGACCGCATCGACCTCGCGGATATGGGAGAGAAACTGGTTGCCGAGCCCTTCCCCCTGGCTTGCGCCTTTCACCAGGCCCGCGATATCGGCGAAATCGATATGGGTCGGGACGATACTGGCCGATTTGGCGAGCCCGGCGATCGCATCAAGCCGTGCATCGGGCACGGCGATGCGCCCGACATTGGGTTCAATGGTGCAGAACGGATAATTCTCCGCCTGCGCCGCGATGGTCTGGGTCAGCGCGTTGAAAAGCGTCGATTTACCGACATTCGGCAGCCCGACAATGCCGCAGGTAAAACCCATGATTATCCTTCTTCCTTTTTCTTCGGCGCCGGCAGGCTCATGGCGATCCGGCTCATATAATCCGACGTGTTTTCCGCCAGCAATAACGGCAACTGATCAGCCGCCGCCTCCAGCATCGGTTCCAGCCAGTCCTTGTCGGCGTGGGAAAAATCACCCAGCACATGGCCCGAGACCCGGCCTTCGCCGCGCGGGCGCCCGACACCCAGCCGGATGCGCCAGAATTCCTTGCCGATATGTTTCTCAATATCGCGGATGCCGTTATGGCCGGCATGTCCGCCGCCCATCTTCACCCGCACCTTGCCGGGGGCGAGGTCGAGCTCGTCGTAGAGTACCGTCACGGCGAGCGGCCGAAGCTT
>Ga0181579_10001492_pt1 | contig 19313 bp, 15 predicted proteins | sample 071ome_24_FD_132996 | JGI IMG/M metagenome (GOLD analysis project Ga0181579, IMG submission 132996) | Coastal salt marsh microbial communities from the Groves Creek Marsh, Skidaway Island, Georgia - 071402CT metaG (megahit assembly) | ecosystem: Environmental > Aquatic > Marine > Intertidal... | reverse complement strand
CGGCACCCAGAACGCCGGCGGCGGTTCCGAGGGTGTCAGCCCGGCAACGGCCGGTGACTACACCTACACGCTGAGCTGCACGGGCGATGGTGCGCCGGACAGCGCCAGCGTGACGCTGACGGTGACACCGCCCCCGGCCACCATTCACGTGGGCGATCTGGATGGAAGCTCCACACCGGGTTCGCGCAACCGCTGGACGGCCGTGGTGGACATCCTGGTGAATGACAACGGTGGTCAGCCTGTCAGCGGCGTAGTGGTCTCAGCCGCATGGACCAATGGCACCAATGGCAGCCCTTCCTGCACGACGGGCTCCAATGGTCGGTGCACCGTATCGAAGGCCAACCTCAAGGGTAACTTGAGCAGCGTCGATCTCACCGTGACGGGACTGAGCAATGGCGTAAACGCTTACGCGCCCGGCGACAACCAGGACCCCGATGGCGACAGTGATGGCACGGTCATCACCGTATTCAAAGACGGGCCGCCGCCTAACCTGTTGCCAACGGCCTCTGATGATGCATTCTTGACAGAGATAGATACTCCGGTCAGCGGCAACGTCCTGGCCAACGACGACCTGGGTGACACGCCCAGCTCCGTGGTCGGCAACACGCAAGGCGCCAACGGCTCCGTTTCAATGGCGGGCAACGGTGATTTCACCTACACCCCGAACAGCGAATTTGAGGGCAACGACAGTTTTGTCTACACGCTCGAGGATGCCAACGGTGACCAGGACAGTGCGACGGTGCAGATCACCGTGGCTGCCAGCCCACCGCCGGCGGTTGATATCACCAGCTTCACAGTGACGCCCGGAACCATCGCTGACGGCGAATCTGCTGATCTAGAATGGTCTGTCAGCAATGCAAATGCCTGCACGGCCAGTGGCGACTGGAGTGGCGCGAAAAACGCCACCAGCGGTTCCGAGTCGGTCAGCCCGTCAGCGGGAAGCTATACCTATACGCTGGCGTGTAGCGGTGACGGGGCCGGTGACAGCGCAAGTGTCACGCTGACCGTAACGGGTGTGACCAGCACCATGTACGTGGCCAACGTCACGGGCGCAGCCGCCTCGGCGCCGCGCAACCGCTGGGTTGCAACCGCCACCATTACCGTTGAGAGCGGCGGATCGGCCCTGGCCGGTGTGCTGGTGGAAGGCGGTTGGAGCAACGGCGTTAACGGCTCCGGTTCCTGCACTACAAATGGCGCAGGTTCGTGCGAGATCAGCAGGAGCAATATCAAGGGCAACACGTCGAGTGTTACCTTCACGGTCAGCAACCTGAGCCTGTCGGGCTACACCTATGACAGCAGCCTGAACGGCACGGACACGGTGATCATCAGCAAGCCCTAGTCTGCACCGCAGCAGGGTCTGACCCATGCCGGGGGCGTGATACACGCCCCCGGCTTTTTTTTGCGGCAACCTATACCCCGGGGGCACGCTCGATGGCTTCAAGGTGTGAAGCCTCAGAGGCAGGCAATCCGGATCGGGAGATGTCAATCGAGTGGGGAGAGCGCCTCTTCCTTGACGCCATAACGCATTGCGCGCAATTCTTCATGGCCTGCCACCACATCCGCCACCGTGCCGCACCATGATCCGACCTCCCCAATGTCGCGGCGGCCAGGCACCCAGTCAAGCTCTGACATGCGGTCGTGAATGCCAAATGCGATCCAGCAATGGACATAGGTAGTGGGGTGTACCGCGTCCCAGAACACAGACCGCTGGGGGTTGTCGCAAATCGAATGCAGGCTTGATTCGCCCATGTAGCTGCCGGTGTAGCAGCGGCTTTGATAGGTTCGGCTCCCGGTATCCGTTTCATCACCCAGCGGCCGGCTGTTTGCCGTGACATCGAAGTCAGCGGCGGTATCGAGGTCGAAATTCGTGTACGTGTCGAAATCCAGGATGTCATCAAACAGCAGGCGGGCATCGAATAAAGCGAGGTCCGCTTGCGGGTTCCGGGCACGGAGCGCCTCGATCAGTTGGAGCACTTCGCGGTTGTGATGCTCGGTCAGGTTGGTGAGCCGCTGGCTCAGGCGGAACCGACGCTCAGTTTCGCTCAGTTCCAACCCGGCGGCGTAGGTCTCGTTCTCCAGCACGATGGGCGTCAGGCCCAGGTCAGGCAGGTTGCCAACCAGGATGTGAGTGGCGCCCAAATCCAGCAATGTCTGGATTTGCTGCTCCAGACGAGCGATGACGGCTGCCACGACATCCGGGTAGCCGCCAGGTTGATCGTGGCGGTCAAGCAGTGTTTCGATGGCGCCGCTGAACGGTTCCTTGGAGATATAGTCATTGGCGCCGCCCCAGATCAGGACAGCTGTCGTCTCCGGCTCGGCAAGGCGCTCACCGGTCATGAACTTTTCACTGAACAGGTCGATTTGCTGCCCGAGCGTGCCGCTGACGAAAAACTGCCCGCCATCCTGAATGCGCTGTATCAGGTTGACTTTTGGGATGGTGTCCTTGCCCGACACGGAGGCGCCGCCAACGGCGTGATTTTGCGTGGACAGCGTGCTCATGGTTTGAATGTAATCCGGCCACATCGGTCCATTTGAAAACCGGCCGATCCAGTAGGGGGCGGCAGGAAAAACCCTTAATCGGGTCTTGATGTTGCCGGTGTCGGACAGGCTGTCACCGAAAATGATCAATCGCCTGACACCCGACTCACCCTCCACCGGGTACTCGATAGCGACGTTGACCCGCTCGCTCTCCCGAAACGCCAGGATGCGCGCGATTTCGTTGGCGTGCTCCCTCTTTTTGAGCGTCAACGCCCGAATGCAACCCTCGCGTAATTGATCCTCGGTGGGTTGGCCGCTGTCCAGGCGCAGAAAACCATCCTGCAATACGCCTTGAAGCTGAAAAGGGGCTTCGTCGGCATCGAGCGCCACCAGCCAGTGCGATTTACTGACGCCCTTGTTGACATGCTCGCCGTCGGGCCGGTGGGAAGTGGCCGTTTCACAGTGAACGCGCCAGGGTTGATGCTTGTCGGCGCGGTCAGGCGCCCGCTCTTTCAGAAGAGAACTGCAGCCGTTCAGTGCCGCCAGGCAGATCAGCAGCGGCACCCCCCGTCGGACCGCGCTCCCAAACGCCTGCCCGGGGGCAGCCACGGGCCGCCGCCCACCGCTCCGGCTTCCGCGTTCACCACTCATTCCGCTGTGGCCTCTACGGGTACCAGGTGAATCACCGGGCCCGTCAGCTGCGCGTCATCCACATCATGCAGCTTGTTGTAGTTCATGAGGCCGTTCAGCCCGTCGACGTAGGCCTGGCCTCTTTCCGAATAGTGCGTCAAGGTGCCGACCAATTCTGAGCCGGTCGGTGAATGGCCGTCTGCGCGAATCCGGGCCCTTTCGGTGCGAAAGGCGGCATAAGCGGGATGACGATTGATATTCAGCATGTAACCATCAACGGACTGTTGCGGGCTGTCCCACCGTGCAATGCCGTAATCGCCTTTGCCTGAGCGCTGCTGCTGCGGCTTCATGGCGTTTTCGCCCCAGGCCCACATGCCAAACAGGGCGTTGCCCTCCTGGGCGAAGCGCGAAGTGCCCCATCCGCTCTCCTCGATGGCCTGGGCCAGGGCCAGCGAGGGCGGAACGATGTCGATTCTTTTCAGGAGTTCTTCAAGGCCGGCCTCATCGACAGGCTGATCCGGTCCTTCAGTGACCCGGTATTTGATGGCGGTCTCGCGCAGCCAGGGTGAATCGAACGCCGCGCCCGACCTGCCTTGCTCTAACGATGCCCTCAGCCGGGCACGTTCTCCCATGATCAGCTCATTGGCGCGCAGTACCAGGGGCGCCATGGCGCGCAGAAACAGGCGCTTTTTCAGCTGCACCTCGATGTCTTTACTGACAGAGGAACGCCACCGGGCCGGGACTTTCTGCAAGTAGACCCGGTTAACGCCCCTGATCCCCGCTTGCCAGGCCTCCGGCGTGTAGCCCAACGTTTCAAACAACTCCAGCACCCGGCCATAGTTTTCGAATTCGAAGCGGGTGACCTCATCCTCTGCAACCGCCTGGACGTGAAACAGTGCAAGGCAGAGCTGCAGGATTGTGATGACACGAACTGCGCCTTTCATGAAGTTTTCTGGTGGCCAAACATGTGAAAATCCTAGCACCAAAAAGCCATCGATACAGCGTCTGAGTTAACCCGCGTGCCAAAGTGAGTCCAAGCTGATGGCAGGAGACGGACCAGACACCCCGCGGAAAACGCGGATGTTGTTCTCTGCCCAATTTGCATCATCGCGGTGCTTGCCTTTGAATAGCGGCATGTGTGGAACCCTTAAAAACCGTGGGCCATGGATCAGCCTCGTGCTCATCCTGTTGCTGGCGGGCATTCCCTGGTACTGGCCCGAGTCCGTGGCCATGCGGCTGTACTGGGCTGTTCCTCTGTGGGCCTGGGCCACAATGGGGTCCGCCCTGGCCATTGCGGTGCTGACGGCGTGGGCCGCGATGCGCTGGTGGCCGTCCGGGCAGGAGGCGGTTGACGATGAGTGAGCTGCCACTGGGGCCGGGCGCGCTCCTGTTCCTCGGTCTTTATGTGCTGTCATTGATCGCGGTGGGTGCCTGGGGCCGGCTGCGCCGGCAGGAAAACTCCTTATCGGATCACTACCTGGGCGGTCGCGATATCGGCCTCGGCGTGCTGGTGCTGACGCTGTTTGCAACCCAGTACAGCGGCAATTCCCTGTTTGGTTTTACCGGGCAGGCTTACCGGCAGGGTTTGACCTGGCTGGTGATCCTGCATGCCATGATTTTTGTCGTGGTGGGTTACCTGCTGTTTGCGCCCCGTCTGCAGCAGGTGGCGCGGAACCATCTCCTGATCACTCCGCCCGATTACGTGTTCCTGCGATTTCCTTCCCCCGCCCTGAGGCTTATTGTGTCGCTGTGCATGATATTTGCGCTGGCGAATTACACATTGGCGCAGCTCAAGGTCATGGGCCACGCGGTGGTTGGCCTGTCCGGCGGGCAGATCAGTCCGCTGCAGGGCGTGCTGATCCTGGCGCTGATCATGTTGGTGTACGAAAACCTTGGCGGCCTGCGCAGCGTGGCCTGGACCGATGCCATACAGGGCCTTTTGCTGCTGTTGGGTTTTGGCCTGATCCTGTTCATGATTGAACGCCAGTTGGGCGGGCTGGCGCCCGCCCTGGCGCAGGTGAGTGAAACCGCGCCAGACAAGCTGCGTCCGCCCGACCTGACGGGCGCCGTAAAATGGATATCAATGGTCATACTCATCGGCGTTGGTGCTTCTGTTTACCCCCAGGCCATCCAACGTATTTACGCCGCCCGCAATGGTGACGCGCTGCGGCGCTCGATGGCCATGATGGCGCTGGTGCCCATGCTGGCCGTTGTATCGGTGCTGGCGCTGGGCTTTGTGGCCATCGCGCGCTACCCCGGCCTGGAGGGCGCCGCGGCCGACCAGGTCATGGCCTTGCTGCTGCGTGACTTGCTGGCCACCGGTTGGTTGGGCAGCGCGGTCGTCACGGTGATGCTGGCCGCGATTTTGGCGGCGCTGATGAGCACTGCGGACTCTGCGCTGCTGGCGCTTTCCTCCATGGTCGCGAACGACATTTATCGTCACCACTGGCGGCCGCAGGCCTGCCAGGCAGAGCTGACGCGTGTGGGCAAAGTCAGCTCCTGGGTCGTCCTGGCACTCCTCGTCTGGGTCAGTACCCGGGAGCATCTCACCCTGGTGCGTCTGCTGGTGCTGAAATTCGAGGTGCTGATCCAGGTGGCGCCGGCATTCTACCTTGGGCTCAATGTCCCGGCCGTGCGCACGGCACCGATCCTGGCCGGTGTCATTGCGGGCCTGCTCACGTCGCTTTTGCTGTGGTCAAAGGGCGTGCAGCTGGGCGGGCTTCATCCCGGTGTGGTTGGATTGATGGCGAACCTGGCCGTGGTCGCCTGCGTGCAATGGCTTGGACCAAAAAAGGACGCCGAAACCAGCCCCTGAATCTGCAGCTCCTGAATCTGCAGCTCCTGAATCTGCAGCTCTGGCAGAGAGCCGCCACAGGCCTGGCCGGGACACTGTCCAGTCCTGCGCCGCGCAATCGCGACATCAGGCATTGCCGGGGTATGGACAGCGGGCCCATGGGGCGAGCGCACGCGTGCAGACTGAACGATGGGGTAGCGGGTTTTGGGGCGGGGCGCGTTGATCTGGATCAATCAATCGACAGGTGCGGTCGCCATTTTTTTTGAGGGAACTATGCTTAAGGGTAAGCCAACACATAAGTTGAAAGATGAAGTCTTAAACAGCATCAAGGACGGGCCGTGACTCCTGATTTCCTCCTGGGGAGTCGTCATGAAAACTTGTTTACGGGTTGGTGCCATGCCAACCATCAATTGCGAACAGTCCTGGTGTGTTCTCCGGGACAAGACCTTCACGCTGGACGACATCGGTGAGATTCTGCTGATGACCATCTCCGGCAAATCCACAGCCAACCAGCTTGCCTCGGATCGCGTTATCGTGGCGCTGCCCCGGTGCAAGGCTTGCGTCATGCGCGTGCTCCAGGGAGGGAGGGCATACCTGACGCAGGATGAGTGGAACCGGCTGAACGCGCTGGGTCAGTGGCACCGCCGGCGTTCACGGCGCCGCGCGGCCTGAAATACGCGCTGGAAAGCTTGCTTTTTTGCCTTCAAGCTCTAGGCGTCTGGCATCAAGCATCTGGCATCAAGCGTCAGGCGCCAGCGCCTGCTCGATATCCCAGAGTATGTCGTCCAGAGTTTCCAGGCCGACCGAGATGCGCACCATGTCGGGCGTCACGCCGGCGGCCAGCTGTTGCTGCTCATCCAGTTGGCGGTGTGTTGTCGATGCCGGGTGGATAATCAGCGTGCGCGCGTCACCCACGTTGGCCAGGTGACTCATGAACTGGGCGCGGTTAATAAACGCCTGACCTGCTTCGCTGCCGCCTTTCACGCCGAATGTCAGTATTGAGCCGGCGCCCTTTGGCAGGTATTTTTCCGCCAGTGCGTGGTACTTGCCGTCTGCCAGCCCGGCGTAGTTGACCCAGCTTACCGCAGGGTGTCCCAGCAGGAAGTCCGCTACGCCGCGCGCGTTCTCGCAATGGCGGTCCATTCGCACGGGCAGCGTTTCCAACCCCTGCAGCATCATGAAGGCGTTGAAAGGGCTCATGGTCTGCCCCAGCGTGCGCAAGGTTTCGCAACGCGCTTTCATCGTGAAGCCGAAGTCTCCGAATGTCTCGTAAAACCGGATGCCGTGATAGCCTGCTGACGGCTCGACCATCCCCGGAAATTTGCCGTTGCCCCAATCGAATCGGCCGGATTCGACCATCACGCCGCCCATGCTGGTTCCATGCCCGCCAATGAACTTCGTTGCTGAGTGCACCACGATATCGGCGCCGTAATCGATCGGCTTGCACAGGTAGGGCGTGGCGAAGGTGTTGTCGATGATCAGCGGCACGCCCGCATCATGTGCGATGTTTGCGATGGCCTCGATATCAACCACGTTGTTGGTCGGGTTGCCGACGGTCTCTGCATAGAGCGCGCGCGTCTTGTCAGTGATGGCGCGGCGAAAGTTTTCGGGGTCGTCGGAGTCCACAAACGTTGTCTCGATACCCATCTTTCGAAACGTCACGTCGAATTGCGAGTAGGTGCCGCCGTACAGGGTCCTGGCTGAAACCAGCTCGTCGCCCTGCTGCAGCAGGGTCAGGATGGCGGTCATTTGCGCGGCCATGCCCGAGCTGACCGCCAGCGCCGCGCGACCGTTCTCAAGCGCTGCCATGCGCTCCTCGAACACGGCCGTGGTCGGGTTCGTCATGCGGACATAGGTGTTGCCAAAGGTTTGCAGGTTGAACAGACTCGCCGCGTGGTCGGCATCGTCAAAGACATAGGATGTCGTCTGGTAAATGGGCACAGCGCGCGCCCCGGTCACCGGGTCGGGAATCTGGCCCGCGTGCAGACACAGGGTTTCAATGCCGTATTTTCGATCCGCCATGACGGGCTCCTGTCAGCGGTTGAAGGTTTTGGGGCGCCGGGCCGAGATGACGCCGGTATTGACGCCGGCCGTGTTGAGGCCGCCGAACAGGCGCGCGTATTCAATCTTGATGCAACGGTCGACGACAACATCGAGCCCGCCCGCGCGCGCTTTTTCGGCCGCCGCCTCGTGCGTGATGCCCAGCTGCATCCAGACGACCCTGGCGCCGATGTCGATGGCGGCATCGACAAACGGGGCGACGCGCTCTGATCGCTGGAACAGGTCAACGATATCCACTTTCACCGGCACACAAGCGAGGTCCGGGTAGCTTTTTTGCCCGAGAATCTCCGGGTACCTGGGGTTGACGGGAATCACTTCAAAACCATGCTTGAGCAGGTATTTGCCCACAAAATAGCTGGGCCGCGACTCGTTCGCTGAGAGCCCGACGATCGCGACGCGCTTGTTTTCGGTGAGGATGCGGTGCAGGGTGGTGCTGTCGGTCATATCTGCCCGGCCCGTTCGCGCAGTTCAAATTTTCGGATTTTGCCGGTCGAGGTCTTGGGTAGCGGTCCAAACACGATTTTTCGCGGGGCCTTGAAGTGCGCCAGGTTGTCGCGACAGAATTCAATGATCTCGCTCTCCTCGACCGCGTCGACATCGCCGCGGAGATGCACAAAAGCACAGGGGCTCTCGCCCCAGGTGGCGTCTGGCATGGCAACAACGGCCGCTTCCAGAATGGCCGGATGGCGATACAAAACGGCCTCAACCTCGATGCTGGAAATGTTTTCACCGCCCGATATGATGACGTCCTTGGATCGGTCCTTGATCTCGACGTAGCCGTCGGGGTGGCAAACCGCCAGATCGCCCGAGTGAAAGTAGCCGCCCGCGAACGCCTCTGAGGTGGCGTCCGGGTTCTTCAGGTAACCCTTCATCACCACATTGCCTCGAAACATGATCTCGCCAATGGTTTGGCCGTCCCGCGGCACCGGTTCCAGTGTCTCGGGATCCGCCACCACCAGTTCTTCCAGCATGGGGTAACGCACGCCCTGGCGGGCTTTGAGCTCGGCCTGCTCCGTCAAGGGCAGCTGATCCCACTCCTCGTGCCAGGAGCAAACCACAGCCGGCCCGTAGACTTCTGTCAGCCCGTAGGTGTGGGTGACGTTGAAGTTCAGCCGGGCCATGGCCTCGAGCACGGCCGGCGGCGGTGCCGCACCGGCCGTCATCACATTGACCGGGTGATCGAGCAGTTTTGTCAGGTCGTCACTGGCGTTTGCCATGAGGTTCAACACCACCGGCGCCCCGCACAAATGGGATACGCCGTGTTGCCGGATGGCGGTAAAAATAGCGTCGTCGCGCACGGCGCGCAGACACACGCTGGTCCCGTTCAGGGCGGCCGTGGTCCAGGGGAAGCACCAGCCGTTGCAGTGGAACATGGGCAGTGTCCAGAGGTATACCGGGTGCGGCCCCATGTTCCAGGCCAGGATGTTGGACACGGCGTTCAAAAAAGCGCCGCGATGGTGGGTCACCACGCCTTTGGGGTTGCCCGTGGTGCCCGATGTGTAGCCGAGCGCAATGGCCTGCCATTCGTCTTCTGGCAGCTGCCAGGCGAATGCCGGGTCACCGTCAGCCAGAAAGTCCTCATACTCGATGTCCCCGATGGGTTCGGCACCCTCAACGGCGGGGTCGTTCACGTCGATGACGAGCGGCTTTTCGTCCAGTTGTTCCAGGGCCGCGGCGACGGTGTCACTAAACTCGGGATCGGTCAGGAGCACCCGGGCGCCGCCGTGGCGCAATTGAAAAGCGATCGCATCGGCATCGAGGCGGATATTGATGGCGTGTATCACCGCCCCCGCCATCGGGATGGCGAAGTGAGCCTCGTACATGGCCGGGACGTTGGGCAGCATCAGCGCGACCGTGTCCTCTTTGGTGACACCATGCCGTTGTAGGGCGCTGGCGAATTGGCGGCAGCGGCGATAGGTTTCACGCCAGCTGCGACGCAGTTCGTCATAAACCAGGGCGCAACGATCGGGATAGACCGCCGCGGCCCGCCCCAGGAATGTCAGCGGCGACAGCGGCGAATGGTTGGCCGCGTTTTTATCGAGATCGGTGGCGTACTGCGAATCCGGCATGAGACAGCGCTAACCGTGCTTCCATACCGGTTTGCGCTTCTCGATGAAGGCGTCGATACCTTCGCGCGCGTCGTGCGAGTCCATGTTGCAGGCCATCCGCTCACTCGCAAAGGTATACGCGTCGGCCAGGTCCATGGGCAGCTGCCGGTAAAACATTTCCTTGCCCAGCCGGATCGAGTACGAAGACTTGGCGGCGATCTTGGCTGCCAGCGCCTGGGTGGCCGATTCAAGGTTTTCCGCCGGCACCACCTCGTTGACGAGGCCGCTCTCCTTGGCCTCCGTGGCGGAAATGAAATCTCCGGTCAGCAGCATGTGGAGGGCTTTTTTTCGCGTCAGGTTGCGGCTCAGCGGGACCGCCGGGGTGGAGCAGAACAACCCGACGTTAATGCCCGACACGGCGAACATGGCCTCTTGGGCCGCCACGGCCAGGTCACAGTTCGCCACCAGTTGGCAGCCGGCTGCCGTGGCGATGCCGTTGACGCGGGCGATGACAGGTTGCGGCAGGCGGTGGATGCTCATCATCATGCGCCCGCAACGGTCGAACAGCGCCTGGTGCACGTCCCGATCCTCGCTGGCGCGCATTTCTTTCAGATCATGGCCGGCACAGAAAGCCTTGCCCGCGGCGGCAATGATCACGACGCGCACGGTTTCATCCGCGGCGATTTTGTCCAGTTCGTCCTGCAAGCAGGCGATCAGGCCCTCTGCCAGCGCGTTGTATTGGGCCGGGCGGTTCAGCGTCAACGTGGTGATGCCTTCACGGTCGTCCCGCAACAGCAGAGGCGTCGTGGCTAGGGTCTGGGTATTCGCGCTCATCGATGATGTCTCCACCGCTTGTCCGGACACGCTGTCAACGCGTCCCGGAATGAAAAAGTATAAACGACCCCCCTCACCGGACAGCTTGCCCTCAGGGTGCCTGCAAGGCGGGTTCAATGGGCGGCAGCGCGGCCAGCTCGTCGTCTGTATACAGCCTCGAGTGGATCACGAAGCGCAGGCCGAGGGGAATCTCGATGGAGAAGCTTGCGCCGCGGCCCTTCACCACATCCACGGTCAGGTGCGTGTTTTGCCAAAGCTCGAACTGATCCCGGGCCATGTAAAAGGGGCAGCCGTGGATCTGGCCCAGCAGCACATCGCTGGCGCCTACGCGGAACTCACCCAGCGGATAACACATGGGGGAAGATCCATCACAGCACCCGCCGCTTTGATGAAACATCAAGTCGCCATGACCTTCGCGCAGGCGGTCAATGACCGCCCGCGCTGCGTCGCTGACATCGACTCTCCTCGCCACGATCTCAGAAAAAGCCCATTGGGTTCTTGTCGAAGGACATCAGGACGTTCTTCGTATGACGGTAATGGTCCAGCATCATCTTGTGTGTTTCCCGGCCGATGCCCGATTTCTTGTATCCACCGAAGGATGCGTGCGCCGGATAGAGGTGATAGCAATTGAACCAGACGCGGCCGGCCTGAATGCCGCTGGTAAACGCCCGGCCCTGGTGGACGTCCCGGGTCCACACGCCGGCGCCCAGTCCGTAAATGGTGTCGTTGGCGATCTCCATGGCCTCGTCATCATCCGCAAACGTGGTGACACTCACCACGGGCCCGAAAATCTCCTCCTGGAACACACGCATCTTGTTGTGTCCTTTGAACACGGTTGGCTTGACGTAATAGCCGTCGGGGTACTGCTCGACCGAACCTGCTTCGCCGCCAATCAACACCTCGGCGCCTTCTTCTTTGCCGATGTTGAGATAACTCATGATTTTTTCGAACTGGTCACTGGAGGCCTGGGCGCCGATCATCGTGGCGGGGTCAAGCGGGTCGCCCTGCTTGATGGCCTCGACACGGGGCAGTGCGCGCTCCATGAAGTCGTCATAAATCGACTCGTGAATCAGTGCGCGGGAGGGACAGGTGCACACCTCACCCTGGTTGAGGGCAAACATCACGAAGCCTTCGATCGCCTTGTCCAGAAACTCGTCATCCTGCGCCATGACGCTGGGGAAGAAAATATTGGGTGACTTTCCGCCCAGCTCCAACGTCACCGGAATGATGTTCTCGGACGCGTACTGCATGATCAGCCGGCCCGTGGTGGTCTCGCCTGTGAATGCAATCTTTGCGATGCGGGGCGAAGAAGCGAGCGGTTTGCCGGCCTCGATGCCGAAGCCGTTGACAATGTTCACAACGCCGGCAGGAATCAGGTCCTCGATCAGTTCCATCAGCACCAGGACGGAGGCAGGGGTTTGCTCGGCCGGCTTGAGTACCACGCAGTTACCCGCGGCCAGCGCCGGGGCCAGTTTCCAGGTGGCCATCAGAATCGGGAAATTCCACGGAATAATCTGACCCACGACGCCCAGCGGCTCATGAATCTCCATGGACACGGTCTGGGCATCGATGTCCGCCACCTCGCCGGCCTCGGCCCGTATCACCCCGGCGTAATAGCGAAAATGGTCGATGGCCAGTGGAATATCAGCGGCCAGGGCCTCGCGGATGCTCTTTCCGTTGTCCCAGGTCTCTGCCGCTGCCAGGCGTTCCAGGTTTTGTTCCATGCGCTCAGCGATGCTGAGCAGCAGGGCGCTTCGCTCCGCCACCGAAGTGTGTGTCCAGGAGGACGCTGCCTGGTGCGCCGCATCCAGGGCGAGTTCGATATCGGCGGCCTTCGAGCGTGGGACCTCGCAGAAATCATTGCCGTCCACCGGGGAAGAATTACTGAAATACTCACCATCGACGGGAGGTGTCCATTGTCCACCAATGAAGTTTTCATAGCGGGGCTTGAATTCGGGTCTGGAATAGCTCATGGCCGATCTCCTTGCTTTACCTCGGGTTGACGGTGACCTCTCATGATAGCACCCACGCGGCGCGACAAGTCGGGCGCGGCCGTTGATGTGGGGGGTCCGTCCTGCCCACCCTATGCATCCCGCTGCTCAGCCTTTTGCCGTGCTGGCAAATTTACTGGCCCATTGAGGGCCGGCCAGCGTGGTTTCACAGGGTGATCTCTGGCCTGCAGGCGCAGCGACCCGAGCTCAGCGTCCTGGTTGGGAGCATGAAAAAACACCCGCGGCGCCCGCCGGCCATCCTCGTGCCCGTCAGCGGGATGGACCACCCTGTGCGGGACCGAGCACCCACGGCCGTTGCCCCCAACCCGGTAGAAACCGATCCAGGGAACCCGCGAGTTCATGACGTCATCCTGAATCGGCGGACAGACGGTTCCGGCTGTCAGGGTACGCGCATGTTTTTCACACACCAGTATCCCAGGCTGCCGTTTTCCCGCAGCGCGACGAAGTTCTCGATCGACAGCTTCCAGAGGCTGTTTAACGGCAGACCATCCAATGCCCCCAACGGATCAACCGGCCTGAAGGACACGGGTGAATTAGGCGTGCTGTCACACAGGCTGGTTTGAGGTGCCGCGTCCCAGACGCGCCCCTCAACAATGTCCAGCCGCGAGCATGTCCCGCTGCCATCATCTGTGGGTCGATCGATCAGTTTGAACGTTTGACCGGAATCCACATGAGTCAGCGAAATGCTCAGAAAATCCAAAAATGCCGGGCCCACCAGGTTCAACTCGACCTGGAGGTCCTTGATGATCTGGTTGGGCCCCGCCAGCACCAGGTCCTGAAGGTCGCCGACTTCGCGTTCGGGGATGGGCAGCCCGACATTCTGGCAGGTCCAGCTCTTGCCGCTGCTACTGGAGCCCCAGAAGGGGGCGCCAGCGGCGATCCAGTTGGAAACGGCCTGCGCGTTGATCCCGCGATTCTGAAACAGCCGGACTTCTCCGAGCACATCGAAAAACTCCCAGTTGCCGAAAGCATTGTCGAAGACACCGGCCTTGTTGGCGTTATATCCATGCCTGAGCCCCCCGGGCTTGGTCAGAAACAGGCTCTGGTCGGGCTGCTCAAAATTGATCCGGTCCAGCACTTCCCGGTATGTGATCAGGATGTCGTCATTTTCAAACCAGACCGGAATCCCCGGTATGCCGCCGTCCTCAGGCGCCTTGTGACACCCGGTACAGCTGTTGAGCAAAGGAAAGATGTCGAAGAAAAAATTCGGCTCATCCAGGTCTGCTCGCTTGAACGTGGTCTTGTGCACACTCGCGGGCGGTGCAATCTGGCGGGAGAGGATGAATTCTCCGTCATCCCCGGGAACCGCCTGGCTGATGGCCTGATCGCCGAAGCGCTCAACCGGTTCCGGCGTAAGCGACAACGACACGACGCGCCAGTCCTGCTCCGGGGCGAACAGGCTGTTACGCCCGTCCAGCAAGGTGCCATCGTCGGTGAGTTGAACATCGGCTACTTGAGCCGTTCCATCGGTGAGCATGCCGGTTCTGGCTATGGGGCGGCCGGGTGTAACCGGTTCACCTGTACTCAGCATAAGGTTGTACCGGGGTGGCAGGACGCGTGCCAATTTAGCCGCCGGGCTGTCGGCACCGCCGCTCCAGAAATGCCCGAAGGTGCGGGAAGCCAGCGGCATGACGCCCTGGTCGTAAACCAACTCTCGAATCAGCGGCGCATAGGCCATGAACTTTTCATAGGTGGAAAAATCAATGGCATTTTGTTGTTGATACCCCCGTGTTACATGGCAGGCGCGGCAGTTGGGGCCCACGACCTCCAGGTACAGCTCACGCTGCTCCGCCGAACCGGTCCACCCGACGGGCACAAACGAGCCGTCGAAAGTCTTGTCACCACCGGCATACCAGCCTTCGAGCAGTTCCACGGCCGCCGATGCTGTCCATTTCATACCGGTGACCGTGCTCGGATCGGCTGGCCAGGCCGCGCGAGCGACCTGGTTCAGGTCGTAGAAATCCTCTTCCTGATCCTCAAGGGTATAGCCGGGGCGGTCAGAAAACTTGAAGGTATCCACGTCCCAGGGCAAAAACTGCGCGCCGGTATCGCCCTGGTCCGGGTAGGTGACCACGCCGTCCTCGCTGATGGTGGTGGGTTTGGGTGTGCCACCGTGGCAGACATTGCAAACACCCGGAACGAACTTGGCGCCTCGACCGTCCAGGTCGGCAGCCAGCAGCCGCTCGCCATCCGGTCCGAAGACGAAAAATTTGGTGTAATTTTCGGGGTGCCCGGTCGATGGGCCATATTCCATGGCCACCGTGGCGATCAGCTTTTCATCCAGTTGCAGGTATTCCAGGCTGGGGAAGTTACGGACATAGCCGGCGACGGTTCCGTCGACGTTCTTACGCATGTACATATCGCGCGCAAAACCCAGGTCGGCGTCATTCTGGTAGCTTGCGTGGGCATCCGCGCCGTTGGCTGCAAAGCCGGTTTTATCGAGCCAATCATTGAGCGTCAGGCGTTCATTGTTGGGGTCGACGGCCCGATAATAGGCTTCGGCGCTGGCGGCATCCTCCTGGAATCGAATAGATGTATGGTTCAGAAAGGCCAGGAAACGGTCCGGATCCCGCAATCCGGGGTCAGGGTGCGGCAACGCAATTTCGATGATTTGCGGGTGCTCATGTTTGCGGAATGGAACCGCACTCGGTGGAGGTACGTGCCCGAATGTCAGCAAGTCTGCCGGATTGGTCTGAAAATCCGAAGGGGTCAGAAACGCTCGCTCAACAAAATCTGTTGCTTGGAAGGCGGTCTCCAGACTGAGTCCGTTGGGGCCGACCACACTGAGCTTCATGTCCAGTTGACTGTCGGCGGTGGCCACCGCGTAGAGCACGTTAGCGCCAGCGTTACTCGTTACCTTGGCGAGGTTGCCCTGAGCAGAGCCCAGCGACTGTCCCTGCGCGTCGAAGAGCCTGATTTTGGGTGTCGGGACCGTCTGTGTCGGTCGGCGTCGCTCGACGGTCGCCTCGATGACGGCGGGCAGCACCCGGACTTTGATCATGTCAAAGTCAGACAGCCCGTCGTCGTCGGTGATGGTGAGGCGGAATACCAGTTCCTGTTCTGACTCGACCCGTGGCGGGAAATACGCCTGATTGAGTCCGGATGGGTCGCCCATCACTGCGGGGATACCCGCAATCTGCTCCCATGTGGCTGTGATCGTGCCGTCGACGTCTTCGCTGCGCTCGCCAATCAGAAGCACCGGAAAAGGCCCGCCGCCGTACACCACCTGGTCTGTGCCGGCCTCGGCAACAGGCGGCTTGTTGGTGAACCGTTCAAATGAGTCTATGAAAATCAGGCCGCCCGACTCTGCCGTTACAGCAACAAGCAGCATGGACACTATGACCGCACAGACTGCTAGGTAAGCGCGCACCCCCCTTTCAAATCGCATCATTCGCTGGATGTTCCGTATGTGTGATTCGCCAGGCAGCTATGATGCTGGAATCGAGGTTGATTTCGCAAGCCGAACGGATTCGGTGCGCTGAGCGGCGGAAAAATGAATGGGTACGTCACCCCGGTTCGATCTGGTTTCATCCCACGGATCAGCCATTGGCCTTTCTGTCAGCAGAAAACAACCTCTCACCGCGTCCCGAGGACGAGCCCTCAGCCCCGTGAAATGATGCTGGCCATTCAGTAGACTCGACACTTGGGATAAATATCTCAAATCGAGTGACTCGGCGAGAGGTCGGCTTATGGCAACCAGCGCTACACACCACGAAATCGATACGATCAGCAGGCGCGTTTTGATGCGGCGTATGGGCCTGGCCGCGCTGACATTCTGGCTGCCGGCCCGTTGGTCATTGGGCCTGGCCTCCGATGCCGATCCTGAACCATCTGCCGAAACACTGCGCGCTTTTGTCGACACCCTGCTGCCCGGTGGTGATGTTTTCCCTCCGGCCAGCGCGTTGGGTGTGGACCGTGCCGTCCTGGAGGCGGCGCAGTCAGACGCGGGGCTGGCCAGGCTGATCGCGGCGGGCTGTCAATGGCTGGACCGAGCGGCTCGTTCAATGGGCGCCGCCTCTTTCTCCGAGCTTTCCGGATCTGGGCGCGCTTCCATCATCTCGGTGGCTGAGCACAGTGCCGAGCGGTCCTTGCCTTGGGTTCTGTTTTCCTCTGTTCGCCGGTTCTCCTTTCAAAAGTACTATTCCGCGCCAGAATCGTGGGGGCCATTGGCTTACGCCGGCCCGCCCCAGCCGCTCGGTTTCCCGAGCCACGACCGCAGCCCGAAGGAGACCGCGTGAGCCGCAGCGATGTCGTCATCATCGGTTCTGGTCCGGGCGGAGCGGCGGCCGCGTTTTCCCTGTCACGCGCGGGGTTTAACGTTACCCTGCTGGAGGCCGGCCCCCGCTATCGGCCGGAACAGGATTATCGTCTTGACCAGGCAGACTGGGAGGTGCGCCGCTTTCCACACAAGCGCTCAACACGCCGCCGCCACACCCATGCGGGCCTGCAGGCGCTGGATACACGATGGGACAGCCTGCGGTCCTGGAGCCGCGCACAGGGGCGGTTGATAAAAGGCACCCACAGGGCCTTTTCGCAATACAGTCACGTCATGGGGGTGGGCGGAAGCACGCTCCATTACGCGGGAGAGTCGCACCGAATGCATCCGCGCGCCATGCGCCTGCACACGGATTTTGGCGTTGGTGCGGACTGGCCCATCCGCTACGAAGACCTTGAACAATACTATTCCCAGGCAGAGCGAATCATCGGGGTGGCGGGTCCGGAGGCAGACGCTGTGAGGCCTCGCAGCGGGCCCTTCCCCATGCCCGCGCACGCGATGAGCTATGGCAGCCAAAGACTCGGAGATGGCTGCAAGCGATTGGGCATGTCCTGGCTCCCGAATCCCGTCGCGAGTGCCAGCAGGCCCTATGATGGCAGACCGCCGTGCAATTATTGTGGCCAGTGCGCTCGCGGGTGTCCGCGCTTCGACAGGGGCACGCCTGATCTGACTTTCATCCCGAAGGCCCTTGCCGCCGGCCACTGCCGACTGCAAACGGAATGCGAGGTCCTCCGGCTGGAGGCCGGCCCGAATGATCGCGTGAGCGCGGCCATATTCGTTGACAAACAGGGGGCTCAACATCGCGTGTCGGCGGATTTCTTCGTGCTTGCCTGCGGGGCCGTTGAGACACCCCGGCTTCTTCTCAACTCCGCGAGCAGGCACGCGCCCGACGGCCTGGCGAATGAATCAGGCCTGGTGGGGAAAAACTTCATGGAAACCTTGTTTTTCACCAGCTCGGCCCTGCACCCGGAGGCGATGGGCAGTTACCGGGGCCTGCCCTCAGACGCGATTTGTTGGGACTACAACGCACCCGACGCGATCGAGGGTGTGATCGGTGGTGCGAGATTTTCACCTGCCACGCTCGAGGCGGACCTTTCCGGCCCGTTGAATTATGCCCAACGAATCGTGGGTGGTTGGGGAGAAAAGCATCATGAGCAGATGCTGGGCATGTTCGGTCACGTGCTCAGTGTCGGCGCGATCGGTGAAAACCTGCCCAATCCGCGCTCCTACATTGATCTCGACCCGGAGGAGAAAGACACCCATGGTCTGGCAAAGGCGCGAATACACAGCCATCTACCGGACATGGAGCTTAAAAGGCTTGAGTTCATGGCCGGTCGTTGCCGCTCCATTTTAAAAGCCAGTGGGGCGGAGGAACCGGTCGAGGAGTATGGTTCTTACGATATGTTCAATTCGACACATGTATTTGGCACCTGCAAAATGGGGGCAAGCGCCGGGGATTCGGTGGTCGATGCGCAATGCCGCAGCCACCGATGGCGTAATTTGTTGATCACCGACGCCAGCGTCTTTCCCTCATCGGGCGGCGGCGAGGCGCCATCGCTCACCATCTACGCCAACGCGCTGCGTGCCTGTGACCGGCTGGCAGTCGATTTGGGCCAGCAGCGGCGTGTTCCAGCCTGACTGACTTCGAATGCCCGGGGCTGGTGTTTGTCGGGTCCAATTTGCCCAGAAACGGGATCCATATCATGACGGAACTTCACATGCTCTCTTTGATACGTATCGTTTGCCTGCCGCGGTACAAGCTTCTTTCCTCTCAGAGCACATTTTCCGAATGCGGGCTAGGTTGGGGTATCGCAGCCACTCGCCCGATGCCGGGGTTGATCAGAGATTAAATTGATGCAAAGCAGAACCACCAACCTCTTTGCTTTTGGCGCATTGGCTGCAGCACTCGCGATGGCCTGCCTGGCATCGTTGCAAGAGTTTGTGGGCTTCGATGTTTATTGGCATTTGCGAATGGGTGTGGACTGGGTAACGCTAGGCTTGTCGCCCTGGATCGATCACTACAGTTATACGTTTTCAGGTGAGGAAATCCGCAACCCTCCTTTTCTGTTCCAGGCGGCTTTGCACTACGCCGTCTCGTTTTTTGGTGAGCCGGAGGGATTCTATGCGATCCGTGGTTTGGCCAGCATTCTGATGCTGGGCACGGCCGTGGCGCTGCTGCT
>Ga0181579_10001488_pt1 | contig 19335 bp, 10 predicted proteins | sample 071ome_24_FD_132996 | JGI IMG/M metagenome (GOLD analysis project Ga0181579, IMG submission 132996) | Coastal salt marsh microbial communities from the Groves Creek Marsh, Skidaway Island, Georgia - 071402CT metaG (megahit assembly) | ecosystem: Environmental > Aquatic > Marine > Intertidal... | reverse complement strand
GGCGTCTTCTTGGTCGGCGTCTTCTTGGTCGGCGTCTTCTTGGTCGGCGTCTTCTTGGTCGGTGTCTTCTTGGTCGGTGTCTTCTTCGGCTTGCTGGGAGTCGACGGCAAGCTCGAATGAGGGACGTTGAGCGGACGTGAGGCATTCTCCTTGTCTGTCGTCTCTTGCTTTTCGTTATGCATCGCTTCGATGTACTCAAAGCCTTCACCTCCAGCCTTGACGGTAGCCTCGATGAGCTTGGCACCCTTGAGACGTTTCGGAGCAGCGGCGACTGCCACATCCGTCAAAGACGAGACGCCGTGACGCACATGCTTCGCAACCTCGCGAATGCCTTGATTCTTGTCAGTCAAGCGCATCACTTGATCCTCCAAAGCTGTGATGGTATCTCTGTACACACTCGAGAAATGACGTGCTTGGTTGGTCGACTTCGGATCGGGCAAAGATGGTCGGCCGGCAAGCTGTGCGAGGCGTTCAAAATACAAGGATGAACGGAACAGAGTAGTGGCGACGATGACAACATCGGCTTCCATGACGTCTCGCGCAGTCAACGAGTTCAAGTCAGACATGGTCTTGAGAACGACAGTGTTCAGAGAGCCGCGCGCACTGAATTTCTCAACCTCCCGCGGCCACTGGCGAAGCAGCTGAGACGGAGCAATTACAAGAGTTGCCTTTGTCGGAATCGCTTTGACAGGGGCCTCCACCTTGGCTTGATTTGGCGTGGGGAACTTGAGCTGGTTCGCCAAGATGACGCCGATCGAGATGGCGGTTTTCCCATAGCCAACTTGATCAGCGACAATGCCACCACGCACAACTTTTGAGACTTGCGCCATACCATCCATGCGAAGGCCAAGAGCTGGGAGGACGTTTTCACAAACCTCTTCTTCAAGGAATGGTTCTTCACACATTTCTTGTTGAATCATCCAGCCGAGCGAACGCAGCTGCTCAGGACGCAGCGGATACTTCTTGCTCCAGTTGGGCGGTTGCGACACCATCTTGTCATGTCTGTTACTCTTGAGCTCAAACTCGCCGAAGTTATCCATGGGACGATCATCATGACGCACAATTCTCCAGGACATTTTAGGTTCAGTCGACTTGATACCGCGGACGCTAGACGGAGCAACCAGCGCTAGCGCGCGGTGAACGAGCGTGGCGGGGTTCGCCGCAATCATCAAGTTGCCGACGAGCTTCTCACGCGTCCATTGGACGACGAATGGTGCCGGACGGCACTTGAGCGCTTGTTCGTACTGGGCAGCTTGCTGAGGATCTTCCCGAGCTTGAACCTTTTGCGAGCCGACTTGTCGGCTCCATTGTAGCGACGGAGGCGCGGGAGCGCAGCGCGGGCAAGAGTAGTCGGAGCAAACTGCCTTGTGATCACTAAGCTCGTTCCACTTCTCCACAACCTTCGGAAGCTCCATGCGAGAAGTAAACCACTCAAGGCGCTGGAAAGTCGCGTGGCTCTTATCCAGACGCAGAGTCGTGTATTCATCCTTGGGCCAGAATTCAGCGTCAACCTCGGCAATCGGAACAGAACAGCGCATGATGGCGACAGCCTTCGAGCATGCGTCGTCTCCTTGCGTCGGGACCGAGTTGACCGGCGGCGTAAGAACGACAGCACCATCAGCGACAGCTGGCATGAGAACAACCTTCGGCGACAAAGACGTCCAAGTGCCAAACGTCTTCACAAAGAGTTCGTGAATTTCCTCTTCATCCGGACGGAAGAAGGGATCGACGTGAGCGGTCTCCATGCGATCTTCACCGTACATCAAGCGGCGGTGGTTGTCTGCGAAAACAAAGTAATCGCAGTCGCCTCGCTGGTTTCGTCTCGGGTCCATGAAGAAGTACATTTCTCGACCATCCTTCGCCGGCCCGCCGACTCGCTTGTGCAGCGAGCTTTGGGCGGCGTCGCACTTGTCGTGCAGCTGATACGTACCGCTGATGTCACGATCGAGCTTCTTGGCGTCTTCCTTCGAGATTTTGACTTCATACTGACTCCAACGCTTGAGTGCCCAAGGCTTGGCGCCCACACTCGGCGCTTGCATGCCGAGCTTGACCTGCCACGAATCTTCAAGAGTCCCCGAACCGCGGATAGTGACGGGCACAGCTTGAGTCTCCGGATGGAAAACTTCCCAAACGCCGTCCAACGCGCTCTTTCCAGATGAATCGAGGCGCATTCTCATTAAGGGTCGCAGGAACATGTCGTGCGGCTTACCCTTCTTGATGGATGGATCGACGAAAATTAACCATTCGGCGGCGTTCGGCGCGATTCGCAACTCCAGACGGACTTGATCCTCCGAAGAGCACGAATAGAACACTCTCCACACATTCGTTCGCTTCATACCTCGGAACAAGAAGTCTGCTTCGCCAACAGTCTTCAACGCTTGCTGCCAGTCGTCCCAGACAGCTGGAAGAACATCGATGGGCTTGTCAAACTTGACTGTCTTCATGTCGATTTTCATGTGCATCGGGAGGGAATTCTTCAGTTCTTCCTTGAAATCTTCCGGCAAAATGCGCTTGACGGCGTGCTTGGCGTAGTTATGTTCCGGACGACCGCAACACTTGATGCAGCAAGTGTGGTAGCAGTCACCGCACATGACCAAAGCGTCGTTTGCCACGGTGCCAGTTTCGCCCTCGCAAACGCACAAGCGCGCGGAGCGGTTCGCCTTGTCAAGCAAATGCTTCATCGCCATGGGCTTCATGCCAAGATCCAAAGGACGCTTCACAAGCTTCTCTTGTCCGACAACGTTTGCCTTTTGAGCAGCAGCGGCTTGGACAACGGTGAGAGTACCCTTGACAGTTTGCGTGCTCGCAGACGAGTCCTCAAGCTTCAAGGCACGACGAACCGTCTTGTGCTTCTTCGCGACGAGGTTGTCCGTCATCAACGTCAACGCCGCGAGCATGCAAGCGCCAACGACTGTCGTCGTCATCGCGTTACCCGCAAGATCGCTCATCTGATTTTCAGTTTCGCGCGTCAGGAGCAAGTCGTCAACGGGGATTCCCTGCAGACTGAGTGCTTCGATGCCAACCAGCGGACCACCTCTGTTGGTGACGAACGGCACCATAGACGGTGTCAAGCATGGGCAAATACCAGGCGCGACAGAGCCAGTGGTGCGATCCACGTTTTGCGAGAGGTTCCAAACGAGCGTCTTGTGCATAGAGTCAATGTCCAACTGAGCCAATCTCAAGTAATCAATGTCCATCAAGTCGAGCACTCGGTCAGTCTGCGCCTTGCCCCAGTCATTCCACGCATAGTCTGGCATCGTGCAGCCACCATCCCAGTGCGTGAACGGGCGTCGCTGACCCAAGCCCTCATCCAATCGGGCGCGCTGATGGCGCGATTCGCATCGACCCCAGTCAGTGTTCGCTCGAGTGGAATCTTCACCCGGACGCGCCAACATGCGTCGACCCTCGTGGACGCGATGATCATCCGAGTCGAAGAGGAAGGCTTCAAGCGTCGCACTCGCTGGTCGCTCGAGAGCTTTGACGTTCGCCTTCCACTGCTCGACGAGCGTAGCATCATCAGCCTTGCAAGCAAACAAGTAGACTCTCGTTCGAGTGTGCGGAATGTAGAAACGCTTTGTATCGACTCTCATAAACTGCGCGTGGTAACCCTCATCATTGAATCGCTTCGCAACTTGGTCCCAAGGCGCGTTGCACACGTTCTCCAAGATGACGATCGGCGGCTGGCTCTTTCTGATCCAGTTCATCATCCCTCTGAACGTTTGCCCGGATTCACCTTGCGCGTCCAATCCCTTGCGTTCGTTGTTCAAGTTGGAGTAATCAACGCACGAAGTACCCGCCACCAACATGTCGACGTCGTGGGGCACATCAATCTTGGCGCCGTAAGCTGTGGTCGCTTGATCACCACCCAATTCACGAATGTCTCGGAAGAGGATGGGCGGCGCAAAGTTTCTCTCAATGTACGCTTGCTTGAACGGTTCGATTTCGCAAGAGAACACGTGGTCGACCGGCAACCGAGTGCCATAGAGCTTCTCGGTGGCGTCACCAATCTTGTCGAGCGCGAGAAGCGGCGACTCGGTGCCGGAGCACATCGTCGCGACGCGAATCGGTCTCTTCATGGCTGTCAAGAAGGTTTCCATACCGGGAACGCGAGATACGAGATCGACAAACATCTCACCAATTTCCCCGATAACCGGCAAGTCCTCAGCGAGTTGGACTCTCGAAGACGTATTACTGTCGCCACTGATGTCACTCGCCGTGTCAGACTCGCGCTTCAACTTTCGCGGAGTGCCCTTGCCCGGAGATCTGTAAGTAAGTTGGCGCGAAACGGCGTCGCGGTCTTTCGTCAGTTTCTTCTTCGAGATCTACTAATCTTGTTCCTCGCCCTCGGCGTCGTCGATGATCTCTCGTCGCGCGCGGTTCGTGGGCGTCGGACTATTTCGAGTTGAGACAAAAATACGCACCTTCTGCTGGTCGGCGTCGTGGGCGCAGAGCGCACGCGAGCTCGATAAGTCTTGCGCGGCGTCGACGCCTTTGAGCCGGTGCCCGTCGGCGCCCGATCGTAATCTTCGTCACCATCGAACGCTTCATCCATCTCCGTATCTGTATCCTCCGTCTTAACCGCCATCTTCTTCATCCGTTCCACCGCTCCCGAAGCCGCGGCGCGTCTCGGCGTTCCGCGTCCTCCAACCGGCGAGCACGGCGTCGAGCCCGCGGCGTCTCTCGGCTTCTTCAGCGGCGTCCGCTTCACCGGCGTCGACTTGGCGCTCCTCTTCCCCCCGTTTCCGTTCGTCTTGCCCGCCATCTCGACGATTCGAATTCAACCGCGCGCGCCTTCGTTCGCCACACCCGCTCGTTCCCGATCGTCGCCGGATCTCGTCGTCGCCGTCGCCGCGATCTCCCTCCTCTTCGTTCCGTCGTTTTGCCGACACCAACGAATCGTCAACGTTCCCCCGCGATCGATCTCGATTCGGTGCCGTCGAGCGTCTCTTCGTACAACGTCCGTCCGTCCGTCCGTCCGTCTCCGATCGTGTGAAAAACAAACCGAACCGGCGCGCGTCGTCGTCGTCGTCGTCGTCGTCGTCGACCGCGTCGTCGACGAGTGTCGGCACGAACGTCCCGCATCCGTCGCGCATCTTCTTCGAAACCATCTTTCATTCATTCGTTCATCATCATCTTGTATCTCGTCGTCGTCTTTTTCCGAAACGTCACCCCGCTCGTGGTCTATTCAATTCCGCCGTTCCCGACTCGTCGTTCGAGATACACACATACACACGCACGCACGATAACCATAACTAACCAAGTACTGTGTAGGGATTCGATCCGTCGACGCGATCGCGCGCGAAAATTCAATCGGGACGAACGAAGGAAGGAACGAAGAAAAAAAAGGCGGGAAAAAAAATCGACGCACGCGAATGGTGAACGCGATGAAAGAAGAAAGACCGAGACGCGCGACTTTTTTTATTCGGGTGGTTTTGTACGCGACGCGCGGGGCGCGAAAGTCCCCGACGCGCGACGGGTCGTTTCGTTTTCAGACGCGGCGCGACGACGACGACGAAGAGGCGAAGAGGCGACGCGGACGCGGGGGATGGAGAACGCCCTCGGACTCGGGTACGGGTCGAGCGATGGAGAGGGGGAACGCGAGGATGCGGATGCGGATGAGGATGAGGATGAGGAGGCTTTCGTGGGACCGGCTCGACCACCGGCGGGGATGATGATGACGACGACGATGACGGATGGTGACGGTGACGGTGATGGTGAAGAGACGGCACCGGCGTGCGCCGCCGACGCGGATTGGTTGGCGTCTCTCGTTCGGGACGGCGACGCGGAGGAAGAAGGCGACGCGACGTCGCCGACGGCTCCGGAGCGTTTCGCGTCAAAGGTGGAATGGCCGCCGGCAAAGGCGACGAGCTCGTCTTCGGTGTCGTCGCAAGACCTCGTGAATGGTATTCTGCTGGAATCGAAACGACGAGGGGTCACACCGCACGATCTGATGTTCACGTCGTCAACTTTTAGAAACCCGGAGTTCATGCTGACGTGCGCCAAGGATGGGTGCGTCGGTCTTCGCGGAGCGTTCGCCACGGGAGTAGCCTTTGATTTCGGGGTCACCGAAGACGTAGAAGAAGAGGACTCGTACAAATCGTTAGCGGAGGAGCAAAAGACAGTGACGGAAAAGCATCTGGCGGAGCGGAACGGTATTTCTTTCAGAAGCTCCGGGTTCGCTCCGAACGCGCCTCGAGCGGCGAGTCAACCGAGTCAGCCGGACGCCGCGCAGCAAGCTGCAGTGAACGCGGCGATCGCGAAAGCGCGAGTCGAGGCGCGCATCGCGCTGGAACGAGCGGGAAAGCGTTGATTCCCCGTGAACGGGATGATGTAACCTCGTCCGCTGTTCCTCTTGTTTGTAACAATACCCATCACAACAAATAAAATAAAAATAGCCCAGACGTTGAGGTTGGTGGCAGTCGGTTGACCCGTCCCATCTTGATTCCCTGCCGCGAAGCGTCGTGTTCCCGATGACTCGTGCGCCAACCGCGCGCGGTCGCTCGCACCCGCGCACCGAGACGTTTGCACTCTTTCTCGCGCTCGTGGCCGCGCGCGTGCTCGGTTCCGTCGCGGTTCCGCCGCCGAACTCGGGTTGCTTCCAGAACTCTGGGGACAGTTCTCCTATAGCTGGCTGCTCTTGCCACTCGAGCTGTGAAAAGTGTGGATACTATTGGTGGCCGGACAAGTACAACGATTGCGTGACGTGCGCCGACGGAAGTGCCGTCGACCCGGTGTACTCTGATGGCACGGGGACGTGTGGTACGGGTGGCACAGGGACGTGGGATGTGGAGGTGCCTTCGTACTTGGACCTGTTCAGCGTCCCGTGCCTCATGTACGCGGGACCCAATCCCGATGTTCAACAGCGATCTTCGTGCCCTGCGCTCATGAAGAAGAATGAAGATCACTGGTGTAACATGGCTGACGTCATGGCATTGTTCGCGGGACTTACGAATGAACAAGCTGCAGTTGAAGCTGCGGTGGGCGACTCCGCTGAGTTCTGTCTCGCTTCTTCAGAGAGAGACTGCTGCGAACCGGATGCGGGACCGATCGTCGGTGTGGCTGTCGCGTGCGTCGCCGTCATCACTGGAATCGTCATTTTGTGTGCGTTTCTGTGTAAATGTTGCTGCTTCCGCCCGAGGCACGTATTTATGACGCAGCCACAGTTTATGATGGCGCAGCCGCAGTTTTTCGCTCAACAGCAACGGCAACCGCAAGTCATCGTAGTTCCGCAGACAGGTCCGAGTGCAGCGCAGCAAAAGTGATTCATTGTACTTATAGGATATCGAAACGAACGCGCACTTTTCCTACTCTTTCTGTATTCTTTTCTTTTTTGCATCTCGTTTAAGTTGTCATTAACAACGAAATGTACGTATTCGCGTCAAAGTTTAAAATCGATGAAGACGAGTTCATCTCCCTCAATCTCGAGCGCGGCGGTCCATTCTCTCATCACAAACGCCCCGTACTGTTCAACCAGGAGCGATGAGAAACGCGCTCGATTCTGCGGCGTGCGCTTGGGCGGATCGCCGAGGAGAAATCGTCCGCCACCAGACTTGACGAGCTTTGGTATCAACTCTGCCACCGGAGCCACAGCCTGTTCCTCGTACAAGACGTCGCACGCGAGAAGCGTATCAAACTTTTCTTGATTTATCGCTACGTCGTTCCAATCGAAAACGCTCGCCTTCGCCAAGTGCCCCCACCCGTTTGCCTCGACGCTCAACAACGCGCACTGCATCGCCAGCGGTTCCCTATCATAAAAAGTGACACTCGAAGCCCCGGCGGCGCACGCCGCTAATCCAGCGAGACCTAAACCCGCTCCTAAATCACAAACCCCTCTCCCTTTAACCACCGATGGCGTGTTCCCGACGTATTTAGACACCGCCAACGCCGAAGGCCACAAGGCCGCCCAGTACGGATCCGACTCTAGGCTCTTTCTCGCCACGTAATACTCCAGCACCTCGTCCTCCGACCGCGGTCGAACAATCTTCACTTTCGGCAACCGTTCGCTCACTTCAATCTCCTCCGTGACGAGCTCAAAGAGCCTCTCGACGCGTTCACCCGACGCGTCCCCACGAACCGCGGACATCCACGAAGCACTTTTCCGAAGCACTTTTCCGTGCTTCTGTCGCCAGCACACCACCGCCGCCGCCGACGTCGTCGCTCTTCGTCCCGTCACCGCGCGTCGTTCCATGACGCACGACAGTCGGTTCTCCTCGTTACCAGCCGCCGTCGCCGCCGCGGACGAGTCGACGAGTCGACCGGTCGACCGGCGCGCCCGAAACTGCCGACACTTGCCGACACCAGGGGAGAGTGGGGTAAAAATCCGCGATTCATCACTCGTCCACAGATGACACACAAAACCTCACAACGCACCGCGCGAACGTGTAACGACCAAAATGCCCGACTTGAAGAGAGCGAGCACGATTCACGACGACTACTTGCGACGACGCGGGGCGAGCGTCGGTGCGGCATCGAGAGCGGCGAATTCCATCGCTCCTTCGTTCCGAACCCTGTGTCTAGTCTCCGGGGTCTCCGTCGCCCTGTATTACGGATACGCGAGGCGAAGCGCAACCACCACCACCGCGTCGGCATCGGCGGCATCGGCGGCCGCGAGAGGACCGAACGCGCGCACGAAAAAGAAACACGCCGAGGTTTGGCGATCGACGTGGGATAAAGGGACGCCGAGACAACACGTACCGAATCTTTGGCACGATCCCGCGGACGTTCCCCGGGCGCAGTGAGCGCGACGACGACGCGCACGTTTTTTGACATGATGAATGAATTGCAATGCTGACTGTGTACGCTTTTTAACAACCAACCAACCAACCAACCAACCGCCCGTCTATTGTTGCTTACTACAACGACCCGGGCTTGACGACGGCGCGAGCGATCGGAGCTAAACCACGGGCGAGATCACCCTCTGGAAAACGATCGAGGGTGTCGTCTTCTAAAAACCTAAACGCACGCGCGAATTCCTCTGGCGACGTCGCGACGGGGGCTTCCCAGTGCGCCGGGACGACGTGCTCGAAATCCCATCTGGAGACTACGGCGTCCACCCAACGACGAACGGCGGGCGGATTTTGAGCGTACAAGAGCGTGCGCACGACCGGGGGGACCAGAAGCCTTCCCGCGAGGGCTTGAAAGTTGTCGTGCCATCCATCGGTCCATATGACGACGCCGGGATTGGACGGATCGAGCTCTTCGTGCTCGGGAAAGAAGAAATTCACGAGGAGCGCCGTCTTCTCCCATCCAATTTGTCTCGCAGCCGGAGTGTCCTCAGGGATCGGATCCGCCGTCGATCTCTGAGAAACGACGAGTAACTTATCCACGGAGTTTGCCTCTGGTGGATCGAGCGGAATCTGCGCCACGGCATCCGTCACGATGAGCGTCTTGCTCTCCTTGTGGAAGAAGGCTGTCTCGTATATCGTCTGCGGCGTCGATCCGACGTCAAAAGTACCCGCTTGAAGCGTCTCAAACTCAATCTCATCCTTCCACGGCACTACCGCCGCGTTAACATCCTTATCATTACCGTTTAACACGTAATTCACCTGTCTACCGAACACGATGGCGTCCGAGACGTCTCGAATTGGAAACGTAAACTGACCTGGCGCCGCGTAGAGCTCGGCGTCGGTCCATCGTCGAAGGGCATCCTTTGTGAAAATTTTGTGTTCCAACGCGTACGTCGGCACGACGACGTACTTCACCTTGGACCGGCCTCGATCACCGCACGCCTCGACCATTTCAAAAAACTCCTCCGTCGGCGCCAGAGGCGCGTGTACCCACAACGATCCATCTCTCAGCCGAACGACGACGCATCGAATTGTCGTCTCCAGAGGTCCCAACTCGATGTTTTGTTCCAACGCCCACAACTGGCCCGGTACGAGCTCCCTCTTCACAGTCTTCTTCGTCCCCCGTCCAATGAATGGCTTAAACAACGTCGGAAACGTCTGCGTGAACGCCTGTCGATCGATTTCACTCGTCGCCACCTCTCCCGCCCTGGCCAACGCGTCTGACGCTCCGCTCAACGCGGCGCACGCGGCGGCGAGCGTAAACGTTCTTCGCCTCGACCCAAACGCACGCACCCGCGGTTCCCGCACTCCCACCGCGGTGGCGGTATCATCGCCATCATCTTTTCCACGCTGTACCACGACGCCTTCAGACAGCCCCTCGTTCGCGCTCCTCGCGAGGTGTCTCTGTCGCTTATCCACTCGGCGCACGATTGTTGATGAAGATGACGAAGATGATGAAGCCGACGCCGTTGCCGACGCGCCTCGCGTCGTCGTCGGTCGACCACCGCACACTGCTGATGAAATCATTCCTCTTCGCGGTTGATTCACCCCTCGCGCGACGTTCGTCCGGTCGGGTCACGCGCGGATGAGTGACGACGCAGGTTCGCGCGCGCGCGCGTCAGTCGGTCGGCACGAAGAGGAAAACCTGTGCCGCTGTCACTCTTCGTCGTCGTCGATGGAGAAGGAGGACGAGACGAGGGAGACGACCCCGACGATGACGACGACGACGACGACGACCTCGCCCGGGGTTCTCGTGGAGATTGTCGGAAGGATTGTGGGTCGACGAAGAGTCTCGAGACGGTTGGCGTTTTACGACATCGAAAGCTTTGACGAGCGAGCCGTCGTCGTCAACGTCGTCGTCGACGATGACGGCGACACCGTCGTCGACGACGACGCACTGAAGGAAATTGTAGATTTGGAAATGGTAGTCAAGAGTGGACGAGGGGCGTTCGAGACGGATGACGACGTGGCGAGGACGCAAAAGACGTTTCTGAAACTGGGCAACGCGGTGCGAGCGAGAGGGCGGCTGTCGAGGCGAGCGCCGAGATCTCACGGGGAGTGGAGCTTGGCGTGCGAGGAGGTGACAGAGCTCGTGGAATCATGGGCAGAGTCTAGACCTGGGGTGGCGTTCAGCAGAGAGGGAAGGATCAAGGGTGGGGACGAAACGGGAGTCGAGCCGTCGGCGGGTCCGTGCAAGTTTTTCCTCAACAATGGAAAGTGCGCCAAAGGTGATGGGTGCAAGTACGTCCACGACCGCGGCATGCGAGAGGAATGGATCGCGTCGAGGAAAGCAAACAGACGAGACATCGCGGTTAAGACGTTCGGAGATCCGCACGGAGACTCGGTGGCGAGTAAACAGTTGCGCGCGGTGAAATTCGTAGAGTGGCTTGTGAATACGTTTGGCGTCGAGACACTGAATGCAGGGAGCGGGGTGCTTGACGTTGCCGGCGGTAGGGGAGACGTATCGTTTGAATTACACACGAAGCGAGGTATAAAATCGACGCTCGTCGAGCCGCGGCTGCGGAAGTTGAATAAGCATCAACACAAATGGCTCAAGGCGGAGACGAAAAAGGCAAAGATGGACGATCAACCTCCTCTTGTGATCGACAATATGTTATGCGCACAAGTCAGGACGGAGTTTACACCGGAAAACTGGCATTTATTCAAGGATTGCTCGCTCGTCGTGGGGATGCACCCAGATCAGGCGACGGATGCAATTGTCGATTTCGCCGTTGAGTACAATAAACCGTTTGCAGTCGTGCCTTGCTGCGTATTTCCACAACTGTTTCATCATAGACGCGACCGAGACGGGAATCCAATCACCGAGCGCCTAAAACTCGTAGAGTACCTAGCTGACAAGGCTGGAGGTGAGATTGCATACCTCGATATTGAGGGTGCGAATCAAGTCGTCTTTGCGAAGTCAAAGTAGCACACATAGTTTCTTCGTTAAATAAGCTAGTCTTAGATGTCAAACTACGTTTCGTGGTCATCTCCATACCGCGGTGACCACACCTAAAGCCATCGTCTTTCCTCCCATTCTCAGCGCAATCTTGCTAAGCGTCGGGGATACCTCTGCGGGCTCGACGCAAACATTCTTTGACGTTCTCACTCGGAGTATTGCACTTTGTTCACGAGTGATACAACGCGGATTCGCCTTAAGAACATCTCCAGTGAGGGCGTCCACGTGCGCTACGAGCTCTGTGACGGTGGCGTCGCACGCGAGCATGTGCGAATGCAGAATGACTTTCGATCCCTTGAGCAAAGGCACTCGTAGCACGTCCGTCGTGAGAACGCGAACCTCAATCTCGTTCGCTGGAATCATGGGATAGTCGACGTGACAGAGAACGCTACCCACCTGCAGATGGAGCGGATCGATACCAGTCAAACCCACGTCCACAGTGGTTCCTATCGGTGCGAAATCGACGGATAGACCATCTACCTCAATCGCCTTGACCGTCGCCTTGACGTTGGATGGCATCAACACAATTTGCTGTCCCTTTTGCAAGCTTCCAGATTCAATCTTCCCACCACACGCGGCGCTACCGAGCGAGCGCACTTCCGTCACAATATCGGCGATCGGCATGCGGAACGGTTTCGGGTCTCCTCGCGGGGGGATGTGAATGCTTCTGAGGGCGTCAACCAAAGTTGGTCCCTTGTACCAGGCAAAACCAGGAGGAGACGAAGTCTCGTCGGTAGCGATGTTCACCCCTTCTATTCCAGACACCGGAACGAAGAGGAGCTGGCCATCTTCAAACCCGATGTCACCGACAAGGAACGATCTCAGAACGTCGACCACGTACTCAAAACGACCAGAATCGTATTCCACAGTGTCGAGTTTATTGATTGCCACAATCAGAGCTCGCAACCCGAGAGATTTGGCCAGTCGAGCGTGCTCTCGAGTCTGCCCAGTGTGCCCTGGTGTCGCCTCGAAACCATTCTCAAACCCACCGACGGCGCCATCTATGACTAAAACTCCTACATCCGCCTGCGACACGCCTGAAATCGCGCTTGGCACGAAATCGCGATGTCCTGGCGCGTCCAAAATCACAAGGTTTCTGCGTTCATCCAGCACGCATCGCTTCACACTGACGTCTATAGTGACCCCACGCTCTCTCTCCTCGGGTCGCGAGTCCATGACCCACGCCCAGGCGAACGAAGCCTTGCCGCTCGCTCTCGCGTCTCTCGCGTTTTTATGCACCGCCCTGTCATCCACCGCCTTGAGGGCGTACAACAATCTTCCACTGAGTGTCGATTTACCCGCATCGACGTGACCCAAAACCACCGCGTGCACGTCTGCACTCTCACAACCGTACGCCTCGCGCTCCGCCGCCGTCGGCTCGTACCCCGCAAACGAAATCCCACCAGTGGCGCCACCGTCCACGCGCGTTTTTCCCGCAAACTGTTTCGCCAACGCGTCCGCATCTGCCCCTTGCATCGTCGACCCAACCCCGTTCGTCCCGCGACGCTCGCTCGTCGTTCCTCCGTCACCTCTTTGCCTCGAAGCTAGCGCGCTCGCGTCCGGCGATGGCGTATCGAACCCGAACGTCCTCTGACTGGCGTTCGCGTTCGCCGTCGCCGGATACTTTGCGTTCGCCGCCGCTCGACTACGCGCCTTCAACTCCTCTCCGCCAACCACGCGTTCCTTTGGTGCCGTCGACATAACCTTTGCCGTCGGCGTAGTCTTTTTCGTCGGTGGTGGCGCGTTCACTCGCACGTCATACGCATCGCCCTCGTCTTCTTCATCGTCGTAGTAATCCTCATCCTCATCCTCATCGTCGTATTCGTCGTAGTAATCGTCCCGTTCGTCGTACCACCCACCCTTGCGTGACATTTATACAATCTCTCGCGTCCTCCACCGCTCTCCTCGCGTGACGCTTCCACTACGTTCGTCGTCGTCGCACTCTGCAGGACGAGTAGCGGAGAGCGGAGAACAAAGAGAGACGAGAGATCGCGCGACGTAACGCGTCATAACTGACCTCGCGCGCGTCTTTACGCCGCGCGATGAGAGCGACCGTGGGAAGACCGCTGACGATGTCGACGGCGTCGGGTGCAGCGCGCGCGCGCGGTGTCGTCGCGAGACGACGACGAGGTGGTGGTGTCGGTGTCGGTGCCGACCAGAGGGTGATGCCGACGAAGACGAAATCGAGTGCGACGACAATCAAGAGACGCGGGACGAAGACGAGTGTGGCAGCATCAGCGTCGGTGATGATCACGGCGTCGTTATCGATGTCGTCGACGACGAGCGTCAAGAGGCGCGGTGAGGTTACGGTGGCGAACGCGTGGTCGCCGGGGGGTTCGAGTTCGGACGATGGTTGGGACAAGGATGAACAAGTTGAACTCGTCGCCGGGCCGGGATCGAGCGTTGAGAGCGATGCGTTGAGCGCGGATCTCAGAGATAAGACTCTCAAGGCGATTGAAAAGGGTGGTTATCGCGTCACTGTCGGAGACGCGTCGTCGTTGTCGGGAGCGAGCGTGTTCGATACGCAGCGAGCGTTGAACGCTTTGGCGGCGGATACGGGCGCTTCTCTGGAAGTCTCGAGCGCTGGTGACCTCACTTACGTGTTTCCGCGAAGCACCCGTGGGATTTTGGGATCCAAATCGTTCAAGATGAGAATGGAACCGCTCGTAAACGGAACGAAGAATTTCGCTTCATACCTCTTCAGAGTTGCTTTCGGTACCTCTCTGGTGGCAAGCGTGATGATTGTGTATACCGCCATTTTCGCTCTGTTGAGCTCAAAGAGCAATGAAGATCGCGATTCTTCCCGCCGAGGAGGACCTAGCTTTTACATCTCTCCGTACGATTTGTTTTGGTATTGGGATCCGTACTACTACCGCCGACGGCATCGTCGCGACAGAGAGATGAACTTCTTTGAAGCCGTGTTCAGTTTCGTGTTTGGCGACGGAGACCCGAACCTCGAGTTTGAAAAGAAACGTTGGGAACTCGTTGGAAAAGCGATTCAGAAAAACAAGGGTGTCGTCACGGCTGAACAGCTCGCACCGTATCTGGACGCCGCCGGCTACGAGGATGAATCCTTCGTTTTACCAGCTCTTACTCGCTTTGAAGGGACTCCAGAGGTCAATTCAGTCACCGGATCGATCATATATCGATTTCCAAACATGGAAACGACCGCAAGACGCGGTTCGTTTTCCTCGCGCCGTTCGGAGAGTGATGCGCTGGCACAAGAAGAAAGATGGGCGTTTTCTCTCGCTGATAGTGGTCAAAAGGTGCAGGCGACTCTTTTAGGAATTGCGAATTTGGTTGGCGTGGTCATCTTGTCGAACATGATCAACGATCCGAACATCATGTACCGCACTCGAGACTACATCGCGCTAGCCGGGGCTTTAAAGGGTTTGCTCCCTTGGCTTCAAGCGTACGGCGTCATGTTTTTCGTCGTTCCGGTTTTGCGTTTTCTCCGAAACGCTAAGAAGAACAAGGACATTGACGATAGAAACAACTCACGATTGCTTGCGGCTCGACGCATCGCGAGCCCTGAACCCCGGTTAGCGGCAAAACTTGCCGCGGCTGCGAACGCGTCTTCGCAGCGCACCGTCGAAGAAGCAATTTACACGTCGGGAGAGGGTTCTTCCGCCAAGGCTGAGTTGGACGACTTTGATCGTCGTCTTCGCGTGCGCGAGGACAAAGCCTAGATTGTAATTAAAGATCGGAAAAGCATAGTCATCGATTCGTTCAACCTAACGTTGGATCGTTTACATGGCCTCGTGTATCGGCTGCTAAAGTGCTATTGTCCACCCGCCTCTAGAGAAAGAAGTGCCTTAGATCGGCGTCAACAGACTGAGAATGCTCGGCTTCGGCGTCGTGTTCATGCCGACGATGATGATTGCCGGGATGATGGCGTAGTGCAGCGCGTCGCTATTGAGCGCTTGCGCGATCGCGCGTTTGACAGATTCCATTGTTGCGCCGTAGAATGAGGCGGCTGGGCAGAGTAATTGCGTAGGGCAAACCACCTGGAGACTTGGGATCAGCTAGAAGAGAACAAAGCGCACATGCTCACATGACTGGTGTGTTTATTCGCGTATCCATCGCACGAACACGCGCGCGATCGATGCCATGTTTAAGTAGCATAGATAGTATAATTACAACTTGGTTGCTATGATCCTTATCCCCTATTTCTTGCGGCTATTTCTTGCTATTGGCTCTCAAAGCTGTCCCGAGACCCGTCGCGGCCTCTGAGAACTTTCTTTTGGCTTCAACCACTTCTACGACGGCTTTCAAATTCGCACAGTGAGCGATATCTTGAGCCGATATGGCGTCAAAGTTCTCTTTGGCGTTGATTAATCCGACCAAAACGGGGAGACCGACTGAGACGAGGCCAATCTCATCGAACGAATCATCGAGAGAGACATTGTCGTCAATGCCAGTGAGCGCCGCAACGGCACTGAGGACAGACTGAGTTGGTGACACTTGTCCCGATTTCTTCTTGCTGATATCAACGGATCCGGGCCATATGATTCCCTGGAAGAAGTTGATAAATTTGATCCATAACACGGTCAAAGGTGCATTCAGAACTCTGTCTACAAACGCAGAGAAACACGTGACCAATCCAACGACAAAGAAGAACTCGTACCAAGCAACAGGAAGCGGCTGAGGAGAGAACCAGTAGTACTCTTTCGGGTAAGCCCACCAAGACCAGTCACCTTTATGTCCAACGTTAGTTGTTGACACATCGTTACCGCCTCGAGTGGCCCACCAGTACCACTGGCCGATAATCTGATGGAAGAGGAAGCAACCGTAAGACGTCGGAGCCAAAACCTTCGTAAGAATGTTTGATTCCAAGAGCTTTCCAGTCACGCTCCCGTTTGGAATGGATAACAGAGCAATCCACACGGCTATTGTTGGGGCATAGAGACGGGTGATCATCACTGACCACACGTAACGTTTGATACCGGTCGCCCAATTGTGATGTTCTTCTGGCACCACTTCCCACATCTTCCCAGTTACCTTGGTTGGATACGGCCAATCGATATCAAAAAAGTGCGCCAGGTGGAACGCGAAGTACGCAAGAGTCAACACGTCCGCGATACGTCCATACAAGCGTTTCTTATGTGACTCATTCGGACGCACTGCATCGTACCAGAAGTAGGCAGCCATGCCTGAACCGACGCATGGAACCCAATACGGTGGGAACATCATTGTCGATAGAGCATAAATATTTTGAGCGTTTTCCTTCCAGCTTTTAGCCTTGGAAACCTCATCTTGCTCTTCCCAGGCTGGAAAGGCGTAATAAAAACCCAAAAGACCGGCCGTCATCAACGTCCCGACCGAATATATGATGAACCACTTCTGTATGGCCTTGACGTCTCCCTTGACCCGTGCGAGTGCGTTTTGCATGAAAGGGAATACGAGAATAATGAAGTAGTACACGCCATTGAACCACGTATAGTACATGAACCACGAGCTCAGTAACCAAAAGGGGAACCAAGTTTGCAATCCAAGGCAGAAGACGACCAATGTCATGAATAACCATGCACCGTAGGGCATCTCGACTGGGCTCGTTTGGCATTGCGCGAGCTTCCCAGATGCGAGAGTTAGTGTGTCGTTGTGAGGTTGCCAGCTGAATTCGTCACTGAAAGTCTCTGGGCGACACACCACGAGAACGTTTACAAGGCCGCAGAGAAGAGAGAGCAGATACAGTGGGAACAGAGTCTGGAACCTCGAGTTGTAGAACGACAGCCACGTACCCTTCTTGACTGGTTTACCATGTAACGCGTGGCTGAGGGTGAACCCACCCAGAACAAAGAAGGTTGTCGCGGGGAAGTAAAATGTTGTCGCTTTCGCAGACCACCACGCGGGTCCATACGTCAGAGGATTGCGTTCGTCATCTCCTTGCCATACGGTACCGATGTGATTGAACATGACGCCAACAGCCATGCAGTATCGCAAACCACTCAAACCAGTGGAAACTACGGCAGGCTTGGCTGAGTTCTTCTTCAAAGCGCACACACTTTCCTCAACCTTCTTTGTTATGCCGAGAATATCTGCCAATCCCGCGCGCTTGTATTTCTTCGTTGACGTTTTCGGAAGATCTTCGTCGAGTACAACTTTCCAATGCGCCGGAATCTCAAATCTTGCCAATTCCTTTGAAGTCGCCATCATCTTCTTGATTGACAAGATTGCTTCATCTGGTCCATCGACATGATCATCTTGGAGAACAATGGCGACACCAACTTCTTCTCCCCACAGTGCTGATGGTACACTGAATACAACTGCCACACGCACCGCTGGATGCTGTACGAGGACAGCCTCAACCTTCAAGGGGCTAACTTGTTCTCCTCCACGTTTTATCAACTCCTTGCTGCGGCCTGTGAGATAGAGGAAACCATCACCGTCCATCCGCGCGATGTCTCCCGTCCTCAGGTACCTTTTGTCGCCAATGTACACGTATGTTTTGTTGTTGGCTTCTTCAGCGTTCTCATAAGCTCTCATAACATTGTCTCCACTGATGATCAACTCTCCTTGTTGGCCAAAGGGTGACGTCGGTCGGCAGTTCCCATCAGCCACGAGCGCGACAGAGCACATCAGTGGTTGACCAACAGTATCTGGTCGATCTTCGAGGTTTAGGTTGACATTCTTACCTGAAATTGGCATCTGTTCACTCATACTGTATGTCGGAATGATCGGGACACCCCAGAAGTCGTTCAGTTTTTGAGCATCGGCGTGGCTGAGCGCCGCCGCTCCTGACCGAATGAAGCGCAGTGCGTGTGTTGGCTTTGCTCCGCGAGATATCGCGTTTCCGTATTGAAGAACGGTCAGGTGGATGGTCGGTACCGCAGAATACCACGTTGGCTTGATACCAATCCCCGTGATCGTGTCGTAGAACGCTGCAGCGTCGAATTTCATGCAGCATATGACAGACGACTTGGCCGCAATCGTGGCGAGAATCGAGCAAGACAGCCCACCGATGTGGAAAAGTGGCATCGCATTGATGCAAACATCACGACTGTTCAATTCCAGTGAAGCCGCTAGAGTAGCCGCATTCGATGTCAATGCTCCAACGATAAGCGGAACGACTTTCGACTTTGATGTCGTGCCTGATGTTCTGAGTAGGAGGCCCACGGATTCGCGGGGGAGTTCAAGTGCAGCACTTTCCTTGCCGATAGGCTGCGGAGACTCGGGCACGTATGAGCCCGCGGGCTTTTCGTCATCAGCCATGACGTACCACTTGATCGGAATGCCTGCGCGTTGGCCCGCTCGTTCAATCGCTTCTTCGTTGGAAGCTCGGAAAAGTAAAAGCAGCGTCACTCTGCAAGACGTCAATGCGTCGTACGCATCCTCTTCCGTTATGCCCGGGTCCAGAGGTACGGCAGTACACTGAGACGCGATGGCGAGGAAGGCACACGCACCGACCGGTCCCGGCGGTACGTTGTAGGCGACTACTGAGTCAGCCGAAGCGGAAATCTTACGTAAATCACCATCACCACCTTTGATGAAATCTATCATGTCGCCATACGTCATCGGCGTTTGAGACGATTTCATTCCTCTCAGGAGAACACTGTCTCGAGGAGTCTTTGACAGCAGTTCTGGTACGGT
>Ga0181579_10001477_pt1 | contig 19416 bp, 15 predicted proteins | sample 071ome_24_FD_132996 | JGI IMG/M metagenome (GOLD analysis project Ga0181579, IMG submission 132996) | Coastal salt marsh microbial communities from the Groves Creek Marsh, Skidaway Island, Georgia - 071402CT metaG (megahit assembly) | ecosystem: Environmental > Aquatic > Marine > Intertidal... | reverse complement strand
TGGCGCGCTTCAACGCGACCATCGGCGCCGACGCGCCGACCGAGAATGGCAGTGCCGCGCCGCTGATGATCCATTTCTGCCTTGCGCAGCCCGTTGCCCCAATGGACGAGCTTGGCCATGACGGACATCCAAAGCGCGGCGGGTTCCTGCCGCCAGTGCCGCTGCCACGCCGGATGTGGGCAGGCGGTGAGATCGAATTCAGGGCCCCGCTGATCATCGGCAAGGACGTTACCCGCCATTCCACCATCCAGAATATCCAGATCAAAACCGGCCGGTCGGGGACACTGTGCTTTGTCACGGTCATTCATGACTATGGCTGCTCGGGCCGGACATGCGTGCGCGAGCGCCAGGATATCGTCTATCGCGACCCGCCGCCTACCACTGGGGCCGATCCGGCGAAACATGAAGACCCGGCACCGACCGGCACGCATAATCTGACGGTCACACCGACACCGACAATGCTGTTCCGCTATTCGGCGATCACCTTCAATGGTCACCGGATTCATTATGACGCCCCCTATTCCCGCGAGATCGAGGGTTATGGCGGCCTTGTGGTCCACGGGCCGTTGCAGGCGACGATGATGGCGCATATGGCGGCCGATCTGGCGGGCAAGACGCCGAAAACCTTCAGCTTTCGCAGCAAATCTCCGCTGTTCGATGATGCGCCTTATGGTGTGCATGCCGCGGAGCGTGATGGCGGCATGTCGCTGTGGACGGCGCGGGATGGCGGGCCTGTGGCCATGCGGGCCGAGGCCCGATGGTAGCCGCAGGCAGGGTGACGCCGTGACGCCGCCGTGACGGCAGCTGCCCGATACCTAGCCGTTGATGGCCTGACCGTCCGCACTGGCTGCCAGCAACGCACCGGCGACATCACGCGCGCCAAGCTGGCCGAGGCGCGGATGAAGGTCCCAGATGACAGCGCTCGCATCACCGATCATCGTTGATGATTTCCGTTGCAGCTTCTCAGCCAGCACGTCCGGAGCGAACGGATCGGCCAGATCGAACCAGACCGGAATGTCGCGACCATCCGCAAGCCTGATCTCGCCGCGCGCCTGCAGATCGGTCAGATTGTCGTCACCTGTGACGCTGATCCGCTCGGCAAAGCCCTCGAGGGCGGCATCACCGGCAAGGCTGTCGGCAAACAGCCTGTCATCGCCCGTATTGTCGCCGCGGAGCGTCATCCCGGCCAGCCAGTTATAGCTGAATTTCACCTCCAGCCCGGTGCGTGGCCGTTTGATATCGCAGACCGCCAGCCATCGCGGATTGGTCGACAGCGCAAAGGTGCCTATATCACCCAGCTGCACCCCGGCCAGTTCTTTCGCGCCAAGCAGCGCCTCGATCATCGGGTGCAGTCCGTGGCAGCAGGCGTGAAGCTTGTATTTGTTATCCGGGAACAGGTAGCTGTTAAAAATCATGTCGGGGTCAGCCGCCACCGCCCCGCCGGGAAGATGCGCCCCGACAAACCCCTGATGGCCCATCAGGCCGTCATCCGCCGAGGTGAACCCAAGGCTGGCAAGCGTCGCGCATTCCACACCATTCGCAGCGGCGATGCCGGCATTATAGGGCTTGCCCATGCTGCCGAACTGCGAGGTCAGGCCGGAGGCCCGCGTCGCGCACAGACCCAGCGCGTGACGCATCTGCCGCTGATCAAGCCCAAGCAACCTTCCTGCCGCCAGTGTCGCCCCGAAGGCGCCGGCGGTGGCTGTCTGGTGAAAGCCATGATTGTAATGCGCGCGACCAAGGGTCATCCCGACGCGGATGGCCCCCTCGGCACCAAGGAGGAATGCTGTGACCATTTCCTCGGCAGAAACATCCTGCATCTCGGCGATGGCCAGCGCGGCAGGGTAGATTCCGACCGACAGATGTCCGACATGGGCAAAATGCGTATCGTCATAATCAAGCGCATGGCTTGTCGCGCCATTCACCAGCGCGGCCATGCGTGGCGGTGCCCGCATCCCGCCGATGACGGATGCCAGAGGCCGCCCACCTTCATTGGCCGCCATCTGCCGGAGCCTGATCGCCAGCGGCTCGCCGACACCGGCGACGGCGCAGGTCATCCAGTCAAGAAGCGAGAGTCTTGCAAAGGTGAGTGGCAGGTCCGGCACCTGATCCGTCGGACGCATGGCGATGTCGATAATCTCGTCCGTCAATAATGACATGATATCCCCTCGCGACGAATGGTCCGGGAAAAATCCCCTGACCAGATCGTGCCTTGCCCCGGCCTTATCTTGACCCGGCCACCAAACTCCATGATACCACTTCCCGCATGTTTTATAGTAGATTCCTTCGGCAGGCCAAGAGAGCCAACAACTTATGTTTTGTCGCGGGAAGCGTATCTTTCGGCCTGAAACTGGGAGCCAGCTTTGAATGATCTTGAAGGCATCACTGTAATCGCACTCGAACAGGCCGTGGCCGCGCCCTATGCCTCATCACGCCTTGCCGATGCCGGGGCGCGGGTGATTAAGATCGAGCGCGCCGAAGGTGATTTCGCACGGCGGTATGATTCGCTGGTGAATGGTGACAGCGCCTATTTCGTATGGCTCAACCGCGGCAAGGAATCCGTTTGTCTGAACCTGAAGGACGAAGCTGACAAGTCCATCCTGGCCGCGATGATCGCCAGTGCCGACGTGTTTATCCAGAATCTCGCCCCCGGTGCCATCGAGCGTATGGGATTCGCCATGGAGGGGCTCCTGGCCCGGCACCCGTCCCTCATCTGTTGTTCGGTCACCGGCTATGGCCGCGATGGACCCTACCGCGATCAGAAGGCCTATGATTTGCTGGTACAGGCCGAAAGTGGTCTCTGTGCTGTCAACGGCACCGAACACGGGGCCGCGCGGGTCGGCGTTTCGGTTTGCGATATCGCTGCCGGAATGCAGTCCTTCCAGGCCATCATGCAGGCGCTGTTCGCCAGAACACGCACTGGCAGGGGACGTATCATCGACGTCTCGCTCTATCATGCGTTGGCCGACTGGATGAATGTCCCGTATCTACAGACCCGCTATGGCGGCAAGCCGCCGGCCCGCGTCGGGTTGCGGCATCCGACCATCGCCCCCTATGGCGCCTATATGTGCGGCGATAGCAAGGCCGTGCTGATCTCGATCCAGAATGAACGTGAATGGGGCCGGCTTGCCAGTGAGGTCCTTGGCGATGCCGGCATTGCCACGGACCCACGATTTGACAGTAACAACAACCGGGTCGCCAACCGTGACGCGCTGGAGGAGATCATGGCCGGCGTGTTCGCCAGCGCGCCACGCGAGGACATTATCGAACGTCTGGATGCTGCCGGCGTCGCGTTCGGGCGCCTGACAGATCTGCAGGATCTGACAGCGCATCCGCAGAACCGGTTTATCACCGTGCGATCGGATGGCGGCGAGATCGAGCTGATGGCACCGGGGTTTGTGACCCGCGGTGAGGATCTGCAATATGGCCCCGTGCCCTCGCTTGGCCAACATACCGATGCGATCCGCGCCGAATTCGGCGGTTCCGCAGCGGCATCAACCTGAGGCGGCAGAACCGCCATGCCACAGCCAATCACATATCTGTTTGTCCCGGCCGACCGGCCGGAAAGATTCGTCAAAGCCCTGTCATCCGGGGCCGATCGGGTGATCATCGACCTTGAGGATGCCGTAACCCCGAAGAACAAGATGGCTGGCCGCGACGCCATAAAAGCAGGCGATTTGGACTGGTCGCGGGTGATCATCCGGATCAACGACACCGGTTCAACGCATTTCGAATTGGACGTGGCGATGATACGCCATCTGCCCGTGCAGACCGTCATGGTTCCCAAGGCGGACGGGCAAGGGTGCCTGAAACGGGTCGATGACGCCCTTGATAACAAACGGATGCTCATTCCCCAGATTGAAACAGTCAAATCGCTTTTCGCGCTTCCGGAGATTCTGGCTGCGGACAATGTCGACCGGGTCGCCTTCGGGCATCTCGATTTCGCGCTGGATTCGGGAAGCGGCACTGATCAACAGGCCCTGGCATATGCGCGATCGCAGATCGTCCTGCATTCGCGTCTCGCCGGAAAGCCGCCGCCGATCGACAGCGTTACCGTTGACTTCAAGAGTGAAAGCGCAACCGCTGACGATGCCAGGGCCGCGAAAAATCTGGGCTTCGGGGGCAAGCTGTTGATCCATCCGGCACAGATCGCACCGGCAAGAGACGCCTTCCTGCCGTCACCCGAAGATGTGGTCTGGGCGCGGGGCGTATTGCAGGCTCTTGAGACAGAGGGGCGCGGCACATCGTCATATGAAGGGCGCATGATCGACCTTCCTGTTGAAATGAAAGCACGGGAGATTCTGGGGCTGGCGGAAGGCGCCTGACAGCCATGACGCGTTTGGTCGATGCGGTGACCGCTCTCATTGCCATGCTGACCGGCATCAAGGGACCGGCGGCTGAATTCAGCCGGGTGATCCTCGATCCCATGCCTTCATATCAATGTTCGCGGTGAAATCCATCACCCTGTCAGTCATGTTGATGTTTGACATCAGGAAATACGAGCCGGTTCGGTATTTCGATGGCAGTTAATCAGATTCCGCAATAGAATCCGAGGGTGAATGTCAGGGTTGAGGAGAGCGCAGATGGGACGGGACGAGGCACTCGGTCAAATTGATGACTATTTCTTGAATGGCTCTTTCGAGGCTGATCTGGCACGGCGGGTTGCCGTCAGGACCGAGAGCAACCTCGCGGGCTGTGAAGCCGCCCTGCAGAGTTACCTTGACGATGAGATGACACCCTTTCTGTCATCGATGGGGTTCGACTGCACGATCCATCCGAACCCGCGCAGCGATGCCGGCCCCATTCTGGTGGCGCGACGGCAGGAAGGTGACGGGCTGCCAACGGTGATGACCTATGGGCATGGTGATGTCGTGGCCGGGTATGACGGCCAGTGGATTGACGGGATCGACCCGTGGCTCATCACAAAAAGCGGACATCGCTGGTATGGCCGCGGCACGGCTGACAACAAAGGCCAGCATACGATCAATCTCGCCGCGGTGAAGACTGTCCTCGATACGCGTGGCGCGTTGGGCTTCAACATCATCGTCCTGATCGAGATGGGCGAGGAGCGCGGGTCCCCCGGGCTCAAGGAATTCTGTGCGGCGAACAAACATCTCTTTGACGCCGATGTTTTCATCGCATCGGACGGGCCGCGCATCCACCCGGACACGCCCACCATGTTCATGGGGTCGCGTGGCGTCTTTAACTTCACGATGAAACTTGACGTGCATGATGGCGGCCACCATTCCGGAAACTGGGGTGGGCTGCTGACCAATCCGGGAATCGTGATGGCGCACGCCATTGCCAGCATGGTTGACCCGAACGGCAAGATCCTGGTCGAAGGCTGGCGCAGCACCGAGATGTCGGATTCGGTGCGGGCTGCCATCGCAAGGCTTGATGTTGGCGGTGGCGAGAATGCGCCCACCATCAACCCGAACTGGGGTGAGCCCGACATGACCCCGGCCGAGCGGGTCTTCGCCAGCAATACCTTTGAAATCCGCGCCTTTGAAACCGGCAATCCGCAATCGCCGGCCAATGCGATCCCGCCATCGGCCATCGTTTTCGGGCATCTTCGCTATGTTGTTGGCACCGACCCTGATCAATTGATGCCGATGCTGAGAACGCATCTCGACAAACATGGCTTCAACGCCATCGAGATCGAGGCCGAGCGCGACCCCATGTATGCGACACGACTTGACCCGGACCATCCGTGGGCGAAATGGGTTGTCGCATCGCTTGCCGAAACACATGGCGGCGATATTGCCGTGATTCCGAACCTTGGCGGCTCCCTGCCGAACGACGTGTTTGCAGACGTGCTGGGCTTGCCGACAATATGGGTGCCACATTCCTATGCCGGATGTTCCCAGCATGCCCCGAACGAGCATATTCTCGAAGGCACAACAAAGACCGCTTTGCGGTTGATGACGGGCCTTTGGTGGGATCTTGGTGCCGGGGAAACGCCAGCGGCCTGAAGTTGATTTGAAGGTTGAAAAAGGGAAGAGAAAAACATGCCGGATTTATGTGATCTGACTGCCAGTGAATTGCGCCGGATGATTGGCCGCAAGGACATCTCGCCGGTTGAACTTGTCGATTCCTGCATTGATCGGATCGAGAGTGTCGATGGCGCGTTGAATGCCATGGTGACAAAGAGCTATGACCGGGCGAGGTCGGAAGCGCGCAATGCCGAAAAAGCGGTTCTTGACGGCGGGGAGCTGGGGCTGTTGCACGGAATTCCGATCGGCATCAAGGACCTTGAGGCGACTGCCGGCATTCGCACGACATCCGGATCGAAATTATATGCCGAGCATGTGCCGGCGAAGGATCAGGGTGTCGTCGCCAATATTCGTGAAGCTGGCGGCATAATCCTTGGAAAGACGAATACACCGGAATTCGGGGCTGGCGCCAACACACGCAACCTTGTTTTTGGCGCGACAGGCAATCCGTTCGATCCCGCACGGACCTGCGGCGGGTCATCCGGCGGATCGGCGGTGGCGCTGGCCACCGGCATGGTGCCGCTTGCCAGCGGATCGGACTATGGAGGAAGCCTGCGTACGCCGGCCAGCTTCTGTGGTGTTGTCGGCATACGCCCAAGCCCCGGCGTGATTGCCGCTGAAGGCCGGCCCGTCGGCCTGCTTCCCTTCTCGGTTCTCGGGCCAATGGGGCGCACCGTCGATGACGCCTGTCTGCTTCTTCGGGCACAGGCAGGGCCGAATCCGCATGACCCGTTTTCCACGTCACCGGGTCCGGAATTACACAGCCCGCTGCAAGATGCCGACCTTGGCAGCATCCGGGCGATGATTACGCCGGATCTTGGCAGCGCGGCCATGTCGGAATCCTACCGCGACATTTTCCTCAACCGTGCCGGAATCTTCCGGCATCATTTTGCCACGGCCATTGATTCAAGCCCTGATTTCACCGACGGTGACAATTGTTTCGAGGTTCTGCGCGGTGTCAATTTTGTTGCCGCCCACGGCGACCGGGTTCGTGATCATCGGGAACGCCTGAGCCCGAATGTTGTTGATAATGTCGACCGCGGGCTTGCCTACAGCCTTGGCGATGTGGCCAAGGCGCATCTTCAGCAATCACGGATCGCACGCGCCTGGCTTGATCTGTTCGAAGATATCGATGTGGTAATCTGCCCGGCAGCCTCGTCGACACCGTTTCCGCACGATCAATGGTCCATCAGCGAAATTGACGGCGCACCGATGGAGACCTATATGCGCTGGCTTGGCATAACCTATCTGCCGACGATGGCGCTTGCCTGCAGTGTGGCCATTCCTTGTGGACTGGATCACGCCGGCATGCCGTTTGGCATTCAGGTTATGAGCGCACCCGGCAATGACCGGTTGGTGGTGGAAGTCGCCAGAGCGCTGGAATCCGTTCTTGCCGGCCATGATGCGACGAGGCGGCCGATCCCCGATCTCGCCGCTTTGAGGGGCTGATCATTCGGCCTGATCAATCAGCCTGATCACCCGGCCTGATCACCCGGCCTTCGCCACACCCGCGTCACTGTAGAGATGGCATTCAACATAGGCATCATTATGGACCATGCCGCCCGGTGCGGTTTGCGCACAATGCGGCATCGCGTTGGCGCACCGTGGATGGAAGGCACAGCCGCTCGGCGGGTCAATCGGATTGGGGTAGCTGGCACCCAACTGGGTATTGGGCACACCAAGACGCGGATCGGGTGTCAGCACCGAATCAAGCAATGCCCGCGTATAGGGGTGTTGTGGATTGCGAAACAGGGCGGTGGTCTCGGCCTGTTCGACAATACGGCCCAGATACATCACCGCAACCCGGCTGGCGATATGTTCGACAACCGCCAGATTGTGGCTGATGATGATGTAGGTGAGGTTAAGCTCTGTCCGCAGGTCATTCAGCAAATTCAGGATTTGCGACTGCACCGAGACGTCAAGCGCCGATGTCGGCTCATCACATACAACTATCTGGGGTCTGTTGACCAGGGCGCGGGCTATCGCGACACGCTGGCGCTGGCCACCTGAAAGCTGGTTTGGATAGGCGTTCAGCAGGCGCGGTGGCAGACCCACAAGCTCCATCGTTTCCTCGACCCGCCGAAGGATCGTCTGCTGGTCTTCGATGCCCTGCACCCGCATTGGAAGACCGATAATGCTGCCAATGCTCTTGCGCGGGTTCAGTGACGAGTAAGGGTCCTGAAAAATGGGTTGGATCATTCTGGACAGCTCGAGACGCGGCACGCTGCCGATCGGCGTGCCGCACAGCGATATGGAACCGCTTGTCTGCGGCAACAGGCCAAGCAGGATTTTCGCCAGCGTTGTCTTGCCACAGCCGGATTCCCCAACCAGTGCCAGAACCTCGCCGCGGGTGACGGTCAGGTCCACCCCGTTTACCGCCTGAAGGCGCTGCTTGCCGCGGAACATGCCACGCGAAATGGAAAAGTCGCGGGTCACAGCGCTGGCGTTGATCATCACCTCAGCCATCATGCCACCTTTGTCATCGCCTGCGGGTCAATCACACAGCGATAGGCCTGCGTCTTGCCGGCAACATCACGAAGCGCGACGTCGCTCTTGCGGCAGGCCTCTTTCACCAGATCGCATCTGTCCGCGAACCGGCAGCCGGTAAAGCTGCCAATCAGTGACGGCACCATCCCCGGAATCGATCCGAGCGGTTCGCCCGGCCGGGTTTTCCCCGGCACCGGAATACACCGCATGAGGCCGCGCGTATACGGGTGCATGGGATTTTCAAAAATCTGTTCCACCGTGCCCTGCTCGACAATCTGGCCGGCATACATCACCGCAACCCGTGTCGCGATACGGGCGACCACGCCAAGGTCATGGGTAATCAGAATGAGCCCCATGTCATACTCGTCCTGCAACTCTCGCAGCAGCAACAGGATCTGTGCCTGGATCGTGACATCAAGCGCTGTGGTCGGCTCGTCCGCGATAATCAATTCCGGTTCGCACAACAATGTCATTGCAATCATCACACGCTGGCGAAGCCCGCCTGACAGCTGATGCGGATACTGGGTAAGGCGCTGCTCAGCGGCAGTAATCCCCACCTTTTCCAACATCTGCTTGGCAAGATCCTTTGCGTCCGATTTGGATATGTCGCGATGCCGGCGCAGCGTTTCCACCATCTGGTTGCCAATGGTGAATGCCGGGTTCAGGCTCGTCATGGGCTCCTGGAAAATCATCCCCATCCGATTGCCCCGGACATCCGACATCTGCCTTTCGGAATAATCCAGAATGCTGGCCTCGTTCAGATCCAGCCTTGCAATTGTGCGGATGGCCTTCTTGGGAAGAAGGTCCATCAGGGCAAGCGAGGTAAGTGACTTTCCGCAGCCGGACTCGCCGACAATGCACAACGTCTCGCCGCGATCGACATGCAGGTTCACGTCATCAACTGCATGCAGGACGCCATCGGCCAGCGGGATATCAACGGAAAGGTTCTGGACGCTCAAAACACGATTGCCCATCTCGGCCTCCTAGTTCCGGTTTTCCGGCGCGGTAATATCTCGAACCCCGTCGCCCATCAGATTGATCGCCAGAACCAGCAGGAACAGCGCAACGCCCGGGATGGTGATCAGCCAGGCCTCAAAAAGCATCATGTCCTTTCCCTCCGAGACCATAAGCCCCCAGGACGGCAACGGCGGCTGGACACCAAGCCCAAGGAACGACAGGGCTGCTTCCAGAATGATCGCATGGGCGATTTCGATCGTCGCAATAACGATCAGATTGTTGACGACATTCGGCATGACCTCGGTCACAAGGACACGCGATGTCGAACAGCCTACCGCCCGCGCCGCGGCAACATAGTCCATGGACCGGATCTGCAATGTGGAGGATCGCATGACAACGGCAAACCGATCCCACAACAAAAGACCAAGAACGGTAATCACAACCTGCAGCGAGCCGCCGACAATCGCCACAACCGCCAGCGCGACAAGCACCACCGGCATGGAAAGCCTTACCGTGATCATGAAGGTCACGATCATGTCCACACGGCCACCGAAATAGCCTGCCATGACGCCCATGATCGTCCCGATAATGCCGGATATCAGCGCAGCGCCAATACCTATCAGCAGGGAAATCCTGGCGCCATAGATCAGCCGTGACAGGTAATCCCGTCCAAGGTGATCCGTGCCAAGAATATGTTCCCAGCTTCCCCGGCTGTCCCATACCGGCGGGATCAACCGTTTCAGCAGATCCTGTTGATAGGGATCATGTGGCGCAATCAATGGAGCAAGAAGCGCGATCAGGAGGACCGACAGGACGATCAGCGAGCCGATGATCATGCCCTGATGACCCCGCACCCGCTTTTTCATCAGGCCGTAGACGGAGGTGGCGCCGTTGGGTTGAGTGTCTGAAGAAGCCATCAATTTATCCTGATGCGCGGATCAAGCCATGCATTCAACAGATCAGCGAAAAAGGTGAGAACGATATAAAAGAGCGAGAACACCAGGATCAGCCCCTGCACCGTCGGCAGGTCATTACGGGTGATCGACTCCCATGCCAGGAACCCGGCCCCATGAAGGGCAAAGATGGTCTCAACAACGATGGATCCCCCCAGCATGAAGCCGAACTGCACGGCGGCAAGGCTGACAACGGGAATGATCGCATTGCGCAAGGCATGCTTGAACAGCACTACCCAGGGCCGAAGCCCCTTGGCACGGGCCGTCCTTATGTAATCCGTGCTCAGAACCTCGAGCATGCCGGTACGTGTAAGCCTCATGATGGCAGGCGCCGCATAATATCCCAGAACGACGGTTGGCATGACAAAATGCAGCCAGGTGTCCGAACCGGATGTTGGCAGGAGCCGCAAATTCACCGACAGGAACACAATCAGCATCAGGGCAAACCAGAAGCTTGGTAGCGCCTGGCCCATCACAGACAGGAACAGGGCCACCCGGTCGACCAGACTGTTCGGGCGGATCGCGGCAGCCACGCCAAGCGGAACCGACAGGACAATCGCAAAGGTGATGGCACACACGCCAAGTGTCATCGTCGTCGGCAATCTCTCGCCGATCAGGGCGCTTACATCGGTGCGGAAGTAATAGCTCTTGCCAAGATCGCCGCCCATGGCGCGTTGCAGCCAGTCGAAATACTGGACAAGGATGGGCCGGTCAAAACCATACAGCTTTCTGATCGCCTCGATATCCGCGTCCGAGGCTGTCTCGCCCGCCATCGCGATGGCCGGGTCGCTCGAAAGATACAGCAACCCGAAACTGATGAACGACACAGTGAGTGCCACCAGCAATGCAAGACCCAGACGCTTTATCGTGTAGTAAATCATCACTTAACGCATCAAATTGCCACTGACAAAGGCATCTGCGCGCCTTTCGGCGCGCAGATGGAGTATTGGTCTACAGCCACTTGGCTGTGAAGAAGCGCGGGATCTCATCCGGTGTCGGGTTGAAATCCACCTCTTTCGAAAACGCATACCAGGTGTTGTATGACCACAGTGGGAACATGAACACCTCGCCCGAAATACGCGAGAGCGCCGCTTTATAGGCGTCCTTTCGGACGGTCGGATCAACAGAGGAATCGCCGATGCCAAGCTGCTTGATGACTTCGGCATCCTTCGAATAATCATCCTTGCCGCCAGACTGGAAGTGGCTTGTGATGGCAGAGACGTCATTGATCGAATATGACCCCCAGGTACCGAAATTGAACGGCGATCCGCCATCCTGCACCTTGTCCCTGAACGCGGCATATTTCAGATATTCAAAGTTCGTCTTGATACCCACTGCGTTCAGATTGTTGATCATCGCCTCGGCATAATCCCGGTTGCGATAGGCAAGGAACGGGATTTCAAAACCATCAGCGTAGCCGGCCTCGGCCAGGAGCTGCTTGGCCTTCTCCGGGTTGTAATCATATTTCGGCACGTCCTGCGTGCAGCCGAACTGTGACGGGAAGCACAGCGAATGCACCACCATGGACTCGCCCTTGACGAGCGCATTCACAATGCCCTCACGGTCAATGGCGTGGGCGATGGCGCGCCGCACCCGAACATCGTTCATCGGATTCTTGCTGTGCCGGCCCATGGCGTCAAAATTCAGATAGCCGATTCTCATGGTCGATGAATTCTTGACGGTGAACTGGCCTTGCGCCTCTATGCGCTCGGCCTGATCCGGCTTCACCTTCCAGATCCAGTCAATGCCGCCGGAAAACAGTTCGGCAAGCTGGGTGTTGCTTTCCGCGATGGTGCGGATGACAACATTGCCGATACTGGCCTGCCCCTTCGGGCTGGAAGAATGGTAGCCGTCATATCTCTTGAACTTGTAGCGCTTGCCGGGCTCGACGCTCGTTACGGCATATGGACCCGTGCCAACCGGCTTGAGGGCCATCCCCTCCGGGCCAACCTCCGCGTAATATTCATTCGGATACATGACAATCGGACCGGAGAGAAATTCCAGCGCGGCCGGAAATTCTTTCTTGAGGTTCAACCTAACCTTGTAATCACCAAGCTTCTCGGTCGACTCCCACCAGTTCACATTTCTTGCCGGCTTGGCGCCGTTATTCGGATCCGAGACATAGTCGAGGGTGTAGACGACATCATCCGCGTCGAATTTCTCGCCATTGTGGAATGTCACGCCCTGGCGCAGATCAAACTCGAGGGTTGTGGAATCAACCCATTTGTATGAGGTGGCGAGGTTCGGCAGATATTCGTTGGTGGCCGGGTCGCGATAGAGAAGCGCGTCCCACACCATCCGTGAAATCACGATGCCTTCTCGGGCCGTATTGTAATAATTGTCGACCGACTCAAGCTCTCTATCAATCGCGACATTGAGCGTGTCGTCCGATTTTCCTGCATGCGCGACACCGGAGATACCGGCGGCCAGCGCCATGCTGGTGATGGTCAATAAAAACTGTCTTTTCATATTGAATCCTCCTGCAACTCAACATTGTCGTGCCAGTTCTTCATCGTAAGCACAGGCATCGGGACTTGCCAAGGCCCTGCGATGCCCTTGATTGACTTGTTGCGTCCGGCGGTGATGGCCGGCATGCTTTGTGGAATTTGAATTGTTGTCATTTCGACAGCCGCCACCTCGCTTCACTCGCGGCAGGCGCGAAACGACCAGTTGATAAGGTAACCTTTGGATTTTTCTGCACATTTTTTAAGAAATGCAGACAAGACATTGCAGTCTGCCTTCTGGATGCTTGTGTCCTGCGTTGCCCTGTCGCTTCTCGCCGCACTTGGCAGATTGCTGGGGCAATACGACGTAAATTCGTTTCAAACTGTTTTCTGCCGTGTGTTGTTTGCCTTTCTTATACTGCTGCTCCTGGTATTGCGCAGCGGCATCGGCACCATCGCGACCACGCAATTCAAGACCTATGTCTTTCGGTCCGTTGTCGGCATCATCGCGATGTGGGCATGGTTTTTTGCTGTCACGCTCATTCCCATCGGTGAGCAGACAGCGCTCAGCTTCCTTGCACCGCTCTTCACCACGATGGGGGCCGCCCTGTTTCTTGGAGAAAACGTTCGTCTGCGGCGGTGGCTTGCGATCATGATCGGGTTCATCGGCGCGTTCATTATTCTCAGGCCCGGAATTACCGAGGTCAGCCTTGGCCACATCGTCGCCATCGGCTCGGCTCTGGCGATGGGCTGTTCGATGCTCGTCGTGAAACATCTGACGCGCAAGGATGGCCCGCTTGTCATCGTCTTCATCTCGCATCTGATCATGGTGCCTCTGGCACTTCTGCCAGCGCTCTATGTCTGGGAATGGCCGGAAATGGAGGTGTGGCTGATTCTGGCTGTAACCGGCCCAGTGGCCGTGATCGGACATGTCACATTGACCAGGGCCTACAAGCTGGCGGATGCTTCCTTCGTGGCGGGTGTCGATTATGCCCGCCTGCCATTTGCCATGCTGTTCGGATGGATATTGTTTGGTGAACTGTCGGACATCTGGACATGGGTGGGCGCCAGCATCATTTTTGGCTCGTCTTTCTATGTCATTCGGCGTGAAATGTCCGAACGGAAGGTGACAGCAAGAGAAACACTTCCCGGTGACAGAGGTTGAACGGATGAGTGAACCGATTATCGAATGGCTGAACCAGCAACAGGACAACATGCTGGCGCTGCTGAAGGACCTTGTCGATATCGACAGCAACAGTTTTGACAAGGCCGGCGTGGACCGCGTCGGGGCACGGCTTGTGTCATTCCTTGATGAAAATGAAATCCCGCATGAAACCATCCCGATTGAGGTATATGGAGACACCATTCGGGCCGTGGTGTCCGGTGGTGACGGCAATCAGCCAATTCTTCTTTGCGGTCATCGTGACACGGTGTTCCAGACAGGCGAGGTGGAAAAACGCCCTTTCTCGACTGCCGATGGCAAGGCCTTTGGGCCCGGTGTGGCGGATATGAAGCCCGGTCTTGTGATCAACGCCTTCATCCTCGCCGCCTTCCACAAATTTGGCGGTCATCCGAACCCGCTCGTCGGATTGTTTACCGGTGATGAGGAAATCGGATCGCCCGCCTCAAGGGATGTGATCACCGCCGAGGCGGAAAAGGCGCGTCTCGCCTTCAACAGTGAACCAAGCCGACCCAATGGCAATATCGTCACCCAACGCAAAGGGGGAATCTTCTGCCGATGCGATATAACCGGTGTTGCGGCGCATTCCGGAGGATTCTTCGAGGACGGGCGAAGCGCCATCGAGGAGCTGGCGCGAAAGGTCCAGGCGCTCCACGCGCTGACCGATCTTGAACGGGGCATCACAATCAATGTCGGGCTGGTCGGGGGCGGACAATCGGTGAATACCGTTGCCGCCGATGCGAATTGTGCAATCGATATCCGCTACCGGGACCACCCTGATCGTGAGCATATCCTGTCGAGGGTCAGTGCCATCTGCGAGACAACAACAGTCGACGGCACATCATCATCCCTGCAGATCAAGGGTGAATTCTACCCGCTCAACCCGTCGGACCAGTCGGCCGAGCTGTTTGACATCTACCGGGGGATTGCCGCGCAGGATGGCGTGGAGGTTGCGGGGGATCATTCGGGCGGTTGCGCCGACAGCGGCTTCATCGCCGCCGCCGGCACACCGGTAATCTGTGGCGTCGGACCGGTCGGCGGTAATTATCACCGCCCCGATGAATGGATGGAGATCGACAGTCTCGCCGAACGGGCGCGTTTCATCGCGCGCACGATCCTGAAACTTGCGAGCCAGCCGACAAGCAGCGGCCTTTGACAGAGACCATCAGCAGGATGCCGCCATACCGTCCCCGGCAGGATCGGCACCGCCATCAAGTTTCCCGTCAATGATCCGCACCGCATGTACGATTGGCGTAACATAGCTGGCGGCATATCGGGCGGTCTCGTAACCTGCCGCATTCAGTTCGGCCTCCACTGACCGGAAGATACGGTTGGTCAGTTCAATGACGTCCGACGTGGCACAGAAACGTGGCGCGGATACCGCCTCATGTGCCGTCATGCCGAAATCGACCACATTCAGGATTGCCTGAAGCACGCCCATCGTGATGGTGGTGCCACCCGGCGCGCCGACCGCCAGCATTGGCGACCCGTCCTTTGAAAGCACCGTCGGGCACATAGCGGTGAAACGGGCCTTGCCGGGCGCCAGCGAGCCGACGTGACCCGGGCGCGGGTCAAAAACCATCATGCAGTTATTGTACATGAACCCCAGGCCATCAGTGATCACACCGGAGCTGGAGCCAAGCGAATGCGTCAGATTGACAACATTGCCGTCGCTGTCGGCAACGACAAGATGCGTTGTATCCTTGCTTTCCGGGGCGCCTGTATTCAACCGCCTGACATGCGCCTTTTCACCGGCCCGGATGCGGTCAGCCAGTGACTTTGCGTAGGATTTTGACAACAGCCGCTCGACAGGCACGTCGACAAAGTTCGGGTCGCCCATGCTGAGGTCCTTGTCGATGGTGGCCAGTTTCATCGCCTCGACGACCGTCGCGATATAGGCAGCCGAGTTATGCCCCATACCGGCAAGATCAAAACATTCGAGAATGTTGAGCATCAGGAGGATCATCAGGCCCCCGCCGGGAAGCTGGTTGGTCGCCACCTCCAAACCGCGGTAATGGCCGACCAGAGGCGGATTTGGCACGGCCGCGCAGTTGGCGAGATCCTGTTTGGTCAGAAGCCCGCCATGCGCACGCATATCGGCCTCGATGGCGTCGGCGATGGAACCGCTGTAAAACCCCTCCACCCCTTCATCGGCAATCTGCTGATAGGTGCGCCCCATGTCAGGGTTCTTCAGGCAATCGCCAATCTTCAGCAGCTCGCCCTGCGAATCAAGATAGATCTTCCGCGAAGCCGGCAGCTTGTTGACCACCGCGATGCGTTCCATCCGGCCGGCCTGCGCCGGCTGCATCCAGAAGGCATGGACCTTGGGCCTCACGGCAAACCCGTCAAAGCAATATTCAATGGCTGGCTTCATCACATCACCAAGCGACATCGAGCCATATTTCGACAGCGCCAGGTCCAGCGCGCGCAATGTCATTGGCGATGTCATAGAGGTGTAGCCGAATTCGTTCACCCGCCCCTTCAGGACAAAGCCGAACCCGTCATCACATTCGCGCTCGATTAAGTGCTCCCACATATCGGGGGTTGTGGCCAAGGGAGCGCTGCCATGAAAGTCAATGAAGCTGCTTTCGCGTGCGCCGGGCCTGATGATCTGCATTGATCCGAACCCGGCAATGCCGCACATCTGTGGATCGACAACCGTCTGCACCATGGCCGCGGTTATTGCGGCATCCATCACATTGCCGCCGCGTTTGAATATCTCCAGGCCGGCCTCGACGGCTTCCGGTTGTGGCGCGGAAATCATGCACTTTGCCATTTGGACACTCCTGAAAGGACAGGTTTCGGTTCGCCATGATCAAACAACAGGCTCGGCAAAATTACCATAGCGAGGTCAACACCCCATCTTGCCGCATCCACCCGGCCGTGCCCGTGACACCATGAAACCATGAAAAAACAGAGAGGGTCATCGGCACAGGTTCCTGTCGTGGCGATGGCATTCAACCGGGGGTTTCCGGCGATTCAGCCCTCGGGCGACGACGCCTGGCACGCCCATTCCGTGTCCTCGTCCAACGGGTAGCTGGGCCGGTTTATGCGGGTGAAATTCCACCGGCTCAAAACAGGCGATGTCAATCCGGCGGTATCGATCTCGAAAGTCTGTTCACGCGAAAACCATATATTGAATCCGGCCCTGAAATGCCCCCTGGACTTGACGATCACGGTCTGGGCCTCTGCCACGTTCAGTCCGAACATCTCAAAGAATACCGGATCCGCTGTCTGCGCGCGGTCCGATATCACCACCACATAAATGCCGCCAATCCGCAACAGCGCGCATTTGCCGAGATGCATCCGGCGGCCCTGCAGCATCCCGCGCCGGCCAACGACATCGCCGTCGGTCAACCCGATGATCTCCGCCTCAACCTCCAGCGGCGTGTCCCATATCTCCCAGTCCGCTACCCCCCGGTGGCGATTGAATTTCGCAACAAGTCTGCCGCCGGCACCGGCGCGATGCGCGTCCGCCGCCAGGTCGGGATCAAAGAAGGACCCATAAAAGACATTCTGCGCTTCGGCACTGATCAGCTCGGACAATAGCTGCGTGGTTCGGCCGGACCCGCCACCGCCGGGATTGTCCCCCGCCTCGGAAAAGATCAGCGGCTTCCTGTCATGGTCCAGAGCCATCTCCACCGCCTGCGATACCGACGTCAGCTCACGTCTGAAATCATGCCGCCGTCGCCAGGCCATTTGCGCGATTTCATCTGCGAGACCCATGGCGAGGTCATGATCATCAGCCGCCGTCACCACCACCGACACGCCATTCTCGGGGACGTCGGAGAAAATGAAATTGCCGAAGACCGACACATTCATGATTGCGCCGGAAAGTTCGGCCTGCCGCCTTTGCCCGTAATCTATCAGATCGCCATAGGGGCCGGTGGCGGTCAGAAGCGCGACCGAGGCAGGCGCAAGCGGCAGTTTGATGTGGGCAACTTTGGGCTTCACCTGTCCGGCCAGAATGCGCCGCATTGAAAAGGCGGCTTCCTGGCCTCTTTCATCCATATCGACATGCGGGTTCGTTCTGTAGCCGCACACCAAATCCGCGGCCGAGCACATCGTATCCGAAATATTCGCATGCAGATCAAGCGTGATGACAATCGGTACATCCGTGCCAATTTTCCGGCGGATTCTTGCCAGCAATTCGCCGTCCGGATCATCCAGATGTTCGGCCACCATGGCGCCATGAAGGCACAGATAGACGGCGTCAACCGTCTCATCCAACGCGCCCAGCATCCTGTCGGCAAGATGTTCGAACACCGATTCCCTGACCGGCCCATGCGGATGTGCCGCCGCCAGCAATATCGGTACCGGCACCCAGTCACCGGTCGCATCCATGGCCCGGACAAAGGCCGAAAATTCCTTTGCCAGCGACGGCATCGGTTTCCTTGATTCATCCAAAAGCCCCTCGCCTTCAAGCAGGGTCAGGCTTTTGAAATCAGCCATGTCCGTTGGCCGTGCGAACCGGTTTGATTCCAGAATCATACCCAATAGCGCCACTCTTGGTGCTGTCATGTCATGTGCCCCCGCATAATGGATGTCTGCCCGGTGGATAATGTTGCGACGGCGTCTCCTTGGAAGTCGCCTATAGCAAGAGATTATCGGTGATTTTGACAGTTGATTGAACGTTTTTGTGAGCTTACGCTTTGTCCCGGACAAATATAGTCGACAAGAATGTTCGACTGCCAAGGATCGATTGTTTTTAGGATTGAGACGGTGATTCAAAACGAAGAGAGTATCTGGAAACTGGTTGACGCGAAAAAAGAGGCATTCATTCAATTGTCGGACCGCGTCTTTGACACCCCGGAAACGCTGTACAATGAATTCAGCTCGGTGAAGGAACATGTCGCCGCGCTCGAAGCCGAGGGATTCAGGATCACGGAAAATATCTGTGGCATGCCAACCGCTGTCATGGGTGAAGCCGGTGACGAGGGGCCGGTCATTGCCATTCTTGGCGAGTTCGATGCCCTGCCCGGGTTGAGCCAGGAGCCCGGTGTCGCTGAACATAGTCCGATTGCCGAAGGCGGGAATGGCCATGGATGCGGTCACAATCTGCTCGGCTCGGCTGCGTTGCTTGCCGCCACCGCCGTCAAGGACTGGCTGGCGGAATCCGGCATCAAGGCGCGGGTGCGGTATTATGGCTGCCCGGCAGAGGAAGGCGGTGCGGCAAAGGCCTATATGTCGCGCGACGGGCTGTTTGACGATGTCAGCGCCGCCATCTCCTGGCATCCCTCCACTTTCAACGCTGTCCAGCATGGGCATTCCCTTGCCAACAGCCGGGTCGACTTCACCTTTACCGGCAAGGCGGCGCATGCCGCGGCGGCGCCGCATCTTGGGCGCAGCGCCCTTGATGCCTGCGAGCTGATGAATGTCGGGGTGAATTACATGCGGGAGCA
>Ga0181579_10001476_pt1 | contig 19421 bp, 21 predicted proteins | sample 071ome_24_FD_132996 | JGI IMG/M metagenome (GOLD analysis project Ga0181579, IMG submission 132996) | Coastal salt marsh microbial communities from the Groves Creek Marsh, Skidaway Island, Georgia - 071402CT metaG (megahit assembly) | ecosystem: Environmental > Aquatic > Marine > Intertidal... | reverse complement strand
TAACATCCACTCCAAAGGGAAGGTATTCAGGAAAATAACCGTATTGTGATTGAGCCATTTCGAAAAAAAATCAAAAGAGGAAAGTCAAAAAACTCTTTTCTCGTAACGATACTCTGTTTCATTTGTATACACATAAAAAAAAATACGGAGTGGGTATTAAACACCCGTAACCAAAAAGATTTTTCTCGTAGGAACAACAGTTGTCAACACCCAATTTTTATTTTTTTCTTTGGTTGTATGTATATATTTATTTCTAGCACGTATGTGGCGACACAACCCTAAAACACAACAATCAATCAATCAATGAACGTGTCCAGATTATTCCAGAATTCTGGATTCCTATGGATTCTTACTGCGGTCTACATGGCATTCTCCGTTGAATATAGAGGAACCGCAATTGTCCCCTTTGTGATAGGGGTCTTTCTCGTGACGTTTCAGTTTTTTCGCCTGTTAGATCAACCCGTCTCCGGGTCAGAGGTGTACCGTGTCCCCGTCAAAATGTCTCTCGCATCTGTACTTGTCTTGTTCTTAGCTGGTATCATCATGTTCACTGCAGAACGACTGGGGAACACAACACATTTCAACGAGACAGGTGAAATCCCCCTTTCCTATTGGAACCAGAGCATACCATTGATTAGTGCCTTGTTGTTTGTCGTGCCTCTGACCTACGTATACTCGTCATTTTTATTGTCACAATATCAACACAATACAATATAATTATCTTTGATCATAAGTAAAACAAGTATCAACCAATACCATTTTGTACTATGATTTTTTCCCGGACAAATCAACGTCCCTTGCAAACAAGAAGAAGAAGACGGCCATTCTTCCCTAAATCAAGAACAGATTTTCTTGAGTCAGTGACGGGTACATTTGAGTTTTGGTACGCCTTTATTCAAGTTTTCCCTGTAATATCACTTTTTGTCTTCTTTGCATTAGTTCTGTGGCCATTGATGTTATATATTACCGGGAATTGGGATAAGTTTCAAGAATGGGGTTATATTATTTCGTTGGTGATCATGATTCTGTTTTTAATGTTTTTTGCGATCCTTTTGTTCGACGTGTACGATGAAAAACAAACAAAAAGAAGACAAGAGATGGAGCAACATGAGAGAGGCACGCAGACACATAGTGATAGTGCCACCAAACTACCATATAATAGTGACTTTGAACTAGGGTCAGAACTTAACAAGGTCCATGAAATCACCGATAGAATAGAAGATCAAGTGATGGATAATATAAGACAAAGAATCACTGACTATGATTTAAAACACAAGGCTCGTTTGGATCTGGCAGAGGAATTGGATAATGCACTACCACCAAAACAAGCTGCATCTGTTGTGATGGGCATCTTTGATAAGTACAAGGACGCCATTGTTGAGTACCTCAATTTGTACCCCGGTGTTAGAACCCCAGCGCTTGTAATAAAAGCTAGTGACGAGGAGAAGAAAATGGCATTTTTCCTTGAGAGACGTAAGTGGGAACGTATTATAACCGAACTAGATAAAACAAAAAAGCATAAACTAGTTCGCAATATTTCTAGATATTTCTAAATATGTAATTTAATATCATGTATGTATGTATGTATGTATATGAAACAAAAACAAAAACAAAAGAAAAGAAAAAAAAAGATGCCAACACTTCGGGTGATTGATGAACGGAACACGGCGGTCGCGTCGGCACTGCGACTGGAACGTTTGCGCCGAGAGGAGATTCCTCGCATTCCGCCTCCTGTTACGGGTTCCATGGAACCCATTCATACTAACTTAGGTGTTAATCCGGAAGCAGTGGTGCGACAGGTCTTAAGGGCAAGAGCAAAGCAGGAGCGCCAATTCAATCGAATGACACCATTTCCTGATGACGCATGCGGTATCAGTGAACACGACGAACAGACACACCAACTGCCTTCTGTCGAGGACGTTGATCAGTTTCGGCGCTGGGAACTGGCCCAGGTCGCGGAAACTCAACGGCAAATCCGGGCCGAGGAAACGGAACAATTAAACTATTACCTTTAGTTCTTATTCATTTTTATTTATTAATAAGTCGAAAAATATACCCATATTTTTTTTGTTTATCCTCTTATGATAGACAAACACCAACCAATAAATAGGTTGAGACAAGTAGTAACAACAAAAGAACATGATTGGATACATTGCATCTGTTGTCGCGGGGTATTGGGCATGCGTCTGGTCATGCGGTGATGGGACCGGGGCGCCGAATAAATTTGACACTTTGATCTCCGAGAAACTTGGACGGAAAGTGGACACTTCTCTCCAGTACACTTTTAGTGTCGACGAGAAACATGAAATCATAATTCATCTGCATCATTGGGTCTACCTGTTAGCTGCATCAATGTTCACACCCTCGGACTACTTCACATACTTTGCCATCGGTGGGATAATCCATGGGGTTGGAAACTATGATGACTGGAACAACGTGATTCTGTTTCAATTGAAAAACGAAGACGAGAAAAAGGAGTGACCTGTTATAACACTATTATAGTAGACCAACTTGTATGCTATCCTTGGAGTTGAGTCTTTTTATATATATTTGGTCGTCATACAAGTTACCCCCGATTTTTCAGCCAAGGATTACATACAAGTTACCCCCGTTTTTTGACTTTACCCCCGGTTTTTTTTGATCAGAAAAAAAAATAAATGGAAATGTAGATTTGGTTTTATTGTCTTATGATAACCAAACTTTATTAGTTAATATAAATATATGCATACCACAAACATTAATTTGCGAACTTCTTTGCTGCCATCCCTCCTTGTATTCTGAGCACATTAAAGTTTTCAGCGATAATAGTTACATCTGACTCACCAAAGGCGGCTCCGTTAGCATCGGTAGCCACGAAGGTGAAGTCGAGGGATGTCGCATCGATACGACTCAAGTTTACACTACCAGACGGGAACCAGGCACTGGGGTGTTGAGCAAACGAGTACGAGTACAGGTTCTTTCTCGGTGTGCGGTTGAAGTACAACGAGGGGTGGACCACTCGGAAGTACAAGGGTCCTCGTGGCTTCTCTCGTTCACTTCCGTTGAACTTGATTGTGGCGCTGGTGATCGTGTCGTCACCAAACCCGTCAGTTCGCTCGTAGTTGAAATAGTCGAGGTTCGCGACGTGCGACTGTTTCTGGACCATGAAATACACACAGGAGACCGGGTGATTAAACACCACTCGGGCGTTCGCTTTGGTGGCGGACGCGGCCTTGACGTGGAAGTCAGAGATCTGGTTGTTTCTGATGAGGTATTCATGGGAGTTCGAGGCGAAGAGGCGTCTCTCCATGGAGTCGAGGAAGACGAAGTGGGTCAACAGACATCCATCCTTGATTTCTCCGTCAAGAGTGGTGCTAAGACCAGTATTGCCTGCGTTGGAGAAGATCATGAGTTCGTCCTTGCGTCGGAGTTCGAGCTTGACACGAATGTCATGGTACTGCAGGGCAATCACGGGGAGAGCCTGGGATCGGGCGCGAGAGAACCAGAAGGTCAACTTCACGTACAATTGGACACACGGGTTTCCATCGGAATCGATGGTGTTTCCGTTGTTCGCCCAGTCGATCAACTGAGCCTGGCTCTCGGACCGGAGGGTCAACTCATCTACGTTAACATTCACGTCCGACTCAAACTCGTGCTTGAGTTCCAAGTACTCACCTGTCACCTTGTCGATTTCGTTGTTACCAATCTCCATCGCAGCGGACTTGAGGGCGGCGTGGCCCAAACTGTTGGTCCAATGGACGGTGTCGCCAGCAGCGGCAGCCAAGTCGAGCAACTGCACGTTCATGACCAAGTACATCTCGGTGATCAAATCACCATTACGAGACACCTGGACCACCGGTGATTTTCCCCATGACAAGTTGCTAATCGACTGGTCGATTGCCTCGACTGCATAGTTGGAAACACGTTTATACGTGCGTTTGAAGAAGGAGGTCTCCGGTGCGATGCTAAGGTGTCCATCCTGTACACCCTTGGAGGCCAATTGTTGAAGCGTCAATGACTACCGTCCCTTTCGGGATACTTTAACACCCTCTTGAGTGAGACAGACAGAAAGAGTCACTCACGAGAGTCGGTTTAGACTGTTCCTTGCGGGATCATCGGGTTTACTACTCCCTCACCCGCGTAGCCGTTCAGTCGTTACCGCGGGACCGTGGATCAATAGTAAAAAATTACACGTGTATACATACATACATACATACATACATACACATGTAAAAGACCGGTAGGCCCTCACATCGAGATTACCCATTGTCAGACACACCACCAACCACTGTCTGACATCCCGTTCCGAAAAGAGGAAGTGGCGTTACCACTGATCGCACATTCTTCGTTTCCAAAGAAGTGTTCGGAATAATTAGCACTAATCACACGGGCTTTAGGGAGTCCCTCGAACGAGCTACGTTTTAGCCGATCCATTTCCTGATCGACCGAGGCAAGCTATTCACCGTTGGACATTTTTGGTTATACGAATTTAGTAGTAGTAGTAGTCGTATGTTTTGGCTCTGGTGTACTGCATAGATAATTATTTTGAAAACAATTGTTTATCATTTTGTGTACTATTATAAGAAAAAAAAATCTATGTTCTAATCATAACAACAACGAATACCCCAATACGGAAAAAATACCCAAGTTAATAACAATATAAAAAAGTATGGCCGCTGTCACAACATTAGCTATTGGTCTTGGCCTGGGAACCCTTTACTATACCAACCCCGAATTGTTTCCTGAGATGCCCGCGTTGTTCGCACAGGATTCCACTGCGACTCCGACGCCGGCTCCGGCTCCGGCTCTGGTCCCAATGAAAGAAAATGTAGAGGGCAAGACCATTTTGACCACCGCCACCTGGATCGGATTGGGCTTGGTTGGTTTTATGTTTATGTATTTTCTTTTAGCTAATGTTCTTCATTTATTTAGAAAAAAATCATCTGAATATGACAATTATCCCTATTCCTATGGTTCATAAAAAAGAATTATAATGTTGATAATACAAATTAGGTTGGTAATTAAAATAAACGTTACATAAACCCTTTATTCTATTTATTTATTTAGAATTAATTAATAATAAACCGCAAAATCTTTTATGCGGTATCCCATGACAATGTAACCACATTACCCGCCGGCGCAGATGCAGTGAGTTGTTGCCCAGCTGTTGGTACAGTGGTAGGCCATATGTATGTGGTACCACCTACAACAAAACTGATTACCCCATTCGTACCACCGGATGCCCCAGCAGTTAATGTAATCCCACCAGCTTGTCCCGAAGTACTATCACCAGCCTCCAAGGAAATGTCTCCTCCAGCTCCCGAACCACCACCATTATCCCCTGCATTCAAAATAATACTCCCACCATCACTGGTTGCACCACCACTACTACTTATTATAAAGTTAATATCCCCCGAGCTGGTGTCGCCATTAGGAGAAACGACGTCTACACTAAACCCTCCACTTGAACCCGAAGTCCCAGCACCAGTGGTAAATTGAAAACCCCCACCAACTCCTGTTCCATCACCACAAGTAATTGACACGGCACCCCCATCAGAATTTGTACCATTCCCCTCACCAGCTTCAAACTCAATATTACCACCCCGTCCAGTACTACTTGCACCTGTTGAACCACCACTCATTAACAAATCCCCTCCCTGCCCAAGGGCGGAATCGCCACACGTCAATGTAATTCCACCTCCTCGGTCACTCGCTGCAAAAGCAGCACCACCCGTGAGCGATACCGCCCCTCCGAGACCACCAGTGGTATCGCCGTCTCCTGCCGTAATCGCCACATCACAACCATCCTCTCCGGACCCACTCACTCCGTTGGCCGCGGTGATCGAAAAGGTGTCGTTACTTTTCCCAACCGCAAGATCTCCATCTAGTGTAGTAGGGCCAGAGGAAGTCAATGAATCAGTGACGACAGAATTAGTGACAATTGCCCCCAAGTGTTCTATTGGAAATCCATACAATGCCATGGATTATAATATGTTTTTGGTGATTATATATAATGATTGTTGATTTTCTCTGATTTATATTAGAGATTTTTATTTGGGTATGTGGAATAATAATCTGTGTGTTAACTTATATCGATCTGATTATCATAGTCCTTATGTCTAGTTTTGGTTTTCGCCGGAAATACGAGAATTTTGAAAAAGTTGAAAGTGATCGCATTGAGACATCAACACTTTCGGCACAAACAGCAAGTTTAAACCCACTGGGATTAGCTTCCAGTATATCGAAAAGGTTTGAGTCGGTAGCAAGTTTCACTCTTACCCCACAAGAAGCCTTAAGTACATTGTTGATCATCAACACCGATGGACGTGGTGGGGGAGGGGCGACCACAACCGCCAGTTTTCCTACGGCTGCATCCCTCGTTGCGGCGTTCCCCGGGGTCACTGTTGGGTCCACATGGGAACTTCGTGTAAAACACGTGTCACAAAACGTTACAGGAGCAGAAACTCTCGTTCTAGACGACGCTTCCGATGGGATTTCGTTTTATAATGAATCTGATGTCAACATTTCTTCAGAAGATGTTATGGATATCGCCTCTATTCCATGGAATGGGGGTGGTGTATATCTACTGGAATTTACCAACGTATCTTCGGGCACTGAAGCAGTCACAATCTATTCCATCGGGTCAATGCTGGAGGCAAGTAGGACGGATTACCGTTTATCCGAGGCTACGCCATAATAATGGTTGTTGTTAATTACAAAAAAAAATTCGCATCTTATTAATAAAAACAAATTTTAAGTTTAACTCTATGTCCAACTTCGGTTATCCTAAAAAGTATACCAGAAACGATACCATTGGTTGTAACACAATGGTTACCAGGGACCTCGTTGCCCAAGGAGCAGTGTTACCTCGGGAGGGATCAATGTCTTCCGTGGTCACTAGAGTTTTTCTGGGACCAGAAACATCCTTTAACTTAACCACAGAAGAAACACTTAGTTCTCTTTTAATTCTACAAATTGGGTGGGAGTGGTGGAAAAGCGCCACAGCACAACTTCCCTCTGCGGCAGATCTAGTTGCTGCACTTCCCGGGGTGCAAGCTGGAAATACATGGAGAATGCGGATTAAGGTGGTTGCTGGTATCACGTATAACACACCAGTTCTTACCCTTGGTACTGATGCTACTGGGATTCAACTTGCAGAGGATCCAAGTACCATTGGAGTTTCGGATTGGACTAAAACTGTGGACGATACAAGAGTGCCGGCATGTGGAGGAGGAGTGTTTTTATTGGAATTTACTAATGTCACCCCGGGCAGCGAAGAAGTCGTTGTTCATTCAATGGGTACTTATTTAGATAAAGGAGCATCCTTAACTTATAGATTGGTTACTTTTATGTAAAAATAGTCTATCATTGGGTTATATTATAAACCAAATTAAAAATCTAATGTTTAACAAAAAAAACATCTTTGTCATGTTATTAAATAAACAACAATACAATTGAAAGGAGGTACATTATGGGTGTAAATTTCTTCGACCAGTTTTCGTTGTTGCATTTTAGTTCTGGAGTGCTTGCCTATTTTTGGGGCCTTTCTCCTGTCGCGTGGTTCCTTCTTCACTTGGTCTTCGAAATCGTCGAAAACACACCTCTAGGTGTGTACACGATAAACACTTATATATGGTTTTGGCCTGGTGGGAAACCACAAGCGGATTCGTTATTGAATTCCATCGGGGACCATTTCTTTGCTATACTGGGATATTGGGTGGCGATGGCGATGGATCAATATTTTGTCGCTTACCCTCCTCCTTCGGTTGCGACTTAAGTACAATTGTGTCATAATTATTGTATAATAATCCCTTCTTTACTTACTTGATTTGAGCATCATCGCGTGATTATAGAGGGTTGAGCGGTCTCTCGGCCAAGGCAGTGTGATTTTTATGGACTCGCCATCAGCTGTCTTGAGTTCTCCACTGGGCGAAACAATGAAAGTGGTTTTCCCGCTCTTCTTACAGTCCTCGAGGAGAAGTTTCTTCAGCTTGATCGAATTCTTCTGAATTGCGCCAAACCCCATTTCCAATGATTTCCCCCAGGGCATGGGACCCACTTTACCGAGCGAGAGTTCCGCCATGATCGACGCTTGGACGTATTCGTAATACCGGTCGATCCGGACACACATCCCTTCTGGTCTCGAACGGACAAAGATTTTATCTGTGTCCCCGTGACGCTCGATCACTGCCTCTGGGAACAACTCCTCCGTAAACAAACGGTCGAACAAGTCACAGATCCGCTGGACTGTCGTTAACACTTGGCCCTTGATTTGGTCCCAGTTTTTTTTCCTCTGGACCCAATCTTCCTTACCGATGCCGGATTGGAGGTTGGACTTCGCGGGGTCAAAGGTGTGGCCCGTAGACCCCATTTCGTTCGCCACCGCTTTCTCCACCCCTTTTCCTTGATCCCAATCCCAATACCCGGAGTAACCGGGGTTGGAACTGAAGGTCCGCATCGCTGGTGCAACCACATCCTTGAACCCTTTCTTCTCACCAGCAACAACACTCTTGTCTTTCTGGTCCCCGGCCCTCGCGTAGCTACTGTAGTATCCCAGCCCCAAGCGCCGACTGGGTTCGACTCCAGGTGTCCCGGGTCTCGTGTCACCCTCGACGGACTTCAGTTTCGACTTCACGGGTTGGTACACGTACCGGTCCCCGCTCGACCTGGCTTCGGAAACGATGTTCTTGGGTGTTTCCAGGGACGGGAACACGCGCATACTCGACACCCCATTTGGTTTGATCTCTACGATATTGTTCACTTTCTTCGACACGTGTCTGACCTCCTCTCCCGTGACGTTTTCCTTAGTGGTGACCGTATCCCTCACCTTCCTCAGCTCGTCCTTGAGGTCATCCGCCACCGCGTTTTCCTTCACTACGTCACTGAGTTTCTTTGACTGTATACTCAAGTCATCAACAACCGATCTTTCTCGGCCGTAGTTTTCCATCCTCGCGTCAAAGATCACCGCGCGCCGGTAATTACCATTGGAGTCCGACGAAAAGGCCTGGAGACCATTACCACCTCCGAGGTTTTCCACTTTCTTCCCGATCGAGAAGGCGTCTCCCGTCTTGATTTCACCTGTTTTGGTATTTGTTGTTGTTGTTGTTGTTGTTGATTCCTCATCATTATCACCAGTCTCGGTGGCTGGTGGTTCTACTGCTTTTCCCGGTCCAATTTTGATGATTCCGAGGGCCCATAATACACACAAGACAAACCAACTACCAAACACAAAACTTAATAAGGTTGATTTATATTCTTTGAACCAACTCATAACGGACAAATAATATTTTTGTGTTGCACTTTTGTTTTCTCTTGTACTACTTACTATATATTCTTATACACGAAAAAAATATAGATATAGACCACAGAGTCCTATTGTTATTTTTTTATCTAGTTTATATATACAAAAAGGTTGACAACATCGAAACCAAAAAATGGTGAATAATACTACCACCAATGACCGCAACACACCCACAGACACTGCCGCCCCAACCGTAGGCATGGGACAAAACGCCGTTCCGTATAATACCAGGCAAGTTTTCCCCTATGAACCAACGAGTGACTCGGCCATCAGAGATGTATACACAGGAATAATGGACGAAGGAAAACTCACGAAACTTCGTGATCGGGCCGTATATGACCTGAACTCCCTCTCGTACGCTCCCTTGGCGGACGCTGGAACGGGTGTTTTGTTTCCAGGAGCCGTAACAGCCAAGACAGAGATTGAATCTGCGCTCCGCGTCCGACCCACTACCTTCAAAGGATCACAACAACTTGATGTGGCTGAAGAAGAAGGGGAAGTCCACTACAACCGACAATTCCATCCATCCGGCACAAATGTGTCCGACCAGACGTGGCACAAGAACAAGGGTGATATTCCTTTCAGGGGTTTCCCCAACCCAGATATATTCTATGGTTACATGGAAGCCATCCCGACCCATAATGTCCAGAACCTGTCCCACGCCCAGTTGACTGATGCCCTGCGTGTCAGTGGTGGTTCTTTCGACCACAATGATTATCTCAACCGAGTCGGGTCACTCCTTAAGACCGACGCCCTTGCTGGACCGGCGCACGCTTCGATCGATCATGTAGTCCAGTCAGACGGAGGCGGTGTCAATGGGGATCCCCGTCTTCTCGAACGCATGTATTCCGAGTACGAGAAAGATTTTGAGAAAGCAAGGAGAATGCGTGTTGCTGATGCGACCTATGACCCACGTACTGCTCCCTCTGCACCCGGCATTGTTTACACCAAACAACAGCAAGATTCCCTCGAAAACAAGGAAACCCAGTTCAAGAAAATCAATCAAATGTGGGGTATCGCGACGAGTTACACTCAACCAGAAGTCATTCGCACCGGATAAGACGACAAATAATAATAACAATAATACCAAAAGGAATCACATGTCTAACTAGTTGTTTCTCTTTAATTTACCCAATATAAACCAGAACACCAGGAGAACAACAACCACTGCGATTGTCGTAGGAATGGGGGCGAGTTCACATTCTACAATATGAAGATGCTCGGCACCTGGGGAAACAGTGGGATCAAAAAGATCAATATCATTTGAACACGTCGAGAAAATAGAACACTTTTCTACCGTGAATTTCCCGAGGTGTTGAAAAGCGATGGGAACATCTGAAACGTGACAAACGGTACGGGGTTGTTGTTCTTGGTCTTGTACCATCTATCTATCTATATCACTTTTGTTGTTGTTTTTTGTTATTTTACTATTCAAATAGATTTTTTTATACACCAATGACCGCGCCATTATTCCAATACAAAAAAAATAAAAAAAATCGGGGGTACAAACCCGGGGGTACAAAAAAAATGGAGTGGAGTTCCATATATTTTTCCCTTTTCTGTAACTGATACGTAGAAGAAAAGTCGAATTAATTCATGTTAGTTACACTAGCCACACTATCAACATATGTTTAGCACGAGGGCGTCGGCGTGGCCGAAAGTTCCATGTGACAACACAGAGAACACGACAAAGGTGTCACAGTTGGATATTGCTACGATGGTGTTCACGGAATTTTACCCGGAATTCCGAAACCTCGTACTCCAGAACCCCGCGCTTTTCGGTGACGCAGTCCAGGTGCTCAGCACGGCAAAGTATAACTTCCAGGGACAAGAAGGACTCTGGGTTGAACCCATCGAGAATTTGAACCTGTATACTTTCTTTGATTACACTTTCAGTCCCTTTGCCGGAGCAGCCGACAAATACTCCCTTCGAGTTCAGATTTGTGTTCGAAAACCATGTGGCGCCAACAACAACATCGAGGACTTTGTCTTCTCGGTTGGGCCGAACCAGTTTGGGGCGGACGATATCTTCGACGGGTCGGGAGACCACTCGGGGGACCACCAACACACGACAATCGTTGAACAACAACGACCAAGGAACATCGTCAACTTCTGTGACAAGGTGTTGAAGCAGATCTATCACGAGTGTCTTCACCGGAAGAGGACTTCTACTCCGACCGACGAAATACGAAAACAATTGGGCAACAACATTAAGAGACAAAGGAAACGCGACTACGAACTCATTCGAGACTATGAACTGAAGGATTGTAAAAAGTGTCGTTTTTGTCTGGACAATCCAGTCTACGGAGGAAGGGGGACCAAGAAACAAAGATGCGAAGAGAAAACAAAGGCATTAAACATACTCCGTAACAATATGTTCCAGGTTGGAGACGAGACAACTATTGATGCACCGGGGAAACCACTTCATGGCACATTTGTTTTGGTCAAGGAGGTTCTTGGTGACCAAAAATACCTTGTGGTGCTTTCCAATCAATCTGGTAAAACCATGAAGGTATCACAGGCTCGTCTGAAACAACGATCGTTCGCGGAGTGTTAGTAGTGGAAATGTATTTTTCTATAAAATAGGATGTTGTAGTATTTATTGTAATATAGCCAACCAAGATTGTTACTTCATTAAGATGATTGTTACCTCATTGAGTTTTATTCGGAAATATTTATTATTAATGGAGTTGTTTCGTTCTCTTCGGTGGCGACAATGGGTTCTTCGGTTGTGTTATTCTCTATCCCAGGTGGTGGATTAAAAAGGGTATTCCACCCCAGTTTCCTGGCCTCTTCTGCTTTTATAAACATGGTCCGAACGGTGGCATCCATGAGTAGTTTGTCCAGTTTTTCTGGGGTATCGGCATCATAGATGTAGCTGTTGTATGAGGTATTGTTGGTCCGGTCGAGCAATGGGCTTACATTGTGTTCGATATTGTAGGCGATACATGCGTTGAGTTCTACTTTTTTTTCTAAATCCTCAAACCCGTCAATCCCTTTGTCGCGTAAAAACTGCCTTACGGTTGAACGGCATTTATCATTCGCTGGAACCGACGGTAATTCCACGTCAATTTCCATTGCATTGTTGTTGTTGTTATTGTTATTATTGCCCCCCTGTGCCACTAACTCTTCTTCCATGGCAATAACACTCTCCAACCAAGCGTCGTCGTCGTCGTCGTTCTCCTCCTCTGGAGCCGGAACGGGGGGTGGTGACACGGGTGACGGGGGTGAAGGGGGTGAAGGGGGTGAGTAGCGGGGCAGCATCCCAGATTCGTATGCTGTTTTGATGGACTCGGCGTTTTCCCATGTCGCGACGGGACAACCGTTGGCTTTAGCGTGTGTGCAACAAATACAGTGCATCCAAATGTTATTCAGTTCCACGGGGGTTAACTTCGCCCCCTTTTGGTGACCACCTTTCGATTGTAGAACCTTTCTCTTTGTTATGGCAGCTAGGCGCTTGAAATCAATGTGTCCGCTGCTTTCTTTTGGGTTACAGATGTCACCAAAGAAACCACGTACAATATTATTGTATGATTTCATGTAACATGCCAGCGAATTCTCTGGTGTTTCTTCGATAGGAGCAACTAAAGGCATGATTTCCCCCCCCTTATTTTTTTGTTTTCGAGACAACAAAAATAATAATATAATAATAATAAATGAAAATACACCAACTAGAAAAAACCTGAATATGAATCCCAACAAAAAAATCAAAAAATAATAACCCCCCCCTATTTTTTTACCCCCGATTTTTACTTATTTCTTGTCCCCGAATTTCAATGACAAACACGTATACACATAAATTAAATTACATGTACAGACATGCTACCATGGAAAACACACTTGCTGATTACCATCAAATGAAAGAGAGCAGCGAGAACAAAATGGGTAAAATGGATAAAAATGGGACCCAAGGGGCTCAGGGGAACCAGGAGATCCCCGAGAACAACAGTTCACCATCGCGCCCCTCGTCCTCTAGGTCCCTCTCGTCCCTATGGAACCAAATGTCGTCGATTTTCACTCGACGAAATGATAACAAACGACGCGATCGTTTTTCTATTTATGTAGCCGGTAAGTGGGCCGACAAGGACGAGATTGGAACCAAAATCCGTGCATTAGAGGCCAAAGGGTTCGAGGTTACCCACGATTGGACTAAAGTCGAGGTCCCGGATATCACCATAAGGTTGCATACTATGAGAAACGATGACGATGACGAGGAGGACAATCACCCGATATTCCCGATTGAGTACATGGAGGAGTGTTCTAGTAACGACGTTCGTGGGGTTGCCGACGCAGACGTGCTTGTGGTTTCAATGGAGCACACCAACTACGCATACCGCGGCGCCTGGACCGAAATCGGGGTCGCACTTGGGTTGAATAAACCAGTGATCATCTTCTCGCCCAATTCCAATGGGAACAAAAATGCACTGAACGTTTTCTTTTGGCATAAATATGTCAGACACGTCACCGACTGGGATTCCGTTGAAGAACAATTAAATTTAATGCGGGCACACTTGTAACTACAATGAAATGTAAATTCCGAATACAATAAATACAATTAAATATATTTATAATTTACTTCCATCATCTACTGGGAAACCCGTAATATGTATCTGGGTCGTAACGCATAGAGTCCTTTACTTCCTCGAAGACTTTTTCTTCTTGTAGTCCTTTTCTCACCATATATAGCACAAACCCCACCAGGCCAATAAGCACCAGGACCACACCGAGGCCTAGTAATCCACCATTACCACGCGGTTTGTCGTTCTTCTGGAGTTCTTGGTAATATTGGGGGATCCCTTTCTTTGTCTTCACTGCCTCCTGGAACTCGGTTGGGCCCTTGACACAAACTCCGTTCTCTTTAATCCATCCTGGTTCACATGAAAGGTCCTGGATCACGGGGACACAATCACCAGTGATGGTCATTGTCTGTCCTTTCGGACATGATTTAACCCCTTTCTTCTGAATCACAATGGATTTCTCTTTGACTTGATTAAACCCAGTAACCGCGGGTGCGTTCAGACCATATTTAAACTCAAATTCCCCCTTCCCATATTTCCCGAACCGATTGAACACATTGAACCCGGGTTTTTTTGCTTCGCCCTTCGCGGACTCCGACACCATATCAAAGCCTTTCATGTCTTCCGAGGAGATGTAGGGTGCTTTAATTGGGTTCAGAGGTTTTTCGTCATTAACACCCTTGATTACCGGGATAGGCCCAGTGCCTTTTACTTTCGCCCCCATGGCTGAGGAGGTATCCCTTACTGATGTATCGAATGACTGCATTGTTTTGGCTGGAACGAATGAAGAATGTTCTGGTAAAACAGACAATGGTATGTATTTCTTTTCTTATTGGTATAGGTATTTATTTAATTATGTGGCAAAATAAAAATACGTTGGTAGTTAGTAACTAACGGAGTTCATTCAACAAACTAACTAATAAACAATCAGGAGATGTCGTATGATAAAACACATATTGAATCTCTGCGACAGAAATTCTTGACGCGTCTCAATGTACTCAAGGCAAACGCATCTGATCACGGAGGTGACCAGGACTCCGAATTCCAACACTTCCATGAACAACTGGTGGTCTCAAAACCAACCAAAGAAGACGGCATCACGGAACACACGGAGGATCTCGTTTACCTTTTGATCTCCAGTTCAACGAGAGACAAAGTGAGGTGGCCCAATTCGGCCCAATTCACTATCACGTTAGATGAAGAGGTGGATAACATCATCAAGGCCGAGATGGTCCAGGCATCACTTCCGATCATCGACCCGGCAATCAACGACAGCAACCAGATCATCCGTTACTCCTTCGCACCACACGCTACAGTTAACACGGTCTCGATTCCTACTGGCACCTACACTGGCGCCGAACTTGCACTCGAGGTCCAGACGCAATTGAACCTGGACCGGCACGCGGCCCTGATTACAGGTGGAGCGAATACAATGGATTTCGAAACCGGGTACATAGTGAATGGCGTTGGGGCGCTCGAGCCCACGATCGAGCAATTCAAGGTGACGTACCTTGCCGCGAGAAACATGTTTGTGATTCAGAACGTCGATGACAGTGAGGTGGTGCTGGGTTCCACGGTGTTTGCACTCCATGTGAAAGGACTCGCCGCCACTGGGTTCCTCCGTGACCGGGCGGACGACATTTTCGTCAACCTAGGATTCGAACGCGCGACCTTCGTGGCCCAAGGCACTTACCATGCCGGGTCCGACACGTACTACTTGACCAACACCCAGGGTGATCCAGTGTTCGGGGACCCGTTTGCTGGTCTCGACGCGCGGTACATCTTCGGGCTCCACTCGAACCAGGCGGCGAACCTTCGGGGCGACCTGGCCCTCGTGCTCGACATCGATCCCCTCAACGACAACGACATCACCCAAGTCGAGGAGGATCAACACGAGCTAAACTTGAAGGACGCGTTTGGTTTTGTCATCCTACCGGACGTGTCTGTTACCAGCACGAGAACCTTCGGGATCACATCAAACTCTTATCCGGTCAAGAAGGTTTACCGGGAGGGCAGAAGTCGGGTCAAACAAATCAAGGTGACCCACCGGCGAATGAATGGATCGATTGTCGATTACCAGAACGCGGATCATTTCATGGTGTTGCGACTCACGTGTAGACGGATGAACTTAAAGACGGCAAACGCATTTACAAGGGGGTAATTAATAATAATCATAATCATAATAATAAAAACAAAGAAACAGAAAAAATCGGGGGTAACTTGTATGCTATCCTTAGCTGAAAATCGAGGGTAACTTGTACGACGCCAAAAATATATAAAAAGACTCGCTTCTAAGGATTACGTACCACCGAGCCGCCCCGGTTTTTGTACCGGACACGTGTCATTCTAACTAAAATATACTACGTAAGAGGGGGGGGGTAAAAACGTCAAGTACAATAATGTTGCGCCAACTTGAAGACATAAAATGCCGGGATAAGGCCGAGGAGCGACAAAACACAAATGTGCCACGATGGGATGACGATGGGTTTCGCACCAGCCGGCACGGGCACGCCCTGAACCCCATTAATCACACCATTGATCACACCGCAGAACACGGCTACATAAAGGGATACAGCGAAGACAAGGGGTAACAAGAGCTGTACCATGACCTTTTGGGCACTACTGAACTGTATGCTGTCCAACTCAAGGGAAATTGAGTCACACACAATATTGGACGTCATGTGTGTTTGGTCTTTGGTTTGATTTTGTTTCGGAATCAGTTCGATTCTCTCTTTTTGTTAGTTAGTTATACTACTAAGATAAAAAAAGAGTACCATTAGGGGTCACACGGGTCACACACCCATGTCGGTGACTTGGGTATTATTGGACCGGAAAAAGAAATCAAACAAATCTTCATTTGGACCAGGGAGAGGGGTTGTGCCTGAAATCATAACAGTTGGAATGGGAAGATCAGAAACATGATTTGGGTTGGGATTGGGATTCGGGTAACGGGTCGGATGATCATCATCTCCCAGGAAGGAAGAGGAGGAGGAGGAGGAGGACGACGATGACGACGAGGAATCAAAGGAGTTGGAACGGATACTGTCGGTTTCATGGGCCAATCGGTCCAACATCCTCGTCTCAATCTCTGCCTTGATTGCCTCAATATCGGAAGGTCCGTGATAATTACCCTCGGAAGCGGAACGCACGATTTCATCGATTTCCTTGAGTGTGTCGTTATACCTTAACTCGATCAGGTCCTTGGTTTCTTCAATCTGCAGACACGCGTCTTCGAGTTTGTCTACCGCATCGAGCATCTCTGTCGTCAGCTTCGCTATCTCGGTTTTACATTCTTTCGACTCTTTTTTGCGTGACGACAACGACGACCCCCACCCCCGAAGTTGTGAAATCGAGGGTAAGATGTTCTCATGGGGCTCATTGGCCAACATTGTGATGATTTTTTGCATTGATTCCATTGTGTTTTCTTCTGTGTCGGGAACCCCCGAGTTGATGTTCAAACCTCTGGCGGCATAAACCCACATGCATAGCTCAGGAACCTCTTGTTTCAACTTTGTGATCGCTTCTTGGTGTATCTTTTTTTCCGCTGTGGTCGTTTGTTGGTGTATCTTTGTTTCCATTGTTGTCTTGATTACTGTGTATTACCCATCAATAATAAATAGTACGGAAAAAATACAAAGCAATAAATTTGGTGTATTTATGTGAAAAAACACACATACACCCATCAGTCAGGCATGGATCGAGCTACTGTCTACAAGAACGGTGTGATCAAGTTCTTCAACTACAAAGACCATTTCAGTCGCCTGGAGAAAATAGTACACGACGCGTCTGGGCCACAGGTTTTTCCCATGATCCTTTACTTTGTCACCAAATACCCGAACCACCGACTGTGTCTCACACCCTCGGGAGACATCTATTACCTACATACCGCCTATTGTGACGCCCTCCGGTCACACCAGAAACGTATGTATGACTTCGAGAGCAAGACCGGTAGGGGGGACCTGATGATTGACGGGCGGCGCAATCCCAATATACTAGTGAACGAGCACCAGGGGAGCACGCTAGCTCTCCCATTACCAAAACTCGTGGCACTGAAATGGTTCATCGAGAACGGGTTTGACTACCACTTCTGGAAACACTACGATGACGTGAGTTCACATTTCTTCGCTCACATCCAAGAGAAGAAGAAGATGTACTCGGATGCACACAAGAACAAGAAGAAACGGCTACGCGAGGAGATGGAACAACGGGTCCTGAGGGAGCGGGGGGGTACCATTGTTCCCCTTGCACCGCCATTGGGACCAACACCAATGGGAAAAGCGCGTTTGTCACGAACGGAACGCAAACGGGTCGTCGCTTTGATCAACGAAGAGACCAAGAAACGCCAGAAGAATATCCGATTGGCTCGGCACGGAACCAAGAGACGGGAACATAATCATAAACCTAAATCGAGCTGTATGCTGAACACAGAAAACAATGAAGGAGTTCCTTTATCTGTCAATTTTTAATATATAATATACTAATATTTTTTAACTCTAGATTATGTCATCAATTGATTCTGATCGTGAGTATCTTGAGAATCTGCTCGGTTGTTCCGGTTTAATTGTTACTTTTTTTCCCTTTGTCTTTAATGGGGTACTATCGACCGTCCCATCGGGTTTCACGAAGTACATCATCCCAGGGCGTCGTACCACGGCATTGGCCTTGTAAATCGAGACACCAACTCCCTTGGGAGACCCTCGTGTCTTTTGCATGATGTGTCCTTCTTTCGACACATAATACAAGTAGTTCTTGTAGTCGAGGAGAACGGGTCCACTGTACAAACTCTTCTTCCTCTGTTTCGTGGGTTTCCTCTTCTTGGTCTTGGTCGCAGGTTTCACCCATCGCTTGGTCCTGGCATTACAAACCGACCTGGAACTGGGACGAGATCCGGCGATACACCCTCCTTTCGATCTATTCTTGACACATCGCTTCGTCTTCGGGTTCATGAGTTTGTGGCCCTTGCACTTCTGTCGCTGACGGGTCACCAACTTATCCGATGGACCACCAATCTTGATCATACGGCCCGTGAGCGGGTTCACCTTGTACCCCCGTCGCGGTTTGCGCTTGGGTTTAGTAGTGGTCGTCTTTCTCTTCTTTGTCGCGGGCTTGACCCACCTCTTCGTCTTGGTCTTACAAGTCGAACGGGCAGAGGGGCGGGACTTGGTCTTGCACCCACCCTTGGATCTTGTTGAACCACATCGACCTGTTTTGGGGTTCTTGATGGTGCTATGACCCTTGCATTTCTTGCGGAGTGCTAGGGATTTCTTGTGTGCGGGTCCTCCTCGGAGGACCTTTCTTCCAGTAAGTGGATTAGTGACGTATTTCGATGGCATAAAGTATAATCTGGTACAGTAGTCGGACAATATTGGTTGGACCGAAGCGTTTGTTTGTATATAATTAACAGCATAGATATTTTTATTAATATTTTGACATTTTAGTAATAATTATACATGTCTCTTGTCGTTTTATTTGTCATTACGTCTAATTTTAATTAATGCAAAAAAAATCAAAGGAAAATAAATCACCGCGCTGATAACACCCACATTAAGGATCGATGGTTCTACTACTCCTGTAGCATCCAATATATTCCATACGCCTAATGATATAACAAAAAGGGGGAAGCC
>Ga0181579_10001466_pt1 | contig 19491 bp, 17 predicted proteins | sample 071ome_24_FD_132996 | JGI IMG/M metagenome (GOLD analysis project Ga0181579, IMG submission 132996) | Coastal salt marsh microbial communities from the Groves Creek Marsh, Skidaway Island, Georgia - 071402CT metaG (megahit assembly) | ecosystem: Environmental > Aquatic > Marine > Intertidal... | reverse complement strand
GGTGCGGTGCGCCCACCGTCCGGGAAGTGGCTGTCGCCTCGCTCGCCGGGATGCTGCACGCCAACGAAAACCGTTCGCCGATCAGGGCTCCAGGTAATGCCGGTAATTTCGCATTCGCGCGGCCCGACAAGGAACCGCCGGATCTCACCGGACGCGGGATCGCCGACCAGCATCTGGTTGTTGCCTTGGCCCGCAAAGTCTTTGGCGTTGCTGTAATTGCCATCGGTTTGGATCCACAGCAGACCGTTATCGTCGAACGCTAGGCCATCCGGCGAATTGAACATGTTATCCGCGTTCACATTGGACGAACCCGCATTGGCGTCCTCGTGCACGGTCGGATTACCTGCCATCACAAACAAGTCCCAGGTGAACGTGGTTGTGAGATGGTCGCCCGCATCCGGCATCCAGCGCACGATCTGACCGTAGAGATTGGCCTCACGCGGATTGGGCCCGCCGACCGGAGTCGGGTCGCCGCCTGCATTCGGTTTTTTGCCGCGGTTCTTGTTGTTGGTCAGGCAGCAATACACTTCGGCTCTGCGAGGATTGGAGGCAATCCATTCGGGCCGATCCATCGTTGTCGCGCCGACCGCCGAAGCCGCCTGCCGGGTATGAATCGAAATCTCCGCCTGCGAAGGCAGGCCGGTGGACTCCGGCGTTAGCGCGATCCACTCGCCCCGATTGTCGTCGCCGAATTTGGCCACGTAGAGTTGGCCGTTTTCAAGAAGATCACGGTTGTCCCCGCCTTCGACATACTTGTCCGCACTGACGAACTTGTAGAGGAACTCGCCTCGCTCGTCGTCGCCGAGGTAGACCACGACGTGTCCATCGCTCGCCACGACAAGCTCGGCGTTTTCATGTTTGAAGCGGCCGAGGGCGGTGCGTTTTTTCGGCGTTGAGGTCGGATCAAGGGGATCGACCTCGACGATATAGCCGGCCCGATTCGGCTCGTTGGGGTTTTTGCTGATGTCGAAACGCTCGTCGGCCGTGGCCCAGGCATAGCCCCAATCCTTGGCGCCGATCCCGTAACGCTTCCAGGCGTCGTTGATAGCTTGGTCCTCATCGCTCGCCGAAAAATACCCGTTGAAGTTTTCTTCGCAGGTAAGGTAGGTCCCCCACGGCGTGCGACCGTTGCCGCAATTGTTCCAGGTACCACGCGCGACGGTGCCCGATGGGTCGGCCGCCGTTTTCATCCAATCGTGACCACGCGCCGGGCCAGTGATTTCCATCGGCGTGTCCGCAGTAATGCGACGGTTGAAGGGCGAATCCACTACGATCTCCCATCCGCGCGCCCCTCGATCAAGCTCAACGATTGAAATCCCATGAGCGGCCTTGCCTTTGCGCACATCGTCCGCATTGACCGGCACGCCGCCCTCGCGATTGGCATAGGCGATCTTCAGATTGGTGTACTCGTTATTGACCGCCAGGATGGTGCGCCCCTGATGCGCGAACATCGCCATCCCGTCGCAGTTGTCACCAAATGCGAGCTCCTGGCTTTCGCCGGTGCCGCGGGTGGTCTGGTCGAATGGGAGGCTCTTCGACTAGAGGGGGTCACCCCAACGCGCGACGATTTGCCAGCGATACCCCCTTGGCACTGTGACGGTGTCGAGGCTGTTGGCGCCGACTTGCTCAAACCCCAGCCGACTGCTCGCTTCGGCACGGAGCGGGGTTAGGGCGGTCGTCCCCATGACCAGCGCCGTCGCGCCTAACGCAACGCCACCACCCAGAAACATGCGGCGCGACAAGGCACGTTCCGCGATTTGGGCGAAATCGGTTTCGTCGTCGCGGGGATCGCGGATTTCGTCGAATTCGTCGAAGTCCGGTCTGTCGGCAATGTGGTTCATCGTCATCCTCAAGCTTAGTCGAGCCGTTTTGGCCCTGGAAAGTGATCCAGATCGACACTACGGCCGCCGCATGAAGCCCCCATGACACGGCGATGACGGTTTTATGAGGGTCGTTTTTACCTAGGATTTCAGCTGAACGCGGCAGGAAATGCCACGATCCTTACGTCTTGTTAACAATTTAGGGCGAATATACATAAAAATAACATCAAATCTGGAGGAAAGGGCTTCCGGCGATGTCCTTGCCGAGTCTCACCACCGTACTTCCCCCACCGCCCCCGCGCGGTGCGCCGCCCAGATTCGTCGGAAACGCCCAAGAGACCTTTGACCGACGCGCCAGTTTTCGGCGCGCGGCCGATGCTTTTCAACCCGACCGGCCGCGACCTGCCGACGAACGCGCGCCCACCGGCGCCCGCCGCCGGTTCACCGACCATGAGGCACCCCACGCGCGCGCCGGCCGGGGCCGTCGAGCTACCGATGGCGGCACGACCGCCGGGCTTCATCTCAAGCTCAATACCGCACCGGAATTCGTGCGACATTCGACAGCCTTCGTCGCCCAGGCGATCGGCCAGGAGCGCGGCACCATCAACGTCACGCCGCGCGGCGCCAACACCGGGACCGCCGCCTACGACGCCGGCGTCGCCCGCGTCGATTCATTCTTCAGCGTGATCGAACCGATCTCCGTTTACGCCTAGCCACGCGGCATCGCCGTTCGTGATAAAAGTCCCCGTCGAAACGGGGAACCATGACACGCATTTGTATCTACGGCGCCGGCGCCATCGGCGGTCACCTCGCGGCCAAACTCGCGCGCGGCGGTCAGGCTGAAATAAGCGTCGTCGTGCGGGGCAAGACCCTCGCCGCAATCCGCGAGAACGGGCTGACCGTGGAAAGCGGCGAAGACACCCTCAACGTACCGGTCGCCGCCAGCGACAACCCGGCTCATTTGGGACCGCAGGACTATGTCGTCTTGACGCTCAAAGCACCGGCCGTCGCGGATGCGGTGCCTGGAATTTCAGCGCTATTGGGTCCAGCCACGACTATTGTCACCGCGATGAACGGCGTGCCCTATTGGTACTTCCACAAGTCGGGTGGTCCATGGGAGGGCCATCAGTTGGCCTCTGCCGATCCGGGTGGGCAGCAATGGACCGCCTTTGGGCCCGACCGTGCATTGGGCGCCGTCGTGTGGACGGCCGCCTCAACCATCGCGCCGGGCCGCTTTCGCCATACCTTCGGCAATCGCTTCGAGTTGGGCGAGCCCGACGGTCGCACCTCGACCCGCGCCACAATCCTTGCCGAGATTTTTTCGAGAGCTGGCTTGGATGCCCCGATCACGACCGACATTCGCGGCGCGGTTTGGAACAAACTGTGGGGTAATTTGTCCTTCAATCCGGTGAGCGCGCTGACCCACACGGTCCTCGATGCCATGGCGACGTCGCCGCGAACCGTCCCAGTGTTGCGCGCCATGATGGTCGAGGCCCAAGCGATCGGCGAAAAACTCGGGGTGACGTTTCCGATGGATGTCGATGCCCGGATCGCGGTCGCCGAAACAGTCGGCCCGCACAAGACATCGATGTTGCAAGACCTGGAACGCAACCGCCCATTGGAAATAGAGGCGTTGACCGGCGTGGTTGCGGAGATGGGTCGGCTCGTCGACATCGCCACGCCGACGATCGACGCGGTTCTCGCACTCGCCCGGCTACGCGCCGTTACTTCGCAGGCTAACCTAACCGCTTGATAACGTATTTGATGAACGCGTTGTCGACGTGTTGTTGGCTGGCGCCACGCCACGCGCTGAAGGCGGCCTCGTAACTATCGAAGATGCCGCGAATATCGAGCGTCGATAGATCGACAAACCGCTCGGCGGTCGGATCGTCGACGCGACCGCCGTACACGACGAATAGCGTCGGGGCATCGTCGTCCACGCTCTTGGGCATTTGTTCTGTCACATCGGTCATCGCACACCGGCATATACTGACGGCCGACCGAAATAACAACCACCACCGTTGCATGCCTTGCCACCGCTCCCGATACTCCCGGCTCTCGGGAGGAACCATATGAACGACACCCCCATCAGCGTCGGCGAGGCTTTCGTGGCGGCGATGGCCGATCACGGGATCGACTATTTTTTCGGCAACGCGGGCACCGATTTCGCGCCGGTGATTGAGGCCTTTGCGAAGGCTGCGGCCTTGGGCCAACCCGCGCCCACGCCGATCGCCATCCCGCACGAAAACACCGCCATGGGCATGGCCCACGGCTATTACCTAGCGACCGGTCGGCCCCAGGGGGTCATGGTGCATACCACCGTCGGCACCGCGAATGCGGTCTGCGGGCTAATGAACGCCGCCCGCCAAAACGTGCCGGTCCTGCTGTTTGCCGGGCGCACCCCGATCACCGAAGCTGGCGCCTATGGCGCGCGCAATCGCGTCATCCAATGGGCCCAGGAATCGTTCGACCAAGCCGGGATGGTCCGCGAATACGTCAAATGGGACTACGAGCTGCGCCGTCCCGACCAGACCAGCGCCGCGTTGGATCGCGGCATGGCGCTGGCGATGAGCGAACCGCGCGGCCCGATCTACATGACCCTGCCGCGCGAGGTGCTGGCGAGCCCGGCCGAACCCGCCGCCCTCGCCCCCGCCAAAACCCCGGCCAGCCCGCCCGGCGCGGATCCCGATGCGCTCGCTGACGCCGCCGATTTTCTGGCCAACGCCAAGGCGCCGTTGATCATCACCACCACCGTCGGCCGCTATCCCGATGCGCCCGAGACCCTTGCCGCGCTCGCGGAAACCTTCGCCATTCCCGTTGTGATGCACTGGCCGCGTTATGTCTGTCTGCCGGTCGATCATCCGATGCATGCCGGCTTCGCACCTGGTCCGGCCCTCGAAGAAGCCGACTTCGTCCTCGTGGTCGACAGCGACGTGCCGTGGATCCCCGCAATCGAGGGCCCGGCCGACAACGCCAAAGTCGTCCAACTCGGGATCGACCCGTTGTACGGCGACTATCCGCTGCGCACATTCGCCGCCGATGTCGTGATCAACGCCAACCCCGTGACCGGCCTGAAAGCCCTCCACGCCGCGTTGGGCGATCGGCTCGACCCCAAAAGCGAAACCGTCGCGACACGGCGCAAAGCCCATATCGCCAAACGGGCCACACAGCGCGCCACCATCGCGCGCGACCTCGACGCGGTGAAAGACGCCGCCCCGATGAGCCCGGCTTGGGTGACCCATTGCATCGATCGCATCAAAGGCGACGACGCTATCCTGGTGAACGAATCGCCCTTGCAACAAGACCACCTCACCCTAACCGAGCCCGGCAGCTTTTTTTCGGCAAGCCCGGTCGGCGGGCTCGGCTGGGGCATGGGCGCGGCACTGGGGCTAAAACTGGGCGCACCGGACAAGTTGGTGATCGCCGCACTCGGTGACGGCGCCTATATGTTCGGCAACCCGACCTCGGCGCATTTCGTGTCGCGCGCGCTGGACCTGCCGATCCTGATCGTGATCTTCAACAACCGCATGTGGGGCGCGGTCAGTCGCGCGACCAAATTCATGTACCCCGACGGCTATGCCGCCAAGAGCAACCAGGTCCCGCTCACGCTGCTCGAACCCGCCCCCGATCTCGAAAAGGTGGTCGCCGCCTCGGGCGGCTACGGCGTCGTCGTCGACGATCCTGCCGCGCTCGAGGCCGAACTCGTCAAAGCCCGCGACATCGTGCTCAACGAAGGCCGCCAGGCCGTGGTCAACGTCATCACCCAGGGGGTTTGAGGAACACGCGTTACCACAGCCCGTGGTGCGAGAGATTGATCATCGTCCCGTCGGGATCGCGCAGGAACATCTCCCACACCTCATCGGGCAGCGGCAGTTCCAGCTTGGTCGGCGGGCTGATCACATGCACCCCGGCCGCTTCCAACTTCGGCAACAGCGCTTTGAGGTGATCGGTGCGGATCACCATGCACGGCTCTCCGAACCGGACCTTGGTCGCGGGCGGCGGATCGTCGAGCGGCGGATTGGCGCCATGAACCTCGGCCAAGCCAATATTCCCGATCGTCGTCTCGTCGGCGCGTAGCACGATGATGCGCATCGACTCGCAAGGCTGTCCCAAAATGTCCGACGCGCCCGGGTTTGGAATGAGCGTATCGATCCAAACCTCCATCCCAAGGAGATCGCGGTAGAACCCGAGCGCCCGCTCGGCATCGCGGGTAAAGATGGTGGTGCGGGAAACCGGTGCGGTCAGCGCCATCATGCGTCCTTTCTTAGCGAGCCTTGGCCGGATCGCTTGTCGCGCCCGGTCTGCCGCTTCTAGAGTGCCGACAACTCTCGCAGACGGAGCCGCGCCATGTCGACCATCACCAGCCTAGCCGACCTTGAAACGCTCTACGGAACGCCGAGCGAACCCGCGCTGACCAAGGAAACCGATCGGATCGTGCCGGCCTACAAAGCGATGATCGACGCCTCGCCATTCATGGCGCTGGCCACCAACGGGCCTGACGGCCTGGATTGCTCGCCGCGCGGCGATGCCGGTCGCGTGGTGCGTGTCACCGACGAGAAGACCGTGATGATCCCCGACCGCCGCGGCAACAACCGGATCGATAGCTTGCGCAACATCGTGCACGACCCGCATGTTGCGTTGCTGTTTCTCGTTCCGGGCTCGGGCAACACCATGCGCATCCAAGGCCGGGCCGAAATTTCAGTCGATCCCGATTTGCTCGCCTCGTTCACGATCGACGGCAAAGAGCCGCGCTGCGTCGTGGTCGTCACCGTCGACGCGATCTACTTTCAATGCGCCCGCGCGATTTTGCGCGCCGACCTATGGAACACCGAAAAGCACGTCGACCCCAAGGCCCTGCCCACCGCCGGGACCATGCTTGCCCAAGCCAGCGACGGTCGCATCGATGGCCCGGAATACGACAAAGCCTGGAAAGCCCGCGCCAACGCCTCGATGTGGTGAGGAGTCCACGGGATTAGCCGCCCTCCCTCGACCGCGATGATCTAAGATCGCCCTGCCGTCCGAAGGCATAAAATTCTCTAAAGGACCACCCATGCTCACCCGCCTGCGCGACAACCTGCGGCGCCCGGAAATTCTGCTGCTCATTATGGGCGCGGGTGTGCCGATTTCGTTCGCGACCTGGCAAGGACTGCTCAACAACTTTGCGATCGAGCGGGCGCAATTCGGCGGCGCGGAGATCGGCATCCTCCAGTCCTTGCGCGAGGTGCCGGGCTTTCTCGCCTTCGCTGTCGTCTTTTTGCTGTTGTTCGTGCGCGAACAGAAACTCGCCTACCTTTCGCTCTTGTTCCTCGGCATCGGCACGGCGGTCACCGGGTTCTTCCCGACCATCATCGGGCTGTACATCACCACCGTCGTGATGTCGTTGGGCTTTCACTACTATGAAACGACCGCGCAGTCGTTGTCGCTGCAGTGGCTCGACAAGAAGAACGCGGCGCATTGGTTGGGTCGGGTCATCGCAGTCGGATCGTTCGCCGGCATCATCGCCTATGCGCTGATGTATGTCGGGCTTGATATCGCGGGGCTTGATTTCAAGTGGGTTTATCTCGTGGGGGGCGGCGTCACCGTGTTGCTGGCCTTGGCGGCGTGGATCTTGTTTCCGGTCTTCCCGGCCAAGGTCGAACAGCACAAGCACCTCGTCTTGCGCAAACGATATTGGCTCTACTACGCGCTGGTGTTCATGTCGGGTGCGCGGCGGCAAATCTTTGTCGTGTTCGCCGCGTTCATGTTGGTCGAACGTTTCGGGTTCGATGCCGGGTCGATCGCGCTCATCTTCCTTGCCAACAGCGCGCTCAGCATGGTGCTCGCCCCGCGGATCGGCAAACTCATCGGGATCTGGGGCGAACGCAAAGCGCTGACGGTCGAATATCTCGGTTTGATCGTGGTGTTTGTGGCTTATGCGTTTGTGCAGAACCCGGCGATCGCGATCGGGCTCTACATTATCGATCACGTTTTCTTCGCCATGGCGATCGCCATGAAGACCTATTTCCAAAAGATCGCCGATCCCGCCGACATCGCCCCCACCGCCGGGGTCAGTTTCACCATCAACCATATCGCCGCGGTGGTGTTGCCCGCGGCGTTCGGGTTGCTGTGGCTGGTCTCGCCGGCCGCGGTCTTCCTCGCGGGCGCGGCGATGGCGCTGGCCTCGCTCGGGCTCTCTCGGTTGATCCCGCCCGACCCCGACGCAGGCAACGAAGTCGTTCTTTTCGGGCCGCGCCGCGCCGTTCCCGCCCAAGCCGCCGAGTAGCGCCATGACTAAAGTCGCCCTGTTCATCAAGAGCAAAGCCAAACCGGGCAAGCGCGCTGCGTTGCGCGCGTTGTGGGAAACCCACCTGCGGGATTCCGCGGCCGCCAACCCGGCGTTGGAGGCGTACTACTATTGCTACGACAATGACGACCCAGACGTCGTCCATTTGTTCGAGGTCTATGGCGATGCAACCGCCCAAGCCGCCGACGCCGGCGGCGACGTCTTCAGAAATTTTATGGCCGAAGCCGGGCCGCTCCTCGACGGCTTTCCCGAGGTACACCAAACCACCCCGATGTGGATCAAGGTCACCTGAAGCGCGGTTAGCGATTGCCGCCGGCAAGCTGCGTGGCCTCGGGTCGGGCGCGGAGGCGGCGCATCGCGACGATCCCAAAGGCGGGGCCGATCGCCAGCATGGCGAACGCAATGCCCCAGCCCGCCGCTGCGGCGAGCGGCGGGACCAAATGAATCGTCAGGATGGTGAGCAAGAAGCCGACCGAGGTTTGCACCGTCAGCATGGTGCCGACGATCTCGGGGTCGGAAAGCTCGATCACGCTAGCCGAGAATTGCGCCGAGTCGGCGACGACGGCGATACCCCAGACCAGCCCGACGACGATCACCAGCCAGGGCGCCGCGCCCAACAGGAAGCCCATGACCAACGCCGAGGCGCCACTGATGGCCAAGGCCCACACCGTGACGGTGGTGCGGCCCAATCGATCCGCGAAGATGCCGCCGAGCAAACTGCCGACGGCACCGATGCCGACGATGGCGAAGGTCACGAGGCGCGCAAGACCGGCCGCGTCCTCGCCGCCGGGCGCGATCGCGAAGCTTGCCGACAGGAACACGCCGATCCAGGCCCACATGGCGTAGAGCTCCCACATGTGGCCGAAGTAGCCGAAGTTGGCGAGACGCAGCGGCTTGTTGGTCCAAGCGCGGAGGACGAGCCGAGGATGAAAGGCCGCAACCGCGCCAATGGCCGGCCCAACGCGGGCCGTCAACACGATTAGACCCGCGGCGACAGCGAGGAGTGACGAGGCCGCCACGGTGAAGCGCCAGTCGAGCCCGCCAAACAAATCGAGCAGGTGCGGCGACGCGGTGCCGAGTGTGAGCGCACCGACCAACAAACCGACCAAAAGCCCACGATCGTTCACCGCCCAGCTTGAGACCAGTTTCATCCCGATGGGATAGACCCCGGCCATCGTCGCGCCGACCGCAATGCGTAAGATCGGCGCACCCCAGGTGTCGGGCGGGATCGCCAACATGCCTGCGTTCGCGGCAGCGCCCAGCAAGATCGAGACGAAAAAAGCCACCGCGCTTCGATGCGATCGGCCAAACCCAAAAACGCGCTGATCAACGTACCGGCGACGAAGCCGAGCGCGACCCCGGAACTCATCAACGCGGCTTGGGTATCGCCGATGGCGAATTCGGCCCGTAATGCCGGAAGAACGGCGGCCGCCGAGAACCACAGCGACAGTGCCAGCACCTGGGCCAAAGCGATGAGCGCCACCGACGTCCATTTGCCTGTCGGCGCGCTCGCGCCCTTCTTGATTTCCGTCGACATCCAGACCTGCCAAAACTCCCGGACACGCTCGCTGTTGGGGGCGCACCTGTCCAGTCAACGCACCGTCATGACGGTGCGAGCCAATCGCAGGTACGGGTGGAGACCGGCGTTTAGCCTTGTTTTTCTTTTGCATCGGCGCCGGAACGCGGGCTTTGAGGCCCACGGTTACTTGTTGCCGATCCTTTAAAATGTCTTCAAAGTTATGCGTTTCGGTAACAATAGAACAGTAACGAGGGCCGTTTATGTCTGGCCGTGACTACGATTTGGTTGTGATTGGTTCCGGGCCGGCCGGCCTGCGCGCGGCGATCCAAGCCGCCAAGGTCGGCAAGAGCGTCGCCGTCGTGGAGCACAAAGGTGTCGTCGGCGGGGTCAGCATCAACACCGGCACCATCCCCTCGAAAACGCTGCGCGAAGCGGTGATGCATTTGTCGGGGTACAACCAACGCGGCATCTACGGCCAAGCCTACCGGGTCAAAGAGAAGATCGAGATGCAGGATCTGCTGCATCGCACCGACCATGTCATCCGGCGCGAGATCGATGTCACGCAGCATCAACTGATGCGTAACTCGGTCGAGGTGATTTCCGCGTCAGGGTCGTTCGTCGACGCCAACACGGTGCGGTTGAACGACGTCGCCACGGGCGGCCATCGCGACATTACCGCGGAACACATCCTGATCGCGGTCGGCACCGTGTGCACGATCGACCCGAATATTCCTTTCGACGGCGAACGGATATTCATCAGCGACGACCTCTTGAACTTGAAGACGCTGCCGAAACGTCTGGCTGTGATCGGTGCCGGGGTTATCGGCTGCGAATACGCCACGGTCTTCGCTGCCCTGGGCGTTCGCGTGACGGTGATCGACAAGCGGCCGCGTTTGCTCGACTTCCTCGACTGGGAAATAACCGATGCGCTGGCCCACCACATGCGCGAGAACCGCGTAACGCTGCGCCTCGGCGAAGGGGTCGCGGGCGTCGAGCCCTACGAAGACGATCAGGGCGAGCACGTCCGGATCAAGCTAGAAAGTGGAAAACAAGTCATCTCGGAAAAGACGCTGTACGCGATCGGGCGAACGGGCGCGACCGAGTCGTTGAATCTGGAAGCTGCCGGACTGGATGCGGACGAGCGCGGTCGGATCAGCGTCAACGAGAACTTCCAGACCGACCAACCGCATATCTATGCCGCCGGAGACGTGATCGGATTTCCGAGCCTCGCCGCCACCAGCATGGAGCAAGGGCGTCTGGCGTCGTGCCACATGTTCAATGTCCAGGCACAAAGCGTGCCCGAACTTTTTCCTTTCGGCATTTACACAATCCCCGAAATCTCGGTGGTCGGCAAAAACGAAGAACAATTGACCAGCGAGGGCGTGCCCTACGAGGTGGGCAAAGCCTCTTACAAGGAAATCGCCCGCGGTCAGATCATCGGCGACCATTCGGGCCTGCTGAAACTGATCTTCCACACCGAAACCCGCAAATTGCTCGGGGTTTCGATCATCGGCGAGGGCGCCACCGAACTGATCCATATCGGGCAGGCGGTGCTTAGTCTCGGCGGCGATATCGACTATTTCGTCGATACGGTTTTCAATTACCCAACCCTGGCGGAATGCTACAAAACGGCGGCGCTCGACGGAATCAACCGTCTAACGTAAATCGGGTGTAGCATAGAGAAAACGGCGGCCCCCTCGGCCGTCGCAGGGAGAGGTATGGCGGTATCCCCGCAGCAATTCGATTGGAAGCACCAGCGCATCCTGCTGCTCGATCAGGATGACCAGTTTCGTTTTTGGGCGCGTGGGGTGTTTAACCGTCTCGGCGTCGCCGAAGTGATGAGTACCGCCGACGGCCATGACGCGCTTCATTCGCTCGAACGCACGGACGCGTCGCTCGGCATGGTCGACCTTCAGTTCAAAGGCATGACGGCCGCGGAGTTCATCACCGGCCTGCGCCAAAAACGCGCCAGCCGGCTTTCGTCGTTGCCGATCGTGTTGATGGTGAAGACCCAGGACAAGAAAGCCATCTACGAAGCCAGTCTTGCCGGCATCGAAGGCATCATCGTCAAGCCGATCGCCGAAAAGGCGATGCTGATGCGAGTGATGACGACGTTGCTCAAACCCGAGCGGATCGTCCTCAACGCGAACTTTGCCGGGCCCGATCGTCGCGAGTTGCCGCGCATCGAACCGGAAAAAGCGCCGCCGCCGCCGGGCCTGACAAAACCTTCGTCCAAAGTGGCGGCGCGGCCACAGGGTAAGGCGCGACCAAAACCCGCCGCCGCCGTGCTCAAGCCGCAAGGCAAGGCCGCGCCCAAAAGACCCGGCGGTGACGGTGCGCCGATCGAAACGCTCGAACCGAAAAAGACGGCCCCGGCGAAAAAAACGTCGGGCAAGATCGACGACGCCGACTTGGCGCCGCCGCCGCCGAAAAAACCGTCGGGCAAAATCAGCGACGACGATGTGGTCAAGACGCCGGCAAAACCCGAAGTGCGAGACTTCAGCGCCGAGGTCACCAAGACCCCCAAGAAAAAAGACAACAGCGAAGATTGGAAGGCCGCCGTCGCGCCGAAGAAAAAGAAGAAAGAGAAAAAGCGCGACCGCAAACCGTCTATCGATATCGCCGGCAACCTCGATGCCCACCAGACTTGGTTGGATACGAACGGCCAGGACGGCGTGAAAGCACGCCTTGAGAACGCCGACTTGGCCGGCGCGGATTTGGCGGGCGCCAATTTGGCCAATGCCAGTTTGCGCGGCGCCAACCTGTCGGATAGCGACTGCAGCGGCGCCTCGTTAAACTCGGCCGAACTGCGCCGTGCGAACCTGTCGGGCGCTCGCCTGTCCGGGGCCGATATGTCCTATGCGGCGATGTGGCATGCCAACCTGACCCTGGCCGATATGTCGGAGGCGACCTTGGTCGGGGCCGATCTGGCCGGCGCACAATTCGCCAAGGCCAACCTGGCCCAGGCCGATCTGACCCGCGCCAGCCTGCTGGGGGCCGACCTCGCCGATGCCGATCTGCAAGAAGCCGGAGGATTGACCCAGGCCCAAGTCGGCAAGGCCTACGGCACCAAGACGACCAAGCTGCCACCCGGGCTCAAGGCCGGGTCGCCGGAAGAATGGTCGGAAAAACTTTGAAGGCACCAACCGGACGGCAATCCTGACGACCACCACGGACGACGACGGACTGCCGCCTTCGGCACGGCCACCGATCGGGTTGCTGATGACGATGGTCCTTGCCGGCGTCTTGGCGATCAACGTCTACGTCCCCGCCTTACCCGAAATCAGTCGCGCGCTCGACGCCTCGCCAAGCGAAGTCCAACTGACCCTGACGGTGTTTCTCGTCGCGTTCGGCATCGCGCAATTGGTGTTGGGCCCGATGTCCGATCGTTACGGGCGGCGACCGATCTTGCTGTGGGGTACGGCGTTGTTCGTGGTGGCCAACATCGTGTGCGCCCTGGCGTTTTCGATCGAAGCGCTGCTGATCGGGCGCGTGCTTCAGGCCTTCGGCGCCTGCGCCGGCAGCGTGGTGACTCGTGCCTTGGTGCGCGATGCCTGGGGGCGCAACGGATCGGCCAGCATCATGGGGTTCCTGACGCTGTCGATCAGCTTGGGTGCGGCCGTGTCGCCTCTGATCGGCGGCCAGTTGGCGGCACGCTTCGGCTGGGCCGCCGGGTTTTGGTTCCTTGCCGCGGTCGGTGCGATCCCGGTGGTGATCGGCATTTTTCGGTTGCCCGAAACCAACCGCTACATCGGACGCCCGATGAGCATCTTGCGCATTGCAACCGACCTGCGCCGCCTGTGCGCCTTTCCGCCCTACCTCGGCTATTGCCTAAGCGTCGGCGCGATGAACGGGATGTTCTTCGTGTTCCTGGGCTCGGCGCCGTTTGTGCTGATCGACAACCTCGGCATGCCACCCGATATCTTCGGGGTGTTCATGCTGGTGATGGTCGCGGGCTCGTTGATCGGCGCGGCAGTCGCGGCGCGCTACGGCAACCGTCCGTGGGGCGACCGATTGCTATCGGTGGGCACGATTTGTTCGCTGATCGGCGGCCTGATCATCGCCGGGATCGGGCTAAGCGGGTGGACCAGCATTCCCGGTGTCATTGCGCCGTTGTTCCTGGTTGGCCTGGGCAACGGCGGCATGATGCCGATCGCGGGCGCCCGCGCGGTGGGGCTGGCGCCCAAGGTCGCAGGCACGGCCTCGGCTGGGTTCGGCGCGATCCAACTGGCCGGCGGCGCGGTCGGTACCGTGGTCGCCGGGTTCTTGCCGCATACGACGCAAGGACCGATGGGCATCGGGATGATCGCGTTTGCCTTAGTCGGTTTGGCCGCGACGACCCTGACCCGGAGCGGTGGTGCCCCTCAGTTTTAGCGGGACGGTGCCTGGGTTGTGGATAACCTTGAAAAGCCGGACAATGACCGGCTGAAGCAACCCGCAACGAGAACGGCCTGGATTTGACCAGGTGACCGAGAAAACGGCCTTCCTGAAACGCCTGCTCGACAAGACAGGCGAGGGCCTTGCCGTGGTGCAAGACGGCCGGATTTACTTCGCCAACGCGACCCTGACGGGCATGCTGCGCTTTGCCGGCGGGGAAAGCCCGGTCGGAATGCCGCTGTCGAGCCTGGTTCACCCACGCGACCGCGCGGCGCTGTCGGTCTGGCTGTCTTCGGGTAAGGGCGGTACCGAGGGCGAACACCGCAACCTGACCTTGCTGCGCCGCGATCAAACCGCCCTCGACACCGAAATCGCCATCTTCCCGTCGACGACGACGTGCCGGGCACGTGGCTGATCACCTTGCGCGATATTTCCGACCGCCGCGCCACCGAGCGGGCGTTGGACGAAAGCGAGCAAAAGCAAGCCGCGATGCTGGCGGCCATCCCCGACCTGGTGATCAGCCTATCGGGCGACGGCACCATCCTGGGCTATTCGGCCGGACGCTATTACCAACCGCATTTCAAAGAAGAAGACATCGTCGGCCAGCGGCTGCAGGACCTGTTTCCCGAACGCGTCGCCGAACCGGCCCTGGTGCACATCCGCCGCGCCTTGGCCACGGGCGAGCCGCAATTCTTCGAATACTGGTTGCGCAACGAAGACGTCGGCAGCGTGCATCACTTCGAGGTGCGCGTGCTCAAGAGCCAAGAGTTCGAGGCGATCGCGATCGCGCGCGACATCTCAGACCGCAAACACGCCGAAGAAGCCTTGGCCGACAGCGAAGCGCGCTATCGCTCGTTGGTCGAACTCTCGCCCGACGCGATTCTGGTGGTCAGCGATACCATCGAATTCGCCAACTCGGGCGCGATGCGCCTTTTCGGCGCGACCCGGCGCAGCGAATTGGTCGGCAAGCCGATCACCCGCTTTCTCGACCCGGTCTATCAGGACCTCGCCCAGCAACGCATGAGCCAACTGCGCGACAAGGGCGGCAGCGTGCCGTTCGTCGAGGAACGCTGGAAGCGGATCGACGACACCGCGTTCTTCGTCGAGGTCGCCGGGCGGGCGCTGTCGTATCGCGGCAAGCGCGCGATCCTGATGGTCATGCGCGACGTGACCGAGCGCAAACGCAACCTTGAAGCGCTGCGCGAGAGCGAAGAAAAATTCCGCAACTTGGTGGAAGGCTCGCGCCAAGGCGTGTGCATTCACCGCGACTTCAAACCATTGTTCGCCAACCAAGCCTTCACCGACATTTTCGGCTTCGACTTTCCCGACGACGTGCTGGCGCTGGAAAGCCTGTTGACGGTGTTCCTGCCCGAAGACCGCGCGGAGATTGCCGCCAACCTGACCAACCGCGAACGCGGCGCGCCGATGGCCAACATCTTCCGCCGCAAAGCCTTGCGCCGCGACGGCGTGCGGATCTGGATCGAAAACCAACTCAGCGTCGTCGAATGGGAAGGCGCCCCGGCGATCCAGCTCACGGTGCTCGATATCACCGACCGGGTCAGCGCCGAGACCATGAAGAACGACTTCATCTCGACGGTGAGCCACGAATTGCGCACGCCGCTGACCTCGATCTCGGGCGCTTTGTCGTTGATGGCCGGCGGCATGATCGGCGAACTGCCCGATGCCGCGAAGGGCCTGATCGACATCGCCAGCCGCAACGCCGAACGCCTGGTGCGGCTGGTCAACGACATCCTCGACATCGAGCGGATCGAATCCGGCCGCCTCGATATCGAGTTCCGTCCCTTGCGCGTCAAAGAGGTGCTCGAGGGCGCTGTGTCGGAGAACCGGCCCTATGCCGACAAATTCGGCATCGACATCAAGGTCATCGGCGACGCCCCCAACGCGCGGATCAACGGCGCCCCCGATCAACTGCACCAAGTGCTGACCAATTTGATCTCCAACGCGATCAAACATTCGCCGCTGCACGGCGTCATCGAGATCGGCGCGCAGCAACAAGACGGCGGCATCACCTTTTCGATCACCGACCACGGCCCCGGCATCCCGCCCGAGTTTCGCGGCAAGGTGTTCGACAAGTTCACCCAGGCCGATGCCTCGGGCGCAAGCCACGGGTCGGGCCTCGGCCTATCGATCTGCAAACTGCTGATCGAAAAGCACGGCGGCCACATCGGCTTCGACAGCCGCCCCGGCAACACCACCTTCCACTTCACCCTGCCCGAACTGGACCTCCCGGCCGCACCACGATTGGTGGTGGGCTAGGCGCGCAGACGCCTGTTCTCTGCGGGCGCGGGCGTCAAAGCGGCACTAACCTTGAAATTTCCAAACGAAGCCAAAAAACCGCTTTTTTTCAACACCTTAGATTTTTCGGCCGACGAACGAAGCCAAAGAATGCCGTGCAATCAACGGGTTGGCTAGTTTTAGGCGATCAGGTCATGGCGTCTCGCAAACGTTGCGGTTGGGGCCGTGACCTAGGGATGGGCACGGTGCCGCCTGAGATCAAGCGCGGGACAGAGAACGTGATCGCGGGGACCAGGAACGTGAACGCTTCACGACGGGGACCATAGACCAGCCCGACCCAGGATGAGCCGAAGTGCGGGGTGGGATTACAGGGCGGCGATGACGGCTTGGGCGGCGGCTTGGGTGCCTTGGGGGGTGGTGCCGTTGGGGGCCAGCGTGATCGCGCCGCGGGCCAACGTGCGTTCGACAGCCGACCGGATGCGCGTGGCGGCGGCGGGTTCGTCGAGCCAGTCGAGCAGCATGGCGGCCGACAGGATGGTGGCGAGCGGGTTGGCGCTGTCGTGGCCGGCGAGGCCGAGTGCGGAGCCGTGGATCGGTTCGAAGTAGGCCGCATCGTCCCCGATGTTGCCCGATGGGCACATGCCGAGGCCGCCCACGGTGGCGGCGCCGAGATCCGACAAGATGTCGCCGACGAAATTTTCGGTGACCAGCACATCGAAGGTGCCGGGGCGTTCGACCAACGCGGCGGCGGCGGCATCGGCGTAGAGGTGGTCGGCGGCAATGTCGGGGTGCTGCGCGGCGCAGGCATCGAAGATTTCGCGGAACAGGGCGAAGCCGCGCAGCACGTTGGCCTTGTCGACGCAAGTGACGCGCGCGGTGGCACGCGATGCGGCGAGCGCGAAGGCCTTGCGCACGACGCGGTCGATACCGGCGCGGCTCATGGTCATGAAATCGGTGACGCCTTCGGGCGTAACGGCGCCCTTGCCGCGACTGGCGTAGAGACCTTCGGTGTTTTCGCGGACGATGACGTAGTCGATGCCGTCGGCTGCGACATCGCGCAACGCCGAGGACACGCCGGGATAGAGCCGGATGGGGCGGATATTGGCGTAGGCATCAAGGCCCGGACGCAACACGCCGCCCAAGGTGCCGGCTTCGATGCCATCGGGGGCGCGCACGGCGGGGTCGCCGACCGGGCCTTTGAGGACGCCGTCCGCGTCGCGGCATGCGGCTAGAGTTGCATCGTCCATCGCCCGCCCGGTGTCGTGGTAATGCGCGGCGCCGGCCCTGTGGGTTTCAAAACGAAGCGCGATGTTGTCGTGGTCTTGAACCGCCGCCAATACCGCAAGCGTGGCGTCGGTGACTTCGGGGCCAATGCCGTCGCCGGGAATAACGACGACGCGGTAGTCACGCGCCATACCACGCTATCGCGCCCGCGGGCGCAACACGGTGCCGGGCAGATCGGTCTGCGCTATGTCTTGATCGTGCTGGCGAATAATTTGGCCGTTGCAGATCACGGTGTGAATGCCCACCGCGTCGGCGACCAAGCGATCGGCACCGCCGGGTAGATCGTGGATCCGCCGCAGGCCGGTGGCGGCCACGGTGTCGGGATCGAAGACCACGACGTCGGCGGGCAGCCCGACGGCAAGACGGCCGCGATCGAGCCCGAACACATCGGCGATCGCGCTGGTCAGCATTTGGACGCCGCGCGCCAGGCTGAGCAATCCGGTCTCGCGCACCCAATGGGCCAAAAGATGGGTCGAAAAACAGGCGTCGCACAGCTGGCTGGCATGCGCGCCGGCATCGGAGAGGCCCAGAATGATGTTGGGGTCGGCCATGATCTCGGCGACCTCGTCCGCGTCGTAGTTGAACATCGCGAGGCGGAAGCGGGCCTCGAGGTCGTTCTCCAGACTGAGGTCGAGGGCGAGGTCGACCGGATCGACACCGCGCGCCGCGGCGGCGGCGTCCAGCGGCTGTTCTTCCAAGCCGCGGTCGCTGGGCGCCCAGGAAATCACGGTGCGCGTGAACCATTCGGCAAAAGGATGCTCGACACCTTTTGCCAGCGAGGCCTTGAACGCGGCGCGGAATTCGGGATCGCGGTAGAGCTTTTCCCGGCCGGCGCGGTCGGTGCGCAAGGGCTCGGCGAACATCGGCAGGCTGGCAAAGGCCGTGGGTTCGTCGAAGGAGAAATCGAAGTTGAGCGGCCGGCAGGTGGCTTGCGGGCTGATCCGCAGGCCCTCGGCCCGCAGGGCGGCCGAGCGCGCCAACAACGGCCGGTGCGAGCCCGGCCCTTCGAGGCCCGCCATCAGCGCGGTCCAGGTGATCGTCACGTCGTGCTTGCGGGCCAGCGCGGCGAATTCGTCGAGGAACATGGTCGGGCCACCGGTCGCCTGCATGACGCCGCCATGCGCCGCGGCCGCGGCGACCAAGGGATCGATCTCGTCTGCGACATCGGCGAGGCGACTGGGCACCGGCAAGCCGTCGAACCCGACGTGGTGCGGCGAATGCGAGGTGGAAAAACCGACCGCGCCCGCGCGCATGGCCTCGTCCACGAGGTCGCGCATCTGCGCGACTTCTTCGGGGGTTGCTTTGCGGCGGACCGCATCTTCGCCCATGACGTAGAGCCGCAAAGGCGTATGGCCGATATAGGCCGCGACATTGATCGCGGTGCCGCGGGTGGCCACCGCATCGAGGTATTCGCCGAAGGATTCGAACGGCCATGCCGGGCCGATGCCTTCGTTGAGCGCGGCGAGACTCATCCCTTCGACGCGTTCGAGCGTGCGCAAGATGAGCTGTTGGTGGTCCGGTCGGGTGGGTGCCACGCCGAAACCGCAATTGCCCATGACCACGGTGGTGACGCCGTGCCACGGCGAGATCGTCAGCCCACGATCCCACAAAATTTGCGCATCGTAGTGAGTGTGGCTGTCGATGAATCCCGGTGCCACGGCATGGCCGGTGGCATCGACTTCCTGTTTGCCGGTGTCGTCGACCTGCCCGAGCGCGACGATCTTCCCGTCGCTGATCGCGAGGTCGCCGGGGACCGGGTCGCTGCCGGTGCCGTCGACGATCAAGCCGTTGCGGATGACGAGATCGGCGGTCACGCGTCCTTGCCTTCGCTCACGGCGGTCGCGATGGGTCCGCCGGTGCGCCACCCGAAACAGGTGTTTTCCAACTGAGGCGCCATTTTGCGCCGAATGGTCTTGTCGCGACGTTGGTTGCGGTTCGCCCGACCGTACATC